>CENV01000111.1_pt1 | contig 17712 bp, 12 predicted proteins | sample 530231 | NCBI WGS metagenome assembly CENV01 (sample SAMEA2619815, study PRJEB7988) | marine metagenome | biome: marine biome (ENVO:00000447); feature: surface water layer (ENVO:00002042); material: "saline water (ENVO:00002010), including plankton (ENVO:xxxxxxxx)" | depth 5 m | reverse complement strand
TCCGGCCCCGGTAGGAGCGGCTTCAGCCGCGATAGCAAGAATCAACCCGCTTTGCGGGCCGGCTCCGGATAATGCCAGGCCTGCTCCAACTCCCGGCAGGCTCGCAGGATCATCGCCTCGGTGATCGGAATTTCGCGGCCCTGCTCGTCGACCAGGGCGGCGCCGTTGAACTCCCGGCGGCTGGAACTCGGTGAATAGTGAAGACGCTGCATTGTCATTTCTCCGCTGTGTTCCTGACGCGGCCATTGTTCGAAAAAGGTGTGATCGTTTTATGACAAACCCGCGCGAACCGCTGATTCTTGGCGTTCTGGTTAACCCGTTCGCCGGTATCGGCGGCGCCGTCGGCCTCAAGGGCAGCGACGGCGCCGACACCCGCGAAGAAGCCCTGCGCCGGGGCGCCGAACCGATGGCGGTGGCGCGCATGACCCGCGCCCTGAAGGCGGTGGCCGGCGAAGCCGACCAGCTGCGCGTGCTCACCTGGGGCGGCGACATGGGCGAGCAGAGCTGCCGGGCCGCCGGCCTGACGGCGGAAGTGCTCGGCGACTCGCCGTCCCCCAGCAACGGGGAACACAGCCGCCAGGCGGCCCGGGCGTTGCTGGACGCCGGCGCCCAGCTGCTGCTGTTCGCCGGCGGCGACGGCACCGCCCGGGACCTGGTGGACGCGGTGGGCGAACGGGTGCCGGTGCTCGGCGTGCCGGCCGGCTGCAAGATGCACTCGGCGGTCTACGCCATCAACCCGGAGGCCGCCGGCCGGCTGCTGGCGGACCTGGTCCACGGCGGCCTGGTGGCGCTGCACCAGGCGGAGGTCCGCGACATCGACGAAGACGCCTTCCGCCGGGGCCAGGTGCGCGCCCGCCACTATGGGGAACTCAAGGTCCCCGCCGAAGGCCGCTACCTGCAACAGGTGAAATGCGGCGGCCGCGAAGTGGAAGATCTGGTGGTCACCGAAATCGCCGCCTCGGTGATCGACCACCTGGAACCGGACACCTGGTACCTGGTGGGCTCCGGCTCCACCGTGGCCACGGTGATGGAACAACTGGGCCTGCCCAACACCCTGCTCGGCGTGGACATCGTCCGCAATGAAGAAGTGGTGGCCGCCGACGTGGGTGCCGACCAGATACTGGAGATCATCGGCGACCAGGCCCCGGCCCGCGCCCTGCTCACCGTGATCGGCGGCCAGGGCCACCTGTTCGGACGCGGCAACCAGCAGTTCAGCCCGGCGGTGATCCGCCGCCTGGGCAAGGCCAATATCCAGATCCTGGCCAGCCGCACCAAGCTCGCCACCCTGGACGGCCGCCCCCTGGTGGTGGACACCGGCGACCCGGACCTGGACCGGCAGCTGTGCGGCCTGTGGCCAATCACCAGCGGCTACGAGGACACGCTGCTGTATCGGGTGGCGACGGACGCCTCGGCGTGAACCGGCGCGCGCCGCCGTTGTGAGTCGGTTCAAAAAACGCCTTTAAAGTGCGCATTTTTTTGCGTCACCCCTGGATCACTGGTGCACTCTTCCTATACTGAGCTTAGGAATAAAGCCTGACCCTGAAAACACACCGGTGGGGGCCGGAGGGCGGGCATTGCCAAGGAATCAGGCTCGGGGGAAGGAACCATCAAGCTCTTCATTTTCATGCTGTGCATGGCCGCTTTGGCCGCCGCCGGGACAGTGTCGGCGCAGGCAGACCCACAGCAACGCATGTACGACCGCCTGCAAGAGCAGGAACTGCAACGCCAGGAACAGCGAATCCGGGAAATGCGCGTGCCCGGCGAAGCACCGGGTGAGCGGTCGCCGCCGACCGGGGCCCCGGCGCCGCAGCGCTGCTTCACGATCCAACGTTTTACCCTGACCACACCGGCGGGTGACCCGCCGCCGTTCGGACCCTGGCTGGGCGCGGCGCTGGACCACTGGCGCGGGCGCTGCCTCGGCCTGGCCGACATTCGTGATCTGCAGTCCCTGCTCACCAACACGCTGATTCATCGTGGCTTTGTCACCAGCCGGGTGTTGTTGCCCGAACAGGATCTGGACGACGGTACCCTGACCCTGCTGGTGCTGCCCGGCCGCACCGAAGCGCTGCGCGGAGACGGTATCGGCGATGGCCTTCTGAAACAGGCGGTGCCCTTGGCGGCGGGCGATTTGCTTAACCTGCGTGCCCTGGAGCAGGGCGTTGAGAATCTCTCCCGGCTGCCGCATCTCGACGTGAGCATGGATCTGGCTCCCGGCGAGGAGCAGGGCGGCACCGTGGTGATCGGCCGGGCCGACTGGCCGCGCCCCTGGCAGGGCAGCCTGGTGCTCAACGAAAAACACTACGACGACATCACCCATGGCACCGGGCAGCTCTCTCTGGATTGGGGCAGCCCCTTTGGTCTCGCGGACCGGCTGTCCCTGGGCCTGAACAGCGACCTGGACCAGGAGTTCTCCGACCGGGCCTGGGGCGCCAGCCTGGATTACGACGTCAGCCTGGGCTACTGGAACCTGGCCGGAGGTTACAGCCGGCAGGCCTATCAAAGCGACGTGGCCGGCATCTTTCAGCGCTTCGATTCCTCGGGCATCACCGAGATCTCCCGCCTTGAGCTGACCCGGGTGCTGTATCGCTCGCAGCGCACCCGGCTGGCGATGACGTTGCTGGGGGCCTACACCGAGGTCGGCAACCTTATCGAGGACACCACCATTCAGGTCAGCAGCTACCGGCTGCGCACCGGCGGCCTGCGCCTCAGTGGCAAGTCCCGCTTCGGCCGGCTGCAGGTGGCCGGCAGCCTCACCGCCGAACGGGCCTGGGCCGCCGGGCCGGCCACCGAGCTGCCCGACGGTGCCCGGGTGGCGGACCCGATCCATGGTCGTTACCAGCTTTACCTGTCCGCCTCGCGTTTTGTCGCGCCGTTGTACGGCGCCCTGCAGGTACGCCTCAACGCCCAGTACAGCGGTGACCAAATGTTTCCCTCCGAGCGCCTGTCGCTGGCTTCCGCCGCCGCGGTGCGTGGCTACGACAGCCTGTCGGTGAGCGGCAACAGTGCCGCCGCCGGCAGCGTCCAGTTTGATTTGTACCCGCCGCTCACCGGCCCGGTGAGTTTAAGACCCTTTGTTGCCTGTGATCTGGGCGTGGTGCCCGGAGACTCCCCTGAAACGGAATTTTCCCGGCTGGCGTCGACCACCGCCGGGCTGGCGTTGGGCTACCGCGACCTGCAACTGACGACGCAAGTGAGCTGGCCCCTGGAGCAATATTCAACGGAGATGACGGACCATGAATACACAGCCCTGGCAAGTCTGTACGTTCAGTTCTGAAGCCCACGGAAGGGCGCGGCGCGCACTGGCGTGTACATTATCGTTGCTGCTGATCGGTCAGCCCCTGCTTGCGGCCGCCGATGGTGTCACGCCCACCGCCGGGGGCCTCGACCGGGCCGCCAATGGCGTGCCGGTGGTGAACATCCAAAACCCCAATGGCGCCGGCGTTTCACGGAACTTCTACAACGACCTCAACGTGGACCGGCAAGGCTTGGTGTTCAACAACGGTCGCGGTCTCAACCAGACCGAGCTGGCCGGCTACATCGAAGGCAATCCCAACCTGAAGAACGGCCCGGCCCGTCTTATTCTCAACGAAGTGATCGGTGCCAATCCGTCCGCGCTGAACGGCTATATGGAAGTGGCGGGCGCCCGTGCCGATGTGGTGATCGCCAACCCCAACGGCATTACCTGCAGCGGCTGCGGCTTTATCAATACCGACCATGCCACGCTCACCACCGGGCGCGCCATCATGGATGGCGACGGCGCACTGCGCGCGTTTGATGTGCAGGGTGGCGAGGTGCGAATCGGCCCCGGTGGCGCCAATACCACCAATGTGGACCGCTTCGATCTGATCGCCCGCTCCGTGTCGCTGGCCGGTGCCATCAACGCCGACCGCCTCAACGTGATTGCCGGCCGTCAGCGGGTGGACCGGCAAACCCTGGCCACGGAGAAGCTGGCCGGTGACGCCGGGGAGGGCGACGCCGGCACCCCGGAATTCGCCATCGACGCTGCCGCCCTTGGCGGCATGTACGCCAATCGCATCCGCTTGATCGGCAATGAGAAGGGCGTCGGCGTGCGGCTGGACGCGCCGGTGGCGGCCCAGAATGGCGACTTGACCCTGAGTGCCGGCGGCCGGCTCAGCTTCAATTCCCTGAGTGCCTCGGAATCGGTGCAGCTGGCGGCCACCGATGTGACCGCCAACGGCCACCTGGTGGCTGGGGATCGCATCGATGTGCAAGCCGATGCCTGGCACGCCGTCACCGGAACCACTTCCGCCGAGGTGGTGGAGATGGCGCTGGATTCGGTGCAACTGGACACCGGGGCGGCATGGTTGGGTGTGGACCGATTGACGGTGCATGCGGACAGCATCGACAACGCCGGTGAGCTGGCCGGCGATTCGCTCTCGATCCGTGCCACCGACCGGCTCGATAACCGGGGCGCAATCGTCGCCGGTGGGGAAGCCCGGGTTGAATCCGGCCACCTGGATAACGAGGGCACGCTGGCGGCCAATGGGGATCTGCGCATCACCGCCGGCACCGTGCGCCAGGACGGCGCCGCCACCGCCGGCGGTGAACTGCGCATCGACGCCAGCGGACTGGAGAGCACCGCGCGCAGCGAAACCGTCGCCGACGGGACACTGCGTGTTCGTGCCGACGATGTCACCCAGCGCGGCCTGATGCATGGCGGCGAGCGGCTCGATGTGGAAGCTTCGACGGTCAGCCACCTGGACGGGCGGATGCAATCCGCCGGCGAGGTGCGGGTGAAAGCGGACAGCCTGGAAAGCCGCGCCTTGATCAGTGGCGCCGGGAGCGTGCAGATCGAAACCGGCACCCTGGATAACCGGGGCACCGTGGTGGCCGAGCAGGCACTGACGGTGGCGGTGGACAACAACCTTAACAACACCGGCGACCTGCAGGGGCTGAGCGACGTGACCGTGACCGCCGGAAGCCTGGACAATGACGGCAACCTGCTCGCCGTCGGTGGCCTCAGCGTGGGCACTGACGGCAGGCTGGAAAACCGAGGCTCCCTGCAGGCGGAAGGGGCGCTGGCGGTGGATGCCGGTGACGCCCTGATCAACACAGGGGACCTGCTCACCAATGCGGATCTGAGTGCGCGAAGCGCTGGCCTGTTCCAGCAAACAGGGCGGCTGATCGCCGGCGGCGATGCCGCCTTGAGCGGTGCCGAACTGGTCAACGGAGGCCTGGTCAGCGTGGTCGAGCGGCTGCTGCTCGGGCACGGTGAAATCACCAACCACGGTACCCTGGAGGCCGGCGGCCTGCTGTCCGTGTCCGAGCAGGTGGCCGTGCTGGACAACGCCGGTGTGCTGCGCAGCGACGGCGATCTGCGGATGGCGGCGCAGCGGGTGCGCAACCGGGATGGCGGCGCCGTCACCGCCGTGGGGCATGTGGTCGCCGAGGGCGTGGACCGGCTTACCAACCAGGGGCTGATCATGGCGCGGGGGGACCTGGCGCTGCGGGTGCGGGAACTGCTCAACGAGCGCGCCGCCGACGCCGGTGCCCGGCAGGGCACGCTGGGCGCCGCCGGCCAGGTGTTGATCGAAGGCGAGCGGCTGCTTAATCGGAACGGCGCACTGATAGGCAGCGGCGGTGCCATGACCCTGCGAGTGGCCGACATCCTGGACAACGACCATGCCGACATCGTCGCCAATGGCGACCTGCTGATCGCCGCGGATGAGGCGTTGGCGAAAACCGGGCGGGTGAACAATCACTCCGGCACCATCACCACCAATGACGGAGATCTGTCGATTTTCACCCGCTATCTGGATAACAGCCGCGAGGTCACGCTGGCGAAGAGCGATCCGCTCACCGGTCTGGCGGTACTGGAGATGCTGCTGGTGGGTCTGTCCAAGGACGATGTGGCGCTCAGCGAGGACGACTGGGTCTTTATCCACGATCCGGATCTTTCCTCGGCGCTGGTGCGCTTCGCCAGCAACGGCGGCGCCCGCCAGGCCTGGGTGGATTACTGGGTCGAGCAATACACCGATTACATCAACGGCCAGATCGGCGGCCTGCTGAGCGAGGCGGATGTGTTGTTTATTCAGGAGACCCTGCGCGGCACGCGCGAGGACACCATGATCGGCACCCTGCCGGCTACCTTCTATTACGGCTCCAGCGAAGCGGATGACGCCACCGATAACCCGCTGGCGGAGAGCTTCTATGTGGTGGCCCGCGTCACCCAACTGCTCAAGGAGCGCGCGCCCCTGAAATATCAGCGTTTTCTGGCGCATACCCGCGCCAAGCTGGAGAGCCGGGACGGTGGCGGCCTGTATCTGCGTAATTTCACCTGCGGCACCCGGCGGGCCGACTGGCGCGACGGCGTATCCTGTGACAACGGCAGCATCTCTTATTTCCGCTTTGGTGAGGAACTCTACGACGACGTCATCGCTCCCGGCTCCGAGGCGGTGCAATCCGTGCTCTCCTCCGGCGGCGATCTGACGGTGGTCGCGGACACCCTGAACAACGCCTACAGCACGCTCGCCGCGGCGGGCAATATCCACCTGGAAGGTGGCCGCCTGGTCAACAGGGCACTGGAACTGAAACGGCACGGCAGCCTCTATACCGGCCGCCGCGAATGGCACAACGCCAAGCGCGCGCCGGAGCCCGGTGCCGGCATGGTCACCACCGATGTGCGCGACATCAGCGTCGGTCTGGGCGAGCAGGTTGCCAGCGTGATCAGCGCCGGCGGCAACCTGACGCTGGATTTCCAGGAGGAAGCGGGCAACTACACCGAGGAGCGCTACGATCAGGAGGTGGTGTTCGACGACGGTGACTATGGCGACGGCGGATCCGGCGAGCCCGGTGATGGCGGTGCCGGCGGTGACGGTCCGGCGCCGGTGGCCTGGGACCTGAGCGAAGACAGCCGCGTGATCGATACCGTCAACGCCGGCCTGCGCGACATTCTCGACCACCGCAGCAGCCTCTACACCGTGGTGGACGACGCGGATCACCCCTACCTGATCGAGACCAACCCGCTGTTCGCCACTCTGGATGGCTTTCTGGGCTCCGGCTATCTGCTCGATCGACTGCAACTGGACCCGGACCGCACCGTCCGGCGCCTGGGCGACAGCTACTACGAGACACAGCTGATTCGCGACGCGGTGCTGGCCGCCACCGGCCGGCGTTTCCTGGACGACGACGTACAATCCGACCAGCAACAGTTCCAGCGGTTGATGGACAATGCCCTGCTCGAAGCGGAACGGCTGGAACTGGCGGTGGGCGTGGCGCTCACGCCGGCGCAGATCGACGGCCTGCGTCAGGACCTGGTATGGATGGAAGAACGGCAGGTGGATGGGAAGTCGGTGCTGGTGCCGGTGCTCTATCTGGCGCCGGGCAGCAGCCATCTTACCTCCGAAGGCGCGGTGATCGCCGGCGACACCGTCAATGTGCGTGCCGGCGGCCTCGGCAACAGCGGTATCATCGCCGCCGCCAACGGCCTCACCGTACAGGCCGGCAACAAGGGGGTGGTGAACCTGGAAGGCACCCTGCAAGCCGGCACCGGTCTCGCCATCGATTCCCTCGGTGACGTCAAAAACCAGAGTGGCACCGTCCGCGCCGGGCAGGTGTCGATTCGCAGCCAGGGCGACATCGTCAATAAGTCCTGGAGCGAGCAAGTGGTCACCGAATGGGACCACGGCACCCACCGACGCACCGAACACGGCGACGCCGGCGTTATCCAGGCCGCCGGCACCGTGGCACTGGATGCCGGCCGTCACATCGTCGTCACCGGCAGCCGTGTTCAGGGTGACGCCGTGGGCCTCAACGCCGGCGGCGACGTGCGCATCGAAAGCCAGATCGTGGAACGGGGCTTCGACGGTTACGCCAATGGCGGCCGCTACCAGACCCAGACCATCGAGCAAATCGCCAGCCAGGTGGACGCCACCAGTGACCTGCTGATCAGCGCCGGCGGCAACATCGGTGTCACCGCCTCCGACGTCAGCGCCGGCGGCAACGCCAGCCTGGCCGCCGGCGGCGACGTCATCATTCAGTCCGCCGCCAATCGTGACTACGAGAATTACCATCGCAAAACCAGCCACGAAGAAAAACAATATACCCACGACACCGTCCGCCAACGCAAAGCCACCGTCAGCGCCGGCGACAACCTGCGCATCGACGCAGGCCGCGACCTCCTGGTGGCCGGCAGCGATCTCAGCAGCGGCGACGACATGGGCCTCGCCGCCGGCGGAACCATCGCCTTCCTGGCCACCCAGGACCGCGACTACCACTTCTCCATGAGCGAAAAAGACGGCGATTACGGCGCCCACAGCTTCAAACGGGACGAAGTCACCCACATCGACCACGTCACCAGCACCGCCACCGCTGGCGGCAACCTCACCCTGACCAGCGGCGGCGACCAGCTCTACCAGGCCGCCCGCCTGGAAAGTGGTGGTGACACCACCCTGAAAAGCGGCGGACACATCACCTTCGAATCAGTGAAGGACCTGGTCCAGGAAAGCCACGAAAAAAGCCAGGGCGACCTGGCCTGGCAGAAGATGGAAGGCGAGGGCTTCACCGACGAAACCCTGCGCCAAACCGAAATCGTCGCCGCCGGCAACCTGGCCATCGACGCCGCCGAAGGCCTCCACATCGACGTCAAACAAGTGGACCAGCAAACCGTCGAGCAAATGATCGACGGCATGGCCGCCGAAAACCCGGACCTGGCCTGGATGAAGGACGCCTACCAACGCGGCGACGCGGACTGGCGCCAGGTCCGTGAACTCCACGACAGCTGGGAATACAGCAGCCAGGGCATGGGCCCCGCCACCGCCCTGGCGGTCACCATCGTGGTCACGGCAATGACCGCCGGCGCAGGCGCGGCAGCGGGCGGCGCCGTGGCCGGGGGCACCACCGGCGCCACGGCCACCGCCATCAGCTCGGCCACGTCCGCCGTGGTGACCAGCGCGGCCAGTACCGCCGCCGTCAGCACCATCAACAACGGCGGCAACCTGGGCGCCACCCTGGACACCCTCGGCAGCGGCGACACCCTGCGCGGCCTGGCCGTGGGCGGTCTCACCGCCGGGCTCACCTCCGGCCTATTGGACCCGGCCTTCGACAACATGAAATTCGGCAAAGCCGCCGGCATCCAAAGCGACCCGATCAACTCCATCACACGGGGCTTCGACCTGGGTACCGCCCAGGGCGCCCTGGGCTTCGCGGCGCACAGCGCCGGCCAGGGCCTGATCAACGCCGGCGCCACCGCCGCCATCCAGGGCGGCAGCTTCCAGGATCACCTGATCGGCAACCTGGAAAGCCAGGGCAATAACGTTCTTTCCGCGTTGGCGTTCAATCAGGTGGGTACCCTTGCGGATCATTTTGCGGAAACCGCCGGGGCTGGAGGTAACACAGCGGGTTTTGGCCTGTTCGTTGAAGGCGGCCTGGGCAGGACCGGACTGCACGCCTTGGCCGGCGGCGCGGTCACGGAGCTGACTCACGGCGACTTCGTGACCGGCGCGGCCGGCGCCGGCTCCAACCAGTTGCTATCCGGCGCCCTGGGCAACCTGTCGGGCGGCAGTAATACGGCCCGTACCGCTGGCGCGCAGTTGGCCGGTCTTTTGGGCGCGGTCTCCACCGGAGGAGACGTGGAGACCGGCGCCTGGATCGCCAAACAGGCGGACACCTACAATCGGCAACTGCACAAGGCGGAACTCAAGCTCATTGCGGATCATTACAAGGAATATGCAGTAGAAAGAGGGATATCGGACGAGCAGGCGTTGAAGGAGCTGCTTTATCAAGCTCAGAGTCAGGTCGATAGCGCCTATGCGGAAGATGGCGGGCAGCGCGACCTGGCCATTCTGAGTGGCTACGATCAACAGGCCGCCGGTGATTTTCTTTCGGGCCTGGCAGGGCATTCCGGAGCCATATCCCATGACGATGGTGAGGTAACCGCGCCTTTCGAAGCGACGGCGAAGCAATATGACAATAGCTACGTTAACGCGACGCATCTTCACGATATTGAAGACGGCGCCTATGGCGAACAGTTGTTTGGCTATGCAACGCCGATTCTGACGAACATGGAATCCGATATTGGGGCAGGGAAGTACCTCGATGTTATCGGCCAAGCGCGGCTAAACGCCTCTGAGGCGATGTTCTCGCAAGGGACAACGGTCTTAGGCGGAGCATTACTGACACCCGCCGCCGCCAGTATCGGGAGTGCCGCTACTGTGCAAGTGCCCTTCTGGGGTGGGGTTGGGGCTCAAGCCTCAACAAAAGCAGCTCAAGTAGCTGGCTCTCACGGACTTATCCGTATTCAGATTGCCTCGGATGCCGTCTCTTCGGCTACTGGTCGAGTTGTTTTGGTTGGGACCGATTTTATGTATGGCTCTGGCATGTCTCGGGCGATTGCACCCATTTATTCCCCTGTGCTCGTCAATCCCATGTTTCAACAGCAAGCAGTCGATTTTTCTGAAGGTTTCTTTGCTCCTGGGCCGCCGCCTTCTTCTATGGCAGGCTTCGGTGGCATGCTGCTAAATCAAACAATCGAATATTGGGCAGATGATGAAAAATAACCTGGATAAGTTGTTTTTGTACATTTCTCTTATTTGTATGATTATTTTGTCTTTTGGAATTATTGGCGGTGGTTATTTTAGTAATAAATTTGGTTTTTATATTTCATTTGGTGAGTTTAATTGGATTTTGGGTTCTGTTGGGCTTTCTTTTTCCTTTTCGCTTCTTTTGGTTGTTGTTTATGAGGATATAAAAAAATAGGTTTTATATTTTGTGATGTTTTGGCCTGCGGGTATTCTCGATAAAAAGGATATTTCCTCTTGCCGCGATGTAGGTTCTTGGTGGCAGGGTGAGGCTGGTAGCACTGGATGTGATGGCCCTGGACGGGCGGGGGCTTGATAAAGTGGCCGCCACTGCCGCCATCCGGGGCGGCAGCTTTCAGGATCACCTGATTGGCAATCTGGGGAGCTAAGGCAATAACTGCTTTCCGCGTTGGCGTTCAATCAGGCGGGTTCGTTCGCCTATTACCTGGCGGAGACCTCCACGTCCTGGCAAGCGGCACAGTCACGTATCTGGCCCACGGCCATTTCGTAACCCGCACGCAGTTGGCGGCTCGGTTTTGTGCTTATGCGTACCAATATTTAGACAGTGGCGTTTGGGGGCTCGATTTTGTTGATGAGCTGATTTCCTGTACAAAAAATCCATCCTTGGTGGTGGATTTTTGGGGGCTGGAGATTGGGTTTTGTCGAGATTTTTTTCATGAAAAAGAAAGCGGGGGTGAGGCGCTGTTAATCTGGTAATTATTTTTATAAGTGGATTTTTTAACTGAAAGGAAGGGAAGTGTTATGCGTATTGCTTTTTTGTTTGCCGTGGCATTGGGGATGTCGGGTTGCGCATCGGTTAAGCCGGTGAACTTGGATCTGTCTGATTTGACAGAGAGCGGTGCCCGCGTGGTGGCGACCACCGAACGGCCAATGCCGGCGTTGTCGGCCATCACGCCCACCAAGGCACAGTTCGGCTTCCTTGGGGGGATGGCAATGACCATGGCGGGTAAGCAGATTGTTGAAAAGAATGGCGTTGACGATCCTGCCGTGCACGTTTCCAGCGAATTGGCCGATCAACTGGCAAAGGCGCTCGGCGCCGAGGTGATGTCGGAAGGCCCGGGTACGGTGGAGCCCGGGGAACAGCCCGATGTGCTGGTGGATGTGCAGACCCGCGTTTGGCAGTTGATTTATTACAAGTCGGCCTGGGGAACGTACTCGATCACCTATCGCGCCAAAGCACAATTTATCGACGCGGAGACAGAGACCGTTTTGGGAACGGGCAGTTGCAGCGTGCGGCCCGAAAAAGATTCCGAGTGGACCGCGGGTTATGAAGACTTCGCGGAGAATCGGGACGCCATCTTGACCCGCACTTTGGCTTTCGTGGCACGGCAGTGCGCGGAACAAATTGGCGGCCAGCTTGCCGCCGTTGCGGCTACCGACGGGTAAAAGCTGGTACCGGTATTACCAAAAGGCCCCGCGTTGCGGGGCCTTTTGCGTTCTAGTCCTCGATCATCGCCAGGGAGTAGGGCGTCCCGGCTTCCGCTGGCAGGAGCAGCATGGCGGTGCGGTTTTCCGGGTTGCCGTGGAGGCCTTCGAAGAGCACCCGGTAGGTGAGCACGGCCTGGACGTAGTCGCGGGTTTCGCGGAACGGGATGGATTCGATCCAGACGTCCACGGGGACGGCGTCGTCTTCCTCGGCGAGCCATTGGGCGATGCGGCCGGGGCCGGCGTTGTAGGCGGCCAGGGCGAGCAGGCGGTTGCCGTTGAAGCGGTCCAGCAGGTCGCTGAGGTAGCGGGTGCCCAGTTCGATGTTGGTGGATGGGTTGAGCACCTGCTGTTCGCCGGGCACGCCCTGGCCGGCTTCGCGGGAGACCTTGGCGGCGGTGCCGGGCATCAGTTGCATCAGGCCCAGGGCGCCCACCGGCGAGCGGGCGTTGGGGTAGAAGGCGCTTTCCCGGCGGGCGATGGCCATGGCCAGCCAGGGGTCCAGGTGGTGGCGGCGGCCGGCTTCCTGGAACCGTTGTTGGTGGGCGGCGGGAAAGCGCCAGGCGAGCACGTCCCAGGCGCGGGCCTGGATCGAGGCCTGCACGGTGAGGTCGTACCAGCCGGCGTCCAGGGCGTATTGGGCGAGCTGGCGCTGCCGGCTTTCGTTGCTGTGCCACATCAGCCAGTTCCATTCGCTCCAGGCCAGGCCCGATTCGTCCTGTTCGCGCAGCATCTTGATGCGGGTGAGGGCGGCCAGATCGGGCAGCGTTTTGTCGCCGGTGGGCACGGCGTTGGCGAAGTGGTAGGGCTCGCCGATGCGATCGGCGGCCAGGAAACCGTAGAAATTGCGTTGCGCGGCGGCCTGTTGCCACAGGTCGCGGGCGCGTTGTTGGTCGCCGTTTTCCTCGGCGGCGCGGCCGGCCCAGTACAGCCAGCGGCTGTCTTTGCGTTCCGACTCGGGCAGCAGGGCGATCCAGTCCGGCAGTTCATCCCATTGTTGCTCGATGACCGCGCGGCGGGCGCGCTGGTCCACCAGGCTGTCGCCACCGTGGTTGCGCAGCCAGCCGTCCAGCCAGTCGCGGTTGTCCTCGATGCCGCGAATGGTGGAGTACCAGGCGATGCGCTGGCCGGACCGTTCGATCAGGGCGGCGTCGGTAAAGCCCAGGTCGCCCCGGTCGTCCTCGAACCATTGCCGGGCGGTGACGGTGTCGGTATAGGCCAGGCGGCGGAAGCCGGCCGCCAGCAGCACCTGGCGCTGGTCGTCGGGCAGGCTCTTCGGCAGCGCCTTGATCTGTTCCGGGTCGCCGTACAGGTCCATCAGCAGGTCGGCGGCGGTGCCGTAGGGTTGGTCGTCGAGCATCGGGCGCAGGTAACGCATCAATCCGGGGCTGCGCTCGTAGAAGGCCAGTTCCATGCGCTGCCAGATTTCCGCCTGGCCGATCACGCCTTTTTGCCGCGCCGCGTTGAAGATCGGGTCACAGGCGGAGGGGCGGGAATTGCCGGACAGCCACAGTTGCCGTGCTTCGGTGAGTGCCTGTTCGTTGCCGGCCTGCCATTGGGCATGCCAGTACAGGCAGCTCAGTTCCAGCGAGCGGGGGGCTTTGTCGTAGACGGCGCGGGCGGCGTCCCAGCGGCTGTCGCGGGCATAGGCCACCAGGGCCAGCTGGCGAATGTCGTTGGGCAGGGGGGAGTCCGGGTAGCGCCGTGCGTAGTCGGCGACCCGGTCCGGACTGAGGTCCGGCAGGGCGGCGCGCAGCCGGTGAAACTCCAGATAAGCCTGCAACGGGTGCTCGTCGCCGAGGCGTGCCTGGGCGCGGCTGAGGCCCTCCCAGTCGTTGTTGCGGGCGGCGTGCAACGCCTCCTGAAAAGGCGTGTCGGCGGCCAGCGCCGGAAATGACCAGGCGCCGGTGAGCATCACCAGTGCCAGAACTGCGGAACGGACCATCCTTTGCCTCCACGACTGCATCTAACCGCCCATTGTAGCCAGGAGGCGGGGCGTGCGGCGTGGTCATTATGTAAAACTTCGCGGCGCGGTCTTCACGGCGCCGGCGTGTTCGAAAATGGGTATCGGCCAGGGCATGCTTTATACTGCCCGGCTTGATCGCTTAGAGACCTTTATGGAAAACAGCACGCAACTGCTTTGGCGCCAGCAAGCCACCCTGGCGGGCCGCCGGGTTCTGGTGATGGAGGCCAACGATCCGGCGCTGGCCGAGCTGCCGGCGGAACAGCTTTACCTGCACGCCGACGACTACACGGTGGGGGCCCATCAGTGGGCGCCGCTGCCGACCCTGCCGGAGGACGTGGATCTGGTGATCCTGCCGTTGCCGAAGGCCGCCGAGCGTCTCGAGTTGTTGCTGCGCGCCCTGGCGGGGCAGATTGAGGCGCCCATGGAAGTGTGGCTGGTGGGGCCGGCCAAGGGCGGCATTCGTGGCGGTGTCACCCGGCTGTCCCGGTTTGCCGATGAGGTGGCTCTTCTCGACAGCGCCCGCCACTGCAAGCTCTACGGTGGCCAGCTGAGGCCGGCGCAGCCCCTGGCCCTGGAGCAGGTGGCGTCACTGACCACGCTGGACGATCTGCAGGTGGTCAGCTACCCGGGGGTGTTCAGCCATGGCCGGCTGGACGAGGGCAGCGCGTTGCTGCTGGAGGCTCTGGCGGAGGGCCTGCCCCGGGGCAAGGTGCTGGACATGGGCTGTGGCGGCGGCGCCCTGAGCGCGCGCCTGGCGCACAGCGGTTGCCAGGTCACCGCCACCGACGTGAGCGCCACCGCGGTGGCCGCCGCCACCGCCACCCTGGAGCGTAACCACCTGCAGGGCAAGGTGGTGGGCGGCGACCTGTATGAAAGCATCGGTGCCCGCTTCGAGGCGATTGTCACCAACCCGCCGTTCCACGACGGCCGTGATCGCACCATGTCCATTACCCGGCGATTGATCCGCGAGGCCCCGGAGCACCTCACCGACAAGGGCACCCTGTGGATGGTGGCCAACCGGGAGCTGCCCTACGCGCAATGGCTGGATCAGGCGTTCAAGCATGTGCAGGTGGTGCGCGAGACCAACCGCTTCCGGGTTTACCGGGCGCTGCGCTGAACCCGGCCGCCGCTAGCGGATGTAGCCGGGCCCCTGACTGCGGGTGCGCAGATAGCTGGCGAAGCGGGGCAGGCCGTTCTTGGTGTGGCCGTGGAACTGGTAGGTGACGATGCTGCCGATGGGCGGCGGGTCGGCCCGCTGCGCGTCACTGAAGCCGGTGCCCAGCCGGAAATGCCGGCCGCTGGGGGTTTCCACCAACAGCGCGCCCATGCGGCCTTCCAGGCGCCCCTGGCCGGGCAGGTGGGCCACCACCCGGCCATCCTCGTCCTGGTAGGGCTTGAGCTTGAGCAGATCGTCCGAGCGGTGCCCCCGGTAGGGCGCCGAACCACGATGCAGCATCAGCCCCTCGCCGCCGATCTCCACCACCTGATCCAGATAGTCCATTAGCTGTTGGCGGTTGGCCACGCGCCGCTGGGGTACGCGCCTCAGGTGAGGGGCGTCGCGCCCGTCCAGCAGGGCACGCATGGTTCGCAGCCGCTGTTCGAAGGAGCCGTCGGCGGCGGGCAGGTCGAACACCATGTAATAAATGTGCCGCCACTGGTCCGGTTCGGGCCGGGCCCGCTGCAACGCGCCCATCAAACGGCTGAAGGTGCCTCGGCCCTGCCACAGCTCGCCGTCCATGGGGATGTCCGGGAAACCGTCGGTGAAACCCGGCGGCGTGGCGATCACATGGCCCTGGCGGCTGATCAGATGCCGGCCATCCCAGTAGGCGCGTACCCCGTCCAGTTTTTCGCTGACCCAGTAGTCCGTCGGGTCGATGTGGTCCTGGTAAACGTTGGCGAGCATCAGCGCTGGCTGGCCGCGGCCATGGCCCACCGTGGCGGCCACCGCGAAGAACACCACCACCATGGTTACCACGAAGAGGAGAATCGGTCGGGAAATCATCCTTGGCTCCCTGTTCAATACATGAACAGAAAGTCTTGCCGGTGGTGGGCCCGGCGGGTATCGCCGGAAGGATCAATCGGCTGTAGGAGATCAGCGCGTCTCGGCTTAGGAAAAAGCCTACACGGCCCGCGTCAAATCCTGGAATCGCAGCCCGGTGGCCCGGATCACGGCGGTCATGGTCTTCAGGGTGGGGTTTCCTTTCGGGGAAAGTGCCCGGTACAGGCTTTCCCGGGACAGGTGGGCGCGCCCGGCGACCACGGCCATGCCGCCCTGGGCTTCCACGACATGACGCAGAGCCACCAGGAAGGCCGCTTCACCGTCCGGTTTATCCAGTTCATCAAAGGCGGTTCGCAGATAATCCAGCGCCATGGCCGGGTCATCGCGAAGCATGGCCACCACCGCATCATCGTGACGTTTCATCGGTACCTCTTCCGGTAATCCGCCAGCCGTGACCTGGCTTGCTCAATATCCCACTGTTGCCGCTGTTTGCCGCCGCCGGTGAGCAACAACACCAGCGTCTCACCCACCCGGGCGTAATACACCCGGTAGCCGGGGCCGTGGTCCACCCGCAGTTCCATGACCCCACCGCCCACGGATTTGCTGTCTCCGGGGTTGCCGAGCGCCAGCCGGTTGAGCCGGGTCAGCACCCGCATGGCGGCCCGGCGATCCTTGCGCTTCAACGCCTCCAGCCAATGCTGGAAAGGATCATGGCCATCCACCGTCAGATAATGGGTAAGTTCGAACACGAAAGTAGCCTGAAAGCGACAAGTTGTCCAGAAGAAGCTAAACCGGGATGGCCAAGGCTCAGATGAGTTGTTCGGCCACCACGGCACGCTTCTTTGAGTCTTGCCCGGTAGGCGCCGGGCGGGTATCGCCGGAAGGATCGGCGTGGGGTAGGAAATCGCCGCTTTAGGGGTTAGGAAAAAGCGTACACGGCGGGAGCGGCCTCAGCGGAGCTTAGTCCGCCAAGGCTCGAATAACATGTTGGGGGTCGTTGTGAATCGCTCGCAGCAACGCCTTGGCCGGGCCGGTAGGTTCCCGGCGGCCCTGTTCCCAGTTGCGCAGGGTGGCCAGTTGAACGTCGATCATGGTCGCGAACTTGGCCTGGGTCAGGCCGGTGGCTTTACGAATGGCTTTCACCTGCACCGCGTCCACATTGAATTCCCGTGAGGGCTGACGCTCGCCGCGGTGAATCTCATCCATCTGCTGGACGCTTTCCATCAGGTCGTCAAAGAGCTTGCTCATACCCACTACCTCCACTGTTCGATGATCCGCTTGAGCGCCTTGCGCTCATCGGTGCTCAAGTCATCCTTCTCGTTCTTCGCGTAAATCAGCAGTAGCGCGATCCGTGATGCCGATACGAAGTGATAGTAGATGACCCGGGCACCGCCCCGTTTACCACGCCCGCTGGAAGCGACCCGGATTTTGCGCAGCTCACCGGTTCCCTGGATGACATCTCCCATGTCCGGGTGGGCCGCGAGCTGCCTTTGCAAGGCTGAGTAGCTTTCATCATCGAGCAAGTCGCGAAGGCGCTTGGTGAAAACGGGAGTCTCGATAAAGATCATGGGTTTATGGTACGCCAATGGCGTACCATAGGCAACGTCCGCTCGCCGTATACGGCGAGACGTCGAACCGGAGGGTTCGCTCCATGGCCGTCACCCACGCCAAACCAAAAAGGGCCGCCGAGGCGACCCTTTCTGATTTGGAGCGGGTGAAGGGAATGTGCCTTCGGCATCCCGCGCTAGCGCGGGACCGTTGCT
>CENV01000136.1_pt1 | contig 17734 bp, 15 predicted proteins | sample 530231 | NCBI WGS metagenome assembly CENV01 (sample SAMEA2619815, study PRJEB7988) | marine metagenome | biome: marine biome (ENVO:00000447); feature: surface water layer (ENVO:00002042); material: "saline water (ENVO:00002010), including plankton (ENVO:xxxxxxxx)" | depth 5 m | reverse complement strand
GGCAAGCCTGTCCAGGCCACCTTCCTGCCACGAAGCCGCAGGACTGCGCGCAGTTATGCGAGCGACATGCTCAACCGCTAAAGACGGTGTAAGAGAAATCATGCGCAAGATCCATGCGTAGACAGTTTCCGGGACTGCGCCGCCGTCATCCCCACCAGCCTCAAGCGCCGCATCAACCGCTAGCAGGCAGGCACCGGTGATGTAGTCTTGCGACCACACCATGCGCGTATCCCATTCCGGTTTCAGCCAGGCTTCGCGAGCACGACCTTTCTCCGTGACCATAAGCTCGTCCCCGTAGACGAGCGCCGGCAATTGCCTGTTGCCATCACGATGCATCAGGTGCGCGACATAGGCCGCGAGCCCGTGGCGCGGAAGCTGCGCATTTTTAGCCAGCGGCAGCAGATATTGAAGCTGCATGTCACGGGCAAACTCGAGAGCGGCCAGCACCCCGCGCGCGCGCGAGGTAAATGCGCCGGGAAGCAGGATGGTTGTCGTGTCGCACTCTACCTTGCCGCCGTCAGCTGGGTCTTCCGCGGTCAACAGGATCGCCCGCGCACTTGCGCTCTGGCTACGCACCGAGTCTATCGCCGCACAGATACGAGGGATCGATGCGCCACGCGGAATATGCAGATGCACGCCGATAGTGGGATCTGTCATCGTGCGCGCAACCTGGTCGATCGCGCGAAGGTCATCCTTGCCCGCATCTGCCATCCAACGCTGGCTCGCGAACGGAAGAGCCGCAATCGCTGCTTCAAGGCGGTAACGCGCGCGCAGGCGCTTTCCCACCACCCACCACCAACCGCAAGCTACAAGCTTGTCTGGCCGGGTCACGATAAGCAGTGCCATATCGCGAGCGAAACTTAGCCTCGTGCCCATATCGCCCACACCGGTCATCTTCTGCGCACGGCCCCACAGCATCTGCAGGAACGAGGTCTTGCAATAGGCGGGCAGGAAACGAGATTATGCGGCATCGGGCTAGGCTTTGATCGTCTTTGACTGTAGGGACGCCATCCATAGAGAAGTCTCGCAAGAATCCACAATGAATCTACGATCACTATATCTGGCATTTGCCGTCACGCTGGTGAGCGCCTGCTCAACCCTCCCATCAAGCGGGCCTACCGGCAGTGAGATCCAAGCGGGAGTCAGCGATCCCGACATCGCCGATCTTGACATTGCGCTTGTCCCGGTGGACAACATCGCTGCCATCCCGCCAGCGGTTAAACCTGCCGAATTGCAGCTCCCGCAGTATGAGGCCCCTCCAAGCGACATGGTCGGCCAAGGTGATGTACTGTCGATCACGATTTTCGAAGCGGGCGTCTCGCTGTTTGGTGGAACTGGTCCGAACGGCGTCGGCGGCGGATTTGATCCTTCTGTTCGCGCACAAACGTTGCCCCCGCGCCGGGTCGACGATGACGGCATGATCGACATTCCCTACGTCGGGCGCATCCGCGTTATTGGCAACACCACGAGCGAAATTCAGGACAAGATCCGCGCTGGCTTGAAAAACCTGTCGCAAGACCCGCAAGTGCTAGTCGACAGGGAACAGGTGATCGGCAATTCGATCATCATCAGCGGCGAGGTGAACCAGCCGGGCAGATTGGTCCTGCAAACGAACAACGAGACGCTCGCCGATGCCGTGGCCTTGGCCGGGGGCTATCGCGGTGAGGCAAAGAATCTCGTCATGCTGTTTCAGCGCGGAGATAACTCTGCGCGGATGCGGCTGAGCGATGTCATGGCCGGAGCTTACCGGGGACTGCGGGCCTATCCGGGTGACCGCCTGACCGTGATCTCCGATCCTATGACCTTCTCTGTCCTTGGCGCGACGGGACGCGTGCAACAGATGCCGTTTTCGCGCAACACCATGAACGTGCTGGAAGCGATTGCCACAGCCGGCGGCCCAAATCCCAATTCGGGCGACCCCAAGGCAGTGTTCCTGTTTCGCTATAACGGGCCGAATGAAACGGAACCCACGGTCTATCATTTCAACATGATGCAAACGCCGACCTATTTCCTCGCGCAGCAGTTCGCCTTGCGCGATGGGGACGTGCTGTACTTCGGCAATTCGGCTTCGAACCAGCCACGCAAAGTCATTCAGACCGTTGGCCAGTTGTTCTCTCCCATCGTGACCGCGACCACCGTGGCCAACAGAATCAGCGACTAGCGGTATTTCGATATCGAATGAACCTTATCGAACACGCCGTCTTCGCCCTCGCGATCCAGATCGCCATCGGGCTGGTAACGCGCAATTGGTGGGCCGGGGCCTTGCTCGCCTGCGGCTATTTCATCGGGCGTGAGCTGGCGCAGGCCGAGTACCGCTGGATCGAGCAATTTGGCGCAAGCCTGCGCGCCAATGCGCCGTGGTGGGCAGCACTTGACCCGAAAGTGTGGACCAAGGTCGACCAGATTGCCGACGTGATCGGCCCCATCGCAGCGACCAGCATCTTGGCTGCGATCATGCAGCGGCGAACCGAAGCGTCCTAGTCGTCCGTCGGTCGCCGCTTGCCGACCTTCTGCCACGGCTGCCCGATCTTCTCTTCAAACCGATCCCGAAATGCCCACAGCCAGCCGACCCGGCGCTCGGCCAGCCCCGGCAGGCTGAGCAGATCGCCGCCCAGCCAGGGCAGGAACGGGTTGCGCCGCGAATAGGACCAAAGTTCCACTCGTTCACCCGGACGCGATGCCGCGCCACGCGCGTGGAAGCCGCCGGTGTCGGCCACCACCAGCGTGTTTTCGGGCAAGGCCAACCCTTCAGGTTCAGGCAGATCCATCTCTGCCAGGTCCGCCGCGCTCGCCCTTGGTGACCCACGCGCGGACAGCCGATCGATCGAATGGGGATCGGCCAGGCTCCGGCGATGCTCCCAGTCCAGCCGCTCGGGCGTGAAACGGTGCGAGCCGCGCACATAGGTAAACGGGCCGTCCTCCTGCGCCACGGGATTGAGGAACAGCCAGGCTTTCATCGAGGAGTGGAAGCTGTCGGCGTGGATGGTCTGTTGCGGATCGACACCGCCGCCGTCGCCGTCGCCGTCGCAATTGCTAACGATGGTCTGGACGTAATGCAGAGGCTTCGTCCGAAAGCTCGCCACATAGTGGAACAGCGCATTCAGGTCCGCCCGGTCAAGCAGGCCGCGCAGCGCGGGGACCGCGTCGAGCATCTCGGGATCCACCGCCATCCGCCGAGTGATGGCATCACCCTGCCGCATCTCGCGCGCAGGCCACTCATGATCGAGGATCGCCTTGCGTATGGCGGCGAACTCGTCAGCGGGGAGCACGTCTTGGATTACGACAAAGCCGTCGCGGTCAAAGGCTTCGCGCCACTCGGGCCGCACATGCCGCGCCAACCGGCGACGTCGCCAGCGACACAGCTTGTCGGCCAGCCGCACCCGCGCACGATGCAGCCCCATGCGGTTCAGCCGCTGCGATCCGATCAGCGGGTGATCGAGAAAACTCTTCGCCGATGTCGCCAGCTGCAAGACGTGAACAGGCGCCAGCGCAATCGCCTTGGCCCGGCTCTTCAATGACATGATCAGCTACTCTTCACCACGCCGTCGAGCATCTTGAGCTGCTCCACCAGGCCCTCGAACCGGTCGAGCGGCAAGGCATTGGGGCCATCGGAAAGCGCGTTGGCCGGATCGGGGTGTGTCTCCATGAAGACCCCGGCCACACCAGCCGCCACCGCAGCGCGGGCAAGCAGCGGCACAAATTCGCTCTGCCCGCCCGAGCTTGTGCCGAGGCCGCCCGGCTGCTGCACCGAATGGGTCGCGTCAAACACCACCGGACAGCCGGTCTGTGCCATGATCGCCAGACCCCGCATGTCCGACACCAGCGTGTTGTAGCCGAAGGACGTGCCACGGTCACAAAGCAGGAAATTGTCCGGATCGTGTCCGGCAGCGCTCGCCGCATCGCGCGCCTTCGTGACGACATTGGCCATATCGGCCGGCGCCATGAATTGGGCTTTCTTGATATTGACCGGCTTGCCCGTGGCGGCAACGGCAGCGATGAAATCGGTCTGGCGGGCAAGGAATGCAGGCGTTTGCAACACGTCCACCACCTGCGCGACCGGCACCGCCTGATCGGCTTCATGCACGTCAGTCAACACGGGCAGGCCCGTTTCGGTCCGCACCTTTTCGAGTATGCGCAGCCCTGCGTCGAGGCCTGGGCCGCGATAGGAGGCACCGGAACTGCGATTGGCCTTGTCGAAAGAGCTCTTGAAGATCAGCAGCACGTTCTGCCGCCGGGCGATATCAGCCAGGGCTTCCGCAACCGACAAGCAATGAGCCTCGCTCTCGATAACGCATGGGCCAGCGATCAAAAAGAGCGGAGAGGCCGGTTCAAGCAGGTGGCCGCAAAGTTGCATTATGTCCCAGCCAATCCAAGGAATGTACGAGTTATATACCTATAGCATATGCTTGTTGCTCATAGCTAAAGTATGAACAAAGTGTTTTCGCATCTGCACACAGCGCTTGACATACTGGCCCATCACGCCTGATCAAGAGCCCATGTGCTGATGCTGGGGAGATCGGCGCGACCCCTCTTGTAGGGTTGGAACAAAAGTTGTGTGGCAGATCAATATATGAAAACCGAACTCTCCCGCCCGCAGGAAATCAGTGCTGCAATCAAGACGCTGGACATCGAAATTGGCGGACTTCATGAGCTGAAGCATGCCATCTCGCACTCCGACCTTGGTGAGAATTTCGTCAAGGCGGTAAAGCTGTTCGCGTCGAACAAGGGGCGCGTGATCGTCACCGGCATGGGCAAGAGCGGCCACGTCGCGCGCAAGATCGCGGCCACATTCAGCTCAACTGGCACCGCCGCCTTTTTTCTGCATCCCGGCGAAGCCAGCCATGGCGATCTCGGGGCGATCTCTTCCGACGACGTCGTTTTCGCCATTAGCTGGTCGGGCAACACCCCGGAACTTGGCGACATTTTCAGCTTTTGCGGCCTCAACCGCGTTCCGCTCGTGGTGGCCACCTCCAACAGGGATGGCATCGCGGGAGACGCCGCCGATATCTGCCTAACACTCCCGCAGGTCCGCGAGGCCTGCCCGAATGAGCTGGCGCCCACCACCTCCACGACCATTCAGATGGCTCTGGGCGATGCGCTGGCGGTCGCCTTGATCGAAACACGCGGCTTCTCGCCCAGCAATTTTCGGCTGTTCCATCCGGGCGGACGCCTCGGCGCGCAACTGGCGACGCTTGAGGAAATCATGGGCACAGGATTGGCCCTGCCGTGCGTTCCGGTGCACGCAACCTTGCGTGAAGCGACCATCGAGATGAGCCGCAAGCGCTATGGCTGCACCGCCGTCGTCGACCGGGACGAGCACCTTGTTGGAGCCTTCACCGATGGCGATCTGCGGCGCGCCATCACGATGTCCGATCTGGACGACCCGATCAGCCACCACATGTCTCCAAGGCCGGTCGCGGCTGAGCCGACGATGCTGGCAACCGAAGCGCTGACGCTTATGAACGACAATGCCGTCTCGGTTCTGTTCGTCACCGAAGGCCATAAGCTGGCCGGCATTGTCCATATGCACGACCTCGTCCGCCTCGGCACGAAGTAGCCACGGGTTTGCCCGGATGGCCAACCACCTGCGATAGACCGGCAGACACATGACGCCCCCCGATCTCATTGTCATACCGGCGCGGTATGGTTCGACCCGGCTTCCGGGAAAACCGCTCCATCAGATTGCCGGGCGCACCATGCTGGAGCGCGTTCTCGCCAACGGGAACCAGGCGGCAAAGATCGCAGGCAACTGCCAGCTGGTCGTGGCCACCGATGACGAACGCATAGCGGATCATGCAAGAACGCTTGGCGCAAAGGTGGCCATGACCGATCCATCTCTGGATTCCGGCAGTGCCAGAGCCCATGCCGCAGCGCTCCAGCAACAGGACACACCCGCGCGCGTGATCTGCCTGCAGGGCGATGCACCTTTCATCTCGGGCCAGATCGTGGCGAACCTGCTGACGCGTCTGCGCGAGGGATCGGCGCAGGTTGCGACGCCTGTTTACCAGCTCGACTGGGACCGGCTTGACCGCTTGCGCGAACACAAGCTGGCCGCCCCGTTCAGCGGCACCACATGCCTGCGCGATGCCGAGGGCCGTGCGCTTTGGTTTTCCAAAACCATCCTGCCCGCCCTGCGCAATGAGCAGAAATTGCGCGAGCAGCCGCTTTCGCCCGTGTGGCAGCATCTTGGCCTCTATGCCTATACGATTGAGGCGCTGGAGTGGTTCGTGAGCGCGCCGCAAGGCGTTTATGAGGCTCTGGAAGGCCTTGAACAGCTGCGCTTCATGGAAAGTGGCTGGGCCATCGCCACCGTGCCGGTACCGGTACCTGAGCATGCCCTTTCGGGCATCGACATGCCTGAGGACCTGGCGCTGGCCGAACAGGCCATTGCCCGCCTGGGTGATCCGTTTCCCATATAGTGCGAGCAGGCGTTGCCGCGCGAAACTCAGGGCCGTAAAGCCGGGGCGATGTTCATCATTGTGCGCCATGGCAACACCTTCGAAGCTCACGAGCAACCGCGGCGCATCGGCGCCCGGACCGATCTGCCGCTGACGGCCAAGGGGAAGGATCAGGCCCGCGCTCTCGGCGCCTGCTTTGCCGAACGCGACTGGCAATTCGCGCGCGTGTTGGTGTCGCCATTGATGCGTACGCGGCAGACTGCGGACGAGATTCTCGCGCAGATGCCATGCGCCCCGCAGGTTCAAACCGCCGATTTCCTGCGCGAAGTGGACCACGGCCCCGATGAGAATCTCCCAGAGGAAGACGTTGTCGCACGGATCGGACGGGATGCGCTCGACGCATGGGAGCACGAGGCACAGGTTCCTCCCGACTGGGATGTGGCACCCGAAGCTCGCATAAAGGCGTGGCAGGAGCTGTTTGCCGAGCAACCTCGTGACGAGCGCCCCACGCTGCTGGTCACCAGCAATGGCGCGGCCCGCTTCGCCCTGCTGGCCGACCCGCACCTGCGCGAGGCTGCAAAGGCGCTGCCATCGCTCAAGCTGCCCACCGGCGGTTTTGGCGTGGTCATCCGCGATGAGCAAGGACTGGTGCTCGAAGCATGGGGCGAGCGCCCTTGAACACCCCTCCTCTTCTTCGCGCGCCGCCATTCCCGTGGGCGGGTGCTATTCGCGAACCCGCAAGCCCTGCCCCCGACATCACGCCTGCCGATAGCGACAGTCTGCTCGAAGCCATGCGCACGGCGCGGGTGGGTGGCACTTTCTGGGCCCCGCCGTGCGATGCCGCGCAGACCTTCGACACGCTGCTCCGCCCACGCAGCAAGGCAGAGCTGCCGGACCTGCAAGCAACCTACGGCACCGCCGATGTCCTCGACTGCTCCTATGACTGCGACCCGTGGTCCGCCTTGCCGCAAGCCAAACGGCTGATTGCGCATGGGAACGACGAATGGGTCGCAATCGCCGCAATCGTCGGGACTGCGGTGCATGTCCTCTCACCAGGTACATATGGCGCCCCCGACGATGACGAGACCGCGCTGGCAGCCAAGGCGCAAGCGGCGCTCGCCCGCCCCATGCCCGATCCCTTTTCCGATGGCTGGCTCGAACCGCACGACGCCATTGCCCTGCTGGCGGAATGGCGTCGCGTAATAGATGGCAATCGGGGTGAGAACGGCCAGACGATTGTCGCAGCCTGCGGCATGAGCTGGTGGAAACGCGCCGAAATTCGCCGGTTTCTCTGGGTGCCGGGCACGCGGCTTCGCATCACCAACAGCGGCACAAGTGCGCTTGCCCATGCCCAGCGACACGGCGGCGCAGTGGCCGTCTGGCCCTCGCGCATTTCGCCAGCGCTGATCGCACGCGCGCAAAAGAAAGGCGTTGATCTTGTGCGGGTGGAAGACGGCTTCGTTCGCTCCGCCGGGCTTGGCAGCAATCTGGTGCCGCCCTCTTCGGTGGTGGTGGATCGGCAAGGCATTCACTTCGATCCCTCTGCACCGAGCGATCTCGAAACGATCCTCGCCACCACCGACTTCGCCCCGCCCCTTGTCGAACGCGCCCGCAAGCTGCGGTCCAGCATCGTGGCGGCAGGGATCAGCAAATATGCCCGCAGCAGCGGCACGCGCAGCAAGCCCAGCGCGAGCCCTGAGCGAACACGCCGCGTGGTGCTCGTCCCCGGACAGGTCGAGGACGACATGTCGGTGCTGGCAGGCGGCGGCGGGATGACCTCCAACCTCGAGCTATTGAAGAACACACGCGCGCTCGAACCCGAGGCGGAGATCTGGTGGCGCCCGCATCCCGATGTCGATGCCGGGCACCGCAACGGCATGGTGCCTGATGAGGACGCGCTGCACTATGCCGACCGCATCGTGCGCGAAGGCAGCATGGCCGACCTGCTCGACAAGGTCGATGCGCTGCACGTGCTCACCTCGCTTTCGGGTTTCGAAGCCTTGTTGCGCGGACGCGAGGTGACATGCCATGGCACGCCCTTCTTCGCCGGCTGGGGGCTGACCCGCGATCTGGGCGCGGTTCCGGCGCGGCGCGGGCGCAAGCTCACGCTCGACGAACTGGTTGCAGGCGTACTGCTGCTTTACCCCCGCTATCTCGACCCCGTGACCGGCCTGCCCTGCCCGCCCGAGGTGCTCATCCGGCGCATGGCCCAGGGCACGATGCCCAACCGGCAAGGATGGATCGAACCGCTGCGCCGGCTGCAAGGCCGGATCGTCTCGCGTTTCCGTCCGCGCAGGGCTAAGGCCGCACGCCCATGACCCGCATCGTACTCGATATCTCGCGCCTGATCTCGCGCGTTCGCCATTTCACGCCATCCGGCGTGGACCGGGTGGAGATGGCCTATGCCCGCGGCCTGCTCGCAGCCTATGGCGACAAGCTGGCGTTCTGCGCCGTCCATCCCTCGGGCATCTATGGCCGCATCGCTCGCCCGGCGGCGCTCGCCTACCTTGATGAGCTGGACCGCCGCTGGTCGAACACCGAGAGCCAGAAGGGAAAGCGCTCTCTGGCTGATGCCGCGCCGTGGATCACGCGATTGCTGCCCCGCAAGGCAGGCGTCGGCTCGGCTGACGTGATGGTGCAGGTTTCCCCGCACCACCTGCACCATCCGGACAAGGTCCGCCGCAAGCTGGCGCGCGAACAGGCCCAGTTCGTGTGCATGGTGCACGATCTCATCCCGATAGAATTTCCCGAATATGCCCGCCCCGGCGGCGCTGCCCTGCACGAGCGACGGATGGCAACCGTCGCCGAGCTGTCTGATGCGGTGATCGTCAATTCGGCAGCCACCGGCGCCTCGCTGGCGCGGTGGATCGAAGGTCGCGGCCTCGTGCCGCCGCCGATCGAGGTCGCCTTGCTGGGCACGCGGACAATCGCCGACGCGCCGCCGCCCCATGGCGAGCAAGCCAGGCCTTACCTGCTCTGCCTCGGCACCATCGAACCTCGCAAGAACCACCTGCTGTTGCTGCACCTGTGGCGGAGCATGGCCGAGCATCTGCCCGCCAATGAGATACCGCGCCTTGTGGTGATCGGCAGGCGCGGCTGGGAAAACGAACAGATTCTGGATCTGCTCGACCGCTGCCCGGCGCTCAAGCCGTTCGTCGAGGAAGTCAGCAGCTGCGGCGATGAAGATCTCGCCGGATGGCTGCGCGGCGCCCGCGCCCTGGTGATGCCGTCCTTCACCGAAGGGTTCGGCATGCCCATTGCCGAGGCCCTGTCAGTCGGCACGCCCGTTATCGCCAGCGACATTGCTGCCCACCGCGAAGTCGGCGGCGATGTTCCGGTCTATCTCGATCCACTCGATGGTCCCGGCTGGCAGACCGCCGTGCTCGATCACGCGCAGCTTGGCCCGATGCACCGGGCACAGATGGCGCGAATGAAGGCATGGCAGGCACCGGACTGGGACGAGCACATGCGCATTGCAGTGCAGCTAATCGAGGATTGCGCGCGGTAGAGCGCGAGCTATTCGCCCACTCGTTGCGCGCGGACCGGCTCAGCCGTTTCGACCTTTTTACGGCGAGCGCTGCGAACGCGCGTTCGAAACACGCGATCCCAGAACAGGGCGGTGATGGCGAAGTTACCCTCCTCGTCGCTGAAATGGTGCCGCATATGATGGCGTTTCATCATCCGCCCAAAGCGACTGCGCATCGGCCATTGATGGCAGGCATAATGGGTAAGGTCGTACATGACATACCCGCTCATGAAGCCGAGCAGAACCCAAGTTCCGGCATCCCCTATGAGGGCAAAGAACAGGGCCCACAGGATCAGACCGACCGGCACACTGATAATCGGCGGCATGAGATTGCGCAGGAGGTCGCGCGGTTGCTCATGATGGTTCCCGTGAATCACAAAGACCATCTGCTGCGCCAGCTTCCACGGGGCGTCCCAATGGAACAGGTAGCGATGCGCATAATATTCGAACAACGTCCAAATCAGCAGGCCAATCGCAACCAATGCGAGCCCGCCCACAACAGACACACTTCCCCATCCGGCCCACGCAATCAGCGGCAAAAGCACGGACCAAAGAAGGATAAACCAGCGAACCGAGATAACCGTCAGCTTTTCAAGCGATTGGTTTTCAAAGAGAACGAGCCGGTTTGGGTTGTCGTCGGGGGTCGGCGTCATCATCTATTCTGGACAGAAAAGGGGCGGGGCTGTCAAGGAACTTGCGTCAAAAACCCTATAGCGAGGTTAACACATGGCACGCTTGCAGCCGCAGTGTAACCCATCACCCACATCTGACCTTGGCAACCATCTCCTGATAACAGGTGCTTCAGGAGCGCTAGGCCGTGCTCTGGCGCTCTATCATGCGCGACCTGATAGCGCCTTAAGCCTCTGGGGCCGCAACGAGGAGCGCCTTGCGAAAACCGCCGATGCCGTGCGCATGGCTGGAGCCGATGCAAGCCAGCGCTGCCTCGATCTCACGGACTGCGAAGCAGCCGTAGCCGCACTTATCGAGGAGGACCGCGAAGCTCCGTTCGATGAGGTATACCTCGTGGCAGGGATCGGCGACGTCTGCCCGCCAGATGCGATCGTGGAAGCCCCCCAACAAGTCGTACGCGTCATGGAGACGAACCTCACAGCGCCTGCGGCCATGGCTGCGGCCATAGCGGACCGCATGGCCGAGCGAGGGCGCGGGCGGATCGTGATTATCGGCTCGGCGGCCGGGCATCACTCGCTGCCGTCGGCGGCCAGCTATTCCGCCTCCAAAGCGGGACTGGCGCGCTTCGCAGATGCGCTGAGGATCGCGATGAAACCGCAAGGCGTTTCGGTGGTCCTAGTCGCACCCGGCTTTATCGCAACCGAAACGCAGACAAGACCCATGGCCATACCCGTAAGTGTTGCTGCACGCCGGATCGCACTGGCTGCAGAGAGGGGCGCGCGACACTATGTCACGCCCTGGCCCTTCATTGCGCTCAGGTTGCTTGACAGCCTGTTGCCCGCAAGCCTCCGCGACCGCTTGCTCGCGCGCATCAAGCCCTAACCGGATTGCCGCGCCGGATCGTCGCAGGCCATTCCCAGAATTGCCCGATGCAATTGCGCCGGCGTGATGTCTGCGCGGGAATTGGCACCGGTCTGCACCTCGCCGTTCCGATCCAGCTTCAGGATCACATAGGGCGTGTGGCGGTCGCCGCCCGGCTCGCTGAGCCCCGGAATGCTCGGGCGATGGTCACCGAAGAAGGCCAGCACGGCGGGGCGACGAAGCGCCGTCAATCCATCAAGCAACTGGCTCAGCATCGCGTCGCTGGCCCTGACGCGTCGGAGATACTGATGCAGCAGGCTATCGTCTTCCGCTGCGCCGTCGACAGACCAAGGGCCATGATTCTCGATCGTTACGGAGTAGATGAAGCGGCGTTCGGCAACAGCCTGCGCCAACTGCAGGATTCTCTCTGCCACGGCCTTGTCGGTAACATATCTCCCCTCTGACGGGAGCGGTGGGTCGAAGGCCTCATCACTTACCAGATCGGTGAAACCGGCTGCCGGCAAGATGGTATGACGATTGTAAAATCGCATGTCGTGCGGATGGACAAACAGCGAGCGCCACTCGGCAGTGCCCAACTTGTGCGGCAGCGCCAATTCGGCCTCGCGCGCTGCGGTGAGGAACGGGTCGTAGCGAAGGAAGCCCAGCTCCTCTTCTTCGCGCCCGAACAACACGCCATATTCGGTGCGCATGGTGTAAGCACCAAACCCGCTGACCAGCAGGTTGCCCCACTGTGCGGCCTGCAACCGTGCATTCTCCAACGCGGGCAGCGCATATTTCCTATCGCCGAACAGCTCGACCGGATCGGCAAAGCTCTCGCACTGGATCGCAATGACGATCTCGGCCTCGCCCGAGGCTGCAGTAGCGCGCGGTTCTGCAGAGCGTGGCGCATGCGCCGGGGTGCTCCGCCACCGTAACCAATAGAGCAGCAAGGTTGGCACAAGCCCAAGCTTCGCGACGTCACCTTCGGCATCGGGTCTTGCCGCAAGCGCCCGGACCCCTGGCAGGCGCAGCGAAAGCGAAAGCGTCATCAAAGCCACTGCCCCTATGGCCGCACCCGCCAGATGTGTCGTCAGGTACGGGTCGAAACGCCAGACGAATGCCGCGATCAGCGCCGCCATCACGGCCAGCCCGGCAACCTTCTGCCAGGCCGACAAGGCAGAAAAATAGAACTGCGGATGTCGGAACACCCCGACAATTAGCGCAAGATCGGAAAAGTGGAGCGGCTCACCCAGAACGCGCTGCTTGGCATTGGAGGCGACCACCAACAGCACCTGCAATGCCAGCACCGACAGTGCCGCCAGGAGGGTGTCTCCGCTAATGGCCAGAAACAGGCCAAACGCCACCATGCCGAGGAGCGCGTTCAGCCACAGACCCGCCCAGTGCCGCAAGCGTGGGCGGCGTGGATATGCAAGGCCGTCGGTCAGCAAAGAGCCGATCACGGCAAGTGGCAAGGCGAGAAGAAAGTCCATCAAATCCGGAGCTCGCGTTAACCGGACAGATGATACAAGGCTAGCCCGCATAAAGGCCGCAAGTCAGTTGCCGCTCCATTCGGCTGGGGATTTCTTTCATCCTAGCTCTTTTTCCTAACGCTTTTCCCCTACGCCTCTCTATGTGCGAGGTTTCGAGGTTCGAATTTGTGGGTTTTGAGAGTTTTCACGATTTGAAGTCAGGCCAAAACAAGTCGGCAGATCGCATATCCCACGCGGAGTTTGCGACGAACTTCGGTCGCGGATCGTGCGCGCCAGATGGCAACCCGCACAAACGCAACGTCCTACTGCTTCAGGGCCTCATGGGCCGCCTGTTTCGCCGCTTCGGTCAGGGGCTGATTCGCTCGGGCCACAAGGTCTTCAAGGTCAACTTCAACGGCGGTGATCGGCTGTTCTGGCGCTTGCCGGGCGGGATCGACTATCGTGGCACCCTGAAGGAATGGCCGGAAGCCTTCCGCCAGATTGTCCAGGATAATGGCATAACCGACGTAGTCCTGTTCGGGGACTGCCGCGCACACCATGTCCCCGCCGTGAAGGTCTGCCGCGAGCTGGGATTACCCGTCCACGTGTTCGAAGAAGGGTATATCCGCCCTGACTGGGTGACGCTCGAACTGGGCGGCGTGAACGGCCATTCCGAATTGCCCAGCGATCCGGAATGGTATCGCCAGCTCGCCGCCAAGCTGCCTCCGATCCCTCAGCACAAGCAGGTGCCTGCCTCCTTCACCCGCAGAGCGCTTGAAGGACTCGCCTACAACGTCGGCGACGTGTTCACGCGCTGGTACTACCCGCATTGGGAAAACCATCGCCCCTGGCATCCGCTGGTCGAAGGGGTCGGCTGGGCGCGCAAGCTGTGGCGGGGCCGCGAGCGACGCGAGGACGCCGCCGCGCTGGTGGATCGGCTCCTGACGTCAGACACGCCCTATTACCTTTTCCCGCTGCAACTGGCGTCGGATGCGCAAATCCGGCTGCATTCGCCCTTTGCCAGCATGAACGGCGCCATCATGATGGTCCTGCGCTCGTTCGCCGAGAACGCTCCGAAGGACACCCGGCTGGTGGCGAAAGAACACCCGCTCGACAACGGCGTGGTCGACTGGCGCGAGGAAGTCCGCTCCATGGCCGAAACGCTGGGCATAGAAGATCGCGTCGACTATCTCGGCTTTGGCGATATCGTGCCGGTCGCGCAGCGGGCCAAGGGCATGGTGACGATCAACAGCACGAGCGGAACATTCGCGCTGGATATGGGCGTGCCGGTCATCGCGCTCGGTCAGGCGATTTACGATATGCCCGACCTGACCTTCCAGGACGGGATCGACCGCTTCTGGACCGAATGCCGCCCGCCCGACGCGGAAACATTCGCCGCTTTCCGCCGGGTGCTGGTCGAAAAGTGCCTGATCCCCGGTGGATTCTTCTCCGAAGAGGCACTCGACAAGGTCGTGCGGCACTCGGTTGCACGGCTTGAAGGCAGGGCACTTACACCGGAATAACCGCGCAGGTGTTAACGCCGGGCCGCTGCGACCCGTGCAATGCTGCTCAACTCCTGAGCCAGCAACAGCTCGGCCACCTGGCTGTTCGACAACAGCAACCGATGCAACTGTGTCAGCCGGGGCACGAGACGTTCGAGCTTGCCGCCGCTCCACTGCTGCAGCTGCTGGCCGATCTCGCGCCGCTCCTTGAAGAAGACCCGCTCGTTTTCGAGAAAGCGCCCGATGTCTTCGCCCGGTCGCATCTTCGCGCTCAGCGAGGCAAGCTGCGCCGCCCGCCGTTCGAGCGCCAGCGCCACGCCCACCGGATTGATCGAGAGGTCACGCATCCGGCGCACCTCGCCCGGCAGCTTGCGCAGGTCGCCCGAGAGCGCCACGTTGACCAGCGCGGCGAAGCCATCCTCTTCGGTTGTCGCGCAGATCGCTTCGTAGCTGGCGACATCGGCCGACTTGGGCGCGGTATGCGAAGCATCGAGGTAGAGCGCCAGCTTCTCGACCTCGGCACCAGCCAGCCGGATATCGAGATTGACCGAGCGCGCGATGCGTTCCGCAAGGTCTCCGCCGAGACGAACCCCCGCCGCATCGGCCAGAGCACGCACGTCGATAATCATGTCTTTGAGATCGCGCGGATAGAAGATGCCGACCATGGCATCGTCGCGTTTGAGCAGTAGCTTGGCCGAGCGCGACTTGTCGGTTGCCGAACTGGCAACAATGAAGATCGGCCAGGCCTGGTCGGCCTCACCGCGATCCTTGAGATCAAAGAAGGTCTTCAGCGCATCGTGTGCCTCCTCGCCGCTGACGCGCACGAACAGATGCCGCTTGTCACCGAACAGCGAAGTCGAGCGCGCTTCGTCGACCAGCCGCACCGGGTCCGAGCGCAGCTCCTGTCCGCTCAGCTCGCAGCGTTCGCCCGGCTCGGGCAGGGCGGCGATCAGCTTGGCCGCCGCAGCAGCAGCGCCCGCTTCGTCCGGTCCGCACAGGAAGAAGAGCCGACAGCTATCGCCGGCCCGCTGAGCGGCCCGAAAAATGTCGCGCTGGTTCGCTTTCACCGCTGCTCGCGCAGGGCACGTGCCAGCCGGACCTGAATCTGGCTGGCGACTTCCTGCGCCAGGTTCTCCATCGCGGTCTGTTCGGCAGCGATGGTGGCGAATTCTGAGGAGACAACGTCGATCCCGGCATCGGAACCGGCCGTGGCATCAACAAGGATCGTGCCCGTCGCCAACTCCACCAGTTGATAACGCGCCCGCAGCGACAGCCGCTCGCGCCCGATCGTATCATCGGTCAGCAGGCCGAGGCCTTCGAGATCCTGATCGAGCACGACATCGAGCCGGTAACGCGGCGTGGCTTCCGTGCCCGCCTCGCTGAACCGGTCATTGAGCGCATTGCGCACCAACCAACCGTCGCGGCCCGGGATTGGCGGCACCTCGATCGCGCTAAGCCCCTGCGCCACCGCGCCCGACGAGCCGCCCGAATAGAGCGGCTGCAGCCCGCAGGCCGAAAGGCTCGCCAGCAGCAACAAAGGCGCGATCATCCTCATGCGACGATGTTTACCAGCCGGTCGGGCACCACGATCACCTTGCGAATTTCCGCGCCATCGATGGCACGTTGCACCTTTTCGCTGGCGAGCGCCATGGCTTCAAGCGTCTCTTTCGGCGCGCCCTTGGGGGCAGTGAGCGTATCGCGCAACTTGCCCTTCACCTGCACCGCAATGGTGACCTCGTCCTCCACCAGCAATGCCGGGTCAACCTCGGGCCATGCGGCTTCGGCGATCAGACCGCTCTCGCCGAGCGCTTCCCAGCCCTCTTCGGCAAGGTGCGGCATCATCGGCGAAACCAGCGACAACAAGGTGCGAATCGCCGCATTGCGATCCGCCGAGGGGGCCGCCTTCTCCGTCGCACCGGTCAGCTCGTAGATCCGGGCGACGGCCTTGTTGAAGGCCAGCGCCTCGATATCGTCGGCCACGGCAGCGATGGTCTGGTGCATGCGGCGGGCGAGCGCCTTGTCCTCGCCAGCGGCGCTCTCGTCGAGCTGGCCAAGCAGACGCCACAGGCGCTGCACGAAGCGGCCACAGCCCTCGATCCCGGCCTCCGACCACGGCAGGTCACGCTCGGGCGGGCTGTCCGACAGCATGAACCAGCGCACCGCATCGGCGCCGTACTGGGCTATGATGTCTTCCGGGTCGACGACGTTCTTCTTCGACTTGGACATCTTGATGACCTTGCCGATCTCGACCGGCTGGCCATCGGCCCTGAGCGAGGCGCCTTCGCCGCTGCGGTCAACCTCAGCCGGGCTGAAGAACTGCTCGCGCGGGCCATCCTTGCGGCTGTAGGTCTCGTGCGTGACCATGCCCTGCGTAAACAGGCTGGCGAACGGCTCCTTCACATCGAGCATGCCGACATGGGCCAATGCGCGGGTCCAGAAGCGGGCATAGAGCAGGTGCAGGATCGCATGCTCGATGCCGCCGATATATTGCTGCACCGGCATCCACTGCGCGACCTCGGCCTTGTCGAAGGCCTTGTCCGCCGGCTGGCTGGCGAAGCGCAGGAAATACCACGAGCTGTTGACGAAGGTGTCGAGCGTATCGGTCTCACGCCGGGCTGCCGCGCCGCACTTGGGGCAGTCGACCTGCTTCCACGTCGGGTGCCGCTCAAGCGGGTTGCCCGGAATCGAAAAGTCGACATCCTCAGGCAGGGTAACCGGCAACTGGTCCGCAGGAACAGGCGCCACCCCGCAGGCATCGCAATGGATGAAGGGAATCGGCGTGCCCCAATAGCGCTGGCGCGATACGCCCCAGTCGCGCAGGCGCCACACGGTCTTGCCCTCGCCCCAGCCGCCCTCTTCGGCGCGCGCGATGATCGCAGCCTTGGCCTTGTCCACGCTCATGCCGTTGAGGAAATCGGAGTGCACCAGCACGCCATCGCCTGTCTCGGCCTCGCGCAGCGGCACCTCGGCATCACCGGGATTGGCCGCGATCACGCGAATGATCGGCAGTTCGTACTTGGTCGCAAATTCGAAGTCGCGCTGATCGTGGCCGGGCACCGCCATGACCGCGCCGGTGCCGTAGTCCATCAGCACGAAGTTGGCGATGAACACCGGCAGCTCAGCCCCGGTGAACGGGTGCTTGGCGGTGATGCCGGTGTCGAAACCCAGCTTCTCCGCCGTCTCCAGCTCAGCTGCGGTGGTGCCGCCCTCGCGGCACTTCTCGATAAACGCCTGCGCTTCCGGGTTCCCCTCAGCGACGCCCTGCGCAATCGGGTGATCGGCGGCGACAGCCACGAAGCTTGCGCCAAAGATGGTGTCGGGCCGGGTCGAATAGACCTCCACCGTCTC
>CENV01037802.1_pt1 | contig 17831 bp, 18 predicted proteins | sample 530231 | NCBI WGS metagenome assembly CENV01 (sample SAMEA2619815, study PRJEB7988) | marine metagenome | biome: marine biome (ENVO:00000447); feature: surface water layer (ENVO:00002042); material: "saline water (ENVO:00002010), including plankton (ENVO:xxxxxxxx)" | depth 5 m | reverse complement strand
CGTAGGTTCAAATCCTACTCCCGCACCCACTAAGCCCCTGATTTCCTTGCGGATTTCAGGGGCATTTTTTGTGTCTGAATTTTGAAGCTGCGCCAGCGTACCGTCTGCGTACCAGTTTTCTTGATATTTTCGGTAAAATCTGTGGAAATTAGTGAAAAGCAGGACATCGGTCGCAGAAACCTTTGGGTTTTTCGTGCTCGTGCCTGGATTGCGGCCTAGGCGTCCTGAGGCAGGTATGCTGCCCCCCATTAGATCTTTTCGCGCAAGATGGCACGAATTCTGCTGGAGGTTGTGTTCGGGGAGGGGCGATGCCTAGGACGTTTACCAGCTTGGCAGAGTATTTGCCGAAGTACGACTATATGGTCAACTTAACGCGGCGCGGCTGGGCCTATGAGCATTTGAGACGTCACGTAGTCTTTCAGGAAGCCGCCTACCGCAGGCAAGAAGATGTCGTCTCCCTTATTGAATACGCGCCTCGGCTAACACTATTGAAACTGCGAAGTCCTCAGCTGGAGGCAGAGGCTTGGGGGCTCATTTTCTTTCCCAATCCAGACCATACAGCACTACGTGCAGATCTGTTCTGGTCCGATGAGACCTTTCCAAATCCGATCCGGGTCATGGTGACACCCAAAGCGCCAGGCGATCGTGACGAGTTGTTCGAGCGATCGGTAAAAGCGTGCGACATACGCCACCTAACTGACTGCAATGGGCATGAGCACCTTTTGGTAAAGGGGGAGGGGCTGGCTGTTCAGGTGCGGTGCCTTGGGGCGTCTCTGTTGTCAGCCTCGCCCATGCGTATGAACTATCATGTTCGAGGACCGGGAGATGTTGAGGACCGTTACAAGGCCTGGCGCAGGGCTGAGCGAGTGGTTGATCCGGTTCTACGTCCCGTTGTCTGGTCGGAGCGGAGCAAACTTTTGCGGAATGGCTTGATCTGCCTTGATGCGAAAGATGCTGGCCTCAATCTTCGGCACGCCGCGGAAATTATCTATGGGAAAAAACGTGTGAATGAAGAATGGACACCGCACCGGCGCGATATGAAAGATAAAGTTCGGGCCTGGTGGCGTTCTGCAATCAAACTACGAGATGGCGGCTACAGAGCCTTGCTCCAAAAGGGACCTTGGTAATCGTCCGAGGGACATACCTCTATTTTTCTCACGGCCCTTTCATCGGTTTATTTTCGCCTCGGCGACGCCTTGCTCCACGCCCGGCAATTGCCGGGGCTGTTCGCCGGTCTCGCGCACTTTGCCTCTCTTGCCTAAAGTGAGTAAGTCCGCCGGCCCGGAAAACCTCCCGTCACGACTGCTCACGAAGCCGTGCTGCGGAAGTTTCCCGGCGTGTTGCTGCGCCGCGCTTCCCATTGGCTGCGCCAAGGGGGCACGGGCGCAAAGCCTTCAAAACCGCTGCTAAGAGAACCGCCTAATCGTTCAAGTGTTTGCCATATACAGAAACATCCTGACGCTCATACCCAAGAGCTGTGTAGAACGCCGTCGCAGTTTGATTGTCACTGCGGACCATCAATTGTAGTTTCGGTGTGGACTGTGAGCGTAGCCACAACTCGGCCTCAAGCATCATTTCGCGGCCATATCCGCGAGTTCTTTCAGAAGCATCAACCGCGAGATAGTAGATCCACCCCCGATGGCCATCATAGCCAGCCATAATCGACGCGATGCGGTTCGCTTTTTTCTCGCCGACCAATAGGGTCGATGAGCGGGTTTTTACAGCCCGATCAATATCCAATGATGGATTGTTCCACGGTCGTATGAGATCGCAACTCTGCCAAAGCGATATAACCGCCCGGCGATCAGATTCACGAAAGGTTCGAATATGGAGCGACATGGCGATAGCTTTACCGGCGCGATGTTTGAGTCGCCAGAGGCTTAGCTGCAGTCCGCGCAATCGCGCTGGTTACCACCAGGCACCTGCTGTACCGCTCTCAGACGACTTTCGACCATGCAATACGCACGTCGAACGCCAATGGGTCATCTAAGCCGGCCCGTTGTATGTGATAGGCATGTGTTCGCCAATTCTTTTGTTGATGAACAGGTGGGCGATTCCACGTCCAACCGCGAGAAACAACATCAGCTTCCACTTCATCCTGAGTCCAGCAGTCCTGGAAGATGTCGGGGTGCAGGACAATATTTAGAGAGCCAGCATAGCGGTCGCGCAGAGCTTTCCTGAGTTTTTCCCATTGATCCGGATCGTCCACCAATGTGTCCACAAAATAGCATTCGAGAGCAGCGGGCTGTTTCTCGAATAGGGCCTCGAGAAGCTGAGCGAGGTGCTTAATCGACTCTCGTTCGCTATGATGAGCGGGGTTGAAGAAGTCTTTTTGCTTCGGGATCATGAATGGTTCCTCTGGCGATTGTTCCGCAAGGCATGCAGTATTTGCGCCAGACAGGGCGGTCTGGATCGTCTGAGACGGCTCCCTTCAACAGATACGTTCGCAGCCCGCCAGGATGAAGGCATCCGTGAGCGCTACGAATCTGTTCTAAAGCCTCAATATCTCTCCCTGCAGACGGGTGGGGTCGGACGGCGTGTCTGCCAGCGCGCGGTCCCCGCGCAAGGCGGCGGTGGCATTGAGCCGTTCTGATCTCTTGAGACGTCCTACCTAGCCTCCTTGCGCGCCGCCCTTATGCACCCTGGCGGACACTTGTTCCGGCCGACCCCACCCGCCTGCCGGGAAAGGAATGACGGGGCGGCCAGAACAGGAGACCAGACCCGTGACCACCTCGCAGACACCAGCAGTTCTCGGATTTACCACCGGACAAGGCGCGGATGAACCGCGCATCTATGTGGCTTGCCTTGCCGCCTATAATGGCGGGCGGCTGCATGGGCGCTGGATCAGCGCCGCATGCGGCGAGGATCATATTTGGACCGAGACGCGCACCATGTTGGCGGAGAGCCCAGAGCCCGATGCGGAAGAATGGGCGGTGCATGACTTCGAGAATTTCGAGGGGGCAAACCTTTCCGAATATGCAAGCTTTGAGACCGTGTGCGCACTGGCGGAGTTTATCGCTGAGCGCGGGCGCTTAGGGGCTAAGGTTCACCGTCATTTCGGCGATGACCTAAGCCAAGCCCGCGCGGCCTTTGATGACTATGCAGGTGAGTTCCAGAGCCTTGGCGATTTTGCGGCGACCTTGCACGACGAGGGCGGAACCGAGATTCCTGCGGCGCTGGAATATTACATCGATTGGCAGGCCATGGGCCGCGACATGGAACTGAATGGCGACGTGTTCACCATTGAGACCGGCTTCGACCAATTGCACGTGTTTTGGAGCCGCTAGCGATGACCTTTATCGAACGCTTCCAAACCTTCGTTTGCCAAGGCGACAGCATCGATACCGAAGTTGAAGGCTATCTGATCACAGCGCGGATCGTGAGAGATGATTGCCCCGACGCGCCAGATGAACGTCAGAACGGGTTTTGGCCCTCCCTCTATCAGGACGCGCCGGGGTTCATTGGTGCAGGCAATGGCTGACGCGCCCGCTTTGACGCGGCGCAGGCGCGCGCCGAGGAAGTCATGCGCGCATGGCGCGCAGACGAGTGGTTTTATTGCGGGATTGTTCTGTCTGTCAGTTTAGAAGGGGTGATCTTGGACGCCCACGCTGTGAGCCTGTGGGGTGTGGAGGTGAACTATCCCGGCAGCGACAATAGCTACCTGACAGAGGTTGCCAGTGAATTGTTGCCCGAAGCGCTGGATGTAGGGCGCACCAGCGTAGCGCGCATGTGCAGCGCCCTGATTGGCGGGGAGACCCGTCAATGAGAAGCAAGCCTGACATCTTCGAGCGTGTGCTTGGTCCGCGCCCTGTTTTGACGCTCTACATTGCAGACTTGTTTGTCCGCGAAATCTGGGTCGAGGGCCGCGCCCCAATCATTCGCATCCGTGATTATGACTGGGGTGAAACAGACACCGAACCTGCCTTCGATAGCGAAGGCTTCCCCTACACACCGATCAATTGGAGGGGGCCAGCATGGAGGCTGGGTCTCTCGCTTCACCCGCCAGCAAAGGAGACCTACACCATGGCGAACCAGACCCTGAAAACCATCCCCCTCGAAGACCTGAAAGTCTCGAAACTGAATATGCGCCACGGGCGCAAGAAACCTGATATCTCAGATATACTACCATCCATCCGCCAGCATGGAGTTCGGCAAACCCTGCTGGTGCGCAGGGAAGGCAAACACTACGGCGTGGTCGCTGGGCGCCGGAGGCTGTTTGCTCTGAAGCAGGTCGCCAAAGAGACTGGCATCTGCCCGAAGGTGCCGTGTGTGGTGATGCAGGGTGATGATGACGCGGCTGCTATCGAAGCCTCCATCCTTGAGAATGCCGCCCGCCTGCCAGCGACAGAGATGGAGCAATATGTAGCCTTCGGTCGACTGGCAGATGAGGGACGCAGTGCGATAGAGATTGCAGACTATTTCGGGGTGACGGAGCTTACCGTGAAACGCGTGCTGGCACTGGCCAGTCTGTCTGAACCTATCCGCAGTCTGTATGCCGCAGATGAGATCGATCGCAACACCATACGCGCCTTGACGCTGGCAACGCCAGAACAGCAGGCTGACTGGCTGGCCTTGTTTGAAAGCAAAGACGAGCGCGCACCGCGAGGTCGCCAGTGCCGTGCTTGGATTACCGGCGGCGACACGATCAGGGTCGATAAGGCGCTGTTTGATCTGGACTCTTATGACGGAGAGATCATCGCAGACCTGTTCGGTGAGGGCGCTGTGTTTGCAGACATCGACGCCTTCTGGCAGGCGCAGTCTGCTGCTATTGCTGCTGAGATTGAGACCTATACCGCAAAGGGATGGCGCGACGTTCAGATTTTGGACCGTGGACGATACTTCCACAAATGGGACCATCAGACACGGGCCAAAACTAAAGGGGGTAAAGTATTTATCGAGGTGCGCCATGATGGCAGTGTCACTTTCCATGAGGGCTTTGTGACTGAGGCTGAAGCGCGCAAGCTGGACAAGGCGACGAACGGCGTGGACGGCGTGCCTGCTGCGGTAAAACCCGAAATGAATGGCCCAATGGCAACCTATGTTCTGCGCCACCGCCACGCTGCGGTGCGCGCGGACTTGCTCGCGCACACCGGCGTGGCTCTGCGGCTCATGGTGGCAAATGTGTTGGTCGGCTCGGCGTTGTGGACGGTCCGTGCGCACCAAAAACGGGTTGCGAAAGAGGTGACGGCGGAGAGCCTTGCCGCCTCGCGCGGAGAGCGGAACTTGTCTGCCGCCGAAACAAAGGTCGGTGCTCTGTTCAAGGCGCTTGGACTTAGCGGCCTGCCACGCGCAAATGGCGACCCCTACCATCTCTGCGAAGTGTTCAGTGCAATGCTGGCGCTTTCAGATGATGAAGTGATGCAGGTCATGGCCTATGCGATGGCTGACACATTGGAGGCAGGGGGACCAATGGTCGAGGCGCTGTTGCATGTGCTTGGCACAGACCTGCCAGCTTACTGGCAGCCTGATGCGGCCTTCTTCGACCTGCTGCGGGACAAGCGCGCAATCAATGCCATGGTCGCAGAGATTGCGAGCCCTACAATAGCGGAAGGCTGCCTGACAGAAACAGGCAAAGTGCAAAAGTCCATCATTGCAGGGCGCATTGCAGGGGATGGCTGCGAGGCTGATCCTGACTGGAGGCCGCGCTGGATGCAGGTGCCACCTGCTGCCTATGTAGAGGGGGCTGGGTCAGCGCCAGCGGAGGCCTGGGGCCGGATCGGTGCCCTGTTTGCAGAGACTGCGCCAGATGATGCGCAAAGAGAGAGCGTCCCCTCCAAACCTGTTGCGGCCTGATTGATCTCCTGTTTCAGGCTGCGATGACGGACCGTCCAGACCATTGGTGCTGGGCGGTTTTCGCTTGGCGTGTGTGCAATGGACGCAACGTGATGCGGCCCGCCCCGCGTCTATGCCGCGGGAAAGACCAAGAAGAGTCCGGCGAGCATGATGGCTTTGATCCGGTCGATTGCGGCGCAGAATGGAATAGACCATTGCGGCACCCTGGCCCCGAAACTGCCATTATAATGAACCAGATCCCTCAGCCCATGCAAAAAGAACCCGGCGGCAAAGAAAGAGGGCGACATCAAAACGCCCAGCACGGTGAACTCACTGAATATAACAGCGACCTCTGATTCTCGATGAGGGGGTACAGCTCATGAAGCTTTGCGCTGACGTCTCCACACAAGAAAGGTCCGGCGCATTTTGATGATGAGCAAGATCAGGCCCGACAGCGCAACGAAGATTGCTGCGCCCGCTGCGGTGATAAGGAGAGGGTGATTGAAATCTGCGCCGTCATCATAGTCCATGATATGCAGCTTCCAGAAGAAATCGTAGAAGCGCCAGGTCGATGACCGCCGCGCGCGGACCTCGGCGCTGGCAGGATCAATATAGAGTGTGGTGCGATCGCGATCGTCAAACACGGCGCGCCAAACAGGCCCGGGGCGGCCATATTCAGAGGGCGGATCCTTTACCCAGACTAATTCACTGAGCGCGCCGGTTCCGGAATAGTCAGTTTCAGCAATCTGGAGTGCAAGCGTCTCGTTGATGGGAGATAAGACTGCGCCTGTCCTGGCATCAATTGTAATGGGGCCGGTATCTGAACCAGAAAGTCGCCACACTGGCACGTCCAGCACCCGGCCAATCGCTCCGTTATGGACGTGCTCAATGCCAGCGACATTTGCGGCGTCCTGCAGGGAAATTAGATCAGCAGGACGGACGGTTTGATCTTCTTGTTGCGCGATTTTGTGTTCACCGCGAACCTGCTCGATTGGGATGACGCTCATAACGAGGCCCCCTGCAATCCAGAGCACGATCTGCAGGCCAACAATGAGCGCAACCCACTTGTGGATGCGCACAGTCCATTTCAGAATTGGCAAACTCATCCCTCCCGAGAGGGGCGGCGCAATTGCCCGCGCCGCCCAAACGTCTATTCGTGACCAGAATGGTCCATCATGCCGGATAGGCAGTCTTCACCTGCTTCGCCCGTATTGCAGATAGCGGTGATCCGATATGAATTGTCACGGCCCTTTTTAACCATGAAACTGACCATGTCTCCGTCTTTGAAATTGGACAGATCGACATCGCCAGCAATGTCAAATCCCATCGTCATTGCGCCCATACCAATGCCCTCAATCGGGCCATGATCAATGGTCAGGAAGTCGCCCTGCGCGCCAACAGATTTGATGACGCCTGTCGCATGGCCAGTGTCGCCTGACCCCATCTCGTGTCCGGAATGGTCCATCATCTCGCCATCCGCCATGTCCATCGGCATTTCCGTTGCAGCGGGCGCAGCAGGTGCAGGGGCCGTGTCGGTGGCCTGACCGCAAGCGGCAAGGGTTAGCGCCAAGGCGCTCGAAGTGAATAATGTAAAGTGTTTCATTAGGCTGGGTCTCCTTCAGGAATGACAGGTTCAGTGCGCGCGTCTTGGGGCGCATTTCCGGCGCGCGCGGAAAGGCTGCGTCCGACCCAGATATAGTAGACCGCAGGGATCACGATCAGGGTCAGCAAAAGGGTAGAGGTCATGCCGCCAAGCATGGGCAGAGCGATACGACGCATCACGTCTGAGCCAAGACCATCGGTGAGGAAGATGGGAGCCAGTCCGGCAAAAATAGTGGTAACTGTCATCAGTTTGGGGCGTACACGCATGGCCGCCCCTGCGCTGACAGCATCAAAGAGTTCGGCCTTGGTCTTTGGCTGTGTCACGCGAACTTGTGCATCAATATAAAGCAACATGACCACCGCTGTCTCGACCGCGATGCCGCCAAGAGCAATGAAGCCAACCGCAACGGCAACCGAGAGATTATAGCCTGCAAGCCAGACAGCCCAGAGGCCGCCAATCAGGCCGAATGGCAGCGACAGCATGATAATGGCTGTACGGTCCAGCCGCCCGAAATGCAGCATGAGTAGCAGAAAGATCAACGCGATCGCGGCAGGAATTGCGATCCTTAGCCGCTCGCCCGCCTCCTGCATCTGTTCATATTGTCCAGAGAACGAGACGGCATACCCTGGTGGCAAGTCGACACTGTCGGCGACAACGCGTTGCGCCTCGGCAACATATCCGCCAATATCACGGCCTGTTATGTCGACAAAGACCCAACCGGTCAGGCGGGCATTTTCCGAGCGGATCATGGGCGGGCCTTCGGTGAAGGCAATGCTCGCCAGCTCACCAAGGGGAATATGCGCGCCGCTGGGCGTTGGCACGAGGATATCCTCCAGGTCGCCGCTGGTTTCACGGAAGGGCCGATCATAGCGCAGCATGATGTCATACCGCTCGCGGCCCTCGACGCTTTCAGCGAGACGCATGCCGCCAAGGGCAGTTTGTACGACTGACTGGAACACGCCCATATCAATGTTGCGACGCGCCAGCTCGCTGCGATCTGGCATGATTTCCAGATATTTGCCGCCCAGGACGCGGTCAGCGAAGGCTGAGCGCGTTCCCGGCACCTCTGCGATCGCTGTTTCGATATCTCTCGCAATGCGCTCAATCTCGACCAGATCATCGCCTGTGACTTTCACTCCGATTGGCGTGCGCACGCCTGTCGAGACCATGTCCATGCGGATCTTGATGGGATAGCCCCATGAATTTACCAGGCCCGGCATTTGCAGTTTTGAATTGAGGTCTTCAATAATGCCATCAGCCGTCACGCCCGGGCGCCATTGATCCTTGGGTTTGAGCTTGATCCAGGTCTCGATCATTGTGAGCGGCGCTGGATCAGTAGCCGTGTCAGCGCGGCCGGCTTTGCCGAAGACGCGTTCAACCTCGGGAACCGTCATCATCACGCGGTTGGTCTGCCCGAGGATTTCCCGCATTTTGGTTGAGGATACACCGGGTAAGGTGGTTGGCATATAAAGCAGCTCACCTTCATACAGCGCCGGCATGAACTCTGAGCCCAGACGCTGCATTGGAATGACGACACTTGCGGTGAGTACAAATGCCAGTGCGACCGTCAACCATTTGAACCGCAACGCAGCGTGGATCAGCGGCTTGTATATCCAGACAAAGAAGGCATTGACCGGGTTTTCTTCTTCCCGGCGCATCTTGCCGCGCATCAGATAGAGCATCAGCACGGGAACCAGCGTCACCGATAGAATGGCGGCAAACGCCATCGCATAGGTCTTGGTGAATGCAAGCGGCGAGAACAGGCGGAAACTCTCACCTGTCAACGCGAAGACTGGGAGAAAAGACACGGTGATGATCAGCAAAGAAAAGAAGATTCCGGGGCCCACTTCCTGAGCTGCGGCGATCACGGTTTGACGATGAAGTTTGGCGTCGGGTTTTTCTTCCAGTTCGGAGAGTTTCCGGCTCGCATTCTCGACCAGAACAATGGAGGCATCCACCATTGCACCAATCGCAATGGCAATCCCGCCAAGGGACATGATGTTTGCTGTCACCCCCTGGAAGGACATGATCAGAAACGCGCCCAGAACTCCCAGAGGGAGGGTAATAATGGCGACAAATGAAGAGCGCACATGTAGCAAAAAGATCAGGATGACCAGGGCAACCGCAATCCCTTCCTCAATGAGCTTGTGTTGCAGATATTCGACCGCCCCTTCGATCAGAGGCGCGCGGTCATAGACCGTGACGATCTCAACGCCTTCGGGCAATCCGCGCTGAAGGTCAGCAAGTTTTGCTTTGACCCGTTCAATCACTTCCAGCGCGTTCTCCCCGTCGCGCATGATGATGATACCAGCAACGGTTTCACCCTCACCATTAAGCTCAACAATGCCGCGCCGAAGCGCCGGGCCTTCAATGATGCGGGCGACATCTGACAAAAGCACCGGCGTGCCATCAAGAGCGTAGACAACCACATTGGCAAGATCAGCCTTGTCATCCACATAGCCTGAAGACCGGATCACGAACTCGCTCTCAGCCTGTTCCAAGACCCGCCCGCCGACTTCGCTGGAGGCGGCCTTCACCGCCTCACTGATACGTCGCAGTGGCACGTCATAGGCGCGTAGCCGATTTGGGTCGATCAGGACCTGGTACTCGCGTACAAAGCCGCCGACTGACGCGACTTCAGATACACCCTCAACGCCGGCCAGTTCTAGTTTCAAAAACCAGTCCTGCAGAGATCGCAACTCTGCCAGATCCGTTCCACCCGTCTTGTCGACGAGAGCATACTGATAAACCCAGCCAACCCCAGTCGCATCAGGTCCGATTTGCGGGACCGCGCCCGGCGGGAGTTCAGAACCAAGGCGTGAGAGGGCCTCGACCACTCGCGAGCGCGCCCAGTACAGGTCGACATCGTCCTCGAAAATCACATAGACGAAGCTGGTGCCGAACATGGACGCCCCGCGCACATCCTTGGTTTTCGGTAGACCGAGCATGTTTGTCGACAGCGGATAGGTGACCAGGTCCTCAACGATTTGAGGACTCTGCCCCGGAAAATCAGTCCGGATGATGATCTGTGTATCGGTCAGGTCCGGTACCGCATCGAGCGGAGTGCGTTCAACTGCCAGCCAGCCAGCGACTGCCAAGGCTGCGGCCAGGGTCAGAACGATTAACTGGTTCGAGATGGACCAGGAGATGAGTTTTGCAATTCCGGATTTCGATGGATCACGTCCGGCGAGATCGTCGATATGAGGGTCTGACATGGCGCGCTCCTACCGGTGACCAGCATGAGGATCGATCGGCGGGCGTTCCTGACGGCTCACCTCGCTACCCGTCATGGGATCGGGCCAGTCGACGATTTCAGACGCGCCGTCGCCATAGGGATTGCGGGCAGGTCCGCCTTCCTGCAGCCAGAGGCGGCCAGTGCCGGTTTCGCTAAAGAGCACCAGACCAGCAGTTTCATAATGGGCCGGCGCGCCTTCAAGCAACCAGGGTTCCAGGGCGATCATCAAGTCTGAAAGTGTAGTTGCCAGGGCGTCTCCCTCACGTGCATCCTTGGCAGCGCGCAGAGCAGTCTCGGCAGGCTCAAGCACAGCGATAAGCTTGGTCCCTGCAAACCGGGAGCGCAGGCCTTCGCCCAGGCCAAGCGCCGGATCCACAAAATAGGGATCAATCTTGTAGCGATCGGTCATCGCCTCATGGAAATAAAGCGCCATGTCGGTGAAATGATCGATTTCTGCGAGCGTGATTGCGTCCACAGGCAGCTGTGATAGCGGCGTGTCCGGCCCCGCGGTGAAGGCTGGTGGGGCCTGCAGCTTGGAAAAGCCCTCGCGCAAATTAACTTCGCTATCGAGCATGAATTGGCCACTCGCAACGACCTGTTCACCCGGAGCCAATCCCGACAGGATTTCAGTCAGCCCATTGGCTGAAACACCTGTGCGCACGGCGCGGCCCGCAAAGCGGCCATCACCGAGCGCCATGATCACATGCGTGCCTCGGCTGTCGCGCAAGATGGCTTCTGTTGGAACAGCCAGACGCGTCTCACCACCAAGGTCAAACCCGATATCGGCATAAGCGCCGGGGCGCAGATATCCTGCCGAATTGTCGATTTCAATGCGGACATCGGCTGTCCGGGTTTTTGGATTGATGGTCGGATAAATATAGTCCACCCGGCCTTCGCCCGGTGCCTTTGGCGCGCTTGGAAAGTCAAGCGATACCGGCATGCCCGTATCGATGAAGGCGAGATCCTGTTCAGGAATTGACGCAATCACCCAGACATCGGCATAGGATTGGAGACGCAGTATGGGCGTGCCAGGTTTCACATAGTCACCTTCACGCACTTCCAGCGTGTCGACGGTCCCGCCAGCCTCAGCATAGACCGGGACGCGTTCGCGCACTTCACGTGTTTCGGTCAGGCGATCAATCGTTGTGTTCTGCATGCCGATAGACCGCAATCGCTGACGTACCGCCGCAATTCTGTTTTCATTCCCGATGGTCAGGGCCGCAATATAGTCTTTCTGCGCCGCAATCAGTTCCGGGCTGTAAATGCGATAGAGCAGCGCGCCAGGGCGGACCGAATCGCCCTCGGCGCGTACGGTAAGGTTTTCAATCCAACCTTCGAGCCTTGAGACTGAGACCGCTTCGAGCCGTTCATTTGACTCGACCGTTCCGAAGGCGCGGACCGTTTGCGCGAAAGATGCTGTCTCGGCAGCGGCAACCCGCACGCCCATTGTCTGGATCATTTCCGGGGCAACGATCACTGCCGATGAGGCTGGAGCTTCGGCGTAGACGGGAATGTAGTCCATGCCCATCGAATCTTTTTTCGGGACTGGTGACGTATCCGGCTGTCCCATCGGATGCTTGTAGTAAAGGATCTCTCGTTCTCCGGAACTCGAAGGTCCAGAAGTGGGAACTAGATCCATGCCGCAAATTGGACACGACCCGTTCGGGTCTGTCGAAATATAGTGCGGATGCATTGGGCAGGTATATTGCTGCGCCTCGCCGCTTTCTGATGCGGTTTGGGCTGTCGCCGTTTGACGGTTCGGCAAGGCCTGTTCGCCGCTGCACGCGGCCAGCAGGATCGTTAGCGCAGAGGCGGTGAAGATAAGGGTCTGTTTCATGAGGTCACCAATAGGGCATTCATCCGCGCGATCGCACTGTCGCGGCGGGATTGTTCAAGCGCAATTTTTGCGCGCAGAGCGATGACGGCAATTTCGCCATCAATGATGGGGGAATAATCACCAATTCCAGATTCATACGTGGTTAGTTGCGCCGCCACCTGATCGGCGATGGCGTCAATTTTTTGCTCCAACACCGCTATGCTTTCTTCTGCGGCGCGCCGGGTCGCATTATAGGTGGAATATTGCGCAGAGGCTGTTCTGGCGGCTGCGAGATGGCGCGCCCGGGCGGCTTCGCGGTCGGCCTTTGCCGCGCGAAGCGCAGGGGCCTGACGCTTTTCTGCCCAAAGCGGGACGGTGAAGGTTACCGTGCCAGACACCCAGTCATCGCCAGCAAAATTTGAACCAAGCGCGCCGCTGCCCTGATCACGTTGCTGATAGGTCAGCTGCGCGCCCCAATTCGGTTTGTAGTCGGCTTGTGCGCGGTCCACACCGGCGTCGGCGACATCAATCGCCTTGTCGGCAACACGGACCAGGTGAAAGGCTTGTGCGTCGCCGGCCCAGTCCTTCGCGACAAGCATGGGTGCCTCAGTTACCGGGACACTGCCAACAAGATCGATCAATTGGGCGTCGACTTGGCGCATTTGCCCATCAAGTTCGACAAGTGTGCGGGCCACTTCGGCGCGCTCAACATCGATCTCCGCCAGCCGGAACACGACGGGCCGGCCAGCATCTATTTCTGTTTCGACGATGCCGACCAGTTCGGCATATTTTGCATCGCGCGCTTCTGCCAAAACCTGCTGGGCTTCAATTCGCCGCTTTTCGATCAGAGCGACCTGCAGAGCGGCCTGCAATTGCGCAAACTGCATGTCTGTTGCCGCATCATTTTCGACGGCGCGTTGCAATGCCTCGTTCGATTTGGCTGCGCGTCCAGACCGGTTCGGGATTTGTTGGCGAATGCCAACTGCCTTATTGGTGGGCAGGAATGTATCGAAGGAAGGGTCGAAGATCGGGAAATTATTGATCCCAACTGAAACCACTGGGTCAGGCAGTCCCATCGCGGCTTGCGCGCGCTCGCGCGAGGCGTCCGACCCATAACGCATTGCGTTCAGGGAGGGGTGGTCAAATAGCTTTGCTTCGAGCGCGTCCATGCTCTGCGCGACAGTTGCTGGGGCCAGCGCGGCCAGCAACAGCGCTGTCAGCGCGGGCCGAAGAGGGAATAAGGGGGAGTTTGACATCCTGATCTCCAATCAAAGGAGGTTAGCGAACATAAGAAAAAGCCGCAGGCAGCCATTGTGGCTGTGCGGCGAGACGTGTTCGCGTCAATCAGATCAGGAGAATTTGTTTAAGCTCGATGAGCGTAGCAGAAGGGACCGGCGCATTTCGGGGCGGCCCCGTTGCCTGTACGAGGCGGGGCGTGTCAAATCCTGCAAATCTGGTGGTAAGCGTTGCAGCAAAATCCGTGCTGTGCGGCGCGCTCAACGATGCCGGTTGGAGGCCATCATTTAAGGATACAAATGTTGCTTCACAATCAGAGCATCCGGCGCAATCCTTGTCCGTTGGCGCTTCGGTGGGCTCTTCCATAGCCATTCCGGCCATTTCAGAATGGCAATTGCCAGAGTCCATTTGCGCCATCAGTGCCGATTGAGCACCTGTTTCAGCATGCCCCGTCAAGCAGCACGCCATTGCAGGCGCGCCGACCATGGCAATGATCGCAAAGATCGAAAACAGGCGAGCGAAAGGTCTCATGAGGTAGGACATAGCTGAATTGTGTAAAGAAACAAATACCCGGTATGGGCATCAAGCGAGATCGACATGACTATTTGCGCCGGCCAGTGAGCACCGCGACCAGTTCTTCGACTTTCTCGCGGCGAGCCTCAATGTCGTTGCCAGTCAGGGCGCTATCAACACAATTTTCGAGATGATCGTCCACTAACAGCTTTTCGAGGCTGCCAAGCGCAGCTTTGATCGCCTGAACTTGCCGAACAATGTCGATGCAATAGCGATCCTCATCTACCATTCTGGAAATGCCGCGAACCTGCCCTTCAATCCTGGCAAGTCGGCGTGTTGCATTGGTTCGTGTGTTCTTTTTCATTTTGGATACCTATAAGGGGTATATTGGTCACGTAATTGGTGAGGTCAAGATCAAACTGCAACACGCCCGGACACCGTGCCTGGTCCCTGCGCTGCAATTAGCTTAAGGGCATGCGGCCCAATCGGCGTATTTAAAAGGGCTTACCCACAAAGACATAAGGATCGGTTCCAACATGACGCTTCATCTCAAAACTCTGGCCGCAGCCGCATTTGCAACGCTTGTGCTCGCCGGGCCTGCCTTTGCGCACACCTCCATCAAAACGGCAAATATTGAAAATGGCGCAGTCTTAGCGGAGGCACCAACAGTCTTCGAGTTCAGTTTTGGTGGCACGATTGGTCTTGCTGGATTGGAGCTGCAGACACTCGGCGAAGAGACGTCAGGGATCACGCTTGACGCTCCACGCGGCATGCAGAAGGATTTCTCCATTGACTTGCCAGTGCTTGCTGCTGGCGAATATGTCCTGAAATGGCGAGCGGTTGCAAAAGATGGCCATGTCATGAAAGGCGAAGTCGCCTTCACCATTGCAGACTAGGCGATTTATGCTGGTTTTTCTCGTTTTTGCGTCCAAACTTGGTCTCTATACTGCGGCGCTCACTGGCGTGGGCCTATTGCTGCACGGCGCGGCAGCGATCACGACAAGTCGGCGATGGTTTCTGATACTTGGTTTGGGGCTGGTTGTTGCCATTGCGGCCCGGCTCACCTTGCTGAACGCGCAGCTGGGCGGCGGGCTCGGCGCGGCTTTTTCGCCGGAGACTTTTAGCTGGATATGGCCTGCGAACCGTTTACAGGCGTTCGCCTTTGTGGGCGGGGCCGGTCTGATGGCACTCTCAGCCATCGCTCGAACAGGCTTTTTGAAACTTCCTGCGGCGATTGTGATTGCCTCTGGCTTCGCTCTGGCAGGGCATACCCAAGGGCTTGATATGCCGGGGCTTGCACCATGGCTCGCGGGGCTTCATGCGCTCATTGTCGGCTTTTGGATCATTGCGCCCTTTACCCTCTGGCCGCGCACTGATCTCCCTGAGGCCACAATAGTTGCCCGCATGGAGCGCTTTAGCCAGATCGCGGTCTGGTCAGTTCCTCTGATATTTGTGACTGGTGTCTGGTTGGCGCTGCGCCTCACCGGATCGCCAACCGCATTGCTGACCAGTCCATATGGACAGCTGCTTCTGGCGAAGCTCGTTCTAGCAAGTCTAGCGCTGGCGATTGGTGCCTGGAACAAATTTCGGGTCACATCAATGTTGGCGCAGAACCCAGCACGCGGCCTTATTAGCCTGAAGCGGGCGCTAGGCGCAGATATTGTTCTGTTTGCCAGCCTGCTGACGCTGATTGCTGCTGCGACTACATTTACCGGTCCTGGCGCGGCCTAGCAAAGGCTCGCTGGCCGACCCCACAAAGGATATTTCAGTGACCGTGTTCACGAGCGTGAGAGCCGTGGATTCCTCGCATCGTCTCCTCCAAAGGAAAGGCGTTCAGGACACATCGTATTGCCTCGTTCCGGTGCTCGCGTATTCTCAAAAGTGCGCCGGTGGAGGCTGGTATATGAAGAACAATAACCGCTAAGATGTCTCAAATTTTTTGATCCATTTCTTTCGCGAAATTGATCCGGAAGACACAGACACGCCGGTCCTGCCAGAAAATTGGGGGTTTCATTCGATGGAAAACTGGGAGGCCCCATTCACGCCCTTTTTCATGTTTCGAAATGCTGTCCGACACGGCCGCGTGTGGGCGACATGGGCCGTGAGGGGCGGTAAGCGGTCGATCTATGGCCATAATCCCGCAGTCTGTTTTACCGAAATGCCGATTGCGGCATTTCTGGAAGCTGGCGCTGCGCGGGCACGTCGCGGTGAGGCAATGAGTACCTTCGGCCTGGTCTTCGCCAAATCGGGCCTACACCAGATCGGGGCGCGGCCAGTGATTTATGGACTAGCGCGATTTATGGACTAGCGCGATTTATGGCCGCGCATTGCTACGGCACTGGCCCGAGGGCAACGACTCGCGGGCCCGTGGCGCTGTCGCGGCAACCCTAAGAGACAAGTAAGTGTGTGATCAATATGTCTGCCGATGGGTGCGAGATCGCATTTGTGGAGACCACGCGGGAAGACATTGATCGAAGCGCTGTGTAGGCGTCATCTGCGAAAAGTGGATGGACGACCACGCAGACAGGTTTGGGAAAACCTGCTGTTTCGAAATGCTGGGCCGCTTCAATCATGGTTCGCCCCGAAGAGGCGATGTCATCGACCAGGACAGGCTGGTGACCGGCCCAATTTTCAAGACCTGGCGCGGTCACTTCCACATCGCGGTCGCCATGGCGTACTTTGGACAATACCAGATGCGGCGCGCCCGCACGCTCTGCAACGTCTGACACCCATTGTTCGCTCTCAGAATCCGGCCCGATGATCAGAGGCTTGTCGACATGTGCCTTGATCCAGTCGGCAAGCGCCGGGGCAGCGTGGACAACTTTTGTATTAATGGAGAACACTTCATCCAGATCATGGATACGGTGCAAATGAGGATCGACCGTCACGATCCGGTCAAACGCGCCTGAGAGCAGTCTTGCAAAATGCCTTGAAGACACCGACTCGCCATCGGAGAACCGCTTATCCTGGCGCATATAGGCAAGGTACGGCGCAATCAGTCCAACCGATGAGGCACCGAGCTCGCGCGCTGTATAGGCCGCGAACAGAAGCCCGGGCAATTGCGGGTCGGGCCGGGCAAGGGTGCAAACCAGTTCGACGGCTTTGCCAGAGACATCCGAGGCGATACGCACATAAGTCTCCTCGTCTGGGAACCTTCTAAGCTCTAGCGCGCCGAGCTCACTGCTGGTGAGGCTGGCCAGCTCAGACGCCATAGCTTCATTGCCGGGCAGGGGAATGTAAATAGTCATGGGTCAGGCCTCGATTGTGAAAATGTCGGAATTGGCGGTAGCGTAATCCATCGCATATGCAATTTCGCCGGCCGCTTCAGCATGAATGGTTACAAGCGGTTCGCCGCTCGCCACCTCATCGCCGAGCCGTTTGTGAAGGGTCAGGCCTGCGGCCGGGCGCTCCGGAGCGCCGGCGAGTTTGGCAAGCCGCGATAATTTGCGATTGTCTATAATTTTTACTTTGCCAGAATGTGTGGCTGTAAGAGGCGCTGTTTGCGCGGCGCGTGGCGGCTCGCGCAGGCCGCCCTGGGCGGCGCAGATGGCCTGAAACTTTGCCCAGGCAGAGCCAGAAGCCAACGCCTCCTGCGCGATAGCCACACCGGTGTCATTTTTTGCATGCCCGGCGAGTTCCAGAGCGGTGCCCGCCAG
>CENV01048517.1_pt1 | contig 17835 bp, 17 predicted proteins | sample 530231 | NCBI WGS metagenome assembly CENV01 (sample SAMEA2619815, study PRJEB7988) | marine metagenome | biome: marine biome (ENVO:00000447); feature: surface water layer (ENVO:00002042); material: "saline water (ENVO:00002010), including plankton (ENVO:xxxxxxxx)" | depth 5 m | reverse complement strand
CGGTGCCGCCACCGAAGTGGAAATGAAAGAGAAGAAAGCCCGCGTCGACGACGCCCTGCACGCGACCCGTGCGGCGGTGGAAGAAGGCGTGGTGCCCGGCGGCGGCGTGGCCCTGGTGCGCGCCCTGACCAGCATTGGCAACCTGAAAGGTGACAACGAAGAGCAGAACGCCGGCATCGCGCTGGTGATCCGCGCCCTCGAGTCCCCGTTGCGCCAGATCGTCCACAACGCCGGCGGCGAGCCGTCCGTGGTGGTACAGGAAGTCAAGAACGGTTCCGGCAACTACGGCTACAACGCCGCCACCGGCGAGTACGGTGACATGCTGGAAATGGGCATCCTGGACCCCGCCAAGGTAACCCGTTCCGCGCTGCAGGCGGCGGCTTCCATCGCCGGCCTGATGATCACCACCGAAGCCATGGTGGCCGACAAGCCGGAAGAAAACGGCGGCGGCGCCCCGGACATGGGTGGCATGGGCGGTATGGGTGGCATGGGCGGCATGATGTAAGCCTCCCCGGTCACACCGACCCAATAAAAAAACCCCGCTTCGGCGGGGTTTTTTTATGCCTGCTTGTCCTTGAGCTGTAAGCGGAGGTCGAACCCTCCATCCGGGCCGCGTCTCGTCGTGGTCCCCCGCCCGGGAACGCCGTGAACCCGTCCATGGGGGCTCCCTTTCGAACGTCCTGTTCTCAAGGGTCCCGGAAGGGGGACCACGACGAGACGCTTCGAGGTAGCGCAAGCGTCCCGCTGTGGCACTGCACGCTGCTGTAGGAGCGACTTCAGTCGCGATGAAGCCGGCACGGCCCAAGATCGTCGCCGAAGCGAAATGCCGCCCGACCAGCCCTCATACAAGGCAACCGTATGGCGGCCTTTGCAGGGCTGACATGCACCGCTACTATCACACCCTGTGATAAATAGGCATTAGGAGCAGTACACCTTGGTGAACGGAGACGTGGGGAAGCGCCTATGGGCGGCGGCTGACCAGCTATGGGCCAACACCGGCCTCAAGCCCGCCGAATTCTCGGCCCCGGTGCTGGGGCTGATCTTCCTGAAGTACGCCGACAGGAATTATACCGCCGCCGAGGAGCGGATCGGGCCTGTGGGTTCCGGCCGCCGCCGCAAGGTAAGTAAGGACGACTACCTGGCCGAAGGGGTCATCTTCCTGCCGGAGACTGCCCGATTTTCCTATCTTCTGTCGCTTACCGAGGGCGACAACATCGGCAAGGCCGTCAACGAGGCCATGAAGGCCATCGAAGCGGAGAATCCCGATCTCAAGGGCGCTCTGCCGCGCAACTATACCGGCCTGGAAAACTGGGTGCTGCAGGAGTTGCTTAAGCAGCTCGCCCCGGTGGACCTGTCCGGGGATGCCTTTGGCAAGGTTTACGAGTACTTTCTCGGTAATTTCGCCCTCAAGGAAGGCCAGAAAGGTGGTGTTTTCTACACCCCGGAGTCCATCGTCAAACTGATCGTGGAGATCATCGAGCCCTACCACGGGCGGATTTTCGACCCGGCCTGTGGCTCCGGCGGCATGTTCGTGCACTCGGCGGACTTCGTGCAGCGCCACCACAAGGCCGCCATGGAGGAAATCTCCATCTTCGGCACCGAGAAGGATCAGACCACCGTCAACCTCAACAAGATGAACCTGGCGGTGCATGGCCTCTCCGGCGATGTGCGGGTGTCCAACACCTACTACGAGGACCCCTTCGGCGTCATCCACCATAACGGGGACGGTTTCTTCGACTTCGTGATGGCCAACCCCCCGTTTAATGTCTCGGGGGTGGACAAGGAGCGCTTGGAGGGCGACCCCAGGTTCCCTTTTGGCTTGCCCAAGACCGACAACGCCAACTACCTCTGGATTCAACTCTTCTATGCTTCGCTCAATCCTACCGGGCGGGCCGGATTCGTAATGGCCAACTCGGCGGGAGACGCCCGGGGCAGCGAACAGGCAATCCGCCAGAAGCTGATCGAGTCCGGTGCCGTGGACGTGATCGTCTCGGTGGGAACGAACTTCTTCTACACCGTCACGTTACCCTGCACCCTCTGGTTCTTCGACCGCGCCAAGAGCGAGACCGAGCGGGGCGACAAGGTGCTGTTTGTCGACGCCCGCCACATCTACAACCAGATCGACCGGGCGCACCGCGACTGGCTGCCGGAGCAGATTGAGTTCCTGGCCAATATTGTCCGCCTCTACCGTGGCGAAGACATCGAGCTGGGTCAGGGCAATGAGCCGCTGCTGGCCGAGAAGGGGCTGGCCGAGGGCTATGCCGATGTGCCTGGGCTCTGCAAGTTAGCGACTCGCGATGAAATCGAGGCGCAGGGCTGGTCGCTGAACCCAGGTCGATATGTCGGGGCAGCGGCAAGAGAAGCCGAGGATGTGGACTTCACGGAGAGGCTGGACGAACTGGCTGAGGAGCTGGAGGTGCTGAACTCTGAGGCGAAAGAGCTAGAGGAGAGAATTGCACTGAACACATCTGCTCTGATCGGAGTGCAATGATGAGTGGCCAGTGGAAAAAGTGTTTGCTTGGTGATCTCGTCGAGCTGAAAAGGGGATATGATCTTCCAACATCTTCCAGGATTCCTGGGGACTATCCTATAGTTTCGTCCAGCGGAATTTCCGGTACGCATGTAGAAGCCAAGGTCAAAGCCCCCGGAGTCGTGACTGGCCGATATGGCACATTGGGACAGGTTTTCTATCTCAAAGAAGACTTCTGGCCGCTCAACACCAGCTTGTATGTGAGGGACTTCAAGAGAAATCATCCAAGGTTTATTGCATATTTCTTAGGCTCTCTTGGCCTTGCAAGTAGCAATGCAGCAGGAGCTGTACCGGGACTAAACAGGAACCATCTTCATCAGCTAGAAGTATCTGCGCCTGATTATGAGACACAGGAAAGAGTCGCCTCCATCCTGGTCGCCTACGACGACCTCATCGAGAACAACATGCGCCGCATCGAGATTCTTGAGGAAATGGCTCGGCGGTTGTACGAGGAGTGGTTCGTCCACTTCCGCTTCCCTGGTCATGATGAGGTGAGCTTCAAGGAGAGTGAGCTTGGGGAGATTCCTCAGGGGTGGGAGGTTCGTCGACTTGAGGATACGGTAGCTTTAAATCCACGCACAAAGGTTCCCAAGGTCGGAGAGAAGTGGTTTGTGCCGATGCGCGCGTTATCAGAATCGAGCATGATTGTTGGCAACTTGGAGAGGAAACCCGGCAACAGTGGTGCAAAATTTCAGAATGCCGATACCCTGGTTGCTCGGATTACGCCTTGTCTAGAGAACGGAAAGACCGGATTTGTTGATTTCCTTCCTGAAGACCAGCCAACCGCTTGTGGTTCCACCGAATTCATCGTTTTGCGTTCAATCAGTTTGTGCCCAGAAATGGTTTACTTACTCGCGAGAAGTGACCGGTTCCGTGATGTCGCTATCAAAAGCATGTCAGGTGCTACTGGAAGGCAGCGAGTTCGGGTCGAGAGTTTGGTGGATTTTCCGGTGGTTCAACCTGACAGCGCGACCTTGGAAACTTTCCAGCGTTTCGTGTCGCCGTTTTTCAAGCAAGCACGCACATTGGCACTAAAGAACAGCAACCTCCATGCCCAACGCGACCTGCTCCTGCCCAAGCTGGTCTCGGGCGAGATCGACGTATCCGACATCCCCATGCCCGACGACAAGGAGGTCGAAGCCGCATGACACCCCCGCCATCCCCCGCGCAGGCCTACTCCGAGGATGCTCTGGTCGAGCAGCCCGCCATCAAGCTGTTCGCTGAGCTGGGCTGGGAGACCGCCAATCTGCACGGGGAATGGTCGGGTACGGTGTCTAGCGAGGGAAGGCAGACTCAGCATGAGGTGGTGCTGGTGCCTCGGCTGCGGGCGGCCCTGGAGAAACTCAATCCCGGGTTGCCTGGCGAGGCTATGGAAAAGGCCATCGAAGCGCTCACCCGCGACCGCGCCACGCTGCTTGCGGTTAACGCCAACCTGGAGGTCTACCGGCTGCTCAAGGATGGTGTGAAGGTGGAAATGGCGGATGACAACGATGGCACCTCCATCGAGACGGTGCGGGCGATCGATTGGAATCAACCCGAGCAGAACGACTTTCTGCTGGCCTCCCAGTTCTGGGTGCGCGGGGAGCTGCATACCCGGCGCACGGATCTGGTTGGCTTCGTTAACGGCTTGCCGCTCTTGTTCGTGGAGCTGAAGGCCAGCCATAAGACCCTCAAGGCCGCCTACGACAACAATCTCACAGACTACCGCTCGCTGATCCCCCAGTTGTTCACCTACAACGCCTTGGTGATGCTCTCCAATGGTAGCCAAACACTGGTCGGTGGCACTTTCTCGCCCTGGGAGCACCTGTTCGAGTGGAAGCGTATCAACGATGAGGGCGAGAAGGGCGTAGTGTCCTTGGAGACCGCCATCCGGGGTATCGCTGAGCCAGCGCGGCTATTGGACATCGTGGAGAACTTCACTGTGTTCGAGGAGGCCCGGGGTGGCACCATCAAGAAGATCGCTAAAAACCACCAATACCTCGGGGTGAACAAGGCCATCGCCGAGCTTTTGCGGATCAAGGATCGTGCTGCCGGTGAGGCGGGGCGTCTGGGCGTGTTCTGGCATACGCAGGGTTCGGGCAAGTCGCTTTCCATGGTGTTCTTCACCCAGAAGATCCACCGCACCATTCCCGGCAATTGGACCTTCGTAATCGTCACCGACCGCAACGATCTGGACGATCAGATCTACAAGACCTTCGTCGCCACCGGCGCGGTCAATGAGGTGGAGGCTCATGCCGAGAGCGGGGCCCACCTCAAGCAACTGCTCGGCGAGGATCACCGCTACGTTTTCACGCTGATCCAGAAATTCGGCACCCGGCAGGGGGAGACCTACCCCAAGCTTTCCGATCGCCAGGACATCATTGTCATCACCGACGAGGCGCACCGGTCGCAGTACGACACCCTGGCCATGAACATGCGAGCCGCGCTGCCCCGGGCGGCCTTTCTGGGCTTCACCGGTACGCCGTTGATGGCCGGCGAAGAGAAGACCAAGGAGGTGTTCGGTGATTACATCTCGGTCTACGACTTTGGCCAGTCCATCGCCGATGGGGCCACGGTGCCGCTCTATTACGAGAACCGCATTCCCGAGCTGCAACTGATCAACGAGAGCCTCAACGACGACCTGACCCGCCTGCTGGAAGAGGCTGAGTTGGACGAGGATCAGGAAAAGAAAGTCGAACGGGTGTTCGCCCGTGAGTATCACCTGATCACCCGTGATGATCGCCTGGAAGCCATCGCCGAGGATCTGGTGCGCCATTTTGTCGGTAGGGGCCACCAGGGCAAGGCGATGATGGTCTGCATTGACAAGGCCACCGCCGTGAGGATGTACGACAAGGTACAGGCCCACTGGAATAGCTATTTGGCCCGCCTCCAGGACGATTTGGCATCCGCGCCCCAGGACCAGCAGGAGGCGCTCAAGCATAAGATCAAGGTGTTGGAGAGCACCGACATTGCGGTGGTGGTGTCTCAGGGGCAAAACGAGGTGAAGCAGCTGGCGGACAAGGGGCTGGATATCGTGCCCCACCGTAAGCGCCTGGTGGAGGAAGACCTGGATGAGCAGTTCAAGGACCCGGACGGACCGCTACGGCTGGTGTTCGTTTGCGCCATGTGGATCACCGGTTTTGATGTGCCTTCCTGTTCCACCATTTACCTCGACAAACCGATGAAGAACCACACCCTGATGCAGACCATCGCCAGGGCCAACCGCAAGTACCCCGGCAAGGAAGCGGGGCTGATCGTGGATTATGCCGGGGTCTTTCGCAGGCTGCAGGACGCATTGGCTATCTACGGTGGTGCTTCCCCCGAAATTGCCGACCCGGGTGCCAGCTACGATGGTTCATCCCCCACGGACGGCGGCACGCCGATCCACCAGAAGAGCGAGCTGGTGGAATACCTCAAGCATTTGCTCGCCCAAGGGATCGCCTTCCTGACAGAGAGGCAGATCGACGCCGAGGCGATCAAGGCCGCCACGGGCTTCAACAAGGTGGCCTTGCTCGATGATGCAGTGGAGAAACTGCTGGAGAACGAGGAAACCAAAAAGGCTTTCCTGAACCTTGCCAGAGCCAATGCACGGGTTTTCAGGGCCATCCTCCCTGATCCGTCGGCTAATGCGCTGGCCCCCGATGCGGTGCTGCTCTCGGTGCTGGCTCAGAAGATCAAGGCGTTGGACCCTGAGGTGGATATCTCCAAGGTGATGAAGGAGGTTGACGATCTGCTCGACCAGTCGGTGGCCCCAGTGCCCTACTTCATTGAGGAAACCGACCAGGAGAAGCTTTTCGATCTTAGCAAGATCGACTTCGAAAAGCTGAAGGAAAGATTCGACAAGGGCAAGAAGCGTACCGAGGCCGAGAAACTGCGTGCGCTGCTGAACCGGAAGCTGGAAAGCATGGTGGCAAGGAATCCGAGCCGCTCCGACTTCATGGAAAAGTTGCAGGAGCTGATTGAGAAGTACAACGCCGGAAGCCTGAACATCGAGGCGTTCTTTAAGCAACTCATGACGTTCACCGGAGAGCTGCAGCAGGAAGACCAACGGGCCATCCGTGAGGGGCTGACCGAAGAGGAGTTGGCCCTTTTTGATATCATCACCAAGCCCGCACCGGAGATGAGCGACAAGGAAGTGGCGCGAGTGAAGGGTATGTGTCGTGAGCTGCTGGCGACCCTCAAAAAGGAAAAGCTGGTACTGGACTGGCGCAAGAAAGCCCAGGCCAAGGGCGATGTTCGCCGCACCCTTGAGGTCGCTTTCGACCTGGGTCTGCCCTCAAGCTTCGACGAGCCGCTTTATAACGAAAAATGCGAAGCGGCGTTCCACCACTTGATGACCAGCTATTACGGCGGTGGCCAGAGTGTGTATGCCGCGTCCGGTCTGCACTGATCGAACAAGGGCGTAAGCGGCCTTATCGCGACTGAAGTCGCTCCTACAACAACGACAACCTACGGAGCCGCGCTTGGCGCTACCTCGTAGCGTCTCGTCCGGGACCCTTGAGAACAGGACGTTCGAAAGGGAGCCCCCATGGACGGGTTCACGGCGTTCCCGGAAGGCGGAGCCGCGCGCGACGCGGCCCCGGTGGAGGGCCCGGCCCTCCCTACATCAACTTCATCAGCGGCAGGGCCAGCAGGGTGATCAGCACCGCCGCCACCAGGTTGAGCACGAAGCCGGCGCGGATCATGGACTGGATGCGCATGTGGCCGGCGGCGAACACGATGGCGTTGGGTGGCGTGGCCACCGGCATCATGAAGGCGCAGCTGGCGGCCAGGGCCGCCGGCACCGTGGCCAGCAGCGGCGAGATGTTCTGCGACACCGCCAGGGCGCCCAGCAGCGGCAGGAAGGCGGCGGCGGTGGCGGTGTTGGAGGTGACCTCGGTGAGGAACAGGATCACCAGCACCACCAGCCCGATCAGCACCAGAATCGGGAAGCCTTCCAGCACCTGCAGTTGTTCGGCGATCCATTGCGCCAGGCCGGAGTCCGAGATGGCGGCGGCCAGGGACAGGCCGCCGCCGAACAGCAGCAGCACCCCCCAGGGCAGGTCGCGGGCCGCTTCCCAGGTGAGCAGGCGTTCTCCGCGGCGGCCGCCGCTGGGGATCAGGAACATAAGCAGGCCGGCGGCGATGGCGATGCCGGTGTCGCTGAGCCAATCCAGGCCGTAGCGGTGCACCAGCAGGGGACGGGCGATCCAGGTCAGCGCCGCCAGGGCGAAGATGATCGCCACCCGCTTTTCGGCGCGGCTGATCGGACCCATCTTGGCCAGTTCGTCGCGGATCATGGTGTCGCTGTTCTCGTTGTCCAGCTTGAAGCCGCCCCGGGTCAGCCACCACCAGGCGAACAGCATCATGGTGACGCTGATCGGCACGCCCACGATCATCCATTGCGCGAAGCCCAGCTCGATGCCCTGGTTGTCGCTCAGGTAACCGGCCAGCAGCGAATTGGGCGGCGTGCCGATCAGGGTGGCCACGCCGCCGATGCTGGCGGCGTAGGCGATGGCCAGCAGCAGGGCGGTGGCGTAGCGGTTCACCTCGCGCTCGTCGCCGCCGTCCAGCAGGCTGATCACCGACATGCCGATGGGCAGCATCATGATGGCGGTGGCGGTGTTCGACACCCACATGCTGAGAAAGCCGGTGGCGATCATGAAGCCGCCGATCTGCCGGCGTGGCTTGGCGCCGACCAGACGCAGCACCTGCAGGGCCAGCCGCCGGTGCAGGTGCCAGTGCTGCATGGCCAGGCCCAGCAGGAAGCCGCCGAAGAACAGAAACACCACCGGGTTGGCGTAGGCACTGGCGGTGCGGCCCATTTCAGTGATGCCCAGGGGCGGCGCCAGGGCCAGGGGCAGCAGGGCGGTGGCCGGGATCGGCAGCGCCTCGGTGGCCCACCAGGTGGCCATCAGCAGGGCCAGGCCGACACAGGCCCAGGCCGGGTCGGAGAGGCCCGCCGGCGCCGGGGCCAGCAGAGTGATGAGCAACCAAAGAGGGCCCAACCAGAGCCCGATACGGGCGGCCTTGCCGGCGGTGGCGGGGGAAGCATTTGAAGACATGGAAAACCCGTTTTGCGGTCGTTGGTGCCCAGGGGTACGGGCGGAGCAGGCGATTTTACCCAAGCCGGGCGCTCGCGTGCAGGGGGCGGGCCGTGAAAATGCCCGGCGACGCTCCCGTCCGGCGATAAAACTGCGTATCCTGCGCCGATGACTCCCCGCGATCCGAAACTGCTTGTCCATGCCGGCCTGTTCGCCGCCCTGGTGCTGCTGCTGGGCCTGGCCCACCAGTGGGTCAACCCGCTGCTGCGCTATGAACGGGCGGCGCTGCTGGACGGGCAGCTGTGGCGGCTATTCAGCGCGCATCTGGTGCACCTGAATCATTGGCACACGCTGATGAACCTGGCCGGGCTGGGGCTGATCCTGTGGTTTTTCCGCGATCTGCTGGACCGCCGGCGGTTTTGGCTGTGGCTGGCGGTGTGCGCGCCGCTCACCAGCCTGGCCATGTTGCTGCTGGACCCGGCGCTGGACTGGTATGTGGGCCTGTCCGGGCTGCTGCAGGGGTTGCTGGTGCTGTGCCTGCTGCTCGGCTGGCGCGGCCACCCGGGGCTGCACTCGCTGGTGCTGGCGCTGGTGGTGGGCCGGCTGATCTGGGAGCAGACGCCGGGCTACGACCTGGATTACCTGCGCCACTGGATTCACGGCCGGGTCTACGTCAACGCCCATCTCTACGGGGCCCTGAGCGGCGCCTTGCTGGCGGCGGCCATCGGCCTGCGCGCCCGCTTTGCGGGTTCCGCGATACAGCCGCCGGCATGAATTTGCTAAGCTGCGCGTCATCCGTTTTTTCGCCGAGCCGCCCATGAACGAAGCGCAACGCCAAAGCTATCTGCGAGCCCTGGGGCTGACCCCCTGGGTGGCGCGGGTGCCGCTGCCCGGCGCCGCGCCCAGTGAGGCCCTGGATTGGGAGGCGGAAACCGACCACCGGCCCACGCCCATGGCCGACGCGGTGCCCGCCACCTCGGTCCCGCGACCGGGGGATAATCGGCGGGAGGAGCCCTCAGCGCGGGTAGAACAGTCTTCAGCGCGGATAGAACAGCCCTCAGCTCGGACAGAAGAGCCCTCAGCCGGTATAGAAGAGCCCTCAGCTCCAGTGGAAACTCCGGCCCGGACGGACGCGCCGCCGGCGCCGGCCCGTTCGCAATCCACCGGCCAGAACCAGGCGCTGGTGTTCACCCTGGAAGTGCATCTGGCCGGCGATACCTGGGTGGCGTTTGAGCAGGAAGACGCCCAGGCCCCGGAGTTGGGCCGCCACACCGGGGTTCTGGCGGCATCGCTGCTGGCGGTGTACGGCGCCACCCCGGAGCGGCCCCGGCGCTTCTATTGTCCGCTGGCCGGCCAGCCCACCACGGCGGCGGAGGCCGGCCAGGCCCTGCGCGCCTTTCTCGACGGCCTGGCCGGCCGCTACGGCGGCCAGCGGGTGCTGTTTTGCGTGGGCGAGGCACTGAGCCGGGCGCTGTTCGACGCCGGCCGCTATGAAGGGTTTCGCCTCGGCGACCGGCCGGCCCTGGCGGTCAGTTCCCTGCAGGAAATGCTGGCTGACCCGGTGCGGCACAAGAGCGCCAGCTGGCGGGCCATGCGCAGCGAGGGCTTCGGCGGGGCCCGGGTATGATCGAGGGCCCCGGTGGGGCGCGGCTGCGCACCCTGACCAGCACCGATCTGGACGCCGTGCTGACCATCGAGGAGGCCAGCCAGCCGACCCCCTGGACCGCCGGCAATTTCCGCGACTGTCTGCACAGTGGCTACCGCTGCCGGGTGGCGACGGTGGACGGCGAGCCGGTGGCCTTCATGATTCTTTCCTGCGTGCTCGACGAAAGCCATCTGCTGAACATCGCCGTGGCGCCGGCCTGGCAGCGCCGGGGCCTGGCCCGCTGGATGCTGCGCCAGGCCCTGGCCGAGGCCGACGACGCCGGCCTGTCGCTGATGTTTCTGGAGGTGCGCGACGGCAATCAGCCGGCGCGGCGGCTATATCGGGAACTGGGGTTTCAGGAGACCGGGCGGCGCAAGGCCTACTACCGCACCCGTGGCGAGGAGCGCGAGGACGCGGTACTGATGATGGTGGAGATCACCGGCGCTCATAAATAACGCCGGGGCGATCACTTGCCGGGGCGGGGAATGCGCCAGCCGTCCTCGCCGCGCTGAAGGTCCAGCCGCCGCTCCTGGCGGAAGGTATCGCCGGCCTCGAAGTTGCCGAATTCCACCCGCACCGCCGCCAGCGCCATGATCATGGCGAACCGGTCCATGGCGTTGCGTTCCTCGTCCTGCTTGATGGTGCGGGTATATTCCGACAGGCCCTGGCGGGCTTCCAGGGTATAGAGCACGTCCAGGGTGTACTGGTTTTCGTCTTCCTGGGGGTAGGTCTTGACCACTTCCACCTCGGTGACTTCCAGCAGTTCATTGAGGTGGGCGTCCTGCAATTCCCGGTTCAGGGCATCGCGGACAACGTCGCCGTCGGGGCTTTGGCTACAGGCGGCCAGCAGGGTCATCAGGGCCAGCAGACCGGCCAGGGAGAGCGCGCGCATGGGGCATCCTTGTTATTGCTGTTGTGGCATCCGTCGATACGGGCGTGGCGCGCCACTGTAGCATGGACACGGCGGCCGGACATGGCCCGCCGGCCCGGCCGCCGCTGACTGCGCGGACAGCGGCCTTAACGACGGGGCAGGCGCATCACCTGCTGCACCTGGCGAGCCCAGGCCACGCTGTGCCGGTACGCCACCTCGTAGTAGGCGCGCTCCTTGAGCAGGTGCAGCTCGTCGAAACGGCCGGCCTGGTAGGCCTCCACCTCGGTGAGAATTTCCCCCAGGCCGCCGGCGCGGGTAAGCAGCGCCAGCTTGATCGACTGGTTCAGCGGCACCTGGTCCATCAGCTCTTCCATGCCGATGTCCAGCAGGGTGTCGAGCTGGGACAGCAGGCCGACGATAAAGTGGTCCACCGGGTCCGGCCGGTCGCACAGTTCCGACAGGGTCTCGCACATGCGCCCGCGTATCAGCATCTCCCGGGCCAGGGCTTCCGGCTTGTCCGGCGCGCCCTCCACCAGGAACAGATTGGCCCAGCGGCGCAGTTCGTCCATCCCCAGCAGGGCGATGGCGTGGGACAGGGTGTTCACTTCCCGGCGCAGCCCCATGGCGGCGGAATTGACGCTTTTGAGGATGCGCCAGGTAAGCTGCGCGTCCTTCATGGCGATCTGTTCCAGACGGGCCGGTGAGGCATCCGGATTGTGCAGTTCGGAGAGCAGCTGCAGCAGCAGCAGATTGCTGGCGGCGATCTTCTTGCCCTTGACCGGTTCCGGGGTGCTGAGGAAATCACCCTGGTAATAGTCGAACCCCAGATCCAGGCAGCGGCGGAACACCTCCCGGTCGTCCAGGTGGTCGGCCAGCCGCTCCACGCCGTGGCGGCGCAGGCGCTCGGCGGCGCGCTCCACGCCGGCCTGGTCCAGGGCGCGGGTGTTGACCTTGACGATATGGATGATGTCGAGCAGCACGTCCAGCTCGTCGTCGTCCGGGTCATAGTCGGCCAGGGCCAGCCGGTAGCCCCGGCGTGCCAGGTCGCGCAGGCGCTCCACCAGATCCGAGGTCAGCACCAGTTCGCCGGGAATTTCCAGGATGTATTGCCGGCGCGGCAGGGAGGGCAGCGACGGCGACATCAGCATTTCCTCGGTGACGCGCAGGAAGCTGGGCACCGATTTGATGCGTCCTTTCTGAAACAGGGAGGTGTAGGTGCCGAGGATGATCGGGCCACTGTGCTCCAGGTCGGCCAGGGAGGCCTCCTTGCCGTTTTCTCCCTGCACCAGCAATTGCAGGGCCGCCACGTCCTGGCCCCGGGTATAGATCGGGCGACAGGCGAGCAGTACCTCGAGCTTCTGTTCTTTCTCAAGGAGAACGCGGGTTTTACTCACGAAGCGGAATTCCTGATGTTCGAAGTCAGACGCGCTGGTCGAGCCGACGGCCGTTGCCCCGGGCCTGGCCGTCCGGGCCGTACAGCCCGCCTTCCGCCTGATCCCGCAACACGTTGAGCAGGCGTTGGTTGTGCTCCATGCGCACGCCGATCATGGTGCCGTTATCACGGTTCAACCGCGCGGCGTGACGGGCGGCATCAAGAATACCATGCCACAGCTCGGCGCACCCGGCGTCCGCGGCGGCGCGCTGGTCGCCCTGCCGGTCGTCGCTGTAGCCGAGCCGCTGCTGCACCTGGCGCCGGTGCCGTTCGAACCGCTCCAGCTCGGCCAGGGCGGCACTCTTGTGCTCGGCCACCCGGGCCAGCTGCTCGCCGTCCACGCGGCCGTCGGCCAGCAGGGCGCGCTCCTGGTCAAGCAAGGTGACCAGGGCGTCCAGGCGGGCGCGGTGATCGCGCAGGTGCGCCGCCAGGCCCATATCAGCCTTCCTGACCGTCGGCTTCGCCAAGCATATCCCGTACGCTGTCGATAAGGCCATCGGCGATGCGGTCGGCGTGGATTTCCAGGGTGCCGTCGGCGATCGCCTGACGCAGTTCCTCCACCCGGGCGGTGTCGATGTCCTGGCCGTCGCCGGTGGGCGGCCGCAGGTGTGCGATTTCGCCGGCGCCCTTTTCCGCGGGGGTGCCTTGCGCCGTGACCTTGTCGCTGGCCTTGCCGGGTACTACCGAACCGGGTTGGGTCAGCGGAGAGATGTTGTCGATTTTCAAGGGAGAGCCTCCATCACGCGTTCCCTCCGAGTATCGGCCGGGCGCGCTCCAACTTTAACGGTCGCGGGTGACCAAGGTCACATTTTGCATATTCAAAGGCCCGGGGCTTCAATCCCGGCCACTCAATATTGTACCCGTGCTTCGCCGGGGCCGGTGACCCGGGCGGTGACCACCTGACGGTCGGGCAGCCGCACCCGCACCTGGCCACCCAGGCCGGCCTCGTCCAGGGCCCGGCCCTCGCGGGTGATCCGGAACCCCTCGCCACCGGCCACCAGGGTCACCGGCTGGCGCCGTTCGATCAGCGGGGGCCGGCGCAGCTGGTGGCTTTGCGGCACCACGCCGGCGGCCAGCGGCCGGCGCGTCTCCAGCCCCAGCAACTGGTCCCGCCGCGTCAATGCCTGGTCCGGCAGCCCGGCCAGATCGCCGTGCCGCTGTTCCAGCATATCCGCGCCGATCACCGTGCCGGCGTCCAGCGCCCGGGCGGTCACCCAGTAGTCGCCGCTCACCGACACCCGTGCCCGCCGATAGCGCACCGTGGCGCCGCTGTCCTGGCAACGTATGCCCACCGTCACCCGGCCGGCCAGCGGCTGGCCCTGGCCGGGCAGGAACGCCCGGGGCGCCGGGCAGGGCGGCAGGGTGGCGGTGGCCGGCGCCACCGTCACGGTCACGGTGCCGTCCAGCGCCTGGGCCCGTTGCGTGAGGAAAACCCGTGCCACCTCCGCCACCGGATCGTCGCTATTCGCCGGGGCCGCATCGGCGCCCGGCGCCGCGCCGCACCACAGGCACAGGCACAGTATCAATGTCAGCAGGCGCGCCAGGCAACGGAACATGGGTGTGGGCCTCCGGGGGTTTCACCAATCATGGGTCCATTCTAGGCCGTTGGCGAACGGACGAAGATTGGAAATGGGGGGCAAATCGCGGTTTGTTTTCGCCTTTGCACGGACCGCTTTGTTGCCAGTATGGCAGTGGTCCATTCCCTTTTGATCGAGGAGTCCCGGCATGATCGACCGGCTCGCCGCCGCCCTTGACTACGACCAGCAGGCGCTGGGGCTGCGCCACCAACGGCAGCAGGTGCTGGCGAACAATATCGCCAACGCCGACACGCCCAACTTCAAGGCGCGTGATTTTGATTTCGGCCGTGAGCTGTCCCGGGCCATGGGCCCGGAACAGCCCGGCCAGGGTGGTCTGGCCATGCGCACCACCTCGGCGCGGCACCTGGCCGGCCACGGCCCCTCTTCGACGGTGGGGGATCTGCTCTACCGGGTGCCGGACCAGCCCAGCCTGGACGGCAACACCGTCAATATGGATGTGGAACGGGTGCAGTTCGTGGACAACTCGGTGCGTTACCAGACCGCGCTGTCCATGCTCAACAGCCGCATCCAGGGACTCAAGTCGGCGATGCAGTCGGAATAACGGCCAGCGCCCAAGGAGACAACCATGTCCATGTTTTCGATTTTTGAGATTTCCGGCTCGGCCATGAGTGCCCAGGCCCAGCGTATGAACGTGACCGCCAGCAATATGGCCAACGCCGACAGCGTGGCCGGGCCGGATGGCCAGCCCTACCGCGCCAAGCAGGTGATGTTCGAGGCCCGCGACCAGAACGGCAGCGGCGTGGGCGGCGTGGCGGTGCGCGGCGTGGTGGAGGACAACGCGCCGATGCGGCGGGAGTACCAGCCGCGGCACCCGCTGGCCGACGAGGAAGGTTACGTGACCATGCCCAACGTGGAACCGGTGCACGAGATGGTCAACATGATCTCCGCGTCCCGCTCCTATCAAGCCAACGTGGAAGTCCTCAATACCAGCAAGCAGCTGATGATGAAGACGCTGACCCTGGGAGAGAACTGATGAGCGCCATCGACACCAGCACCCTTAACGCCATCAACGGCCGCGCCGCCTCCGCCGCCAGCTACGGCACCGACGCCGACGATCTGCAGGACAGTTTCATGACCCTGCTGGTCACCCAGCTGCGTAACCAGGACCCCATGAACCCCATGGAGAACGCGGAGATGACCTCCCAGCTGGCGCAGATCAACACGGTCAGCGGCATCAAGGAACTCAACACCACCCTGGAAGCGATCACCGGGCAGCTGGACGCCGGCCAGGCGATCCAGGCCGCCGGTCTGATCGGCAAGGGCGTGCTGGTGCCCGGCGAGCGGATTCTGATGGGTGAGGACGGTTCCTCCACGCCGTTCGGTATCGAACTGGGCGGCGCCGCCGAGGAAGTCCGCATCACCATTCGCAACGGCAATGGCGAGGTGGTGCGCCGGTTCGATCCCTTCGCCATGGACGCCGGGGTGGAATCCTTCACCTGGAACGGTGAGATGGACGACGGCGAGATCGCGCCGAAGGGGGCCTACAGCGTTTCCGTGGAAGCCACCGCCGACGGTGAGGACGTGCCCGTCACGCAGCTTAACTATGCCCTGGTGAACGGCGTGAGCCTGGACCCCCAGGGGGCGCCGCGCCTGGATCTGGGCGGCATTTCCGAACCGGTGAAGCTGGCGGATATCCGCCAGATTCTCTGACCCGCATTCCGCAACTCCGAGGAGCAGACAGATGGGTTTTTCACAGGCACTGAGCGGTCTTAATGCCGCCGCCACCAACCTGGACGTGGTCGGCAACAACATCGCCAACTCTCAAACCGTGGGCTTCAAAGGCTCCACCACCCAGTTCGCCGACGTGTACACCGGGGCCCTGGCCGGCCAGGGCGTGCGGGTGGCGGCGGTGCTGCAGGATTTTTCCAACGGCACCCTGGAATCCACCGGCCGTAACCTGGACCTGGGCATCAATGGTGGCGGCTTCTTCCGCTTCCAGCAGGGGGAACAGGTGGTCTATTCCCGTAACGGCCAGTTCTCCCTGACCGCCGACGGTTACCTGGAAAACGCCCAGGGCGCGCGCCTCACCGGCTTCCCCGCCGGGGTCGGCACCGGCGGCCAGCCGGGCGTGCTGCAGGTGCCCGCCGGCTCCATGCAGGCGGTACCCACCAGCGCGGTGAAGGCGTCCTTCAACCTGGACGCCACCAGCCCCAATGTGGACCGTGCCACGGTGCCGTTCGACGCCACCGATTCCGACAGCTATACCTATGCCAACACCGGCACCGCCTACGATTCCCTGGGCGTGCAGCGCACCATGACCACCTACTTCACCAAGACCGCCGACAACACCTGGGAAGTACGGGTGGCGGTGGACGGCAACCCGGACAACGCCAATGTGGGCCAGCTGGTGTTCAACGGCAACGGTACCCTGGACGAAGTGGCCAGCAACTACGGCAACTACACCTTCACTCCGGGCGGTGGCGCCGATGCGCTGAACTTCAGCCTGGACTTCGACGGCACCACCCAGTTCGGCCAGGACTTCGCGCTCGACTCCCTGACCCAGAACGGCTACACCGCCGGCGCCCTGGTGGGCGTGACCTTCGATGAGGTCGGCAACATCATCGGCAACTACTCCAACGAGAAATCCCAGGTGCTGGGCACCATCGCCCTGGCCAACTTCCGTAACCCGGAAGGCCTGGAGATGGTGGGCGACAACGCCTGGGTGGAAAGCGGCGCCTCCGGCCAGGCACTGCTGGGCCTGGCGGGCCAGGGCCAGTTCGGCAGCCTGGAGCCCGGTTCCCTGGAGAACTCCAACGTGGACCTGACCTCCGCGCTGGTGGATCTGATCGTGGCCCAGCGTAACTACCAGGCCAACACCCAGACCATCAAGGTGCAGGACGAAGTGCTGCAGAGCGCCGTCAACCTGAGGTAATCCCATGGACCGCATCCTCTACACCGCCATGAGCGGTGCCAAGCAAACCATGGATCGCCAGTCGGTGGTGAGCAACAACCTGGCCAACACCAGCACCGCCGGCTTCCGCGCCCAGCTGCACGCGCTGCGGGCGGTGCCGGTGCAGGGCGATGGCCTGCTGCCCACCCGCACCTCGGTGATGGCCTCGACCCCCGGGTCGGACTTCAGCGCCGGCCCGGTGAACGCCACCGGGCGGGATCTGGACGTGGCGCTGCAGGGCAATGCCTGGCTGGCGGTGCAGCCGGACGGTGGCGGCGAAGCCTACACCCGCCGGGGCGACCTGCAGGTGAACGGCGACGGTGTGCTGACCAGCGCCGGCCGCCCGGTGGTCGGCGAGAACGGCCCGATCCTGGTGCCGCTGGGCGCCAGCCTGTCGATGGGCGCCGACGGCACGCTCAGCGCCATCGGCGCCGGCGAGGACCCGGACGCGCTGGTGCGCATTGGCCGCCTCAAGCTGGTGGACGGCGATGCCGGCGATCTGCGCCGGGGCGAGGACGGCCTGTTCCGCGCCGCCAACGGCAACCCGCTGGGCCGCGACGAGGAAGCAAAGCTGGTGTCCGGAGCCCTGGAAGGCAGCAACGTCAGCCCGATCGAAAGCATGGTGGCGATGATCGACAACGGTCGCCGCTACGAAATGCAGATGAAAGTGATTGAAAGCGCCGACCAGAACGACCAGCGGGCCAACAGCCTGCTGTCGATCAACTGAGTTAAGCACGAGGAAACGCCATGATTAAATCACTGTGGACGGCGAAAACCGGTCTTGAATCCCAACAGGTCAAGATGGACGTAATCGCCAACAACCTGGCCAACGTCAGCACCAACGGTTTCAAGAAAACCCGCGCCGTG
>CENV01088294.1_pt1 | contig 17846 bp, 15 predicted proteins | sample 530231 | NCBI WGS metagenome assembly CENV01 (sample SAMEA2619815, study PRJEB7988) | marine metagenome | biome: marine biome (ENVO:00000447); feature: surface water layer (ENVO:00002042); material: "saline water (ENVO:00002010), including plankton (ENVO:xxxxxxxx)" | depth 5 m | reverse complement strand
CAACGACCACTTGAATCCACCCTGAGCACCCCTATCGGAATGATGGACTAGCCCATCAGATTCACTTGGACAAGTCGCACTGCACGTTCGCGTACTTCGGGTGAAAAGGTGTTTTGTTTCTTCATGGCTTCATTCTCTCAGGAAATAAAGCCTCCTCAAAACCCGGTTTGATTCAAAGAACCCGGTTGGCCTCGTTGCCACCTTCTTTCCTGAGTTCGTCGCCCGCGACGTTCAGGAGCCCACGAACGTTGGCCGTCAAGGAGCAAAGCGTCAGGGTGGTCGGCCCGCAGGCGAGAGCCGAGGACACCGCCTGGCGCGCCTTGACGGCACGCGGCCACGGGCTACAGTCGCGGACAAGGTGATGAGCTCAGGAAAGATGGCTGGGCAGGCAACGGCCGTTATCTGGTGCTGCCCGCACGCAAGCGCAAACGCGCAGGCCCGAAGCTGGAAGTCGGGCCGTAGGCGTCAGGGATGTGCAAGGCGGGCGTTAGCCCGTCCCGTGAAGGGATGAGCGAATAGCGAAACGTGGAGCAGCGCGGTGCGCGATAGCGCAGACGCCATGGTTTGATTAGGTGATGAATCTCAAAAGCGACAACACCTCCCTGTTTATTTTTGATACATTCCTAAGTAATGTTATTGCTTTCACTAGCCATGAAAAGGCTTGAAACCATGCGTACACCGATGTAATGCCAAAACAGGCATTTAAATCTTTAGCCATATAGAGAGCTCAGCGTTAAACCAATCCTTGCACATTCGCTTGGCGTTGTGTGGCTAGCGAACCCCAGCGATTGACGAACGATTCAAGGAGCGCAAGTGTCCCCTTCGCAAAAGTACACCCATGACGGATTCATTGACTGCGGATGGCGCCTTGAAATACCGCCTGATCAGTGCTACGGCTACTCATCCGTGATGCAATCCATTCAAAGCTGCGCACAAGCAAAGCGGGAAGCCGGCGAGGACGAGCACGCAAATATTCTGGACTTGTTAGGTCGCGCAACGTCAATGAGGCTGGTTCCCAAAAGCATTAACCAGCCGTTCGCACCTCTTGCCCAAGACTTTCAGGCAGGCAGGCGATCGGCCATTCCAGATGATTTCACCGTTGAAGAGTTAGCCTTTTTCGAAGAAATTTTGAATGATGTCAATGACCCTTGGGTACAGGCCAGGCTCGCAGACTTGCTGTGGTTGTGTAGAAAGCCGAAGAACCCCGATCACGCCAGAATCGCGATAGCAGCCTACCTTCAACAACCAATCAACGCAGATTCATGGTTGCGGGATGTCGACGATTGCTGGGAACGTGCGGCCCGCCTCGCTATGCAAATCAAAGACTTCGATAAGCTGGACGAAATCACGAATCAATTATTTGCAGTATTCAGCATAGAACACCCAGGCAGCCCCTTCATGCCACTTTGGCTGGCCAGCCTACTCGACAGACTCCAAGCTGATAAAGCGTACGGAGAGGATATAGCCCACAGACTTCTTCAGCTTGGGAATGATCTCAAAAATAATGGCGATTTTTATGCTGCCAGGTCTTACTTTGAATTATCGGCAAAGAAATACCAGCAATGCAGCCTTGAGAAAGACTGGTTAGATAGTCTTATATCTATCGCCGAAAGCTTTGAGCAAGAAGCTGATTCGAGATCGTCTGGAAGCAATATGGTTGCTAACTCTTTCTATGAAAACACGATACAGGCATATCGTCGTATTCCTACCAAGCATCGAGCCACATACGATGTCGAAAACAGAATATATGCGATCAGAACAAAAATCTCCGACACCGGAAAAGCCAGCCTAGATGAAATGGCGTTGATTAAAACTCCAGGTATCGATATCTCCGATATAGTCGAAGCTTCTATTTCTCACGTCGCGGGCAAGCGCAGCCCAGAAGAATCATTGCTGTACCTCGCGGGAATTTATTCAGGTCCAGACCTGCAAGCACTTGTCGCGGGTGCTCGGGAGTCCATGCAAGAAAGCGTCATAAGCAGCCTTTTTGGCTCCAGCCATATGAGTAGCGACGGGCGAGTCATTACAAAGACCCCACCAGCGAATCTTGGCGCTGGAGAAGATGATCCTGCCAATAAAGCCGTGTTGAACCGGCAAATTCAACAACACCTTGTCTTCGAAATTCAGTTTGTTGTCGAGGGCCAAATACTTCCAGCACTACGGCAAATACTGATGGAGCGTAGAATCACACAAGATTTTTTAGAAGCCCTCTGCCACCACTCCCCCATTGTTCAACCAGCACGCAAAAAACTATTGAGCTTTGCTTTGTGGCTCGGTTTTGAGTATGAGTTCGGACACGCAATTCACCTGCTTTGCCCTCAATTTGAACATATCGTTCGCGTTCAATTGAAAGAAGCCGGCGCACATACCACCACCATCAATACCGACGGAATAGAACATGAAAATGGCCTTAGTACGCTAATGGAGTTACCGGAAGCGACTGAGATATTCGGAGAGGATCTTACTTTTGAAATAAAAAGCATTTTTACCGAAGCACTAGGATTTAATCTAAGAAATGAGACAGCCCACGGCCTGCTTGATGACAGTACATCATCTTCCATTCAGTCCGTTTATGCTTGGTGGATGATACTTAGAATGGTAATTCATTCGTTAGCAAATGGAAGCTCGTTCCAAAAGGCACCTCCATCAAACGACAAGAAAATTGGATAAAAGCACATAGGTCCCCTTCGTCCTTGATGACCTCCATATAGCCTGGACACCATAACGACAGGCATGGATAACCAATCTAAACCACTCGATTTACGCTCTATTATTTTGCGTCTTGATGGTATCGCAACAAGCCGTGATAGTGGCGTTCCCGGCACCGGTTTTACAATTGATGAAATAGGTTGGTGGAGGCCTCTGACCGGCGACAGTCTTTACGCAGTCGAAGAGCAGTGTGTCAGGCTACATGACGAGCTTGCCGCACGCATATTCGGTGGACTACACCACTATCATGCACATCTGCCTACGGCACCATCTTTTCTGGCGGAAGCTGGACTGAACTCGGAGTCTTTGGTGGAACGGGATATGTTCGGAAAACTTCTCCAAAAATTTTCAGATTTTCCGGAGTTAAATCGTTTTCTGTATCTATACGACTGTCGGATGCTTGTGTCTGCGATACAGGAATGCACAACAGAAATCTGCCAGCTTATGGGCGAATTTTATCGAATCCTGAACCTAGATCCATTTTACTCCTAACATTGCGTACGAAGACGACGTGAGATGGAGCACATCCCCCGTGGTCACCAACCTCAATGCCACGCTCTGTTTTTTATTTATCCGCATGCACAGCCTGCTTGACTACCTGGCTAAGCTGGCTAAAGAAACTGAGTGCCTTAGAACTGACTTTGCGACCTACCCTCGGCTCGCCTCCGAGAATTTTATGTTCGGTGATCGTCGTAAACTGAGATTGAATCAACGTAAGGGTTCGCTTTTTGAACCCTGTAATGAGGTCGCTGAAGTGGAGCTTGTGCGAAACCTTCTTATCCATGATGGTCTGCTTGACGACCTTCCTAAGGCGTATGAGGTAATTCAGGGTGGCAAGACAATAGAGAGGTTCGTTCTAATGCCGGATCGTCAGAATGGTCAGTTTGAGCGATTCAAAAACCGACGACTTTTCTATAGCCGTGAAGACAAGATTAACCTTCGATTGGCCGACCTCGTGCGCGCCTTCCAAGAGCGCGAAGTGGAAACGCTGAAAGGAATTCGCGATGTGTTCAATTTAACCGACGCCAACACCTAGTTTTGTCGTTTTCCCGTCGCTTCATAGCTTGATACCGCGACAGGTCACTTCCGATCAACATCGACCGCGCGCGATGGTCTCATTTAGCTTTCTGAAACAAAGCAAAAAAGGGCCGAAACCCCAATCCTTACAGCAAACCCCGGTTAGCAAACGATGTCCGCTCAAGATGAATTTTTTTGACAACCGTCGGATTCTACACCCGCCACACCTCTAAGTAGTAACGACGTCACAAAAGGAAGGTCGATGTCTATGCTACGACTGATGTGGCGATTTCTATGGGTCTGGACGCTGCTCTTTCTTATCGGCGCAAGCGTGGCCGGCTGGCACGAATGGCCCCGCGCGCTGATCACCTATGGCCTGATGCCCGTGGTCGTGCCGCTCATTGTCAGGGGTTTCCTCAAAAAGCGACAACGCCCCTTCTCGCCCGTCGAGCAACTCCACGCAGTGTTGGGATTGAGCGCCATCGTACTGGTCTCCGGCCTGGGCTTGAACGCCTTGGTCCATACCCTCGTCGTCGTCCACTACAGCACAACGCTCTATCCGCCGTTGCCCGTGGATGTGCGGCAAGGTTTTCTGGTGCTGCAAGCGCCTCTGTATGCACTCATCATCCGGACGCTGATTCAAGCTACGATTGGACACTATCGAGCTTACAAAAACCAGAAAAACTCCGCCGCCCAGACACGGCAATCGCCTTCTGAACCGTCGCCAGAAAACCGCCTGCCCGCCGACTACCACCGCTCTTGACCCAGCGCACGTAGCGCAAGACTATCCTCTCTTGGGTCAAAAAAAGGGGCCGAAGCCCCAACTCTTACAGCAAGCCCAGCTCGGCAAACGATGTCGTATCCTGCCCAGCCACAATGATGTGATCCAGCGTGCGGATATCCAATAGCGCCAGGGCCTGCCTCAAATGCGAGGTCAGCGCCTTGTCCGCCTTGCTCGGTTCAGGAACACCGCTTGGGTGGTTATGCGCCACAATGACCGCGGCCGCATGAAGACAAAGCGCCGCCTTGACGACCTCACGCGGATACACCGAGGTTTGATTGAGCGTGCCCTGGAACATCTCGACGTATTCAATCAGACGATGTTGTGAGTCCAGAAACAGCACCGCAAACACCTCGACATCCAAGCCAGCCAGTTTTGTTGTCAGGTACTCTTTGACCGCCGCAGGCGAGGAAAAAGCGCTGCCGCGAGTCATTTTGTAGTCAACGACCTGACGGGCTGCTTCAAGAATTTGATCGCTGGAGACCGGCAGATAGCAGCCTTGTGCATCACGCACCAGCAACGTGGATTCAAAAGAGGAAAGGGATAATGGCGACATGATCGTGCTCCGGTTACTAGGGCGGAATTGTCCGGAACCGTGTTCAGCACGACGCAGCGCAAGCAGTCAGGGGGCAAAGACGGCCGTAGGCCGCAAGCGTGCCAGCACGCGTAGCCCTTGACGGCAAGCACGTCGTAATACGGTGAAGGGAACAGCAAGCCGCCTCCTCAGCCAGCGAACCATCACGGTTGGGGTTGGCAAGCGCAGCGCGCAGGCCCGACTCACCAAGGCGGGCCGAAAGCGTCAGGGGTCAACGCCGAATGGCCGTGATTCAGCATGAAGCACGGGGCGCAGCCCGCGAACCCGACGGCACCACGCCGGGACGCCCAATCCATTGTCGTATCGGCGAGACGACATTCACCGAAGCCATCCCACGCTCACCTGTACCCGACTACGCCCACACGAGTTTTCTAAAGGATGGATATCAGCAACAATTTCTCCATGTCCTGTCGGTCGCCCTAATGGTGCCGACATCACCAGGAGAACGCCATGAGCAATCCCAGCCAATGGATGCTGATCAAGCGGTTTGCCAACGTCACGGGCTACAGCGAAAACGCCGTGCGGCACAAAATCAAAGGCAGCATATGGATCAAGTGGCGCATCTGGCGTAAGGCACCGGACGGGCGAATCTTCGTCAACGTCGGCGAGTTCGAGCGATGGGTCGAAAGCGATGCGCTGGTCAAAGCCTTCTAGCCCCGCCCGAAAAGGCAGCACCATGAGAGTCATGGACACAATGCGCTCAATGAGCGTATAATTCAGTCTTGTAGTACCTCTCAACCGCTCGCTACGCAGCGAACTTCGCTACCGGCGCCATGAACGACCCGAAACCTCACAACCCGAAACCCGACGCCATCCGCACTGCCCGCCTTGCTGTGGGACTCACGCAAACAGAGGCCGCCAATGTGGTGCGGTCATCTCTACGTGGGTGGCAACAATGGGAGGCCGGCCATCGCGCCATGCCGGCAGGTTTGTTCGAGCTATTCATGCTCAAGACCAGCCAGTGGCCACTCGATGACAAAGCAGATGACTCAACGTGAGGTAATATCGATGGCACGAGCAGCAGCAACCAATACAGGCTATTCCGGTGTCGAAAAGCGCGGCAACTCGATCCGCGTCTTTTTCATGTTCAAGTGCACCCGTCATACCCATACGCTGCCGCAACCTACCCGCAACAACATCAAGCATGCCGTCCAGGTACGCAGCGCAGCGCTGTTCGCCCTCAAAAACGGCAGCTACAACGAGGCGGATTTTTTCCCGCTCTCTCGCTCGGCAGAAAGCACAGCGCCCGGCGAACGCCTGGCCGAACTGTGCGCCCGCTACAAGCCACTCAAGGCGATGGACGTCACGCCCGAAACCCAATCACGCTGCGAGACGGCGCTCGACATCTGCGTGGACACACTCGGCCGCGACCGCATGGTCAGCGCCTTGTTGCCCGAAGATATTCAGCAACTGCGTGTCGATCTGATTGCCACCCGCGCCGTCTCCACAGTGAATCACTATCTGGCCACCTTCTCAGGCTTTCTCTATTGGTGCGAAAATAACCGCTATTGCGGTGAACTCGGCAAGCACTGCACGCGCTTCACCAAAAGCATTCAAGAGCTAGACCCGTTGACCTACGAGGAGTACCAAGCGCTGATCGAAAAAGGCTGCCTGCATCCGATCGACAAAGCCGCCGTGACGCTGGCCGTCTATACAGGGCTGCGACCTGACGAACTACTCGCCCTGGTCGTGGAAGATGTGGCGCCCGATTTCAGCCAGATCACCGTGCGCCGCGCCATCACGCAATCCGTGACGTTCAAGGTACCCAAGACAAAGAAGGAACGCACCGTACTGCTCCATCAGCCAACGCGCGACGCTTTGAAAGTGCTGATCACGGATGCTGAAAAACGCAAGGCGGCAGACCTGACCGTTGCGCTGAACCGCCATGAGTCACGCACCGACCATGTGCGCGTGCTCCTATCTTCGAAGACGCAGGCCCGCAGGAAAGTGATCAATGACTACTTCGTGCCAAGCGCCTGGAACTCCAAATGGCGCCACCTGATCCGGCGCGCCGAGATCCGCCCGCGTCCACCCTACCAGACCCGGCACACTTACGCCTGCTGGAACCTCACTGCACGGGGCAATCTGGCCTTTATCGCCAATCAGATGGGACACAAGGACTACTCCATGCTCGTGACCGTCTATGGCCGATGGATAGATACAGAGTCCTCCAGGGAGCTTCAACGCATCTGGGATGGCATGCAAAAAATGGCTCAAATTACACCAAAATTACACCAATCCGCCACTACAGAATTGATAACCAGTTGATTTTAATGGATAAAATAGAATTATCGTCGCACACCCCCATGATGCAGCAGTACCTGCGCCTGAAAGAAGAGGCCGGCCAGCACCTGCTGTTCTACCGCATGGGCGACTTCTATGAAATGTTCTATGAAGATGCCGAGCGCGCAGCGCGCCTGCTGAACCTGACCCTGACCAAGCGCGGCACCTCGAACGGCGCACCCATTCCCATGGCAGGCGTGCCTTTCCATTCAATGGAAGGCTATCTGGCACGTTTGGTCGCCCTGGGCGAGTCGGTGGCTATTTGCGAACAAATCGGTGACCCGGCCGCAAGCAAAGGGCCGGTTGAACGCAAAATCGTGCGTATCGTGACGCCCGGCACACTCACCGATGAAGCCCTGTTGCCGGCCAAGAGCGACCGGCTGATTGCCGCCGCCTGGATATTGCGACAGCGCCGCACGGAAACCGCGGGTATTGCCTGGATGAACCTGGCCAACGGCAATTTTTGCGTCACCCAGTGCGAACCCGGCATGCTGGATACCGAACTGCATCGTATTGCCCCGGCCGAACTGGTTTGCCCGGAAAGCCAGCGAATCAACCTGCTGGAAGGGGTTGCAGTGAGCACCCTGCCCAACTGGCATTTCGACAGCGACAACGCACGCAACACACTGCAGAATCACTTCGATATCGACTCCTTGAACAGTTTCGACCTGTCGGACTGGCCGGCCGGAACCTGCGCCGCCGGGGCCCTGCTGTATTACGTTCAACGTACCCAAAGCCAGGCCCTGCCGCACATTCAAACCTTGCGTACCGATCGCTCAAGCCAGTACGTGGTTCTGGATCCCGTGACCCGGAAAAACCTGGAAATTACACAAACGCTGGCCGGGGAGGCATCGCCCACCCTGTTCTCGATTCTTGACCACTGCCAAACCCCCATGGGCAGCCGCCTGCTGCGCCATTGGCTGCACCACCCGTTGCGCGACAACAGCGAGGTCGCCCAGCGCCAACGACTTGTGCAGTGTTTTTTATTACCCAATGAAAATGAAGACCCCTGGAATGCATCGCCGGCGCTGGACGCATTGCGCCAACAACTGAACGCGCTGCCCGACATTGAACGCATTGCCACGCGCATTGCACTACGCTCGGTACGGCCACGCGAACTGGCCAGCCTGCGCGACGCACTGGATACCTTGCCGGGCCTTGTTGAACTGCTTACCACGCGATTCAACCCGGACCCTGCCATTGAAATGCACGCACAGGCCCTCACGCTGCCCGGCGCCCTGCCCAACCTGCTGCACAACGCCATCGCGCAGGAACCGGCGCTGCTGGTCAGGGATGGTGGTGTATTGGCCAATGGCTACGATGAAGAGCTGGACACGCTGCGCACGCTGGCCACAGACAGCGGCGACTATTTAATGCAGCTTGAGGCGCGCGAGCGCGAGCGCACCGGCATTGCCAACTTGAAAGTGGAATACAACCGCGTGCACGGCTTTTTCATTGAAGTCAGCAAAGGGCAAACAGACAAGGTACCCGCCGATTACCGCCGCCGCCAAACCCTGAAGAATGCCGAACGCTATATCACGCCCGAATTGAAAACCTGGGAAGATAAAGTGTTGTCGGCCAAAGACCGCAGCCTGGCGCGTGAAAAGCAATTATTCGAAGCACTGCTGGACGAATTGGCCGGCAGCACGAAGGCCCTGTCTTTGTGCGCTTCCACCCTGGCGCAAATCGACGCGTTGGCGGCGTTGGCCGAACACGCCCGCAACAATGACTGGGTTGCCCCGATACTCACCGACGATCACGAAATCATCATTGAACAAGGCCGCCACCCTGTGGTGGAACGCAGCATCGAGCAGTTCACACCCAACGATTGCACGTTGAACAGCGACCAAAGCATGCTGATGATTACGGGCCCCAACATGGGGGGTAAGTCGACCTACATGCGTCAGATCGCGCTGATTGCCCTGCTGGCGCGAACCGGCAGTTTCGTGCCGGCCGGGTCAGCCCGCATCGGGCAAATCGACAGGATCTTCACCCGCATCGGCGCCGCAGACGACCTGGCCGGCGGGCGCTCCACCTTCATGATGGAAATGACCGAGGCGGCCGCCATTCTGGCGGCAAGTACGCCGGCCAGCCTGGTGCTCATGGATGAAATCGGCAGGGGCACCTCAACGTACGACGGGCTGGCACTGGCCTGGGCGATTGCCCACCGCTTATTAACCCACAACCGCGCACTTACGCTGTTTGCCACACACTACTTCGAAATGACGCGGCTGGCCGACACGTTGCCTGCTGCGCATAATGTCCACTTGGCTGCGGCGGAATCCGGCACGGGCATCGTCTTCCTGCACGAGGTACGACCCGGCCCAGCCAGCCGCAGTTACGGTATCCAGGTTGCCCAGCGCGCCGGCATTCCACCCGCCGTGATTCGCCACGCCGGGAAAACGCTGGCCCAGTTGGAACAAAGCAGCAGCCACACGCCCCAACTGGATCTGTTCAGTGCCCCGGCCGCCAACCCCGAACCCGAACCCGCCGACCCATCGATCGATGCCGCCTTGACGCTGTATGAGAACCTCAGCGGCATCGACCCCGACAACCTGACGCCCAAAGAGGCGTTGGAAACGCTTTACCGGCTCAGAAAAGACCTTTCCTGAAAAATACATGATTGATATCCATACTCCTTGCGCGCTACTGGGCGGCCTGACGCCACACGAATTCATGCGCGACTACTGGCAACGAAAGCCGCTGCTCATCCGGCAGGCTTTGCCCAATTTCCGTCCAACGCTCACCATCAACGACATTCGCCAACTCGTGCGACGCGAAGAGGTGGAATCTCGGCTGATCTGGAAAGACCAGCACGGCTGGCAGATGAAACAAGGACCACTGCATCGCCTGCCCTCGCAAAAGCGACATGACTGGACCGTTCTGGCCCAGAACGTGGATGCCCACGACGACGCGGTGGCCGCTTTAATGCATCAGTTCCGTTTCATTCCCGACGCAAGGCTGGATGACGTCATGATCAGCATTGCCGGCGACGGCGGCGGCGTGGGGCCGCATTTCGACAGCTACGACGTCTTTCTGCTGCAAGGTGTTGGCAAGCGACGCTGGCAAATCAGCCAGCAAAAGAAGTTAAGCCTGGAGCCCGATTTGCCGCTGAAGATATTGTCGCAATTCGAGCCGGAACAAACCTGGGAACTGGAGCCGGGCGACATGCTTTATTTGCCGCCCCATGTTGCCCACGATGGCGTGGCCGTGGGCAACTGCATGACAATGTCGATTGGCTTCAGGGCGCCAACACAGGCCGCCCTGGCCTGTGGTTTGCTGGAGGCGGCGAGCGACCAGATCATGGCCCAGTTGGGCGACACCAGCGGCCTGTATGGCGACCCACCCCTGCCCGGGCCCAAACTGAACAAAACATTCAAAGACAAAGGGGCACCCGCAACGGCCAGCCCCGCCTACATTCCCGATGCACTCGTTCAGGAAACCCTGGCCGCAGTGGCCAAAATCAAATTCAATGAAACCCTGGCCGGGCGCTTCCTGGGTCAATGGCTCAGCGAACCGTCGCGGGCTGCCGTTTTTGAAAGCAATCTGGAAGGTGATATCGATTTATTCGACGAACCGCCCGCAAGTGGCACCCTTGTGCTGGATCGATGCACCCGCCTGCTGTATAGGGGCTCGCAGGTTTTCATCAACGGCGAAGTTGCACCAGTAAAAGCCTCGGCACCCATAAAAATGCTGGCCGATCAACGTTACCTTGATTGCGCAGCGCTAAAAAAAATGAGCCCCGATACACGGGACTCATTACAAGCCTGGCTGGAAGACGGCTGGCTTCATTACCAGCCGTAAACCCTAACTAACGTTCTACATTTCCTCGGCCAGTACCGTGATAATCCGTTTGGCGGTATCGGAATTATCGGGCTGGCCTTCCGCCGTTAGCACACGAACGACCGAATTGGCACCTTCGCCCCGCACGTTAACGCGATACTGCGCGGCTTCTGCGGTGCCTTTGCTGCCAAACAAGCGACCAAAGAAGCCGGGCTGCTCGATTTTCGCGCCGGTATCGGTATCGAGGTAGCGAATGTAGTAATCGCCGGCCGAACGGTCGCGATCTTCAACATAGAAACCGGCCGAATCGATGGCCACGCCTACACGACGCCATGCGCGATCGAACGACTCGTTAATGGTCAGTTGCGCGGTACCGCCTGCGGCTGATTGATCTACCACGGGCGTAAGGCTAACTTCTTCGGCCTCTTGCAACTTGCGTCGTGCCTCTTCCATATCGGTGCCCAGGAAGACCATCAGGCGCGCCAGCATCGCGGCATTCAAGTTGGGGTCTTCCTTGCCCTCAATCCATTTCCAGCCCGTGTTATCGACGGTACCGGTTTCCACCATTTTCTGGTGACTAATGTAGACCTCGGTCTTGCCGTTGACCCGTTCCAGACGCGTACGGAAACGCTCACGTTCGCCGCTGTCGGCAACCTGCTCGAAAATAAAGCTGAAGGCGCCCTGAATCAAGCCTTGAGGCAACTTGGCACGGTTTTCCGCCCAATCGGTTTCAATGAGACCGGCCTGCGGATCTTGAGTTTGAATGGTAAACCCTTCGTTACCCCAAAAATCAACGACGTCGGGGTACACCTGCTGCGCCGGACGATCAACCACCAGCCAGCGCAAATCGCCGTCACGACGAATTTCAACGTCTTCGACTGTGGGCAGAACCGTATCGCGCCCGCCCGAAGCCGCCTGCTGTTGCTGCGACTCGGCATACTGGCTGAACGTTGCCGTGCCTTCAGGCGCGCGGTAACGCGCATCTCGGTTGGCCTGGGTCAGATCGGGCGGAATGCTAAGCGGATCACCCGCAACGGAACTCTTGTAATCAACGGCGTCTTCAGAGCCCATGTACTGATTCAATTGCGAGCAGCCGGACAAAACCAAAAAGCCCAGCCCAACGGCCAGACCGGTATAACGTTTGGAGAGGCGAATATTTGTCATTTAAATAAGACCTGCTTCTTTCAAGGAGAGGCGCACCACATTGTGATACTGCTCGTTCAAGGGAGTTAAAGGCAAACGGTAACCTGCCTGGCACAGGCCCATTTCAGCCATGGACCACTTCACGGGTATGGGGTTCGCTTCGATAAACAGAATTTTGTTCAACTGAGCCAACTGGCCATTCAAACGACGCACCGCGGGTACGTCGCCGCTGAGGGCAGCGGCGCACAGCTGATGCATGAGCTTGGGAGCGACATTGGCGGTAACCGAAACGTTGCCCTTGCCCCCCATGAGAATCAGCGCCGCCGCAGTTGCGTCGTCGCCGCTGAACACCTGGAAATTATCGGGCTTGTAATGCAGCAACCACGCGCCGCGGCCGATATCGCCTGTGGCATCCTTCAAACCAATGATGCCGGGAATTTGCGCCAGACGTAACACGGTGTCGTTCGACATGTCGGCCACGGTTCTACCGGGTACATTGTAAAGAAGCGTCGGCAACTCGACTTTTTCCGCGATGGTGCGAAAATGCTGGTACATGCCCTCTTGCGACGGCTTGTTGTAATAAGGCGCAACCGACAACCCTGCCTTGGCCCCGGCCTTGAATGCGTACTCCGACAATTCAATGGCTTCACTGGTGGAGTTGCCGCCAACCCCGGCAATAATCGGGATGCGTCCGGCAGCGTGCTCGACGGCCACGCGAATGAGTTCGGCATGTTCGTCCATGCTGACAGTAGGCGATTCGCCGGAGGTTCCCACCACAACAAGCGCATCGGTGCCTTCCTGGACATGCCAATCAATCAGTTTGCGATAGGCTTCGAAATCGAGTGCGCCATCGGGCAGCATTGGCGTAACCAACGCCACCATGCTTCCCTGGAACTCAGGCATCACAGAATCGGTACTTATCATGATGGGGTAATTCTCCGAGAACTCACCAAAGGGGGTGAGAAAGCCCTAATTAATACTAACTCGCAAGTTTAACGGATATAGGGCAAAACCGTTAATCGTTACAACAGGTTCTATTACAAAAACCACCTGACAATGCCCTGGCCCAGCATCAGCAAGGGCTGCAAGATGGTCCAAAGCACGCCCGTTAGCATCAAAACGATAATAATCATCAGGCCATAGGGCTCAAGGCGGGAATACTGATACGCGGCCTTGCCGGGCAACAAACTGAAGACAATCCGCCCGCCATCCAGCGGCGGCAGGGGTAACAGATTCAGCGCCATCAGAATCAGGTTGACCTGAATACCGGCAATGGCCATGCGCACCCAGAAGTCAGTTGGGGTTGCGCCAAACTCGATAAGAAAGCGCAACGACAAGGCCCACATGATGGCCATGACCATATTCGAACCCGGGCCGGCCAGCGCCACCCAAAGCATATCTTTTTTCGGATTACGCAAACGCGACCAATCCACCGGCACCGGCTTGGCCCAGCCAAACAACAGGCCCGCACCGCCCATTAGCTTGGTGCTTAACAACAAAACCAGCGGCACCACAATCGTGCCCACCGGGTCGACATGGCGCACGGGATTTAGGCTGACACGCCCCATTTGATACGCGGTTGGGTCACCGAACATGCGCGCCACATAGCCGTGCGCCGCCTCGTGCAAAGTAATGCCGAACAAGACCGGCAAGGCGTAAACCGTGATGGTTTGAATGATGGATTCCATGCTTAACCTGCTTCTTAGAAAACAATTCCGTGGGGATCAATCCAGACCCAGCGCGGCCAGATCCCCCTGTCCGCGACGGACAATTTCGGGTTCGCTTCCAGTCAGGTCAATTACGGTGGTGGGTTCGAAAGGACAAGGCCCGCCGTCGATCACGGCAGCCAGCTGGTGGGCGTAGCGTTGCGCAATTTCATCGGCGTCATTAAGCGGGTGCTCTGCGCCTTCGGGGATGAGCGTTGTGGAAATCAGCGGCGAGCCCATGGTTTCCAGAATATCAAGCGCAACCTGATTATTGGGAATACGAATACCAATGGTTTTGCGCGACGGGTGAGACACACGACGCGGCACCTCGCGGGTGGCTTCCAGGATAAAAGTCCAGGGGCCGGGCGTTGCCATTTTCAGGAAACGATATTGCCGATTATCCACACGTGCGAAATGCCCGATTTCAGACAAATCGCGGCATAGCACCGTTAAATGATGACGCGCATCCAAACCCCGGATCCGGCGCAGTGAATCGGCAGCGGCCTTGTCGTCGAGATGCGCAACAACCGCATAACTGGAGTCGGTGGGAATTGCCACCAACCCGCCCTGATTGATAAGTTCACACGCCTGCTTTAACAGGCGCGGCTGAGGATTCTGTGGATGAACGGTAAATAATTGGGTCATTCAATCTACTTTGTTAACAATTACCGGGTAATTATTGGATAATTGGTTAAGTTTAGAGCAAGCAATTCACATTGTCCCATACCTTCCTGAACTCTTAAGGTAATCTCATGCCGGAAACAGCAATAACCACCTGCACGGGCCTCTTATTCAGCTATGGCACACTTGCCGCTCGCTTGAAACGCCGCCTGCGCCGCTTCCAGGTTTTGGCGGCCATCGCGGGCCTGGCGTTCATGCTGGCCCCCGGTGTCTCGCTGGGAGAAAATATGAATCAGTACCCATTACACACCGCCGCACAGGAAAATCATGTCGAAGACATCAGGCAGTTGCTTTCGTCGGGCAGCAAGCTTGATGCGCGGGACGCATCTGGCGCAACTGCTTTGCTGGTTGCCACCCATGCAAACGCCATCGACGCGGCCAAAGTACTGATAGACGCCGGCGCCGACGTTAATGCCAAAGACAACATCCAGGACAGCGCCTACCTGTATTCGGGCGCCCGGGGCCATCTTGAAATTCTGAAAATGACCCTGGCACATGGCGCCGACCTTTCAAGCACAAACCGCTATGGCGGAACGGCCTTGATTCCAGCAGCCGAGCGCGGCCATGTCGAAACAGTGCAAACGCTGATCGATGCCGGTGTCGATATCGACCATGTTAACAACCTGGGTTGGACGGCACTGCTTGAGGCCATTATTCTGGGCAATGGCGGTAAGCGGCATCAACAAATTGTAGAGATCCTGCTTACAGCTGGCGCCGACCCCTACCTGGCCGACCGCGATGGCGTGACACCACTACAACATGCGCAGCAACGCGGCTTCAAGAACATTGAAAATTTGCTGCGTTCGGCACAATCCACATCGGCCACGAAAAAATAAATACCGTATTGACCCGAGCGCGCTATTCGAAGCGTAATAAGAATCTGATTCCTCGCCATACACATACCGACACAACGACACCCAGTAATATCCCACCCGCAATATCCACTGGATAGTGAACACCCAGAAACACTCTCGACCACCCAATACACAAGGCTAAAAAGCCAAAAAACAACCCTACCTTTATTTGCCTGGCCAGCAAAAAAACAGTGGCGAAAATCGTCATGAACATCGCGTGGTTACTTGGGAACGACGCATTGTCCTTGTGGGCGAGCAACGTGCTGCCAACCGATTCCACGAACGGGCGCGGCATATAGAGATACTTTCCAATCACCCAACTAATCACTGCAGCAACCAATGCCGCAGTGACAGTAAGCAGCAGCGTCTTGCGCAGCCTGGGGGCTCCAAATATCAAGCCGACAACGCAATACCCCATTACAAGATATGGCGCATACTTGCTGAAAAACAGAGCCAGCGCAAGCACCACAGGACTGGGGTTAGTGCCTGCATTCAACGCTAAAAACAGATCCAGATTCATAGCTCGATATTATGAACGAATCCCAGGCGCAAGAAACGGTCGCCCTGCCCTTTGCCTTGGGTCAGGCTGAATAGACCAGCTATTCCTAGATGGCTACTGGCCTCAGTTCGTTGACTGTCCTGCGCATCAACAGTCATTGCTCGTTCTGTCTTAGCTGATAGCAACCGGCGGGATTGAACACTTATGCTTACAACGTGCGTACATACACCCCTAAACGCAAAAACGCCACCCAATAAAAGGTGGCGTTTTCACTTAAATTCTGGGGTGACCGATGGGGCTCGAACCCACGACAACCGGAATCACAATCCGGCATAATTTTCAATACTTACGCGGCTTAACAAAGAAACTTGGTGACATGGCCGAAAAAAGGCCTCTAATGTTTTTGCCGTTTCCCGCGGGTCAGTCACCGCATTTCTATACGCATAACGAATTGCGTATAACTACAGGCGTTGGTTGTCCTTGAACCTTCAAGCGCAGCCAATGGTTATTCAATGGGTGGAAATGATGAGGGTTTGCGTTTTAAGTAACGCAAGCGCCGGATACCTGTAGCCGGTTCGCCAGCCTTATCGTTGTCCACCCGCCCTCCTCCGTCTGGCGACGGAACATCCCTACAGGAAAAAGTTATGCATGCACCCAACTCTCAGGGCGCCGCTTCTTGCGTGCGTCCTAATTATTTACGCCCAGAGTATCCCGAAGCTATTCGCGCGGCTCGTCACGCAGCATTGATTTGGTTTCAAAGCGAAACAGGCATGACGCTGTCGCAATTTCGCGACGCTCGATGTTGGGAGCATTGCGAACGCTATCAGGGTTCAGTTGTTGAAAGACACCTCAGAGAGTCTGCGTTTCGCAAGGCGTATGCGGAACAGGTCGGGCAAATTATCGTGGATCGCTATGAAACGCCAGCTTCTTGAACGTCTGATATCGATACGGATGTCGAACGAGGAGCACCAATATTATCTGGTTGCCTCTACAAAAATGGGTGTCAGTCTTTCTGAGTATCTACGCCTTAGATTGGCAAGTACAAACGAAAACGACGTATCGAATCAACTAGCACAGTTACGACTGACGTTGCTCGACAACCCCGGCGAGAACTTTGCTGATCTTTTGCCGGCGATCGCGGAAATCCTGCTGTTGCTGCGCCATATTTGTAAGCCGGGTGATGTACGAGCAGTGCAAGCTGAATTGGAACGCACTGGTTACGTCCCCTGGAGCTCCTCATGAACAAGTACCCAAATCTTGGCGTCATCGCTCGCCATTAGAACCGGAGCGACTTAAATGCAATTGCAAGTCAAGGCTGCTGCGTTGATAACGGTGACGTTCATCAGCGGCTGCGGCTTCGTCCCTAAAAAGCCACCCGCGCCCGATCATGGACAGCGGTTACCAATTAACCTGACTGCGCCTAACCCTCACCCCTGGTCACGCACTGTAGTGAACTCCCAGGTAGCGCCCCGAGTAGTCACTGCTTCAACAACGTCAGAACAGACCAAGCCCTCTAAGCCTGACCCCATCTCGATAGACACAAAGGCGGGTGCCATTACCGAGCGAGAACCCATTGCCATATGGCCAGTACTACTAACGTACAACCCTGATGAAACAATCAGCAGTGCATTGTCCTCTTCGCCCTTGACCAAGGTCAGTTTCTCATGGCCTGAGCCGCAAGCACCCATTGTCACAAATGACGTCAAAGCGAGTCAGCCGCTCACATCCGACACGTTTGTCGAAGCAACGGTGAATCGAACCGGGAATCGCGGAGGCTGTTTGGTTAAAGTAAAAC
>CENV01022353.1_pt1 | contig 17888 bp, 23 predicted proteins | sample 530231 | NCBI WGS metagenome assembly CENV01 (sample SAMEA2619815, study PRJEB7988) | marine metagenome | biome: marine biome (ENVO:00000447); feature: surface water layer (ENVO:00002042); material: "saline water (ENVO:00002010), including plankton (ENVO:xxxxxxxx)" | depth 5 m | reverse complement strand
TTCCCGGACTTTCGGGCGCCTACCGGCAGCCGAAACTCTTCAGGCTTTCGGACGGTCGGCTTTTGGGACCACCAGCCAGAAAAGCAGACATCCTGCGATTGGCGGATTCGGGCCGACAAGTACTCCGACCGATTTTCGACGTCTACGTGCCGTTCTTTCGCAAATGGCGGGTCTCTTGCGAAGCGCGATCCCTCGACCTGACTTGATGTCCCGAGCGGGCCTTGATGTTCGCAATGGAGCGAACCGGACCCGACTACTTTCGGGCGACACAGTGTCCGCGCCTCAGTCTGTTTTTTTCAAGAGGTCGCGACGAGCACGCTTTTGCGCTGCTCCAGTGGGTAGTCTGTTAAAGCATCGACGAGATGTCAGACGCCCCGGTGGGATAGGCGAACATCGTGTCCTTGAGTTGGTCGGCCGTCAGCCCGTGCCGCACGGCCAAGGTGAAGACATTGATGACCTCGTCGGCGTGCGGTCCTAGCAGGTGCGCGCCCAGGATGCGCTCGCTGCCTTCCTCCACCAGAACCTTGTAACCCGAGACGGATTCCGCCTGTTGGCGCGTCGAAAACCAGCCGGGCGTCCGATTACACCGCACGCGGAACTTCAGCCCCCGTTCATGAGCTTCGGATTCGTCCAGCCCAACTCGGGCAAGGGGCGGCAGGGTGAAGGCGACCGAAGGAACGCCCTTGTAGTTCGGCGTGCTGTGATTGCCTTCCAGCAGGTTCGCCACAACCACCTTGCCGTCGTGATTGGACACGGGGGTAAGCGGCGGGCCCATCTGGGCAGTGTCGCCAGCGGCATAGACGGCCGGGTTCGACGTGCTTTGCAGGTATTCGTTGAGGGCCAGCTTGCCGTCCCGCAGTTCCACCCCACCGGCATTAAGGTCGAGCGGCTCGAAGTCGGGCTTGCGGCCAGCGGCATGGACGACCATGTCCGCTTCGAAGGTCTCAGAGCCGCCGCCGCTGGCTGCAGTGATGCGAAAGGTATCGCCGGTCTTCTCGATACGCTTGACCTCGGTGCCGGTGTGCAGGGTCACGCCGATCTCTTCGTACTTCTCCATCAGCCATCCGACCAAGTCCGGATCGAAGCCCTTGAGCATCCGGTCGCCGTGCTGGAGGATCGTGACCTCGGCCCCGGCTCGCGCGGCGATATGGGAGAACTCGGCGGCGACGTAGCCTCCGCCGACCAGCACGATCCGGCGCGGCAGGCTTTCCATCTTAAGGAAGCCCTCGTTGTCGATCAGGTGCTCCTCGCCGGGGATGCCCAGCTTCATCGGCTCCGCCCCGGTCGCCAGAACGATGTGCCTGGCCTCCAGTGTTTCGCCATCGACCTCAACAGCACTCGGGCCAACGAAGCGAGCCCGCCCGTGGAAGGTCGCGATGCCGCTTTCGGAGAAGCTCTTCTCCTTCTTGTCCGGCACAGGGTCCGTAAAGCTGCGCTTGAACGCCAGCAGTTGGTGCCAGTCGATCCGCACGTCGCCCTCGACTCCCTTGCCGCGCATCCGTCGGGCGTGGTCGGCGGCAGAGGTGCCTCCGATTAGCATCTTCTTGGGATCGCAGCCGCGAAGAGCACAGGTCCCGCCATAGGGGCGGAAATCCGTCACGGCAACGCTTCGGCCCGCGGCGCTGACGCGCTTTGCCACGGTGGTCGCAGCGGTTCCGCTGCCGATGACGATCACGTCGTAAGTTTTGGTCATCATGTTTCCTGAACCCGGCCGCCCTCAGAAAAACTTTTGCATCCTGTCCCCGGACAGATAGCTACAAGTCCGAGAGGGCGCCGCCTTCTAAATTTGTTTCCGCGCTGTTCATCGAACGACATTATGTCCTGCAGGTTCCGCGCTCGCCGCAGCCGGAAGGCCGGAGCGCTCCGGCAGCCCGACGCACGGATAACGGCAGGCGAGCCTCAACCCGCGCAGCAGCTCAACAAGGCGACGTCCTTGTCGAAGGTCTGCGCCGCGAGCTTCAGGCCCTCGACGGTCGTCAGATAGGGGAAGATCGTCTCGCCGAGGGCCTTCGTCGTCATGCCAGCCTTCAGCGCCATGACCAGCGTCTGGATGGTATCGGAGCCTTCAGGCGCGATGATCTGTCCGCCGAGCAGCCGGTCCGTCTCCCGGTCAGCCACAAGCTTGATGAGTCCGCGCGTATCGCGTGCCGCCTGGGCCCGCGGCACCTGGTCGAGCGGCAGCACGGAGGTCTTCACATCGTGACCCGCATCGCGCGCCTGTTGCTCGCTTAGGCCGACGCCGGCCACCTGCGGATCGGTGAAGACCACCCAAGGCATTGTGCTGTTGTTATATTGCTCTCCGGCATCCGCCACGGCGTTGCGGGCCGCGATCTTGGCGCCGTAGGCCGCCATGTAGACGAACTGGTCGCGGTCGGTCACGTCGCCGGCGGCATAGATGCCGGGGCACGAGGTCTGCATGTCTCGCCCCACGACGATCCCGCCGCGGCTGTCAGTTTGCACGCCCGCCTCCTTGAGGCCGAGATCTTCGGTATTGGCCTGCCGACCGGCGGTGATGACGATCTGCTCCGCCGTGACGTTCTTCTCGGCCCCCTCTTGCGTGACCCGCAATGTGACGCCTCCTTCCGATTTGCTGACGCTGTCATACTGCAGGCCGGTCAGGAGGGTGATGCCCTCGGCCTCGAAGGCTTCCGACAAAGCGTCGGAGACTTCCAGCTCGGCGCCCGGCAACAGGCGGGAGCGCGCCACGAGGGTCACCTTGACCCCCATCCGTGCCGTCATCTGCGCCAGTTCTGCGCCGATATAGCCAGCTCCGATGAAGATCAGGCTTTCGGGCAGGGTCTCCAGCTCCAGAAGCGACTGGCTGTCGAGTGGTTCGACATCCTCGATCCCGCGGATCGCCGGGACGAGCGACCGGCTGCCCGTAGCAATCAGCGTCTTGGGCGCGGTGATTGTGCGATCTCCGATCTGAACACCGCCCTCGACCAACGTCGCGGGGCCTTCCTCGATGTAATCGACCCCCTCATAGTTGGGCAGCAAGTCGGCGTATTTCTTCTGGCGCAAAGTCGCGACAAGATCGTCCTTGCCGGCGACGAGGCGGGCCCAGTCGTCAACCTGCGCCGCGCCTGACAGGCCGGGAAAGCGTGCGGCGGCGCGCGCGCCGTGCAGTGCTTCGGCCGCACGGATCATGGCCTTGGAGGGCACGCAGCCGAAGTTGACGCAGGTCCCTCCGATCGTCCCATGGCCCACGAGCGCGACGCGCTTACCAGCCTCGGCGGCCGTGATCGAGGCGGAGAAACCGGCGGAGCCGGCTCCCACGACGATGAGGTCGTAGGCGCCGTTTTCGTTCGAGCAGCAGTCTTTCATGGATCAAGTCACTTTCGTCGTCGGATCAGCCTTCGGCTTGGCGAAGACCAGATAAAGAATGGCGCCGATCGCCACCAAAGGCGTGGCCATCGAGAACAGGCCCATGAGAAGGCCGATGGGAGAACAGCAGGCAGCCGCCATTACGGTCGGACCTTCTTGGTAAAGTGATTGAGGTAGAGAGCGTAGGCACCGGTCAGCGCCGCGGCGAGGAGCGTAAGGGTCAACGCCCCACGGAACTCCAGAACGATGACCGATACCGAGAGCAGCACTGCGATGAGTGTGGCCCAGATTTTCGGGGAGGGTCCGGGACGCGCGGCGCGCAGCCACAGTGCCTGCGCGACGACCGCGAGGCTGACGCACAGCAGCGGGAACAGCGTGTAATCAAGCCACCCGGTCACCGCCGACAGGCCTGCGCCAGCCAGCACGACAACCAGAAGCGGCGTGAAACAGCAGAGCGCCGCGAACAGCGCGCCGCCGAGGCCGCCCCTCAGCAAGCGGTTCGTTTGGGCCTTATCCGGCTGCTTTGCTGGCCAATTCGGATGATCGGAATCCGGCCTCACGAGCCCTCACCACCCATCGGGACTTCAAGAAGCGCAGCCGGGTAGCCGTTCTTTTCAACCGCCGCGATGAGCGCGTCGGTGGAGGTGATCTCGTCGTCGAAACGAACCGTATACACCCCCTCGCTCGCGTCCTTGCCTTCAACGAAATCCTCGATCACCACGCTTTCAACGGATTTCAGCGAGTTGCCCACGATGAACGAGCACGAGGGACAGGTCAGCCCGCCGACCTCGAGCCGGACGACCTGCTCGGCGGCGGAGGCAGGGGCGGCGAAAAGGACAGACAGCGCCAGAGCGCCAGGAAGGATGTTTTTCATGTCAGGGTTCCTTCAGAACGAGAGGATGTAGGGCGAAGCGTAGGGGAACAGCATGGCGACCAGGATTAGCGCAGCCGCCACCCAGAGCACGGCGCGCATCGCAGTCCGGTTCATCGGGCGGGCGCAGCTGCCATCTGCGCAGCGGATCGGCTGGTAGGCCCTGTAAAAACCATAGCCCAGGAACGCGGCGGCAATGCCGAAGGTATACCACTTGTAGGCGTAGAGAGCGCCCATCTGGGCGATGAAAACTCCGCTGATCCCGAAGCTGACAAGCACCAGTGGCAGGATGCAGCAGGATGTCATGACGAGTGCGCCAAGCGCCGCCAGGGCGGTGGTGGTCCAGCCGCGGCCTTCCGGGACGTTGGACGCATCCCCCGGCGATGCAGATTCCGTGGTGTCCATACAGTGTCTCCTTGCGATCATCTGCTCGGAGTCATAGGGTCTGTAGGACATACAGGCTCAAGGGGCTTCCGAATGGGAAAAGGTCACGCTTCCGTGAAGGCGATGCAGCGGGGCGCCCTCGCTCGGGCGACGGGATGCAATCTGGAGACCATCCGCTACTACGAGACGATCGGCGTCATGCCCGATCCGCCTCGGGACCCGAACGGCTATCGCAACTACGGTGAAGATCATGTGCGTCGGCTTCGCTTCATCACGCGCGCCCGAGCGCTGGGGTTCTCTCTCGATGAGATTAAGGGCCTGCTAAGCCTCGTCGATAGCCATAGCCAGACATGTGCTGAAGTGGAGGGTGTCGCCGCAGCTCATCTGAAGGAAGTGCGGGACAAGATTGCCGATCTGCAGCGGATCGAAAAGGCATTGAGCGACACGGTAGCCCAGTGCAGTGGAGCTCAGATTCCTGATTGCCCGGTGCTCGATGCGCTTTTGGTCTGAACACCACCATGGCAGCATGTGCGGGGCCACCAGCTGCACTCCTCGTAGCAGACGTTTTAGAACTAGAATGACAGCTTTTGGCGAATGTGGCGCATAGCGATGAAGGACCGCAACGGGGTCGCTAGCTGCCCCTACGCGAGCCCAAAAAGTTTAGCGACTAAACATTTCGATCTGGTGCGTATGGTCTGGGCCACAACCGTTGCAGAGGGTCGGCCACAGCATCAGCCATGTATGTAACATAACAGAAAGTCGGCTTTCGATAGTTTTGATGATGTATTCACCTAACTCGCTACCTTTCCAGCGTCCTGCACATCGCCCGGAATGGGGCGGAAAGGCGACGGCCCCGCTCATGGTCATAGTGAGATTATTCAGTTCAGCTTACTGAAAGCGCCTCAATCACGCGGCACTCCGAAACGCGCCCCTGATGACATTCACCTACCATGCGGGCCAACTCGTCGCGCAAAGAGAGCAAGCGGGCGATGCGTCTTTCGACTTCCTCAAGCTGTCCCTGTGCAATGCGGCTCGCGTCCTCGCACGATGCTTCGGGTTGCTCCTGCAAAGCCAGCAACACCCGAACACTTGGCAGATCGAAACCAAGATCGCGGGCATGGCGGATAAAGCCCAGCCGCTCTGCATCGACGGTGCTGTAAGTGCGCCGTCCGTTGGATTGGCGGGCAGGCTTGGGCAAAACCCCGATGCGCTCGTAATAGCGGATTGTTTCGATGTTCACGCCTGCCTGTCGGGATAAGTCGCCAATCTGCATCTTTTCGTCTTGCTCCTGTAGTGACTACAGGTTGTAGCATAACAAGGCTAGAATTTCGAGGATCGACCATGGCCGCCGCAACCGACACAGTCCGCTATCATGTAACCGGGATGGACTGCTCGTCCTGTGCCGCCAAGATCGAGGGCGCGACCCGCAAGGTCGATGGCGTCAATGATGTGAAGGTGTCGATTGCCTCCCAGATCATGACGCTAAAAGTCGATGACCCGGCGCGGCGTCTGCCAGTGGTGGAATCCGCCATAACCGACCTTGGCTATCAACTCGACCGCCTAGGCCAACACAAGGCCGAAGGCGCGGGCGATGATGATGACGACGACCAAATTCCCGACCTGTCGCACGTCACCCCGGCGTATAAACGGGCGCTCTGGATCGTCGTCCTGCTCAATGTCGGATATGGCATTATCGAGATTGGCGGCTCAATCCTGTCAGGATCACAAGCCCTTCAAGCCGACTCCCTCGACTTTATCGGGGATGGTCTGATTTCATTTCTCGGCCTGATCGCTGTCGGATGGGGTCTTGCTGCCCGCGCTAAAGCAGCCCTGCTGCAAGGCGTGTTTCTAGCCCTGCTCGGCTTCGGCGTGATCGGCTCGACCGCCTACCGGGTGTTTGTCGAGCATGAACCGCAAACCATGCTGATGGCGGGGTTTGCTTTCGTGGCTTTCATCGTCAACGTGCTGGCTGCCGTGGTGCTGATCCCGCACCGAAAAGGAGATGCCAATATGCGGGCCGTATGGCTGTTCTCGCGCAATGACGCAATTGGCAATCTGGCCGTTGTCGCTGCTGCTGCTCTCGTTTGGTGGCTCAATAATCCATGGCCGGATTTGCTGGTTGCCTTCGCCGTGGCGGGCCTGTTCCTGCAATCGGCATGGTCGATCATTAGAGACGCACGGCAAGACCTTTCACAAGCCCGCCGCGTTTAGTCTCATAGTCGATATTACCCGTTTCCGTGGCCTGCGGCTTCTTTCCAGAGATGGCATTGGTGCGCCGAAAGACCGGGGCAAATGCCGACCAGGGCAGCATCTACGGCTTAACGGCTAAGCCATTCAAATCATTGCGCCTGGCATGGGACACAACCATTGCAGGGGGTCGGCCCCAGCATGAGTCGTGCATGTAACGTTTGAATCCCCAGTTCTCTGGCACTTTGAAGGGCCACCCGCAATGCATCCTGTGCTCCGCGATTAGGGACGACTATGGGGTGGGAAGGCGACCGTCAGCTGTTGATGCAGGAACTGCAAGATCCAGACATAGGGATCTTTGGCAGCGCTCCGGGAACTCACAGGCATAGTCCTATTTGGCCAAAGCAAACTGTGGAGACGTTTTATGGCCGTAGCAGAAAACGACATGACAACCTTTTTCGATCAGTAGGGCAAGCTCCGGGGCAATTGACGCCAAGCCGATCGCCCGCTTCTGGGGTATTCAGAGCCTCGCCTTGAGCGATCAGGGAGCAGTGCCGGCGGCTAGCTCCGAAGTAGTGGAAGCTTTCTATTCATCGTCCCTGCAGCAGTATGATAGCGTCGCAGAAACAAATTCGAAGGTAGAGCGTCGGCTGGCGCTCGAGGACCTGGGACGGGAATTGGAACTGGAGCAGTAATTGGCTTGGACACGCAAACAGAAGCGATTAGGCGTCATTGCGGCGCTGGGAGTGGTTCTGGCACTGGCGGTCGGACTGATCCTCACTGCATTGCGCGACCAGATTGTGTTTTTCTATTCGCCTTCTGAAATTGCCGAAGGCGAGATTGCGCCGGGCACGCCGATCCGGCTGGGCGGGCTGGTGCTCGAAGAGTCCTGGCAACAGGACGGACAGGACAACGTGTTCGTCGTCCATGACGGCGCTTCGGAAATGACGGCGCTTTATACCGGCATTCTGCCCGACCTTTTCCGCGAGGGGCAGGGCGTTGTCGCCGAGGGTAGCGTCATCGCTGACGGCTCGTTTCTCGCCACAAACATTTTGGCCAAGCACGACGAGAATTACATGCCACGCGAGGTTGCCGACAGCCTGCGCGTCACTGGCGCACAAGGCGAGAAAGGATAACCCGGCGTGACAATCGAACTCGGACATTTTGCATTGATCCTGGCGTTCGTTCTGGCGATCGCCCAGTCAGGGATCGGCTTTGCCTTCTGGCGGGGCAACGCGCTCGCCCATCGGTTCGTCAGCCACGCGGCGATCCTGCAGTTTGCGCTGGTGGGCCTTGCGTTCGCGGCGCTGATTCAGGCGTTTGTTGCCGACGATTTTTCGTTGCGGCTGGCGACCGAGCACTCCCACTCGCTCCAGCCCATGCTCTACAAGATCACCAGCGTGTGGGGGAACCACGAGGGCTCGATGCTGCTCTTTGTGCTCATCCTCGTGCTGTTCGGCGCGGCAGTGTCCGCGTTCGGGCACAATCTGCCCGCCGAACTCAAGACGCTGGTGCTGTCCAATCAGGGCCTCATGGTCGCGGCGTTTTCCGGCTTCGTGCTGTTCACCTCAAATCCGTTCTGGCGCCTCGACCCGGCGCCTTTCGACGGCAATGAACTCAATCCGGTGCTCCAGGATATCGGGCTGGCCATCCATCCCCCGCTTCTCTATCTGGGCTATGTCGGGTTTTCGATCTGCTTTTCATTTGCGGTGGCCGCGCTGGTTTCGGGCAAGATCGATGCGGCCTGGGCGCGTTGGGTGCGCCCCTGGACGCTGGCGAGCTGGGCATTTCTGACGCTCGGTATCGCCATGGGTTCGTACTGGGCGTATTATGAACTTGGCTGGGGCGGCTGGTGGATATGGGACCCGGTCGAGAACGCCAGCTTTTTGCCCTGGTTGTCAGGCACGGCGCTGCTGCATTCCGCGGTCGTTATGGAAAAGCGCAATGCGCTGAAAATCTGGACGATCTTTCTCGCCATCATCACCTTTTCCCTCAGCCTTCTGGGCACATTCCTGGTGCGCTCGGGGATATTGACCTCGGTGCATTCGTTCGCGTCCGACCCCACTCGCGGCATGGTGATCCTGACCATGCTGGGGCTGTTTATCGGCGGTGCCTTCGCTCTGTTCGCACTGCGCGCTTCGGCGCTGCGCTCGGGCGGACTGTTTGCGCCAATCAGCCGCGAGGGCGCGCTGATCCTCAACAATTTGTTCCTGTCGGCGGCGACGGCAGGCGTTCTGGTCGGCACGCTCTATCCGCTGGTGCTCGAGGCGCTGACCGGCGCGCGCATAACGGTGGGGGCGCCGTTCTTCGATCTGACCTTTGGCGCTCTGATGGTGCCGCTTTTGCTTTTGATCCCGTTCGGCCCCTTCCTGGCATGGAAGCGTGGCGATTTGGTAGCGGTCACGCAGCGACTGATGGGTGCCATCATCGTGACCCTGGTGCTCTCGCTACTCGTCTTCGGTTTCATGGGCTTTCCGGTCACACTGGCTCCGATTGGTCTGGCCATCGGGATATGGGTCATGGTCGGCGCCATCGCGGACCTCTTTGACCGCGCCGCCTTCGGGCGGTCCCAGCTCGGTCAGAGCATGGCACGACTGCGCGGTCTGCCGCGAATCGTATGGTCGACCACACTTGCCCACTTCGGCATGGGTGTGACGGTTATCGGTGTCGTCTGCGCAACGGCATTCCAGACAGAGTTAGTGACATCCATGCGCCCCGGCGAAACGATCGATATCTCCGGATATGCCATCACCTATGAGGGCGAGGCGCAGGCCAACGGTCCCAACTACACAGGCGAACGCGGAATGTTTTTTATCGATGGCCCTTGGGGCAACGACCGGACGTTGACCTCCGAGCGTCGCATCTACCCCGCAAGTGGAACGCCGACCACCGAAGCAGGCATCCGCACCTATGGCTTTAGCCAGATGTATATCCAGTTCGGCGAGCGGTTTGGTGAAGGTGGCCGCGTAGTCCGTCTCTGGCACAAGCCGTACGTCTTGCTGATCTGGCTCGGCACAATTTTAATGGCCAGTGGCGCCTTAGTGTCGCTCACCGACCGCCGCATGCGGATCGGCGCCCCGGCAGCCGCGCGCCGCAAGTTCAGTACAACCGGAGCAGAGCAATAAGGCGTCTCCTCATCGGATTAGTTGCCGTGCTGGCTCCTGGCCCGATCATGCCGCATCGACTTCCTCCTGCTTTGGCTTGCGGACTGGCAGGTTTTGAGCAGAAAAGGACAATTCTGCCATGCGTCCGAACGGCAGCTTTTCGAACATGGACGGGCCGGTTGAACGACCGCAATTGCGTCGATTCCAGTCACTGCCCGAGGCGCCAATCCCAGGTTTGCCTCTAGTCGTTGATAAACAGTGCCCCTCCCCTTTCTCCAACCACTCTGCCTGCCTGACGACCTGCGTCCGCCGACGAAAGCACACTCCAAGCCATCATTGCCGCAATGACGAGGAGCGCCACGGCCAGCCCATGGGTCCGGCAGAGCCGCCTTTTATCCATGGCAACCGAGACCGCGCTCATTCCCGCACCAGCGAAATGAAAGGCCGCACGCAGAACTGCGTCGCTGCATCGCTATCGGCGCGGGCGTAGGTGGTGCTTGAGATTTCCTGCGAACTGCCGGGCTGTACCGATCCCCATTGCTCTCGGGCATTGATGGCGAAAACCGGATAGGCGGCACCGTCTTCGGAATAGGTGATGCCGAAGGATTCGAGCGAAACGGCAGCTCTTGCCATTGTCGGATTGACGACCGAGGCGCTGAGCCGGATCACCGGCTGCCTGCTCATAAAGTCGCTGGTCTGGGTCAAGGTGATGTTGTTCACCCGCACGCCGGTCCCAGTAAAGGACAGGTCCAGCAGTTGGCCGCGAGAGGAAACGCAATGCCAGCCACCCTCATCCAGGCTGAATGCTGGCGTTGCCGGTGGCGCGTCCTCAAGCCTGACTTGTCCCTGCGAAAACGCTGGAGGCACATAGCAGACAATGGCCAGCAGCAGCACAAAGTAGATTCTGCGCAGCCGGGCGCGATCTTGCGGGTCGAGTTCCGATTTCATTGAAGGCTCCGTATGAAAGAGATTATCGCGCCATGATCCGGTCGATGACCTGACCCTTGAGATGCGCGTATTCGTCCTGATCGAGCAGCCCTTGTTCGAAGAGCTGCTTGAGGCGCTTGAGCTGTGCCGTATCGTCGGCGTGCGGATCGGCGGGTTCTGTCCTTGAGCTCTGGTGACCCTGCGGTTCCGGCTGGGCTGCTGAACTGGCCTCGGGCGTCTGAACAAGGCGAATGTCCTGCACGTCGTTGGCGAACAGGTTGAGCCCGCTTTCCCCACCGTGATTGCCGGTCGGACTGCGATGGGCGGCATCCAATGCCCAGACAAGGCAGATCAGCCACCCAAAAAGGGTTGGGCCGAAGACCACGTTGATGACACCGATCAACCAGCGATTGGGATGCTGCCGGTAAAAGGCGATGAAGGTGGGGATCATCAGGATTAGGCCCACCACAACGGCGATGGCGAAAAAGACATGGCCGATAGTGAACTCGAACCCACCGGCTTGAGCCAGAGCCCCCGAGGTTGAGCAGGCCCAAACCAGAGCGGCAAAACCCAGCAGGCGGGCAGACCGGTTCATGACCGGCCAGCCTTTGCAAACAGGTCAGCCTTCATCGTTCTAAACTCGTCATCGTCAATCGCGCCGCTGGCTTTGAGCGCCGCCAGCTTTTCGAGTTGATCGAGCGGTATTGTGCCTTGTGGTGATTGCGGGGCTGGAGCAGGCGCAGGGGCCGGGGAAACAGGTTCGACCCTAGTGTGATCGCCAAACCGATTGGACCCGGGCTGTGAGGGCAGGCAGGCAAACACGATCAGAACGATGATGCCCACCAACGGGACCAACCCGATCAGCAGCCACCAACCCGACCGCCCGGTGTCGTGAAGCCGTCGCACCGTAACCGCGAGGCTGGGGATCAGGTGCACCAGCACGGCGATGCCACTCAGAACCCCAACACCATCAGCGGACAGCGTGCCCAATACCCCGTCGAGGATGATCAGCAAGACGAGGATGATGAAATAGGTTAAGGTGTAGAACCAATACGCGGATCTGCCTGATCGCCCGGCAAAGTCAAAGCTGCGGCGCATGGCCTCGAGATAGGCGCTCATTGCGCACCCGCCTTGGCCTTGGCCAGTTCGCGATACCCAAAGAAACTCATCAGCGCCAAGACGGCCGACACGCCGCCCCAGATCGCCATGTCGGTAAATCCGGTACTGGCCGCACCAAACCCGATCAGGGCTGCAAGCCCAAACAGCACCATCGCGACACGCGGCAGGCCCATGGCGAACGCCGCCCCCAGCACGAACAGGAAGGCAAGCAATATGCCCAGTGCCCCGCCGCCTGCCAGGTCGTCATTGGCGGTCATGCTCCCGCCGACCATCACGGCGCAGGATTGCAATCCCACGATCATGGTCAGGCACAAGGCGATTATCAGTACTGCTATTCTCATTGGTTCCCCCAAGTGACCGGCTGGGCACGTCCCGTACATCAACCAAACTAATATGTCGAAGATATTCGATGGTTTTAACGTTGCCAAGCTGGCTGCGTGCGCTGCATGGACGCCCGATCTCGCATTGCCAAAAATCTTCGAAGGTTGCGCACTGACCGCCAAATCTCTCAGGAGCATCTGGCGGTCGATTCCGACGTTGACCGCACCTACATCAGCGGCATCGAGAACGGCTCATTCAATCCATCCATCGATATTCTTGAGCGGCTTGCGACGGCGCTATCGGCTGACATCGTTGAGTTGTTCGTTCCGTTGAACGGCAATGAACCTACGTCCCCGGGCCTTCGTGCTGGCCGCAAACCCAAGTCCTAAGCGCTGGCCTTTTTGCCCTCTGGAAACAACAACGCCAGCTGGTGAGGCTGGCGTAGGATCGTCGGTTCATCAGGATAGTCGCGCCATCGTAGCGTCAGCTTGCCGTTCGGATCGGCGCGGGTGACGATGGCCTCGAACCATGCCTCGTCCTCAGGCGAGTAAGCCAGGACGGTTGCGCCCATGCCGATGCTGCCCCAGTCCTTGGGCAAGATGGTGCCTTGGGCGGTGGCGTCGGCGGCACCCGTCTGGCCAGCAGCACCACCTGCGTCCCCAGCAGCCTGCGCTTTAATCCGTTTGCCTGTCGATCCCGCTGGCGCATTGGCTGCATGAGGCAAGAGGGCATCATAAACGCTGGGCTGGATCAGCGGTGTAAAAGCCTTGCCGCTCGAAAAGATACGGCCCTTGGGAACCCTCAATGCGAGGTCTCGAACCTTATCGGATCGCACCGATACTAGTTTGAGCCCTGAGAGCCGGGCAGCCTTTCTGGCGTCGGCAAGGTCGGTCTTTGCAAACCACGATCCGCGCGGCTTGTTGTCCTGCTGGCCAATGAGGATGATCGCTGGGGTGACGGCCATCCCCTGTTGGGCTTTAGCGAGTGCTGACATGGGTATCCCTTTCGTGTCGAGGTCAGGGCGTCAATCGACGCCACACTGCGCTATGCCCTAAGGTAAATTGGTATCGCCCGAACCCGCAGGCACGGCACAGTGCAGCGTCAGCATACACGAAAAATACTCTAAAATCAAGAGGTTAACACAAAGACCTAGTATTCAGATGCCAGCATGAGCGTCAGGATCCGCTCGGTCAGATCGGCATTGGATGGGTCCGGCGAGGCGTATTCTCGGTCATTATCGAGATAGTCCATTTTCCAAAACAGCGTCTCGCCCTCGACCTGGACGGAGCCGAAGTCGTGTTCGCCATAGGGATCATTATCGGGGGTGAAGGCATCGAACGATTGGACGGCTTTGATCGCCGCCATGATGGCCTCCTGGCCAAGCGCTATGACGCCCGGCGTAAGCAGCCATTGTCCGCCGGTCATCTCACGTCGGAGGGCATCGTTGAGTTCGCGTATACGGGCTTTGGGCTGATCGAGTTCGACAGCAGTTCCGGACATTGCAGGCTCCATGAAGGGCGCCTGCTGATGCGGGATGGCGGTCGAGCGTCGAAACCAAAGGACCCAGCGACAGGCGCAAAGGGCTGACGCTGGGTTGAGGGTAGCAGGAGGTCAATAGTCGAGATCAAGGACTTCGCAGCTCAGCGGCGGACCGTAACCGATCCATGTCCACGACCATCAGCCGCGGTCGCCTTGAGGTTCCAAGTCCAGTGCCCGCAACCTGCTGCCTGCTCTTACCGCGTGGATCCCGTATTTGAATCTGTCGAGCGAGTAAAATGTTCTCAATTCGTTGTGCGACATCAGTACCCAAGGCGAGTGACAAACCCTGCGGGTCAACGAAACAGCATTTCTTCCCGTTCGCTGTACGCATAACCGCCCATGCAGTCGGATTTGACCTGACCCCGCCCTTCTCGGTGTGTTCGCAGTTTTGTGGCTCATCCAACAGATTGACCAGTTTCGATATGAGGTCTTCTCCTTGCCTCTGCTGGCCGCCCTGCAATTCAGAACAACGATAGACCGACAAAACTGACTGTTCTATTCTATCAGGCGGCAGCTCGATGATCTTAAGCTCCGCAGCCAGCATCAATGCCGCATACACTGTGCAAAATGCTGTTCGATACCGAGACTGAACCCTTGCAAACGACGCCGAACTCAACTGCCGGTCTAACTCGTCCATCCACCGACGGATTTTTTCGCTCCAATGCTCCCGATTTTTCACAAGAGCTGATGCCATTTTCCGATGTGCAACCCCATGGTTGCTCTCAAGCTGAGTCACGAGACGCGAAAGGAATTCGTCACGAGCCTTCTCGTCCAATGTGACTTCGAAGGGCGAGGAGCCGAAGATCCCTTTCTCTTCTTTTTTCGGAAGAAAAATCTGGATGTAGCGAATAACTTCTCCTTCGCCTCGCGGTTTTCCGGCCATTTCTTCGAGAGATTTTTCCGCCGTCGTTAGCGTGACCACGCGAAACCTGAGTCCACTCTGTCCAGTCCCTTTCGCTCCTGCCTTTCCTCGATCTCGCCCTTTCCCATCCCGCATCTTGAAAGCGATGTCGGATATCAGCTCACTCAGGGCTGTTCCTGCGCCAACAGCAGCTCCGAACTCATCAAAGCCGACGAAACCGTCACAATTGGCCCACCCGACCTCTTCAAAAAAGGTCGGGGTCGAGTTCAGTGTCCTGACGGCCTCGGGATGAGAGTACTTCACGACCGACTCGGCGATGACCAAGAGCGACGTCTTTCCGACGCCCGAATCCCCCGTCAACTGAAACGCAAGTCCGGATCGCGCGGGGAGAAGGTTAAGAAGAGGCCCCGACAAGCCGAGCCCCACGGCAAAGACAGAAAAGTGCGACATGTCGAACAGCGGCGAGACGGCGGTACGCCAACCTCTCAGTGTTCCCCGGCAGTCCGGCATGGCGCCAATCAGATAACCATCACGATGCCGTACGTTTGAAATGCCGGAGCTTGAGAGTGTTTTATCTGGAAAGACAAATTGGTCGCCTTCGGCCCAACCCACCCTTTCGGTTACATGCAAATTTCTAAATCGGGGCCCAGCGTGCACAAGACCTTCGATAAGCGCCTTAGCTGCTTTGGGATCGGTCGGCAGGATAGCGCCCGCATTGTTGAGTTCATCAACGACTCTATCTACATGCCCAATGTTCGATCTTTGGGTAAGGATCCTCTTTTTCTCACCCGCTGCATTCTTGAATTGAAACGCCATGAACAAGTCGGCGTTCTTATCCAGCCGAACATCTCGTTGGTATTTGAGGAAGAACTGGGAACGTTCCTGCTTTTTCCTTGCCACGTAAGTGCTCACTGCTCACCCCCATTTGCGCTAAAGGCATAACTTGACGGTGGAGTGCATTGCATTTGCAGTTGCACAACAACCCTTCGATTCTTAAGGGAACGAACCATCTAAAACGCGCCCCTGGACAGCAATTGGGGATTTGTTCGGTGCGAAGTTGCCAACTCGCGGCTGAGTGCTCGACTGACAGAATGCATATGCATGCCTGTCCCGGTGAGCAGTTGTGCCGCGCCATGGCCAGCCATCCAGGCTACCCAATCGTCCAACTCACTTCCTCGAAGATCATTGGGAGCCCAATTCGAAGAACCGTCTACATCGAGATATTCGTGCGTGTCCTCCGGCTTAAATTTCAGCACATACCCGAGGATTCCCGGGAAATCCGTGACCGGCTGGACCTTGGTCAGCCGGTTGCGGAACGTTGAATGGGCAACAGGTCGCACTCGGAAGGCTGCCTTGAGATCGTCGGGGGGAACGCCGCAGATCAGGGCATGGAAATGCGGTTCCCAAAAACGCTCCCCGTTGAGGGGTGCACAGACGTGGACCTCGATTACGGCCAATCCAATCGGACTGTACCCCATGGCGGCGAGACGTTCGCATGCCGAACGGAACTGACGCCGTAACGGACTGAGATCAAACGTACTGAGTTGCCCTATCTCAATGCGCTGGCGGGGATTGCCCGCGGTAACCAAGTACCATTCGCCACAGTCGGAGGGCAGCAACTCACTCACGATCCGACGGACACGCTCCTGCTCGTAAGCGCAGGCGGCAGATTTCCGCTCATACACATCACTGACGTCGGATTGCAGTGCGCGGGAAATTTCACTGCCACTCCACCCAGATGACACAAGGCTGCGGACAGCACGACGTTGAAGGCGGGCCATCTCTTTGACATCGTCGGGGCCGAGAAGATTGTTGCCTCTGACAGTCATCAGACCCCCTCCTCGCTGGTGCTGCGACGGGTCGAAGACGCGAGGAAGTGTTTGAGATCCCCCAACAGGTATCCAATTCTGCCACCAGTCTTGATGTAGGCTGGGCCGCGCCCGGACGAGCGCCAGTTCGCAAGAGTCTTTTCGGAAAGGCGCAGAAACTGCGCGGCCTCGGCAGCCGTCAAAAGCGCGTCGTCCCCGAACTGACTGACGTCAAGGGGCGGCGTCAGCGGTTTAGTTTTGTTCGGTTCGACAACCGTGCGCTCGATGGGGGCAGGGCGCTCCCATTCAGTAACAGTTTTGGCACGGGAAAGTGTACGTCTAGTTTTTAGCATTATCAGCTCCATCTACAGATGGGCGCCGATTGCGATCCAGGCACGACAAATGGCCCAACCGGCGCCCACCAATAATTGGTGAACACTGGCCAAGCTCAACCCCGGAACTTTAGTTCAAGGTCGCCCTCTATGGCGCGAGGGTCATGCTCGTCCGAAAGTGAGCTGGCATGCTCTCCAGTCGGAAGAGTCGGGTCACTCAAGGTGACCGAGCGCGTAGCGTGGATCGACGCTACAAATTCTCTTTAGCGCTCCCGCGATTTCCTTGCAAGACCTAAATGCATGTGCCCTGATCGGCCCGCTTGGTGCTTACTGGGTGCTTACCAGCCCGCCACGACCTCGGGAAGAATGTAGCGAAACCACTGGAAAATATGGTGGGTGTAACTGGGATTGAACCAGTGACCCCTGCCGTGTGAAGGCAGTGCTCTCCCGCTGAGCTATACACCCGCTCCGCATGTCCGTCTGAAAGTTGCGACGGTGTCCGCGAAAATAGCCTTGCCTGCAAGGCTGTCCCGGACACGCCGGGGAGAAAGAATGGTGGGCGTAACTGGGATTGAACCAGTGACCCCTACGATGTCAACGTAGTGCTCTCCCGCTGAGCTATACGCCCACTCTTTCTTGAATCCGCGTCCCGCCGATGGCGAAGCGCAGGGCGGATACACCACAAAACGCCGGTCGCGGTCAATAGGCTTTTGCCGTTATTTGAAGCTCTTGTGACGCCAGCGGCCCGGACGTTCAGGTTGTGTGGACAGTCAGGTCAGGGTGAGCCGAAATTGGTGGTCTTTGAGAGTTTTTCAGGTACGTGAGCACCGGAAGCGCAGAAGATTGCCATTTGCGGGCCACCATCACCTGACTGTGCGCACAACCTAAGCCGCGAGCAGGCGCTCGACCTCCCCCACCAACTCCCGCAGATGGAAGGGTTTCGACAGCACCGATGCTCCCTTGGGGGCTTCACTGTCAGGGTTGAGCGCCACGGCGGCAAAACCGGTGATAAACATCACCTTCAAATCCGGGTCGAGTTCGGTGGCGCGCCGCGCCAGCTCGATCCCATCCATTTCCGGCATCACGATATCGGAAAGCAGCAGCGTAAAC
>CENV01083055.1_pt1 | contig 17988 bp, 19 predicted proteins | sample 530231 | NCBI WGS metagenome assembly CENV01 (sample SAMEA2619815, study PRJEB7988) | marine metagenome | biome: marine biome (ENVO:00000447); feature: surface water layer (ENVO:00002042); material: "saline water (ENVO:00002010), including plankton (ENVO:xxxxxxxx)" | depth 5 m | reverse complement strand
GCCGACTTGTCAGAGCTGGTGTAGATAGGCCCGCCGTCCAGGGGCAGGTTCGCCGGATCCAGGGCAAAGACCTCCGGGTTATCCAGCCATTGGTCATCGTATTCAAACAAGGAACTCTGCCCGCGATGCTTGGCGACATAACGACAGCGACCGACCAACTGTGTCTCCCCGGCCTGGTCGATGTAAATTTCGATGGTATCGCTCATGACCGCTGCCTCTTGCGACCCGCGGGCTGTACCTTCTTGGGCAACCGGTCCTCTTCGATATCCAGACCCAGGGTATCGCTACTGCGATCGGCCAGGTCACCGAGCCCTTCGACCATGCCCAGAATCGAGAGCACGGTGGCATAGACGCCCATGGAGACGGTCGGGTCGCCCTTTTCCAATTTGTACAGTGTGCCGCGACTGATGAAAGCGCGTTGTGCCATCGAGACGGTGGAGATGCGCCGCTTTTTGCGGGCCACAGCGATATCCCCACCCAGCTTGATCAGGGCTTTCCGGGCGGCTCTGGGGAGCGTGCTGGTTGAGGGCGATTTCATAGTCTGTCTTATGCTATGAACAATAAAAGCTATATATGTTCATAATATAAGACATTTGATTTTGATCATCAAGCTGTACCAGAAGCTTTATTGTTGCAGTTGTGGTCGCCTCAAAAGGGACCTGGTTTGAACTGATTTACGGACTTAGCGCCCTATCCTGGCGAAGAGCCCTTCTGGAAGGCGGCCACTATCAGGTCAGTCGAACCACCGAGATTTTACGTTCACGCTTTTCGCCGGATTGCCTCTACTAGCAGTGCCGTTTGCACCGCATCAATTCTTGCACCATGTAATCCATTCTCTTTTGCTCTCAAGTCTTCTACTCCCAGTGCAAAAGTTGAATATTTATGTTTAATATACCATCCTAGTTAACCTAATAACATTAAACACCCCTCTCATAACTCTATTGCAACAAAACTGCATCTGCTCTAGGATGGTATAATATTTTTGGGTTAGTAGCTCGATGCCAAACACAACTATTCAAAGACTTGATATCCTTGAAAGCTTCAAGCGATTAAGAAGTAACAAAGAGCTATTGTGTGCTGCTATTTCCAACGCTGACAATGAACTGCCCCTTTGGAACGAATCTCATGCTGAACTAAGTCCTATCAGTACTTCAGATCTGCAAGAAAGCCGCCGCGCTCTCAGCAAGCATATTGGTCAACTTTGGTATCAACCCGACAATGCGCTTCGACTGCCTGGAATCATTGCTTGCAGCACAAACACCATCGCCCTCCTCCAGGCTGTAAACGGCCAAAAAGCGCAATTCGAAAACTTGATGGTCGGCCTGAGGAAGAACTTAAAAGCTCCTGGAGCCAAACTAGCACATCTGATTAAAGGTGCTGCAGGGCGCCGGGATGAAGATATTCATCAATTACTCGAAGCGACTGGGATGAAAGGAATTAATCTTTCTCTTTGCTACCGGCGTTTTCAACAGCTGCCCCACTCCATAGAAAGTGTCAGCTGGACCTGGTCAATGCGATCTCGGTCAATCAAGGTACTCTCGATACCAGAAGCTTTGGATTTGGCAAATAAGCGCTTTGCTGGCAGCGACGTACTCGATTCCATTCAAGCACAGTTAGGGATATTGGATCCCAGTGAATCACTAGCGTTAGTAAAACCGGTTCAGCCCGCCCTTAAAGCGAATATCGTTTTCAAAGATGTGGAAGGAAGAACAGTACGCAAATTGGTTACTGCGCACTCTCCTCTCTTTTACCTGGATACAGGTCAAGGACTCCCCAGGCTCAGGTGGCCCGGATACCCCAATCCTGATGACATACCTCCCCGACTGAGTCGAAGCAAACGCTACATCGAAGACAAAGTCTTCATAAAAGCGCTCAACTTGTATCGCTACCTCTAATGGGCTTGGGAAGCCACTACCTCAGATGACAGCACGTTGCCCGCTTTCAGCAGGCAGCCGTTAACCTTCGAATCAGACCTGCCTCATATAACGCGGTCGACAATAACCGATTTGTAATACCGGTCATTGCCACATGCTTCCAAATTTTCATTTCGCTGCCCGACCAGATTTATTGTTAGTACATATCCGTTCGGTAAGTTTTCATGCTCACAGGTTCGCCGTAACGATACCTGTTCCTGCCAGGCAGGATCAGAGCTGAAAGCGTTTTTTGTTACCTGAACCCTCAGGCAGAGGTGCGTTCACCTGTTGGGAATCGGTCACCTCATAGCAGTCTGGGCCATGCCCTGGACAGCGAATGTGCAGATTTATCGGATCTGCGCCGATTGTACTTTACGTCTACTCCTCCTCTTCTATTGCCCACAACTTGAATGTAGGCAGAAGCGCGTACCTATCGGGTGAACGCTTCTACCCTCCGGGTTTGCGTCGGCGAAGCCGACCATCAGTCGCAAAGCGACTAATGAGATGCAGGGTGTCCCTGCTGCTATGTGCTACTTCTAGTAGCCATTACGCAACACCATTGTAGGCTGACAATTTTCAGATCGTCAATGGTCATTTTTTAACCATAACTTAACTGTCATGTCGATTTCGGGCGTCCTCACGCCCGGAAAGCCCCGGTTCCCGCGGCTTTCGCTCGCCAGTCGCCTGGCGTCACTACCCCTTTTGGGATCGTCCCGATCCCGGTAGTGACGCCAGGGCACGTTGGCAACATGACCACTTTTAGGCTGAGGATTTAGGATCGGGCGATGTCACCCAAGAGAGAAATTTGGCATTCCAGTCTGAAGCCACTGAGTATTGATGAAGCGATAAAAACTGCGTGAGTCGGTCAGTGATGTGATTCCAATCAAGACCAGTGCGGACCATCGCGGTTTTTATCGTAGCCGCCTCAGGTATCCAGTCTTCAGGCATTGGTCCGGCTAGCGCTCGGGGCCGCTTGAGGCAATATGCCAGGAACGCTGCGTCAGGATTCTGCACAATCTCGTCAGACTCTCTCGCACGGATGACATACATTGTACGGTAGTGAGTGATTACTTCCGAGTCAAATCCCAGGCGAGCCAGCTCGTTCTCTATCGCCTTTGATGGTGTCCAGTTCAAGGGAATTCTGGCAACAGCCCGGAGCTGGGCATGCTGCTCATGTGAGGTATCTGCTGCCGCCATCAGTACCTTCTGAAAGCCAAGATCAGAAGGTTGATCGCAGCTCCGCTGATACGATGTCAGTGCCTGGTCTATTTGGCGAGGCGAGAAACCCAATTGTTTCAATGTCAGCAGACAACCGGCCGAGGGTTGCCAGCACTGCACTAAGCCCCCTCCCCTATCATCGCAGTGGACTGCCGGCGCAGTGCCTTATTATGGTCGCTGTTATCGCCCACAAAGATGTCTTCGACATCACGCCAAATCGTAATCAGGGGATAACGCTTGGTGGTTCGTGATCGGCGCCGACGGATTCGTCTGTGCTCTGTGATTTTCTCTTCGTCCCACTCGATCTGGTAGTAATACCCGTACAGCCAGGCAACGTTGTCGCCGCCTTCTTCCCATCCAACCGAAGCTTCAGCGTGGGGCGCCCTCCCCTCTTCCACCGGTTCCGTACACTGGCGTTTCATCAGATTGAGAAAGTCGCGCTCGAAATTGTCTATCCTGGCTGACGGCATGACCCGCTCTCGAAATTCGTCGAGCGTGTATCGGAATGGCCGGGCGATATTTTTGGGCCTCACACCGATGACGGCTTTCGCCCAGTTGTTCAATCTGTGGGCCAATCCGGAGCGCTCTGACGCCAGGGCATCGTGAGAAATGAAAGAACGGCCCACAGTAATCAGGTTGGTTAAAATTGCCGTATGGAATTTGACCAGGTAGAACCGATCAGAGCTTACCTGGCGTTTGCCGTTCTCGTCGTAGGCATACTCTTTCTTGGCGAAAAACTCGGTGATGTATCGATATTGGGCAGTCTCGGCACCCATCGAATAATTTTCCATGAAATAGGGTGAGTTGGAGGCGTCGATCAGAAAGTCGGTATCTCGCAGCCGTGCCATCATCTCCCGCGCTATCTTCCGGTTCTGGTCGTTTGGCCGTAGTCCCATGCGCCAACACAGTTCATAGATATCAAAAAAGAAATACTCATCCTTGATACCGAGCTTGTTGACATCAAGGCCCTCCAACGATCCGTATTTGTCTTCCAACTGATCAAGCAAGATGCCGTTCAATGCGCGCATGGCACGTTCATCAGAAAGATAGGCGATATCGCTATGCTCGCGATCGAGCGCCGAGGTTTGGATGTTGATGTGGTCATCTTCAAAAAACGTGTACTTGCACTCGATTGATTTACGGCTGTCACGGCCGGACAACTTCATCCCCGCATCGAGAATGCAGAACAGGCTTTCGATCCGCGGTGGGACTGCATCTGTGAGCGACAGGTAACTCCCCTCCTTCGAGAGTTTGTCGATTTCCAGGGACAACTGGCTTTTAGTGGGTCGGTGCGATGGCACCAGGGTTTTGCGATCGCTCGACGCGAAGTGCACAAACACCGGTTGAAGGGTGGTCAACTCTAAAATTTTACTGGCCTTGCCGGCGATATGGCATCGAGTCTCTTTCAGAACACCCAGGTTATCCAATTCCTTAATGCGCTTACCAACGAGACCAACACTGGCTGCAAGGCCCAGACTTTTCAGATAGTTGATGAATTCAGGTCGGCCAATGCGCTGATCCGGAACATCACTGCATGCATTGATGTAAGCAACGAGAAAGGATCGGAACTTCTCATTGATGGACTCATCGGCCAACAATGCACTGAGGTGTGAACTCGCCTCATTAGAAACACTGTAGTAAACCTTATGCTGAGCCATATTTTATGATTGTTTCGAGGAAGAAAACAATGTTATGAGGATGAAATTTATGCGCTAAGGATCGAATTGTCAATGGCTTTCTGGTGGAAATTTGCTCAATTTTTGTACTGTGCTTGTAGAGCTGCGACTTCCGAGTATCCAGGAATAAATAATGAATCTATTGAGTAACAAGAATATTGTACATAGAATGAATATAGGCGGATTAATACTTTAAAAACAATCAGTTACAACCCATTCTAGATAGTTAACTGTCCTTCTCTAATACTTTGCTGTACTTAGCGCAATGTTCGCTGTCCTTCTATAAAAGTTCACTGTACTAATGGATAGCTCACTCTCCTTTCTTATAGTTCACTGTCCTTTTAATCTATCTTCACTGTACTAAGCCGATAGTTCACTGTGCTTAAGGTGCCAAGTTATCCACAGGGGCCTATCAAGTGCCTGGGAACGCCCAAATTCTGATCGATCTGGCACCAGAGCGCCCTGCCCTCCCCACTAAAATTTTCTTTACTTCAGAAAATTGAATGTTTTGAGGAACACAAAGATAACTTTAGAAATAATTTTCTGAAGTACAGCCGTTGATTTATATTATTGATATAATCTGAAGCCAAGAATATAAATTTCTTTTCGAACGGGCCTCCCATATCAATGAGCACATACGCTGACAGTATAACCCGGCTCGACCGGTACTTGGAAACAGGCCATAACCTGATCCGGGATATTAAGGCAATCGCCGAAGACCAGATGCCACCCCGCCGATTCAAAGGAGCAGAGCTCTCAGAGTTGGTGGGTGCTTCGTTGTCCACCATTTACATGGCAGAGAAGGAAGGTAGGCTCCCTCCCCCTGATGTCGATCCCAATACACACCGACGGCTGGGAGCCACGCTTGAGCAAGTCATTGGAATGCAGACGTACTTCGATACCCTCCCCTGGCGGCGGGATGATGAAGACGCCGTGGTGATGTCGTTCACGAATTTCAAGGGTGGCTGCTGGAAAACTACCACAAGCTGGTATGCAGGATCCTACTACGCGAACCTGGGCTACCGGGTACTGTTTGTCGACCTGGACCCCCAGGCATCATTGACGCACAACTGCGGGATTCTTCCTGACTTCGAGACGTCTCACGAGCAGTCCCTGGGCCCCTATATCCTGGAAGAAGAAGGTTTTCCGCCCGAATGGGCCGGCAATGTAATTCGCAACACTCATATCGAGAATCTTAAAATTATTCCCTCGACCTTGCAGCTGGCCGGTGTCGAGTACGCTCTGTCCAATGCCATCATGGAATCGCGGTCGGGCCAGGATCGGGTTGCTCGCATGATGCATTGGTTCCATCGAGTTCGGGATATCATCGGCCAGGTTAAGCAAAACTTTGATATTGTGATCATGGATGGCACGCCTTCGCTGGGCCTACTGCCGCTCAATATCATTTTTGCCTCCGATACGGTGATTGTGCCGGTGCCTACCGAAATTACCGACTTCGCATCCACGCTGTCATTTGGTGACTTATACAAGGAGCAATCTGAGACGCTACACAACGTTTTTGGAGAAGATCTTTCCTTGCCCGATATGTTGTTCTTGCCCACCCGGTTCTCGGCGTCGGAGAAGAACGCCACCCTGGGAAGCGAATTCGTGCTGAAGCAAATCCAGAGAACCTTCGGCCCTGATTGCATGCAGTCGGTGATCAAGAAGCATGAGGCGGTTGTCAGCAACCTGTCTTTGATGCGTCGAACGGTGTTTGACGTGAATGCCGGCGATGCCAACGTCAATCGCGAGTCGCGGAAACGGGCGATGTCAAACTTCAAAACGGTATTCGATGAAATCCTGGAGCGGGCGGTTTATCCGAGCTGGGCATCCAAGAAAGCAATACTGGAAGAGCGGGGGATCTACTGATGGCTGGAAAGAAAAAATTTGGTATACACGCGCTGACCTCTGAGTTGGATGAGAAGGACCGTCTGCCGGAGCCGTCGACTGCGGCGGTGGAAGAGGGCAGTTCCATCCCTCAAGCACGCAAGAAGGTCTCATCGCCCATTAACTCACCAGCGATGACGGGCACTGGCAAACGTATTCAACGACTGTATCTGGATCTGCCGGTGTCGCAGACGAGTGTTGAGTGCGATTTGATGGAGTTGGATCCCCGTGAGTGTGTGGCATCCCCACTGAACAAACGCGTCCAATCGCTCCTGGACGCCGATGATGCCGCCGTGCAGCAGCTGATGAGGGCCGTGCGTGACGAAGGTCAGCGTGATCCTGTGTTGGTAAGGCCGCTCGAGAAACCAGCAGGCAATCACCGCTACGAAGTCATTTACGGTACCCGTCGGCGGTTCGTTGCAGACTTGCTTAACCAATCGGAGGAGGGTGGTTTCAAGCTTAAAGCCTGGGTCAGTGATCGTATTTCAGATGCCGATGCCAAGCGATTGGCGGACAGTGAAAACGATGACCGCGAGGCCATTTCAGCCTGGGAACGCGCCATCTATTTTGCAGGGCTAAAGGCGGATTCTCCGGATAAGAGTACTGAGCTGATAGCGGCACTGGAAAATGTCGATCGCAGCCTGGTCGCCCGATATCTGCAACTGGCCGAACTGCCTGAAGAATTTGTGCGATTAGTCTCTTCTCCCTCACAGATAACCTTGCGCTCAGGGCTCGATATTCAGAAGGCACTTAAGCCCCTGACGAAGGCGGCCAGAACCAAGTTGCTGAGCCAGTTGGGGGAGGGTGGTCGCCAGGAAACGGGAGGGGATTTGTTCAAAGCGATCAAGTTGCATCTCACACCGAAAGGCCCCAAGCTTTCGGCTAAGCAGAAGGTAGAACTGAAGGATAAAGCAGGGCAGAAACGGGCAGTGATCGGCGCGCATCGCTCAAACAGGGGGCAGTACAAGATCGACCTGTTTGATGTCTCTGATGAGCAGCTCGGGGACGTTCAGAAGGCGTTGGAGAAGGTCCTCAGACTCTAGCTGTGCACAGTGCACATTTCTTGGTAACTATTTGATTTATAAGTAAATAGTGTGATTTTTAGGGTACATTTTTGCACCCATTTTTGTCCCTGCTTACTCCGGTGCGCCGCTTTTTCTGATGGGCTCGTCAATGGCGCCCATTTCATCCAACAGTTCGTTTGTTCTATTGGGAGTTGATGCTTTGAAGCTAAGTTCACCTTGGAAGAGAGAGTCAGTTTGTGCATTGGCATCAAGCTTCTCCAGGATACCTTTGAGCTCCGATAGGCTGTAGAAAGAGAGTTCAATGCAGCCGGCCGTTTCTGCCTGATTGCCCACTAAGATCTTCGACGGCGATCCATATGTTTCTTCCAGTGTGCGCTCCATGATGCTGGTATCACCCAGTTGGACTTTTGATTTCTTCCGGGGTTGTTTTGACGATCTGGGTGGTACGTAGTCGGGGTGGACCAGGCTGTATAATTCGCGTGTTCTCAGCTTGCCGGACGCGGCTCGCTCTGCCAGTTGCAGCTGCCGTCTTGGGGCCTTTTCAGCGAGCAGTATCTTGGCAAATTCAGGCTTGAGCCGCCCCGTGCCTAGCATAGCTTGCACACCTGGTTGTAAGCCCTTCAGTAATCGGATTCGATTTGAAAGGGTAGGGCGGGCAATGCAGAGAGCGTTGGCGAGTTCCTGGATGTTCCAAGCTGAGGTCGCTTCGTTAAAATGACGAATAGCCTCTTGCGCTGCGAGTGCATAATTGAGGGGTGAGCACTCATAGCCGCAGGCTTTATGGTGTTCCTGGGCGTACTCTATGGCGTAGTACGCAGCGTCTGCATCGGATGCCGAAATTACAGCCATGGGCACCATGGTGGCACGTGGAAACGCGTCTCTATGAAGGTAGGCCTCCACGCGTTCCCAGCCACAGAGGACTTCAACGCTGCAGCCGGCTGTATCTTCGGGAATTTCCCTGGCGATGACGGTGCCGGGCGGTCCACCTAGCTCCAGTGCCTGATCGATTAGCGCGCTTCGTTGTGCGTCACTGGGATACGCTTTCAGCGCAAACGGGGCAGGGCGGATAGTATTGCGATCTATGTTGCTGGTTAACGGTGCGAACAGCTTGGATAACGTCGCTCGTCGTTGTTCGTTCGCAATTCGATCAGGGTGTTTCATAAACACATCTTACCGCGTTCTTTGAAGAACGCCATACTCCGTTTGAGCGAATTGGCCGGTAGATTTAGTTTCTGGACCATAAGTACAGTGAACGAACTAGATGTGATTTTGCGGCTAAAAGCCGATAACTTCTGACTACTGGTGGTCTTTCTGGTTAGAGGTCTAGTGGCGGGAGCTTCTCGATGAAGAACCAGCGCTCAAGGCATTGTGCCAGTGATGCAGCCATGTCTGTGTCGGGCGAGTCGATAATGCGATGAAGGGCCTCATTGATACTCCAGGCCTGGTAACCCTTGGAGCTGTAGCCCTCGATGCCCGTAGCCATCAATTGCTTTTCGCTCTGCTCCGGATCGTCCAGGAATCCTTCTTCCGAAGCCATTCTGAGTAATTGCGAAGTGACGGGTATCAGCTGAAGTTCCAGGAGATTTTCGGGAGGCGAGAGAATATAGGCATGAGGCCAGAAGAGTGGTGTGCCTCTATCGATGCGATAGTCCTCACCACGACAGTGAATGACAAATCTTGGCTACCTGAACTCCAGGCTCTTATCGGTGAGGACGTACCAGCCTATTTAATTCATCCCGAAGAGGCAAGGTTGAGAGAGGATGGGACGGCGGTAGTGGCCGGCGAGTATCGTTGTCAGCGAGTTAGGCCAGCATATACTTATTGAGAAACATATATGTTTCTTTTAGAAAAAATAGCATCTAATATATTGCTGTTGAGCAAAAAGCAATATATAGGTTGCTACTGTGAAAACACTACTTGATCAGTTAAAGGCGCGCAGGTTGAACCTGGGTCTCAAACAACATGACATGATGCTCCGGGTGGGCATGTCTCGTCAGCAGTATCAGCGTTTGGAGTCCAGGGGTAATCCACGACTGGATACTTTAGAGCTGGTGGCCAAGGGGTTGAACAGTGAGTTGATGCTGATACCCCGGGAAAAGGTGGATGCAGTGTGCGCACTGCTTGCTGGAAAAAGTGCAAAGGGCTTCGATGGAACGGGTGCCGGATCAGAAGGGGAGGGCGGTATAGCCGATGATCCTTGGAAGGGATTGCTGGAGGAGGATTCATGAATACCCACCAGGATGACGTCAGTGTTTTGGAGCTTTCTCTTCATGGGGAGCTTGTTGGATACCTGGCTGGATTTCAGAATGGCCGCAACGTGCTGAGTTTTGCTGAGTCCTTCAGTGCAAATCCAGCACGCCCAACCCTGTCGCTAATAACGCACCCAAAGTTTCCCAATGCCGAAAAGGCCATGGCGCAGCCCTGGGTGAAAAATCAGCGGCTGCATCCGACGTTGTCGAATTTGCTGCCGGAGGGCGTGCTTCGTGAACTGATAGCTCAGGGTCTGGGTGTCCATTCCGACAATGAGTTCCAGATTTTTGCCCTTCTGGGCCGAGATTTGCCGGGAGCATTGGTAGCGACCCAACTTGAGCCCATGGATATCCCGGGGCATGTGTTGTCCAGCTATGGGAAGGTGAGGCCGGTGACCCTTGATCAGGAAGAGGGCGGTAGAAAATTCTCCCTGGCTGGCGTGCAGATGAAACTTTCCATGAAAGAGAGGGAAGGGCGGTACAACCTCGGTGTTGAAGACGAGTTGGGTGATTGGATCATTAAAACACCGTCGACAGTACATCCGAATGTGCCAGTGAACGAGTTCACGGCGATGTCACTGGCGGCGATGGTGGGAGTCGAGATTCCTGAAATGCGGTTGGTTGAGTTGGACAGGTTGGATGGCTTGCCCCAGTTAAACATTCCAGCAGAGAAATACGCATTCGCCATCAAACGGTTTGACCGGGTGGATCAGCAGCGGATCCATATGGAAGACTTCGCGCAAGTGTTAGTGAAGTATCCCCAGGAAAAGTACCGTGGTGCGAACTATGCTCAGATCGGTCGGGTGCTATATCAATATTCGGGGGACGGGCTGGCAGATGTCCAACAATTGGCCAGGCGATTGTTGGTCAATATTCTACTGGCTAATGGAGATGCACATTTGAAGAACTGGAGTTTACTGTACCAGGACCAGATAACCCCGAGGTTGTCACCGGCCTATGACATCGTGACAACCCGGGTATATATAGAAGAAGAGCGGCAGTTTGCGCTTAACCTCGGTAAAACTAAAGCGTGGTACGAAGTGACACTAGCGCATTTTGAACACTGGGCGCGAAAAGCAGATATCCCCTGGCGAGCGATAAAACCTCATCTGGAGGAGGTGATGGAGCGAGCGCGAACGAAATGGCCGGAAGTATTGCGTGAATTGCCTATGGTTAATGAGCAAAAGTCGCTACTGGTTGACCATTGGGCATCACTGCAGCCGGACTTCCGATTAAAGCTTTGATGCTGTGGTAAGCGCTCACTTATGTAAAATTGTTGTGGTCTAAAATTCTCCTGATTTCCACGCCCACATTGATGGGTTATTGAAGCAGAGCAAGCAGGAGATACAGTATGGATACGCCCCAGAAACTGACACGCAATCAACTCTACGATCTTGTCTGGTCCGAGCCGTAGACGGCCTTGGCGAAACGGTTCGCCATTACTGATCGTGGATTGGCCAAGAAATGCGATTACCACAATATCCCGAGGCCTCCCCAGGGCCACTGGGTCCGCTTGGAGTGTGGACATGCGGTAGAAAAGACGCCTCTGCCAGCTGTCGGCGACGGGACTGAGGAATCAATTTACCTTTATCCTGCTACCGAATCAGAGGAGAAGGCCTCCGAAACACCATGCCTGCTCACTGAGGAGCAGCTGGCCCATGCGATGGAGTTTCGAATTCCTGAAAGGGTAGGGCGGTACAATGACAATGTTCGCGCATGTCGAAACGATTATAGAAGTAGCAAAGTCCTGGATAAGTACGGTCGAATTATTTTTGACCGGGATATCGCTAATCCGGGGTTCAAGGTGACACCGAAGACGTTTGATAGAGCGAGCCTGTTTCTCCATGGTCTGCTAAAACTTTGCCAGGATCTCGGCTGGAAACTCGTTGCCGAAAAGAACTGGCGCGGATCAGAAAAAGTGCTGGCAGTGTCCCACAGTGGTGAAACCCTACACTTCCAGCTCAAGGAGCCTGTAAAGCAGATAGACCACAAGGGAGAAGACAGAGACTCATATTGGGGGCCAAAATACGACTATGTCCCATTGGGAACGTTGGAGTTGTCAATCGAGGGGCTGTATTCGTCGGGAATAAGAACACGATGGAAAGACAAAAGGGATGTCATGCTGGAGGACCAGTTATTAAGCGTAGTGCAGAGCTTAAGTCGTGGATTTGAGTATGAGCGACTGGAGACTATAGAGCGGGACCGCCAGCACAGGGAGTGGGAGATCGAGGAGGCAAGGAGAAAGGAGGCTCAGCGGCTGCAGAAGATAGAGGAAAAGCGGCGGGAACACTTATTGGCGTTGACAGAGAATCACCGGCAAGCGGAGGCGATCAGAAGTCTGGTATCGGCCATGAAGATGCCGGTTGACGGCGATGGTGAGTGGAAGGAATGGGCGAAGGCCGTGGCCGATGAGATCGATCCCGTGACGAGTTCCGGGGAGGTCCTTGAACGCCATCAGTCCATCGGTGAACAGCATTTTTATGGTTGGTAGAAATGCCTCATCCGACCTGACAACCGGTGCGTTACCCAAAATAAGGATAGGGCTGCGAGGCCGAATGAGGCAATTTATACTATACATGAACAATGAAGGAGTTGAGGACCACGACGGCAGCTCGATGCGTCTGCCCGTTATTGCCCAGCTCTTCTATCATGAAGTCGATGTCTAACCTCTGCCTGTTGCCGCTACCTGTCCGGAAAGTCCCGCAATGAAAAGTCTAGAGTCAGAATTGGCGGACATCGAAGCAAGATTAGCTGCTTTGCAAATTGAGCAAAGAGCACTTCTCGATAAAAGACGGGAGCTGTTAACTCGGGGAGATAAGGGTGCCGGCGAAAATCTCATTTCAGGGCTGCCCAAAACTAACTGGGAAAAGGCGGCATTTTTTGAGCAGCTATTTAGGGCCCGGGAAGATGTTTATGCCGTTCGGTGGGAGAAGGCGGCAGGACGGCAGGGTTACGCGCTTGCCTGCCACAATGAGTGGAAGACCGGGCTGTGCCGCAAGCCAGAAATCAGGTGTAGCAAATGCGCCCATCAATCATTCAAGCCGCTTACAACCACAACCTATTATGAACACCTCAAGGGAGACCATACCGCCGGGATATACCCCCTACTGAGTGATGATGAAACCTGGTTGCTGGCGTTTGATTTTGACAAGGACGATTGGCAGCTCGCCGCCAGCGCTCTGCGAGAAGTTTGTACGAACAACGGCGTTTGGTGTGCGGTGGAGCGATCAAGGTCGGGTAACGGGGCGCATGTCTGGTTGTTTTTCGACGAACCCATTGCCGCTCGTAGGGCACGGCAGTTGGGAATAGCGTTACTGGATCAGGCAATGGAAGTCCATGCCAACCTCTCCTTTGAATCCTATGATCGTATGTTTCCCAATCAGGACACTGTACCCGAAGGCGGGTTTGGCAACCTCATTGCATTGCCCCTACAGCGAGGCCCCCGCCAGCGAAGTAACTCGGTTTTTGTGGATGAATTCTTTGAGCCATACGAGGATCAATGGGCCTTTCTCTCACGGGCTAACCGGCTTTCGGCTGAGCAGATAGCGAAAATATTGAAGGCTCAGGACGGTCAGCTGGCTTCGCAGGTGGTGGATCTTAAGCCCTGGGAAAAGGGTCTGCCTCTTCCAAAGGACGTTATTCCAGATTGCCCGGCTACAATAGAGATAAAGCTCGCAAACCGCCTTTATCTTCCATATGAAAATCTCCCAACGGCGTTGGTCGCACGTTTGAAACGCGTGGCGAGCTTTTCCAATCCTGAATTTTTTAAGAAGCAAGCGAATCGGTTCTCCACTAACGGCACGCCACGGTTCATCAGTTTGGCAAGTAGCGAACAGGGATATCTATGCCTGCCAAGAGGTTGCCAGGACGAAGTTGAGGAGATTCTTGCAGAGCAGTCTGTGGATATTCAGGTTGAAGATTTGCGCAGGGCAGGGACTCGCCTTAAAGGTATCAACTTCACCGGCGAATTGCGCCCCGATCAGTTAAAAGCCGTGAAGACACTGGCTAAGCACGATATTGGGGTTCTGCAGGCTCCGACGGCATTCGGAAAAACAGTGACCGCGATTGGATTAATTGCGAAGCGTCGGGTAAACACACTGATACTGGTTCACAGCCGCCAGCTACTCGATCAGTGGCGGGTACGCATGACCACCTTTCTGGAGGGTTGTGAAATCGGCGTAATTGGTGGTGGGAAGAAGGTGGCCTCGGGTCAGGTCGATATCGGCACCTACCAGAGTTTTTTGAAAAAGAAGACCAATGAGGTCGATGAGCGATTCTTCGATTACGGGCAGATTATTGTGGATGAGTGCCATCATCTACCCGCTCCACGGTATGAAGCGTTACTGAGTGAGGCGCGTGCAAAGTACATACTTGGCCTTACCGCCACGCCTCAGCGATTGGACGGCCACCACCCGCTGATTTTTATGTTGGCTGGACCAATTCGACATTCCGTAAAGTCCGATGCCAGGCACCAATTTGATCAGCGCGTTATTGTTCGCCGCTTACAATACGCCGCGCCAAAGGAGTTGACCCCAAAGGAGGGTAGGGCGCATATAGCGGATGTTTACCGTTGGTTGATGAACAACGCCGAGCGAAATAAGCAACTGATTTCTGATGTCGTCAGTCAGGTCAAAGCCCGGCGGTATCCGTTGTTACTAACTGAGCGAAGAGAGCACGCCACGCTGTTGGCGGAGTTGTTGGGAGATCAGGACATTGAGGTCACGGTGCTACGCGGAGGCATGAAAGCCCGTGACCGCGATGAAGCGATGGATAGCCTCAATCGATCACAGGTACTCATAGCGACAGGAAAATACATTGGCGAGGGATTTGACCTCCCCCGCCTTGATACCTTGTTCCTGGGCATGCCAATTTCCTGGAAAGGATCGTTGGCCCAGTACGCGGGTCGAATTCATCGCCAGGTTGTAGGAAAAGACACGGTGCGTATCTATGACTACGTTGATGAATCACTGCCGATGCTGCAAAGAATGTTCAGTCGTCGGACGAAAGCTTATGAAGCGCTCGGTTATACCCTGGTAGAGGAAGTCGAGAGTGGCCTGGTCCAAGCCAATTTGGCCTTCGATATTGATTAAGTTGCTGGTATTGTCCGTATATCGTGTCGCAAGCAACGCGCAAGTTACGGTTATGCAAAGCTCTGTGCCGAGTGAATAATGCAAGCTTGAAAGCGAGTTGGTATTTCAGACATTGGGAGTTAGAAATGGCCTACAAGCATCCAGTCCAGGCAAGTGTGAGCGTTAATATTACGGAGTTCAATAGGGATCCGATGTCCGCTGTCGCGAGAGGGGAGGGTGCGGCTGTGGCCATTCTGAATGCGAATGAGCCAGTATTTTATGCTGTACCCGTCAAAGCCCATGAGGCGCTGTTGGAAGAGTTAGAGGATCGAGAGCTGGCTGCAATTGTCGAGGATCGACTTGGGCAGTCGGAAATAGAACTTGCAATGGATGAGCTGTAAGCCAAAGCTATGATGGCGCAGAAGTCGTTTTTCTGCCGAACTGGGAGGTGTCTTCGAGCAATAAGTAGTAGCGCACATGGAGCATACAAATTCTAACCGGTTTCAATACTCTGGCAAGGTCTCGAACTTCTTACTGAAATTGAAAAAGGAGGCCTCATCGGCGCCCCGGATGCTGACTCCATCGGAGCGAGAGTTGCTGAATTTGCATGCGCAGGAGACTCACGAAATAGCGCAAACTTTAATCAGGAAGAAAAAATTGAGGCGTATGAGCGGGAAACATTCATCCTTCAGGTCACTTCACGGTATCGATAACAATGAACCTTAGCGCAGAGCAGGTACAGTTGGCCGCAATGATTGATGCCCATGTCAATCGATTTCCGGACAGTCCGACAGGGGACGAGCAACTGTTGCCGACAACTTATGACTATATGGGAGCGTTTAAACGCGTCATGGACACCTCCACATCGGAGCAAATGGACTATCTTTGTCAGGAGTACGCAGGGTTTTATCGCTTCGCCCGCTTACTCGAAACTATCGCGCAGGCAATTGCAGATGGTGAGATAGAGGTGCCTCAAACACATTGAAGTGAATGTATGCAGCCCAGGCCAGTTACCAGTAATACTTGTGGGGTTTGCGATTGCCGAGTGGAAAGGTAGCCTCGTCACCGTCAACTAGCCCTCTTTCCAGCAGCTTGCACAGTCGACGCTCTTCTACACGCTGTGGACGAGTCATGAACAAGTTAACCCACCAACCTGGTGATTTGCCGTAATGAGCGGCCCATTTGTGACGGCTGGTGTATTTGCGGCAAATTCGGCCATTATCATCCCGATCGCGCGCTTTGTTTTTGATGGACATGGCCACCTCCCAAGTAAGAGTACTTAGAAGATGTCTTGCTCCCAGTAGTTGGTGGCCATGGCTAAATCTCTTATTCGCTCATAACTGAGTCGTTAGAAGAGTAGAATATCCGCACTGGCAGGAAGTATCAAAAGGATGCTGCCACAGTTGCGTTTGTCTTCTGGGCTATTGGACCCTTCTCCAAATACAAAAAACGACAGCCGGGGCGAGCATGGGATTTATATCTGGGTTATTCAGTCGCGATATTGGTATCTAGAAACTGCTTCCCTAGCTTTTTAGCGGCCTTTTGATTTTTCTTCTTTTGCTCGGCTGTTAGTGGCTTTGATGACTGGAGTAGCGCATCTACAAAGGGGGCGACAGTCTCATATACCCCTACGCCGGACCGCGCAGCGATGTCGCTGATGAGCGCGCTCTTCTTGTTGACCTGCTGTTGTAATCCCCCGAGAGTCCGCTGCAGGAAGATAAAATTGGAGCCGATGTCTTGATACCCAAGAGCCGAAGCTTTTTCAAAACTTCTTTCATCCAGGCGAACTTCCAACTGATCGAGCGACTTCCTGAGGCAATCTACTGCTTCTTTTACGCCGACCACTTCCATCATCAGGGAATCATCCAGGTCACTGATATCGCCACGTGATTCCTCGATGGCATTTTGGAGATTGTTTTTCGACATGGGTAACTCCTTGGCCATTCAGTGAGGCCAGATCCGCTTCCAATTCGTCTGCTGTATCCTGTTCTAATACTGCGACACCAGAATAGCTGAGGCAATTGCGCTTTTCTATTGAAAGCGAGACCAATCGAGTGCGCGTTTGTTCACACGTCGTGCTATTTTATTGAAAAGTGAAAATTCAGGCATTTCAGAATAGCTATGCAACAAAGGGTGAGATGAAGATTATCTCGGGAATTCTTGGCACAAACAGCATCTAGAGACATAGTAATAGTAAACGGCTGACCGCCTCTGCGGCTAAAAAGCACGGAAAAACTGATGGCTAAGCCCACAATATTTGATTTACTGGGTATCGCAGAGGAAGAGGGCGGTGCCGTCTCTTTACCCGTGGCCGTTGAGCGGGGCCTTCCTATTGAGTCCCTCGAACGGCTGGCAGGTGAGCTGAAACTGAGCCCGGCCGAATTTGCATGCACAAACATATCTTGGGATATCACGCACTACGCTGGCCCGCAGGCGCAAACGCGGGGTACTAAATCTGTACGAATCCGACGCGATAGTGCGCTACGCCAAGTTGTTGATGCTGGCCACGGAATTCATGAAGAATGACTCGGCTGCTGCATTGCGGTGGTTGAATACGCCGCTCGCGATTCTCCAGAGGCGTATGCCGATGGAGCATGCAAGGATTGAGGCTGGTGCCTGTGAAGTTGAAGTGCTAGTGCATCGGCTCGAGCACGGTGTCTACAGCTAATGTAGGGTAGCTGGCTCTGTATTCAGTGCCTATCCGTCCAGGCGATGATTTTTTTGTCAGATCTTGAAAAGATTGGCGTCTGAAATGCCTGCCGAAGAACGTGAGGGCTCCGACTGATGCAGTCGTGCTCCCGAAACTAACACCTACGTACCTATCAAAAACAGCGCCGCCTACATCCAGGGGTGGTCGCGGTTTATCAAAGAAGAGGCGGAGGCCTTCCTCGCGGCTGTGAACCAGGCCTATAAAGCGCGTGCCTTCATCCTGGAAGAGGAGGGCGCCTAAT
>CENV01050460.1_pt1 | contig 18068 bp, 13 predicted proteins | sample 530231 | NCBI WGS metagenome assembly CENV01 (sample SAMEA2619815, study PRJEB7988) | marine metagenome | biome: marine biome (ENVO:00000447); feature: surface water layer (ENVO:00002042); material: "saline water (ENVO:00002010), including plankton (ENVO:xxxxxxxx)" | depth 5 m | reverse complement strand
CTCCGCCACGCTGCTGGCCGCCTGTGGCGGCGACGGCGGCGATTCCCCGGTTGACGACTTTGGCAGCAACCCGGGCGAGGGCGGCAACCAATCGCTGCTCTACAGCTACCCGGACGACGGCCAGAGCGAAATCGCCACGCGTGCCCCCATCGTGCTGCGCTTTTCCAGCCGCGTCTCAACCGGTCAGGCCGAACAGAACATCATTCTGCGCCGCGAAGCCGACGGCACCGAGCTGGGTTTCAGCGCCGAAGAAGTGCCGGGCGAACGGCGCGGCGTGGTGCTGCAGCCCGACGAGGAGCTGGACCCGCACACACGCTATGTAATCGACGTTCAGGGCCTGGACCTGGCGCGCGGCCCCTCGGCCGACCGGGAGATTGAGTTCAGCACCCGTGCGCTGCAGCGCGGCCCCAAGAACCTGGTGACCACGGACAGTGACTTCGAGCTCAGCCGCACCTTCCCGAGCGGTGCCGAGCAGGAACCGGTGATGGATTTTTCCACCTTCCGTTTCCAGTTCACCCAGCCCATCGACCCGGCCACCGCCCGCTACGGCCAGGGCGGCGACGCCACCGTCACGCTCACCGACAGCGAAGGCAACCTGATCGACGCCGCGCTGCTGGTGGACGGCCCCTATATGACGGTGGACCCGGAGCCCGAGCATCTGGATACCAAAACCGAGTACACCCTGACGCTGGGCTCAGGCCTGAGCAGTACCTTTGAGCAGGACTTCACCGGCGACAACGGCGTTATCACCTTCACGCCCAAGGACTCCTCGCCGCGCGGCGAGCCCACCATCATGGTGCAGCGCATCACCGAGGCGGTGAAGCCGAGCGGCGAGCCAAACCGCTCCGAACTGACCGGCGCACCGGTAAACGAAGTGCCGGTGAACTCCACCCTGCTGGGTGAGGACAGCGCCACCCGCTCCAGCGGCGACGTGCGCGCGGAACTGGCGGACGTGACCCAATACACCGAGGTGACGCCGGTGCGCATTCCGCGCAGCACCATTCTTACCGGCACCAACATCGACGTGATGATCGGCGGTGAAGTACCGGCGGGCATCAGCTCCGGTGCGGTGAAAATGCACTTCCTGTCCGACGCCACCGGTTACCTGGTGCCCAACCCCTACGCCGACAACCGGGACGACGCCCTACGCATCGTGCGGCTGTTCATGGACGTGGCCATCAGCACCGAAAACGCCGAAGCCAACGGCGGCTTCACCCAGGACATTCTGCACATCGAGCTGATCGGCACCGCCGAAGTGGACCCCGAAGCCGGCGTGCTGAATCTGGACGCCGTGAGCATGGTGGAGCCGGACGTGCTGGGCCAGGAATTCGCCTATGGCCTGCTCAGCTTCCAGCTGCAAAGTTATAAAGACCAGACCAACCCGCCGGCGGAGTTCGCCGACACCACCGCGCCGACCCTGCAAAGCTGGACGCTCGCGGACAATAGTGCCGAAGGCGGGCCGGATAAAAGCCGGATGGCCAAACCGGGCGACCCTATTATCCTTAACTTCAGCGAGCCGCTGGATCGGGAGAGTGTTGAAGGGAAGGTGACCCTTTACCGCACCGATAACAGCGGCGTTCTGGAACAGGACATCGAATATTACATGGACGGCGCCGCTCTGGTCGTGAAGCCTGAGGAACCGCTGCGCTACAGTGAGGAACTGAACCCAATAAGTTATGAGCTGCAACTGGGAAGCGGCATTACCGATTTGGCGGGGAATGTTTTCGTTCAGGGATTTGATAAAGAGTTTCAATTGGCTCAAAAAGTTCGGCGTTGGCAACCGATTGATTACTCAGCCACGGGCGAAGAAGTCGCGAGAGCAGAACAAGACGTAGAAATGCGCTCACCTTTCATTCTTGGGCTTTATCCTGGGTTTCCATGTGTACTGGATGATACTACTACCGACTTAGAAAATGGCATCGCTGGCATGTGCCTCGGCGGCATCGAAGAAAACCCTTATGGCAAAGAACCTAACGATTTAATACCCGTAAGCAAAATGCCTGCTAACCGGCCTATAATTGTCGCTTTTTCCAAGGACATGAAGGGGAGCAGCTTTAGTCTGGGTGGTAGTTTCAAAGTGGAAAAAATCAACAAACAAGGAGGTTTAATAGGTGAAGTTACTGGAAGTTTGGAAGTAAACTCAAGAGAAATAATTTTTTGGCCTGACGTACCTTGGGAAGAAGGCAGCCTGTATCGGTATACGTTACTTTCAAACGGATCCGTTAATACTAGCGCCGTCGATTGTAACGTCTCCATATGTGGGGAAAATGGGCTTCCTTTGCAAACACAATTGCTGGCTAATATAAAAATCGAAGCGCCAAACTATAATGCACAGATCCCCCAGGAATCAGGATTGGCCCTAACCTATAAAGCCTCCCCTCAAGATCACATTGACTACTTCAATCAGGGCGGAGGCCCAATCATCAAGCAATACTTTGTCGCTGAAGAAAGAACAGACAATGTGCTGCAAATGCTTCGGACTTCACCGATAGCGGACATCAATGCTAATCTCAAGAACGACCACAAACGGGTTATAGAAGAAGAATACGAATCAAGACTGAATGGTGTGGGCTGGGGGCTAAACAAACCCACGAGCTCCCGATATAACCCGTCCGCAGCAATCGACGGATTCTTTGATACCGAAGAAAGTGGCCCTACTTCTGTACCGGACACAACAACAGACGGGCTTACCGATCTAGACAACCTTGGCTTTGGTATGCCGTTAGATCCAAACGGTCTAAAGCCATCTGCTAATAGCGCAAAAATACTATCAACAAGGTTCGGAATCGCTGACCCAGACACTGATTGGCCTTATTCCGCGATCAACGGTACGCAAAATGTCGGCGCTAACGTTGGATGCGGCTATACAGCATGGGAGGGCGTAGGCGAGCCGACTTGTTATTTCGGCATATGCGTTTATAGCAGATTTCAAGGAATTCCGAATGAGTGTCCCGAAGAGAAGTTTACCTACCTAAATGGCGTTCTATTCGCTGAGGTTACCAACAGGACCGACTCTTCAGGCAGCCTTCTTGTTCACATATATCCAGGGAAGATTGTGACGACGTCCTTTTTAACCGTTGCTCGCGGAGGTGTCGGAGAGAATTCCTCGGTGCCCATCGAGAGTGGTTACCAGGTAATGCGGATGCGATTTACGAAAGAAGACAGCGATGCTGTTAGAAGCGAACCCATAACAGCGAGAATTGACGACAACGGAGGTGAAGCTTTCCTTAGTGCATCGGTCGATCTTTATTTGGATGCGCCGTACTTATGGCGGAATATCCAGGAAGCTACCAAGACCACACAGGGGGCTGACCACAATTTCTTCAGTTACCCAGTTTCGATTAATCTTACGGGTCCGATTACGTTTCTTGATGATGGGAGAATGAAAATAAAGCAGATTAATCAAGAACCTGTTCATTTCCGCCTTAGAGGAAATGTGCCTGCGACGTATATCGATTTAAAAATACCAGCTCAGGGCAGCCATCTACAGTATATATCCACACCAATAAAGAATTAGAAATACCGTTCTTTATTATTAATAATACTGAGACTCGATTTGAACTGACCCCAATAACAGTTCACTAGGTGGCACTTTAGGCCTGAGTTCGCTGCTCCACCGGACTCAGGCCTTTTATTTTTGTCTCGATACGATAGGGATTGTATTAACGGATGTAACCTTTGGGGTGTCGGCAGGGGTCGCCGTATTCTTGAGTCGCAGCCCACGGAAGGACTCGCTCTTCAGGATCCAGAAGAAGTTCTCCATGATGGTGTTATACAAGCAGTTGCCCTTTTTAGTCGGGCCCTGAACAATTCCCAACCGTCTGATTTCATTGCTGATTTGGTCCTGATAGGCTATCGGGAATTGCCAAGAAGCGTGTTTTAGCGGTTCGTTTCCTTGCAATATCGAGGAGGGTTTTCGATGACGCACCGACGCTCGCCCGCCGAAGGCACCGAGAACCAGGAGCGGAATCTGTTCCGCGCCCGTCTGGACGAAATGGTTGATATGAGCCGTCCGCTGGTGCGCGTCAGCCGAGCGATGCCGTGGGAGCGCTGACACGCTATTTGGATAACGGCAGGATGCCGATCGACAACAACCGGATGGGAAACCAGATCTGACTCTGGGCGCTGGGGCGCAACAACTGGCTGTGCGCGGACTCACTGCGCAGCGGCCAACGTGCCGCCACCGTCATGAGCCTGATCCAATCGGCCAAGCTGAATGGCCACGACCCCTATGTCTACCTGAAGGACATGCTGGTCCGCTGCCGATGCAGAAGAAGGTGCTATCGACAAACTCCCGCCGCACAACTGGAAGCCGGTCACGGCCTGACAAGAGGTGATGGCCGGACGCTTACGCTTTACTATTCTAGGAACCGCAATACTTCCAGCTTGAAGGAGGGAGAATAGGTACGACGGCGCTTGTCCATAGAGCGAGCGGTCATGGGCTGATAGGCCGTGAACCAGCGGCGTACGGTGTTTCAATCCAGGTTAAAGCGGACAGCCATGCGGTCAGCACCGCCATAGCGCACCACATGAAGCTTAAACGTAGTCAAAGATTTTTCCATAAAAAGACCCCTAAAGTTGGATTGCGTGTCCAACTTTAGGGGGTAAGTTCATAGTCAAGACTTTGAGTCATCAAATGATATTAAGGGAGGACTCTAGTCAATGAACCGCTGATGGTGCAGGCGCCACCATAGTTGCCCGAGGCTCCTGCGGTATTAATGTCAACACTCGTGGGCAGTGGGTCGCCAGCGGTATAGTTGTACACGACTCCAGTGACATTGCCGCCACAAGTGTCCAAAACCGTTCCTGCGTATATCACCGAACTATATGCCCCAGTAGAAATGGAGCTGGTAGACGTATCACCTGTCCATGGATAGGTACCGTTTTTGATTAAGTCACAAGGGGATGCGCCTGTTGCACCTGCACCGGTAACCGTAACCACCCCGCTGCTGTCGATATCGCCGGTGAGTGTTAGCGTACAATTCGCCATCAGGCCACCTCCAGTTGTTAGAGCGGTGGTTCCAGCATACACCACAGGAGCGGCTTGAGCGACTCCAAAGCCAGTCAGAGCGATAGCGCCAACCATGCCCAGAAGGCTTTTCTTCATTGAAATGTTCATAGCTTTTCTCCATATTTTCGCTATTTACAGATTCGTCGTTTGAGAACGGGTCTACTGCGTTCCCTGGCCCGTTCCCATCGGCGAAGCGGAATGCCCCGCCGACAAGTCAAAGCTACAAACATTCACGAAGCGTTGACAACAGCCAAACCGGCTCTTTCAAGGCTTTAACTTTGTTACAGGAAAGAAACCCGCTCATAATGCGGCTTAAAAGAAATATGTCCGCGATAATTTTCCGTCATCGCTTTGCGGGTAGTTAGCATTATTAAATATCTCGTTATTATTTTTTGTAGGAATTCACTTACAACCCGAAGATATTGCTCACAAAAACGTCATCCGTTTTCCTGCAGATACAGCGCATCACGCAGCCCGCATGGTAAGCGACCCACCGCCGGCAAAGATCAAAGACCGGCGGTCGGCGTTATGCGGTGGGGGGTATTATTTCTTTGGGGCTTTGCGGGGGCGGCCGGGACCGCGATTTATTATCAGCTTGCCCGTGAGTCGCTGCACCTCAAAGGCGAAGCCTGGCCCGCCGATAAGCTGGGATCGGCGCACCGTAGTGTCGATGAACGCACGCTGCCGGTCGTCGCAGCCCAGTGCCATGAACTCACGGTAATGGGCACGGCGTTGGGTTTCGTCGTTGGCCAGGGTGAGATAGTCCGGGTCCGGGTCGAGCTGGTCGCTGCCGGTTTTGCCCATGCGGGCTTTGTAGCTGCTCCACCGATAAAGCCGGGCGGAGGTGACGTGGCCGTGCAACACCGCGAGCAGTTCAATATAACGCAGGCATTCCAGCCGTGGCTGGCCCGGTTCCACCACGCTGCAACAGTAACGGCCCTGCCATAGGGTGCCGCGATGTCCGTGGCGGGCGTTGAAAGCCCTGGTGTGGCGTCCGGCCAGATTCTTTATGAAGTCACCAAGCCGGTCCGGCGCCTCTTCAGGGCAAAGCAGTAAATGCACTTCATTTTCCAGCATGCACCACCCCTGCACCTGAATTCGGTAGCGTTGCTTTAGTGCGTGCAGCGCGGCCAGGTAATGCAGGTAGTCCCGATTATCCCGAAATATCGGCTCGTCGTTGTGGCCCAGTTGCAGTATGTAGTGTGAGTAACCCGTTATCGCCAAACGCCCCTTCCCTGACATAGGCCCTCCGATGGCTTATGTTGGCATTATTATTCCCAGAGCCTACCGCGTTTCCTTGCACAAAAAAATGCGTATGAAGGTAAGCCGATTTATCGTCGGAGTGCAGGTATGCAACAGCGGCGCCCCTCTTTCGCAATCACGGTTTGCAGCTCATTATGCTGGTGCGCGATATTAAGCCCAGCCCGTGCCGGTGGCGGACCCCATCGACGGCGTGGGCAGTTACCCGGACAGCGTGGCGCTGAATTTCCCCAGCGACCAATCGGCCCTTGGAAACCTGGATCAGCACCGTGTCACTGCTGAACGATAATCCGACGGTGATTTCACCGGCGTGGCCAGCGCGTAGCCTATCGAAGACACGCACACATTATGCGGACTGTGCGTTGTCCTTTTTTGCGCGAAAGGCGAGTCTTCTGTGGGGGCGGGCCTAGCCCGCGAAAGGGGCGAAGCCCCGGCAGGACGACTACGATTCGCCCTGGAAAGAAGCCATTGAAATGATGTTGTCGGATTTTATGGCGTTCTATTTCTCTGACGCTTGGCAGGCCATCGACTGGGAAAGACCCCATCGCTTTCTGGATCAGGAGCTGCAAAAGATTGTACCGGAGTCCGACACCGGACGGCGTGTGGTGGATTCATCTGCACATCGAGATCCAAAGCAGCCGCGAATCCGACTTCGCCGAGCGCATGATGATCTACCACTACCGCATCTTCGACCGCTTCCGCCGGCCGGTGGCTAGCCTGGCGGTGTTGGCCGACCACCAGCCCGGCTGGCGGCCCGGGGATTATCGACAATCGGTGCTTGGCTGCCACTGGACGCTGGAGTTCCCCAGCGTGAAACTGCTCGACTACCGCCTGATCCGGCTGCTCTATGGCCAACGCCGAGAAAAACACCGTATTATTCAACTATTACGCGTCATCGACTGGCTGATGGCGCTGCCCCCGCACCTGGAACAACGCCTGGGGCAGCGCCTCACCGCCATCGAAGGAGAGAAACACATGCAATACGTCACCAGCTTCGAGCGCCTCGCCAAGGAAGAGGGCGTGCAGCAAGGGATGCAGCAGGGCCAGGTCAAGGTGCTGATCGATTTACTCACCCACCGCTTCGGCCCCTTGCCGGACGAAGTACACCAGCGTCTGGAGCAGGCTACCGCCGAGGAGATCGACACCAGGGCCGGCCGCATTCTTGATGCCGATTCGCTGGAGCAGGTGTTCGGCGACTGACTTATGGGGCTGATGGGGTCAGGTTTTGCGCTTGCTCTACTAAGTGCGGATGTCGTATTCATCAAGAAGCCCGGCATTTTCTTGTAGCCAGTGGTCAAAGCGTCGGCGCAGCTCATCCTCTCGAGGAACCGGCACCCGTATCCATTCACAGCGTTGCCGGACACCCATTCGAAATGCCTCGAAAGCACCGTACCGGCGCATTGAAAACCATTTTTTGCGGCCGCGCTGCGCCGTCACCGATATGTTGATGCCCCATGGCTTACTACGCCGATTTACGGTGATGCCGATAATGCCAAACCCGTGTTCCTTGGTGGCCGGGTTACCGAGTCGGTCAACGGAAACGCGCCGCAACCGAGGGGATGGCATCATGGTTCCCTGAAGACGCATCGCCTCCATTTTTTCGTTCCGCCAGGCTAAGGCTGCCCTGAATGCGATATTTTGATCGTGATAACGCCGGTCCCGGAAACATTTCCGAAGCTGCCGTTTTCTGCCCCCTTCATCCACGTAAGGTAAGGCACACCACCAGAACTCTCCAGTTTCATTGCGATATATATAACGGTGTTTTTTCCCGGCATGGTCGCTAATTGAGGCAGTCATTTTTATTATCTCTTTTTATTATTCAATGCAGTAAAAAGTAACATCTCCTTGATATCAACTTCCACAGTTGTGGCGCGATTAAAGAGACCGAACGGTCACCCACGCTAAATACCTCTTCCGCAATCACGGTTTGCACCTGACTTCCGCTATCGCCTACCCGTTTTTCAGCTTGGGCTTACGGAACCCGGCTTGCCCCCTGTTTACCGTGAATGCACTCGCCAGTGACTGACGCTTGCGCGGGTAAACCAGGCCATTGACGGATGTGTATACCATGGTTTACATTGGTGATATTGAGTCGATCCTCACCACTTCCCGATTCGAGGACTGGCTTCGTGGACTCAAGGACGGTCAAGGGAAGGCTCGCGTCCTCGCCCGCATCCGCCGGCTGTCTCTGGGCAGCACGGGCGATATGAAATCCGTGGGTAAAGGGATTTACGAACTCCGCATCAGGAGGAATCATGACCGCCCCCAACCCGCTGAAACGCTGGGATGCCGCTGATCACCTCGAGAACAGCGAGGATATGGTGTTGTACCTGAACGCCTGTATTGATGACGATCCCGGCGACGGCTCTCTGATCCGGGCCGCGTTGAACGATATCGCACGGGCCCGGAACATGAGCCAGCTGGCCACTGAGGCCGGGCTCACTCGGGCCGGGCTGTATAAGGCATTATCGCCGGAGGGAAAGCCCGGTTTTGACACCATGCTCCGGATTACCCGAGCCCTGGGCATGAACCTGCACTTCGATCAGTAGGTCGGTATCGTTGCGTACCGCGGGGTCAGGTCACGAAGCGCTAATGAATGACCAGGCCAAGAGCGGCCATCGCCACCACCAGGGCCAGCAACGGCACCCGCCCCGACCGCAGGGCCAGGAACCCGAGCACCACCAGCGCCAGGTCGCGGGGGCCGGCCACCGCCGACAGGAACACCGGCTGATACAGGGCCGCCAGCAGCAGACCGACCACCGCCGCGTTGATGCCGGCCACCGCGCCGGCCATGGCGGGCCGGGCCGCCAGGGCGCGCCAGGCGTCGCTGAGCGCCAGCACCAGCAGGAAGCCGGGCAGGAAGATGGCCAGGGTGGCCACGCCGGCCCCCAGCCACGGGCTGGCCGGCGCCAGCTGCGCGCCCAGATAGGCGGCCAGTGAGAACATCGGCCCGGGCACCGCCTGGGCGGTGGCGTAGCCGGTGAGGAACTGGTCCTGGCTCATGGCGTCGCCGACAAAGCCTTCCAGCAGCGGCAACACCACATGGCCGCCGCCGAACACCAGCGCCCCGGCGCTGTAGAAGTCCCGGGCCAGCCCACCCAGGGTGCCGCCGCCGATCAGCCACAGCAGCAGCCAGGCGGTGGCGAACAGGCCGAACGGCAGCCAGGCCACCCGGCTTTCGCCGGCGCCCGCGTCCTCCGGCGCCGCCGAGGGCTTCAGCCAGTGGCGGCCGATCAGCGCCGCCACCAGCAACGCCAGCAACTGCACACCGACGCCGGGGAACAGCCACAGCACCACCGCCGTGGCCAGGGCCACGCCACGGGTGAAGCGGTCGCGGCAGAATTTGCCGCCCAGGTTCAGCACCGCATCGGCCACCACCACCACCGCCAGCCATTTCAGGCCGGTGACCAGGCCGTTCAGCCAGGCCTCGGGCAGCCGGGTGGCGTACAGGGCCACCATCACCATGATCAGGAAAGACGGCAGGGTGAATCCCAGGAAAGCCGCAACGCCGCCGGCCAGCCCGCCCCGGTGACGGCCGATGGCGAAACCGAGCTGGCTGGACGCCGGCCCGGGCAGAAACTGTGTCAGGGCCAGCAGACGGGCGTAGGTGGCCTCGTCCAGCCAGCCCAGCCGCACCACGAAGCGGCGGTGGAAATAGCCCACATGGGCGGCGGGACCACCGAAGCTGATACAGCCCAGCCACAGGAATTCCCAGAATACCTTCCCGAATCTCATAGCCATTCTCTTAAACCGACGAAAGCCCGATCTTAAAACAGGGGGCGACAGTAACGGAAAAGGGTGTCAGCCGGATGTCAGTGTGGCGGCGGGCGGGTATACTCGCCGCCATGCAACGCGACGCCCTCTCCGTTTTACAGCACGTCTTCGGCTATCACGACTTCCGTGGCGAACAACGCGCCATCATCGACAACCTGATCGACGGCGACGACGCCCTGGTGCTGATGCCCACCGGCGGCGGTAAATCCCTGTGCTACCAGATCCCGTCGCTGGTGCGCGACGGCGTGGGCGTGGTGGTGAGCCCGCTGATCGCGCTGATGCAGGATCAGGTCAGCGCGCTCAATGCGCTGGGGGTGCGCGCCGCCTTCCTGAATTCCACGCTCAGCGCCGAGCAGAGCCAGTCCCTGCAGCAGCAGGTACGCAACGGCGAGCTGGACCTTCTCTATGTGGCGCCGGAACGGCTGATCCAGCCGCGCACCCTGGAGCTGCTGCATCAGTCGCCGCTGGCGCTGTTCGCCATCGACGAGGCCCACTGCGTGTCGCAATGGGGCCACGACTTCCGCAGCGACTATCTGCAGCTCTCCCTGTTGCACCGTGAATTCCCCAAGGTGCCGCGCATCGCGCTCACCGCCACCGCGGACCCGCGCACCCGCACGGAAATCGCCGAGCGCCTGGACCTCACCGGCGCGCGCCACTATGTGTCCAGCTTCGACCGGCCCAATATCCAGTACCGCATCGAACGCAAGGACGGCGCCCGCAAACAACTGCTGCGCCTGCTGCGCGCCGAACACGCCGGCGAGGCGGGCATCGTCTACTGCCTGTCGCGCAACAAGGTGGACCAGACCGCCCAGTGGCTCACCGACCAGGGCATCCCCGCCCTGCCCTACCACGCCGGCCTGAGCGGCGCGATGCGCGCCGACCACCAGCAGCGCTTTTTGCGCGAGGACGGCCTGGTGATGGTGGCCACGGTGGCGTTCGGCATGGGCATCGACAAACCGGACGTGCGCTTCGTCGCCCACCTGGACCTGCCGAAAAGCATCGAAGCCTACTACCAGGAAACCGGCCGCGCCGGCCGTGACGGCGAGCCCGCCACCGCCTGGATGGCCTACGGCCTGGAGGACGCCATCCGCCACAAGCAGATGCTGGCGCAGTCGGAAGGCAATGAGCAGTTCAAACGCCACGAACACCAGCGCCTGGAAGCGATGCTGGGGCTCTGCGAAGTCACCCACTGCCGCCGCCAGGCGCTGCTGCACTACTTCGGCGAAAACCTGGAGCAGCCGTGCGGCAACTGCGACACCTGCCTCAACCCGCCGCAGACCTTCGACGCCACCGAAGCGTCACAAAAGGCGCTCAGCTGCGTGTTCCGCACCGGCCAGCGCTTCGGCGTCAACCACCTGGTGGACGTGCTCACCGGCAACCGCAGCGACAAAGTCGCCGCCGCCGGCCACGACCACGTCTCCACCTGGAACATCGGCGGCGAGTTTTCCGCCAGCCAGTGGCGCGCCATCTACCGGCAACTGGTGGCGCGCGGCCTGCTCGCCGTGGACGCGGACGGCTACGGCGCCCTCAAGCTCACCGAGACCTGCCGCCCCTACCTGCGCGGTGAAGTGCCGCTGCATCTGCGCAAGGACGCGGCCAAATCCGCCGAGCGCACCCGCCGCAGCAAACCGCAGGTGGCGGAAGCGGACCGCCAGCTCTGGGAGGCGCTGCGGGCCCGCCGCAAGCAGCTGGCGGAGGAGGAAGGCGTGCCGCCCTATGTGATCTTCCACGACGCCACCCTGATGGACATGCTCGCCCTGCGTCCCCGCGACCGCTATGAGATGGCCGCCGTCAGCGGCGTCGGCGACCGCAAGCTGGAAGCCTACGGCGACGCCTTCCTCACCGTCCTCAACGAGCACACCGACGCCGCCTCCTGACCCGCTGGAAGAAAGGGTCATTGCGCCACCGAAAGTCCGGACTTACGGTAAATGCCTCCTTTTTCGACGCGAGCGGCACCATGGACTATCTGCGCACCCCGGACACCTGTTTCGAGAACCTGCCCGGCTATCCCTGGGCGCCCCACTACGCCCAGGTCGACGACGGCGAAGGCCACGAGATGCGCATGCATTACCTGGACGAAGGCGAGCGCGACGCTCCGGTGGTGTTGATGCTGCACGGCGAGCCGTCCTGGAGTTACCTTTACCGGCACATGATCGAGCCGGTGGTGGCCGCCGGCTACCGGGTGATCGCGCCGGACCTGATCGGCTTCGGCCGCTCGGACAAGCCGGTGAACCGCGAGGACTACACCTACAACCGGCACGTGGGCTGGGTGCGCAGCCTGCTGCTGGATCACCTGGACCTGCGCGACATCACCCTGATCTGCCAGGACTGGGGCGGGCTGATCGGGCTGCGCCTGGTGGGCAATCACCCCGAGCGCTTTGCCCGGGTGATCGCCGCCAATACCTTCCTGCCGGACGGCGAGCACGATCCCGGCGAGGCGTTCCGCAAGTGGCGGGACTTCTCGCAGACAGTGCCGGAGTTTCCGGTCAGCATGATCATCCAGGGCGCCACCACCACGGAGCTGCCGGCGGCGGTGCTGGCCGCCTACGACGCCCCCTTCCCGGAGGAGCGCTACAAGGCCGGCGCCCGCCAGTTCCCGGCGCTGGTGCCGGACCGCCCGGACGCGCCGGGCGCCGCCGAGAACCGTGAAGCCTGGCAATCGCTGATGGCGTTCGACAAGCCGTTCATCACCGCCTTCAGCGACAAGGACCCGATCACCGCCGGCGCCGACGCGGTGCTGCGCAAGCTGATCCCCGGTTGCCAGGGCCAGCCGCACACCACCATCGAGAACGGCGGCCACTTCCTGCAGGAAGACCAGGGCGAAGCCCTGGCCCGGGTGCTTACTGACCTCGCACGCGACGCTTGATCGGCGAGGCGAACTGCAGGATCAAAAAGTTGATCAGCGACAGCACGATGGCGATCTCGTAACGGTTGAACGCCACCGACACGCCGATGGCCCCGGTATTCCACATGCTGGCGGCCGTGGCGGTACCGGTGACATTGGCGCCTTCCTTGAGAATGGCGCCGCCGCCGATAAAGCCCATGCCGGTGATAATGCCGTACATCACCCGCGCCTGGGCGCCGTCGTCACCGCCGAACATCTGCAGCCCCACCAGCATGTAGCCGCAGGCGGCCACCGCCACCAGCGGGAAGGTGCGCAGCCCGGCCCCTTCGGCCCGGTGCTCCCGGTTCCAGGCCACCGGCAGCGCGATCAGAAACGCCATGCCGATCTGTGCCAGGTGGGTCAGTATCTGATGCCAATCGAGGGTGTCCATAGCCATGGTCGTCCTTCCAAGTCGCCCTTCAAATAAAATTCACTATACCGTTATAAGCTTGACGCTTTCCTCACGCATGGTTTCCCCGGGTTTTATTTATTCTTATGGGGAAAAAACATGAAAAAAATGCCTTTCTCGCTGGCCACCGGCCTGCTGGCGGCGACGCTGGCCGGCTGTGGCGGCGATTCGTCCAGTTCCGACGGCACCTCCGGCGGCGGTAACGGCAACACCACGCCGCCCGCCACCGCCTCGACCCTGAAAATCGGCCTGCTGCCGGACACCCAGGGCGGCGGCGACAACGTTTCCATGCACCCGATGAAAGCGGTGCTCGACAAAGAGCAGGAGCTGGGCGTGGACATCGTGATCCCGGTGGGCGACCTCACCGACCACGGCACCACCCGGGAATTCGAGCAGTGGACCTCCGTGGCGGAGAACTACCGCGACGCTGGCATCGAGTTCCTGCCGCTGATGGGTAACCACGAAGACAGCTACGCCTACTCGGTGGAGTGGATCGAGAACATGAAGCACTACATCCCCGAGGATGCGGTGCACATGGCCGGCGCCCAGTACCTGAACTACTACGTGATCCGCGACAACGTGATGATCATCCTGCTCAAGTACTACAACCTGCCGATCGCCTTCGAGTGGATCAAGCAGGAAGTGGCCGCCAATGAAGACAAATTCGACCACCTGGTGATCGCCAGCCACGACGGCCTGATCGGCGCCAAGTACGGCGAAACCCGGGAAATGATCGTCGAGGGCACCAAGGGCGACAACGCCCTGATGGACATGTGGGACGACATCCGCGCCTTCTTCGCCCGTTATGACGTGCTCTGGGTGCAGGGCCACGAGCACATGTACCAGCGCTCCGTGGTGACCGCGCCGATCTGGGTCGATCCGTCGTCCTGGACCACCGCCGACGGCAACTACCGCCTGCCGCAGTACACCCAGATCATGTCCGGTAACGCCTCCTATAAAGGCTACGAATTCCGCTACGGCGAACGGGAACTGGTGCAGCGCATCGTGCAGCAGAAGATGAACACCCGCAGCAACGGCTCACCGGCCTATGACGCCAATGCCTCGGTGCTCACCTTCCACGGCGACCGGGTGGATTACGAGTCCTGGTTCGTGGAGCACACCATCGGCAGCAACGAGGACGGCGTCAAGGAACTGGCCGACCCGCAATGGAAGCTGCTGGACCGCTTCACCCGCACCAAGAACCGCTGCGAGCGGCTGGTCTACCCCAACTCCATCCCCGAGGGCACCCGCCCGGTGATGTACCTGGACGCCAGCTACGTCAGCAACGACTGCACCGGCGACGACGGCAGCGTGGCGCGCATGGTGGCCGGCACCAACGACACCTTCAACCGGGTGGAAAGCCGCACCCGCGACATGGGCGTGACCCCCGGCTTCAGCCGCGCCGAGACGGTTACCGACCTGATGCGCCTGGGCTACCAGTTCCTGTTCCAGTACCACCAGCCCTGGACCCCCAACCTGAACGGTGAAAACCGTCTGGTACCGCTGAACGAAACGGAAGTGGAAATCCCGGAAACCACCATCGACCTGAAAGAGCTGGTCACCATGAGCTGGCAGCAGAGCGACGGGGAAACCGCTTCCGACATCCTCATCATCAGCGGCACCCAGAACCAGACCGGCACCTACTCCAGCGCCTATGGCGCGGTGAAGGACATCGAAACCATGGTCGGCCTGCCCGGCAGCCAGCCCGACGGCACCGCCAAGCAGCCGCACACCCTGCCCGCCGGCGCCAGCAAGGACTGGGACCTGGCCACCGCCGTCGCCGACGCCTACGCGCTCACCTTTGACGCCCCGGAAGGCAGCGACGTGGACAGCCTGAACCTGGGCGTGCGCACCGCCGAGGGCTGGCAGCCCCTGGCCAGCGCCGACTGTCTGGTGGAAGGCCCGTTCGACGGCGGCTACCTGAGCACCCCGCCGACGCGTCCCGACGCCTGCGCGGACCAGCCCCTGGTCGGCATCGACCCGGACCACGGCCGCCGCTTCTGGGCCGTCCTGCAACAGGACGCCGAACTGGCCCTGCTGCGCCGCTAAAGGCACTTGTGCGAGCGGGCCCTGCCCGCGAAAGGGAGCGCAGATCCCGGCAGGATGCCAGAGACATCTCTAACGTCAGCACCAACAACGTCTCTGGTATCCCGCCGGCCGGCTAAAGCCGGCCTTTCGCTTGCAAGGCAAGCTCCCACAGCACCCCACCCCAAAGCCCGCCGGACAAATAACACTCGTACCCAGCCCCACAATCCGTTAGGCTTGCCCGCCCTTCGGGCTACGCCCTCCTTGTTTTCTGAAAGACTCTTCATATGGATTTTGCTTCCCTCGGATTGATCGATCCTCTGCTGCGTGCTGTTGCCGAGCAGGGTTACACCACCCCGTCGCCGATTCAGGCCCAGGCGATACCCGCCGTCCTGGAAGGCCGCGACGCCATGGCCGCGGCCCAGACCGGCACCGGCAAGACCGCCGGCTTTACCCTGCCGCTGCTGCAGCGCCTCAGTGAAGGCACCCCCGCGCCGGCCCGCCAGGTGCGCGCCCTGGTGCTCACCCCCACCCGCGAGCTGGCCGCCCAGGTGGCGGAAAGCGTCGCCCTGTACGGCAAGTACCTGCCGGCAATGCGCTCGGCGGTGGTGTTCGGCGGGGTCAAGATCAACCCGCAGATCGACAAGCTCAGCCGTGGCGTGGACGTCCTGGTGGCGACCCCCGGCCGGCTGCTGGATCTCTATCAGCAGAAAGCGGTGCGCTTCGACAACCTGGAAATCCTGGTGCTCGACGAAGCGGACCGGATGCTGGACATGGGCTTCATCCATGACATCCGCCGCATCCTCAAGGTGCTGCCGCAGAAGCGTCAGACCCTGATGTTCTCGGCCACCTTCTCCAACGAGATTCGCGGCCTGGCCAAGACCCTGGTCAACGACCCGGTGCAGATCGACGTCAGCCCGCGCAACAGCACCGCCGAGCGCGTGCGCCAGTGGGCGGTGTCGGTGGACAAGAGCCACAAGGCCGCCCTGCTCACCCACCTGATCGACGACGAGCAGTGGTTCCAGGTGCTGGTGTTCACGCGCACCAAGCACGGCGCCAACCGCCTCGCCAAACAGCTGGAAAGCGCCGGCATCCAGGCCGCCGCCATCCACGGCAACAAGAGCCAGGGCGCCCGCACCCGGGCCCTGGCCGGCTTCAAGAACGGCGACGTGCGCGCCCTGGTGGCCACCGACATCGCCGCCCGCGGCCTGGACATCGACCAGCTGCCCCAGGTGGTCAACTTCGACCTGCCCAACGTGGCCGAGGACTACGTGCACCGCATCGGCCGCACCGGCCGCGCCGGCGCCAGCGGCCAGGCGGTCTCCCTGGTCAGCGGCGAAGACCGCAAACTGCTCAAGGACATCGAGCGGCTGATCAAAAAGCCCCTGGAACGCAAGGAAGTGACCGGCTTCGACGCCAGCAAAGCGGCCCCCGAACCGGCCGACGACCGCCCGCCCCGGCCGCCCCAGCGCCCCCGTGGCGGTGGCGGCGGCCGCCCCGGCGGCAACAAGCCCGGCGGCGGTCGCCGCTCCGGTAGCGGCCAGCGCTCCGGCGGTGGCGGCCGCCCGGCCGGCGCCGGCAACGGCTCCGGCCGCCCCAACCAGGGCGGCCGCGCCCGCCGCTCCGGCGGCGGCAACCGCGGCGCCTGATCCTCGCGCGAGGAGGGTTGGCGGTGAATTTCCCCAGGAGCGCCGGGATCGGGTGGGCCCCTACCTCCTTCGTCGAATAGCCTCCCCGCCCGCTTCGTGGTTGTATGAGCCTGAGCGTCCCTTTGGGCGCGGCGAATAACAACAAGCAGCGACGACGGCGAGGAGCGGAGCATGAGTTACGCGGAAGCCTACCAGCGGGCGCGGCAGGACGCCGACGGCTTCTGGGCCGAGCAGGCCCAGGCCGTGGCCTGGTACCAGGCCCCCACCCGCATTCTGGACACCCTGCAGGACGGCACCCACCGCTGGTTCGGCGACGGCGTGCTCAACACCAGCTACCTGGCGCTGGACCATCAAATCGAACAGGGCCGCGGCGAGCAGCTGGCGCTGATCCACGATTCCCCGGTCACCGCCAGCCAGCAGCGCTTCACCTTCAACCAGCTAAGGGACCGGGTGGCGGAACTGGCCGGCGCCCTGGCGCGGCTGGGCGTGGGCAAGGGCGACGGCGTGGTGATCTATCTGCCCATGGTGCCGGAAGCGGCCATCGCCATGCTCGCCTGCGCGCGGCTGGGCGCGGTGCATTCGGTGGTGTTCGGCGGTTTCGCCGCCCACGAGCTGGCGATTCGCGTGGACGATGCCAAGCCCAAGGTGGTGCTGACCGCCTCCTGCGGCATCGAAATCGACCGGGTGATTCCCTACATGCCGCTGGTCAGCGGCGCCCTGGAGCAGGCGGCGCACCGGGTCGAGGCGGTGCTGGTGCTGCAGCGGGACGCCGGCCCGGCGGACCTGACCGGCACCGGCTTCAAGGACTGGCGGGCGGAAGTCACCGGCAGCGAGCCGGCGGCACCGGTGCCGGTGAACGCCGCCGACCCGCTGTACATCATGTACACCTCCGGCACCACCGGGAAACCCAAGGGTATCGTGCGCGACAACGGCGGCCACGCGGTGGCGCTGCTGTACGCGCTGCGCCAGGTGTACGGCATGCGCGCCGGGGAAGTCTGGTGGGGCTGCTCGGACGTGGGCTGGGTGGTGGGCCACTCGTTCATCGTCTACGCGCCG
>CENV01021812.1_pt1 | contig 18104 bp, 17 predicted proteins | sample 530231 | NCBI WGS metagenome assembly CENV01 (sample SAMEA2619815, study PRJEB7988) | marine metagenome | biome: marine biome (ENVO:00000447); feature: surface water layer (ENVO:00002042); material: "saline water (ENVO:00002010), including plankton (ENVO:xxxxxxxx)" | depth 5 m | reverse complement strand
CTCATCGCACACAAGCGTGCCCGTCATGCCCCATTCGCTGCCCGGTGCGTTGCCCGCATCGGGATTATCGAACGTCGAGCGCACCACCAGCCGCACACCCTGGGCCATGGCCAGTTCCACCGACCGCGTCTGGAGCACCTTTGCGCCCAGCGAGGCCATTTCGAGCATTTCTTCAAAACTGACCCGTTCAAGGCGCCTCGCTTTCGGCGCGATGCGTGGATCGGTCGTATAGACGCCATCGACGTCGGTATAAATGTCGCACCGGTCCGCCTTTACCGCGGCAGCAACCGCCACGGCCGAGGTGTCGGACCCACCGCGCCCCAGCGTCGTTATGCGGTTCTTGTCGGAAATACCCTGGAAACCCGTAACCACCGGCACCCAGCCCGAACTCATCCGCTCGTTGAGATTGGCCGGATCGATCCCGGTGATCCGCGCCGAACCGTGCGCGTCGTCTGTATGGATGGGCACCTGCCAGCCACCATAAGAGCGCGACTGGATGCCCATTTCCGAAAGAACGATAGCCATCAGCCCCGCCGTCACCTGCTCGCCCGAGGCGACAACGGCGTCATATTCACGCGCGTCGTGCATGGGCGCGGCTTCGGCGCACCAGCCGACAAGCTCATTGGTCTTGCCCGACATGGCCGAAACGACGACCGCAACCTCGTGTCCGGCCTCGACCTCGCGTTTGACGTGCCGGGCAGCCTGCCTTATGCGCTCGACATTGGCGACCGAGGTGCCACCAAACTTCATAACTATACGCGCCATGACGCCGCCTTCGATGCAAACCCGTGCCGTACCGCACCGTACGGTTGTGGCGCGGTGAGTGCCATAATCTGGGCGATTTAGCAATATGGCATGAGGGCTGCGGCGATGGATCGCTTGACTTGATGGCGCGCCGGGGTCACCTCTTGCGGCAAGCGAGAGTGAGATCAGGACCCGAAGGGCCGCGCAGCGAAAAGTTGCAGACTTTTCCGGTTCGATCTCGCGACAGATAACGACTTAGAGCGGCCGGCCCGATTCAATCGGGACGGATCAAGCTCTAGTACGAGGTACGCCATGAGCACCACCATCAGCCCCGACGAAATCGGCAAGTTCCACAAGATGGCCGAGGAATGGTGGGATCCCAACGGCAAATTCAAACCGCTGCACAAGTTCAATCCGGTGCGGCTGGCCTATATCCGCGAAAAAGTAATCGCCCATTTCGGGCTCGATGACAAAGCCATGCGGCCGTTCACCGGCCTGCGCATTCTCGATATCGGTTGCGGCGGCGGGTTGCTTTGCGAACCCATGGCCCGGCTAGGAGCCACTGTGGTCGGCGCCGATGCAGGCGAAAAGAACGTCAAGATCGCTGCGCTCCATGCCGAACAGTCCAGCCTCGAAATCGATTATCGCGCCACGACGTCCGAAGACCTCGCCGCAGCCGGCGAGCAGTTTGACGTCGTGCTCAACATGGAAGTTGTCGAGCACGTCGCCGACGTGCCGCTATACCTTCAAAGCTGCTGCAATCTGGTCAAGCCCGGCGGCCTGATGTTCGTCGCAACCATCAACCGCACGGCCCGCGCTTATGCCCTGGCCATTGTCGGCGCCGAGCGCGTCCTGCGCTGGCTGCCCAAGGGCACCCATCAATACGAAAAGCTGGTCACGCCCGAAGAGATTACCTCGATCACGGGCCGCAACGGCATGAACGTCATCGACGAGACAGGCGTGACCTTCAGCCCATTGAAAAACCAATGGGGCAAAAGCCGCGACATGGCGGTCAACTACATGCTGCTCTTGGAAAAGCCGGCGGCCTAAGACCAACCGCCATTGCGAAGGGCGGCCCCCGCGTTGCCAAACCCACCAACCCTGTCACCCCGGCCCTGAGCCGGGGTCCAGTACACTCGGCACCCGGGACCGAACCACAACGCTGCCGGTTACTGGATCCCGGGTCTCCGCCCGGGATGACAATGGTGGAGAAGTCCGGTCTTGTTACCCAATGCCGCCTGGGCCCAACCGGCTCTAATTGTGTTCGTCGGGTACGTTGGGCAGGGGCATGAACTCTATACCCTCATCGACGAGGCTGACCACTTCGTCCTTGGTCGCCTCACCATAAATGCCGCGCGCCTCGGCTTCCTCGTAATGGATCTTGCGCGCTTCCTCGGCAAACTTGTCGCCAACATAATCGGCTTCCGAGGTCATCTTCTGGCGCAGGGCGCGCATGGCTTTCAAAAACTCGCCATGCTCGGGATGACCGGCCGAAAGCGCGACCTTTTCGCTCGAACGCGAGACAGCCGGCGCCATCAGCGCCTTCTCAACCTGCGAGGAATTGCAGATCGGGCACGTCAAAACCCCACGCACCGACTGCTCGTCATAGGCCTCGGCGTTTCTGAACCAGGCATCGAATTTGTGGCCCGCACCGCAGGCGAGCATGAACTGGATCACTTTCAATTCCCCGCTTGGGTTTTCAGTGTGTCGCGAGCGTGAACCCGCGCGCATTGGCAAGCGCAGGCACCCTTTGCCGCGCCTCGGTCACCGCGTCAAGGTCCAGCTCGGCAAGCACCAGACCCGGTTCGGCCCCATCGGCCTCGGCAATCACCTCGCCCCAGGGCGAAACGATGAGCGAATGACCATAGGTCGCCCGCCCGTTTTCGTGGTTCCCGCCCTGCGCAGCCGCAAGGACGAAACAGCCGGTTTCTATCGCCCGGGCGCACAGCAGAACACGCCAGTGCGCCGCCCCGGTCGGCACCGTAAAGGCCGAGGGCACCGCGATCACCTGCGCACCTGCCTCGGCCAGCGCCCGATAAAGCGCCGGGAAGCGCAGATCATAGCAGATTGAGACGCCAAGCACGAATGGCGCGATATCGGTCACCACCGCCGTCTCGCCGCCCGCATAGGTTGCGCTTTCGCGATAGCCGTTAGAGCCGTCAATATCGGCATCGAAAAGATGGATCTTGTCGTAGCGCGAGACGATCTCGCCTGCCGGGTCGAAAAGCACCGAACGGTTGGCGAACCGGCCATCCCCAAGCGCAACGGCCAGCGAACCGATATGGAGAAAAACCCCATTGTCCCTGGCGATGCCGGCCAGCCGCGCGATGGCGCTATTGCCCTCCCACGGCTCGGCCGCAGCCTGCAGACCGGCGCGGTCTTTTGCAAAGACCACGCTCATTTCCGGTGTCAGGACATAAATGGCGCCGGCCCGCCTGGCCTCGACCACTCTTGTGTCGATCGTCTCGAGATTGTCTTCGGCCCCTATGCCCGAGTTCATCTGAACAAGGGCAACGGCCGTGGCTTGGCTCACGCGGCGTTCTCGAGCAGGGGATCGAGCTTGCCCTGCCGCTCAAGGGCGGCAAGGTCGTCATAGCCGCCCACATGGGTCTGGCCGACAAAAATCTGCGGCACGGTGCGCCGTCCATTGGCACGCTGGGTCATCGTGGCACGCAGATCGGGATCGAGCACGGTGATTTCATCGAACGTGATGCCCTTGTTGCCCAGAAGCGCCTTGGCGGCGTGGCAATAGGGACATGTGGGGGTCGTATAGATTTCGACCTTGGCCATTTAATACAAACTCCAATCTATCGCGGCAGTTATACTGTCATATCGGCATCGAACACAACGCGGGCAAAGCTGAGCACATCGACCTGCGATACGCCCACCCGCTTGAGCGCCCTGGCGGCTGCCGAGACGGTGGCGCCGGTTGTCAGCACGTCATCGACGAGCACAACGTGCCCTGCGCCCAACCGATCCAGCCGCGCTGGATCGACGCGAAACGCCCCATCCACATTGCGGGCCCGCTGCGATGCGTTGAGCCCGACCTGCTGGATGGTGCGCCGATGCCTGACGATAAGATCGGTATGCAGATCGCATTTTGCAAGGCGGGCTATGGCTCGCGCCAGTTCAGAAGACTGATTGTACCGCCGCTCGCGCTGCCGCGCCCGATGCAGGGGCACCGGCACCAGAACCGCATCGGGACCCAGAAGCTCATGACCCGCCGACACCATCATCCGCGCGCAGAACAGCGCAATTTCGGGCCGGTCGGAATATTTCATCTTCGAGACCAGATTTCGCGCCAGATCGGTATAGGCGACAGCCGAACGCGCCCGGGCAAAAGGCGGTGGATCGGCAATCGCCTGAACCGAAAGCGCACCCTCGCCCATGTCTGAAACAAACGGCAGCCCCAGTACCGGGCAGAATGGCCGTGAAATGGGGATCAGCTGGCGCCAGCACGACGGACACAGCCCGTCGGGCGTCAAAACCGCCTCGTTGCAGGCAAGGCAGACCGGCGGAAATGCCAGATCGAGCGTCCGCGCCCCGGCCGAAGCCAGAACGGCGCGCAACCGCAGTGCCCAGGGTCCGCCCCGATGTTTGATTGCCCCAACCATGATGCGATCATTGCACGGCACCGATTCCTGCGCCATATGGTCGGGACCATGACCCAGCCTCCGCTCGTTTTCGACCGCTCCCGCCTCGCCGCCAATTTCGCCAAGCGCCAAGGGCAATCCGATTTTGTGACCGATCTCGTGATCGCCGACCTTGCCGACCGGCTGGCGCCGATAACGCGCGAGTTTCCAAAAGCGCTGATCATAGGCCCCGATCCACGGCTTTTGCCCGGCGCCGCAAACTCGGCCAGTGGCCCCATACGCTTTGAAAAGATTTCGTCCCTGCTCGAAGTCGATGGTTTTGCCACGACCGATCCCGAGCATCTGAGCCTGCCGTCCCGCGACTACGATCTGATCGTCTCGCTGCTCGACCTCCAGACCGTCAACGACGTTCCGGGCTTTCTCGAAAACCTGCGCCGCCACATCGCCCCCGACGGACTGCTGATCGCCGCCGCCATCGGCGGGCGCACCCTGAGCGAATTGCGCGACGCGTTTCTGGCCGCCGATGTGGAAATTCTCGGTGGAGTCTCCCCGCGCGTCGCGCCGATGATCGACGTGCGCGACGCCGGCAGCCTGCTTCAGCGGGCCGGGTTCGCCCTGCCGGTCACCGACCTTGAAACCCACATGGTGCGCTATCGTACGCCCCTGGCCCTGTTCGACGATCTGCGGGCCTTCGGCGTTACCAACCCGCTGGCCGGACGCGACACGCGCATGCTCACCCCGCGCCACCTGATGCGCGCTGCAGAAATCTACACCGAGCGCTATTCCGATCCTGACGGCAAGGTTCGCGCCAGCCTCGAAATCCTCTGGCTCTCGGGCTGGGTGCCGCACGAAAGCCAGCAAAAACCCCTCAAGCCCGGTTCGGCCCAGACCAGCCTGCGCGACGTGCTCAAGGACAAATCCGAGACCTGATCGTCACAACGGCCAGAACACCATGATGGCCGGCACGCCCACCAGAACGATGATCACCTCCAGCGGCAGCCCCATGCGCCAGTAGTCGCTAAAGCGGTAGCCGCCCGGCCCCATGATGAGCGCGTTGTTGTTGTGCCCGATTGGGGTAAGAAACGCGCAGCTCGCCCCGATGGCCACTGCCATCAGGAATGCATCGGGGTTGACCCCCAAAATCTGCGCCAGCCCGAAGGCGACGGGCCCGAAGATCACCGCTGTCGCCGCGTTGTTGAGAACGTCCGAAAGCGTCATCGTGAACACCAGCACGGCCGCCAGCGCCACCCAGGCGGGGACGTACTGGCCGAGCATAGCCAGTCCCTCCGCCATCAGCTGGGTGCCCCCCGAGGTCTCCAGCGCCATGCCCACCGGCAGGAGCGAGCCGAGCAGCACCACCACCGGCCATTCGATCGATTCATAGATTTCGCGCACCGGCAGAATGTCGAAGACGACGTAAAGTACCGCCACCGCGCCCAGCGCCACCGTAAGCGGCACCAGACCGAAGGCGCCAACCCCCACCGCTGCACCGAACAGCCCGATGGCCGCCAGCGCCTTTTCGTGCCTCACCATCGGCACGCTCGAGGCAATGGGCAGACAGTCCATGCGGGTGATGACGTCGTCGATTGCGTCCTGGTGGCCCAGCAACAACAGCACGTCACCGACCTCCAGCGGGGTGCGCCGCACCCGTTCTGTTATCGCCTGTCCACGCCGCGACAGCCCAAGCATGACGACACCGTTGCGCTGCATGACGCGAACGTCATTGGCAATCCGGCCCACCACCCGGCTATCGGCTGTCACCACAGCCTCGACGATCTTGAGGTCTGAGGACAACTCGGCGCTTTCGCCGGACCGCCCCTGCAGATCGACCTGCAAGGCACCGGCCAGCGCCGAAATCGCCTCGGCAGTACCGTGAACGACGAGCAGGTCGCCCTTCCTGATTTTTTCCCAGCGCGCCCGGCTCGGCAATCGCTTGTTGCGGCGCACCAGCCCCACAATGGCGCAATCGTGCTCCTCGGCTTCGCCGTCCAGATCACGCACCCTCTGGTCCACGACCTTTGATTTCTCGGTGACTACGAGTTCGGTCGTATAGTTCGCCGCAGCGCGCAGTTCGGCGCCGGCACCCTTGTCGCGCACCGGGATCAACCGCCAGCCGACAAGCCCGATAAAGGCGATGCCGGCCAGTGCGCACAGCAGCCCTACCGGCGTGAAATCGAACATCGTAAAGCTCTCGCCCATGGCGCGTTCGCGATAGGCGGCGATGATGATGTTTGGCGGCGTCCCGATCATCGTCAGCATGCCGCCAAGGATCGTCGCGAACGCCAGCGGCATGAGCGAGGAAGCCGGAGACCGGTTGGCCTTTTGCGCCGCCTGCACGTCGACAGGCATGAGAATGGCCAGCGCGGCGACATTGTTCATGAAGCCCGAAAACACCGCCCCGATACCGCCCATGATCGAGATATGGAGAGGCAATGAGCGGTCCCGGCTCACGGCGTGGCGGGTGATCAGATCAACTGCCCCCGAGCGCGACAGACCCGCCGTGACCACTAGGACCAGCGCTATGATGATCGTCGCATCATTGCCAAAGCCCGAGAACGCGGTCTGTGCGGGCACCACGCCCATGACGACACCGACGATAAGGGCGGCAAACGCCACAAGGTCGTATCGCCATTTGCCCCACAAAAGTCCGGCCAGAACCAAGCCCAGAAGGACAAAAAGCACGATCTGTTCGTAGGTCAAGACAATCCCCCGCTAGGCGCGTTCACAAATGCAGACCCACCCTAAAGGGTTCCCCCACGCAGTGCGACCGCCAACAAAAAAATCCCCGAAGCGGCGCTCCGGGGATCTCGAAAAGACTATGCCGAAAGGGCTCTAGAAGGCCCCGTGGCAATGCTTGAATTTCTTGCCCGATCCGCACGGACACGGATCGTTGCGCCGGGTGCGGGCCATGACTTCGGGGCTCAGCTGTCCCTTGGGACCAGCCTCGTCCCGCACCTCGTTCTCGCCGGTTACCGGATCGAGATGGGTCGCGCGGAGCTGGCTGGCGGCAGGCGCCTGCGGCTCGGGCGGCTTGATTTCGAAATGGCTCATCTGGGTGGTGACCAGCTCGCGCAGATTGGTCAACAGCAGCGAGAACAGCTCGAACGCTTCCTGCTTGTATTCATTGAGCGGATCGCGCTGGGCCAGGCCACGCCAGCCAACCACCTTGGAAAGGTGATCGAGCGTCACCAGATGCTCGCGCCACAGCCCGTCGATCGATTGCAGAATGAAACTCTTTTCGATCTGGCGCATGGTGTCGGGCCCGATGCGCGCCGCCTTGGCCGCAGCATAATCGTCGGCCATCTTGATGATACGCTCGCGCAGCACCTCCACATCCATGCCTTCCTCGTCGGACCACTGGGCCAACGGGGGCTCGATGCCTAGATAGGTCTTGCACGCCGCGCCAAGCTGCTCGGTGTTCCACTGCTCGGGATAGGAACGCTCGGGCGCCGATTTGGCGATCAGCGAATCGACAACGTCGTGACGCATGTCGGCGATGGTTTCGGCGACGTTCTCGGCATCCATCAACTCGATGCGCTGCTCGAAGATCACCTTGCGCTGATCGTTCATCACGTCATCATATTTCAGGATGTTCTTGCGGATATCGAAGTTGTGCCCCTCGACCCGGGTCTGGGCGCGCTCGATGGCCTTGGTGACCATGGCGTCGGAGATCGATTCCCCGTCTTTCAGCCCCAGCGAGGTCAGGACCTTCTCCATGCGCTCGGGGAAGAACCGGCGCATCAGATCGTCCTGCAGCGACACGAAGAATTTCGACCGTCCCGGATCGCCCTGACGGCCCGAGCGGCCACGCAACTGGTTGTCGATACGCCGCGACTCGTGACGTTCGGTGCCAATCACCATCAGCCCGCCCGCCGCCAGCGCTTCCTTCTTTTTTTCCGCGATATCGGCCTTGATCTCTGCTGTCTTTTTTTCCAGCGCTTCGCCTTCGAGCCCCTCGGCCTCATTGGCGACACGCATTTCCAGATTGCCGCCGAGCTGAATGTCGGTGCCGCGGCCGGCCATGTTGGTGGCAATCGTGATGGCGCCGGGCACACCGGCCGCCGCGATGATCTGGGCTTCCTGCTCGTGGTGGCGGGCGTTGAGGACCGCGATGTCCTTGACGCCCTTTTTCTTGAGGAAGTCCGCCAGCATCTCGGAGCGCTCAATCGACGTCGTGCCCACCAGCACCGGCTGGTTGCGGGTGCGGCACTCGATCACTTCGTCGGTGATGGCCTGGAACTTTTCATCGACCGATCGATAGATCTGGTCGTTTTCGTCCAGACGCGCGATCGGCACGTTGGTGGGCACGGTCACCACGTCCAGCCCGTAAATGTCGGCAAATTCGGACGCTTCGGTGTCGGCCGTGCCGGTCATGCCGGCCAGCTTGGTGTAGAGCCGGAAATAATTCTGGAAAGTGATCGAGGCCAGTGTCTGGTTTTCCGGCTGGATCTTGGCGTTTTCCTTGGCTTCGAGCGCCTGGTGCAGCCCTTCGGAAAACCGCCGTCCCGGCATCATGCGACCCGTGAACTCGTCGATGATCACCACATCGTCGTCACGGACGATATAGTCCTTGTCGCGGGTGAAGATCTTGTGCGCCTTGAGCGCCGAATTGAGGTGGTGGACGATCGAGACGTTGTCGATGTCATAGAGCGAGCCAGATTTGATCAGCCCGTCGCGCTCGAGGATTTCCTCGAGCTTTTCGATGCCCTCGTCGGTAAAGCTCGCCGCGCGGTGCTTTTCGTCGATCGTATAGTCTTCCTCGACCAGCAGCGGAATGTATTTGTCGATGGTCTTGTAAAGCTCGGATCGGTCCTGTGAGGGCCCCGAAATGATTAGCGGAGTCCGCGCCTCGTCGATCAGGATCGAATCCACTTCGTCGACGATCGCGTAATTGTGTCCGCGCTGCACCATCTGGGCTCGCGAATATTTCATGTTGTCGCGAAGATAGTCGAAGCCGAACTCATTGTTGGTGCCGTAGGTGATGTCGGCATCGTAGGCAGCCTTGCGCTCCGCGTCGTTGATGCCATGCACGATCACCCCGGTGGTCAGCCCGAGAAAACTGTAGAGCCGGCCCATCCATTCGCTGTCGCGGCGCGCCAGGTAATCGTTGACGGTAACGATGTGCACGCCCTTGTCTTCGAGCGCGTTGAGATAGGCCGAAAGCGTTGCGACAAGCGTCTTGCCTTCACCGGTCCGCATTTCGGTGATGGCCCGTTCGTTGAGCACCATGCCGCCGATAAGCTGTACGTCGAAGTGCCGCATGCCAAGCGCGCGCTTGGAGCCTTCGCGCACCGTTGCAAAGGCGGGAACCAGCACGTCGGTCAGCTTGGCGCCATCGCGCAACTGCTGCCGGAACTCCTCGGTCTTGGCCCTGAGCTGCTCGTCGGTGAGCTTTTCGAACTCGGGCTCGAGGGCGTTGATGGCATCGACATTGGATTGATAGCGTTTGACGCGCCGATCGTTGGCCGAGCCGAAAAACTTCCGGGCGAGCGCTGCAAGAGCCATGAAGAATTGTCCTTAGAACCTTGTTGGATGCACCCGATGCGGCGGTTGCGACGTCCCGGAATTGCCTTGCACGAATGGAAGGGCGGCAGGCCGGGGCGCTGCCGAAAGGAGCGCGGAAAACTTCGGCAGGAGATGTAAGAGTGCCACCATGGGTTGTCAACGTTGGCAAAATCCGCCAAACCACCGCCAAAGTCCGGGGCTAAACCGATATTCGGAACTTTGGTTCGGGCGATGGGGGGCCCGGGTCCGGAAAACAAGGAGAATTCTCATCATGTCATCCGACTTCGCCGCTCCGGTGGCCGGCCTTTTGCGGGCCGTATTCATCCCGGCGGTTCTCGCCGTCTCGCTGACCGCTGCTCCCGCCTGGGCGCAGGACGATGCGCCAGCGCCCGCCGCAGAGGCAGCCGAGCAGGCCGCGCCCGCCGAGCCGGTATCCCCCGATACGGTCCTTGCTACGGTGGGCGGCGAAGAGATTACCGAAGGTGATCTGGTTCTGGCAGCCGAAGAGCTGACCCAGGAACTCCAGTCAATTCCCGCCGACCAGCGGCGCGGTTTTCTTCTCACTGTCATTATCGACATGAAGCTTATGGCCAGCGCGGCCCGCGCCGACGGCCTTGCCGAAAGCGATGATTTCACCCGCCGCATGGCCTATCTCGAAGATCAGGCTCTGCGCCGCGCGTTTTTCAACTCCATAGTGGAGACCCAGGTGACCGAGGAGGCCATCCAGGCCGCCTATGACGAGCAGGTCGCCGAGTTCTCCCCCGAGCCCGAAGTGCGCGCCCGCCACATCCTGGTGCCGACCGAAGAAGAAGCCAACGAAATCCGCGCCGAAATCGAAGGTGGCCGCGAGTTTGCCGATGCCGCCAGCGAATACGGCACCGACGGCACCCGCGCCAATGGCGGTGATCTTGGTTATTTCTCGACCGGCATGATGGTCCCCGAATTCGAACAGGCCGCCATGGCGCTCGAAATCGGCGAATTGTCCCAGCCCGTCCAGAGCCAGTTCGGCTTCCACCTGATCTATCTCGAAGACCGCCGCCTCTCCGAAGCGCCCCCGCTCGAAGAAGTGCGTCAGCAGGTCGCCCAGCAGGTTCTCTATGAGAGCTATGAAGCGGCCATCGACGACATCAAGTCCGGCGTCGAAATCGAGATCGACGATGCCGACCTCGCCGCACAGGTCGAAGCCCAGGGCGGTATCTAGCACCGTCTTGCAAAGCCGGTGTTGAAGACCGCACGACCAAACAAAACCATGGAGCGCCGCTTCGATTCTATCGGAGCGGCGCTCTAGGTACCGGGGTTCTTTTTTGTCGCCGCCAGGATTGTGGCGATCACCGCCTCGACATCGGCATCCGAGCCCGCCAGCCGGCCGGTCAGAAGCCGGTGCCAGGCAAAGCCGGCCAAAAGTTCGATTATGATCGCGCTGTTGCTGCCAGGATCGATTTCGCCCCGCGCCTTGGCCCTGTCCACCAGCCGTTCCGCAAATTTCCGCCGCGCCCGTTCATAGGCAAATAGCGCCTCGGCCGCGCTCGGATCGCTTTGGGCCTCTGCGATGACCGAGCGGAACACGGTGCCGCAAAGGCCGTCATGCCAGAACCCGATCAACTGGTTGGTCAGAAACCCGCGCAGATCCTTCTCGAAATTTCCCGTGTCGGGGAATTGCCGCGAGTTTTTGAACCCCTGATAGACGTCGAGCAGCAGCGCCGCCTTGGACGGCCACCAGCGATAGATCGTCGGCTTGCCCGCCCTTGCCCGCCGCGCCACGGCCTCGATGGAAAACCCCGAAAGCCCCTCTTCACGCAGGATCGCCTCGGCGGCATCGAGAATGGCCTGCTGGCTGGCCGGATTGCGCCGAGCCCCGATGGACCCGCGCCTGACCGCCACCGATTTGTCCTCAGCTGTCATTTCAATCCTTCTCTCCACCCGCCTGAGCGCCTTGCGCGCAATCGGCACCCATTACACGACGCTGCAAACGAACGCGCGGCCACCTAACTTTGCCGCCAATCCCGACCGCAATTCCCCAAACCGTCAGCAGCACAAGGCTTGTTCTAGCAGCACGCCCCGGACCAATACATTCCCCCGCCAGTTCGCCGCCTTCCAGGCGTACCTTCCTGCTGCAACAGCGGCAATCTTGCCCCTCAGCATCCATCGCGCTCCGGAACCCTGCCCAAACGGCTTAAAGGTCCCCAAGGCGCGCCTCACCAACCTGCCACCTGATATAGGCAGAAAAAATCGAAAAAGCCACTTGAACGAAACGGCTCGTTTCCATATATAACGAAACGTTCCGTTTCTAAAGGTATCCACGATGTCGCAAGTTTCTTCCGCCAGCGCTCCCGCCGATCATACGGCAAGCGCCCCGCTGCGGCTGGCAAGGCACCGGCAGTTTCTCGTAACACTGCTCGGGGTCTATCCGGTCATTACCCTGATTCTCTATGTCATCCTGCCGCTGACCCGCGGCTGGCAGATATGGCAGACCACGCTGATCGTCGCGCCGCTCATGGTGGCCATAATGGTGTTCTGGTTGATCCCTCTGATCCAGAAGCGCTTCGGCCGCTTCATAATGCGCCCCGCACGCTAGGGGAAAGTCATCTGCCGGGCGCCCTTCCCCGCCGCCCGGCAGTTCAGTTCGAACCAGTCAGCACTCGAACACGAACCAGCACACATGATTGCGCAACCGCTGGTCATCGAGCACCAGTTCCCGGATAGCGTCGGGAAGCTGCTCGCGCTGCCAACGGGATTCCCGGCGGCCAGCCTCCGCGCGCCCGGCCTCATCGCTTGCCGCTTGAACAGCCCGGATCGCGTAGGCCGCCGCGCCCAGTTCATGCGCTGCCACATGGGCAACCGCTACCGCCTGCGCCGCTGCATAGGCCGCAAATTTTGCGCCGCCCGCAACCTCCCTCGCCGCAGCCCTCGCGTTGGCAGCCCTCAGCGCCTCGCGCATCGTTAACTCGCCACGCACCCACGCACGGTTTTGCTCAAGCGCATGCCGCACCCGATCATCACCCGGCGCAGCCGCCTCGAAAATTTCAAGAACATGGGCAGCGCAGACCGCAGCCCATTCGGCAAGCAGGCGATGGTCGGCATCGCTCAGCGTGCCGCCGCGGCGCACGGTGACAAATCTGGGATCGCGCGGTTCGGTGAAAATCATGCTGCCCATTCCGCTCCACACATCGTCGGCCCAATACGGGTATAGTGAACGGGCCCGAATCCCAAGCCGGCCCGGACAACGCGACACGATTGCGCTGCGCATCGCCCGCGAAGTCACCGGCCGGGGCGCTCTAACCGATTGCGCCCCTTGCCAGAGGGGACGGGTTGAGGCACACGGAAGAACCGGCAACGCGTTACCCCTTCAAGGTCTTTAGTCCATGGCCCTGCCAATCTCTCCCCTTGCCCCCCAAACCTATGCCGCCCCGCCAGCTATCGCCGGCGTGCGCTTTGCCACCGCCGAGGCCGGCATTCGCTACAAGGGCCGCACCGACGTGCTGCTGGCCGTGTTTGACCCGGGCACCGTGGTCGCCGGCGTCCTGACCCGCTCGCTCTGCCCCTCGGCCGCCATCGACTGGTGCCGGCAAAACCTCGGCGGCGGCACCGCCCGCGCCCTCGTCGTCAATTCGGGCAACGCCAATGCCTTTACCGGATTGAAGGGCATCGAATCGGTGAAACTCACCGCCGACATCGCAGCCAGGGCCGTCGGCTGCCAGTCATCCGAGATCTTTCTCGCTTCAACGGGCGTCATCGGCGAACCGCTCGACGCCACCAAATTCGATGGCGTGCTGGAAAGCCTGACCGGCCAGTTGGCTGCCGAACCCTGGATGGAGCCGGCCAAAGCCATCATGACCACCGACACCTTCCCCAAGCTCGCAGAGGCGACGCTCGAGGTCGACGGCGTAACGGTTTCCATTGCCGGCATCGCCAAGGGTTCGGGCATGATCGCGCCGGACATGGCGACAATGCTCAGTTTCGTCTTCACCGACACGCCAATCGCGGCTGACGTCTTGCAGGCGCTTCTCGCCAGGCACAACCAGACGAGCTTTAACGCTATCACCGTCGATAGCGACACCTCGACCTCCGATACGCTTTTGGCCTTCGCCACTTGCAAGGCCGGGATCGAACCCATCGCCTCGCTCGACGATCCGCGCGCGCAAGCCTTCGGTGAAGCGCTGGGCGACGTGCTGTTCGATCTCGCCATGCAGGTGGTGCGCGACGGCGAGGGCGCCACAAAATTCGTGGCCATCACTGTCACCGGCGCAACAAGCGACGACAGTGCCGCAAAGATCGCCCGCGCCATTGCTGACAGCCCCCTCGTCAAGACCGCCATCGCCGGTGAGGACGCCAATTGGGGCCGCATCGTCATGGCGGTGGGCAAGGCCGGCCAGCCCGCCGACCGCGACAGGCTCACTATTCGCTTCGGCGAACACGTCCTCGCCCGCAACGGGGAACGCGCGCCCGACTATTCCGAGGACGCGGCAACCGCCTATATGAAGGGGGACGAGCTTTCGATCGGCGTCGATATCGGGCTCGGGGCGGGCAGCGCCACCGTCTACACCTGCGATCTGACCCACGGCTATATCGACATCAACGGCAGCTACAGGAGCTAAGTGGACGCCACTTTATCGGTTCGGACGCGCGACCAAACAAGGAACTAAAGATGTTGTCAGCAAAAGTGGGAACCGGTTTTGCGGTTCGACAACGCGATCAAGGAAAAGAGTTCTTCTTTGCTTTCCGTCGCTGAAATCGAGGCCGCTTCGCTTGCCACATGGCCAGCCCTCCAGACTATCGAGGACGGCCAATGGCGCGCCCGCTTCGCCGCGGGCTTTTCGGGCCGCTCCAACGCCATATGGGCGCTGGACCCCGCCGACGACGGCAATGCCGCCCAGCGCATCGACGCCCTCTCGGCCCGCTATGCCGAACATGATTTGCCCACCGTTTTCAGGGTGACCCCGCTCACCGGCGACGGCATTCTCGATACACTCGCTGATGCGAAATGGGAGCGCTTCAAGACCAGCCTCGTGCTGTCCTCGCCCCTCACCCGGACCGCCGGGTTCGACGGGGCGGCCAGCCTTTACGATGCCACAGACCCAGCTTTCCTTGCCGCGCAGACGGCCCTTCAAGGGTTCGATACCAAACAGCAGGAAACCTTCGCCGCCATCCTCGGTGCGCTCAAGCGCCCCGCTTGCGGCATCGTCCTCGCCGCCGACGACGGCACGCCCGGAGCATCCCTGCTGTGCGTCGAGAGCGACGGCATCGTGATGGTTTATGACGTCATCACTTCGGGCGCACTCCGCGGCCAGGGGTTTGGCCGCCGCATGATGGCGAGCGCGCTCAGTTGGGGTGCCGAGAACGGCGCCAGCCACGCCGCGCTCCAGGTCCAGGGCGACAACGGCCCGGCCATCGCGCTCTACCTCGCCCTGGGCTTTACCTTCCGCTACCCCTACCACTACCGCCGCCAGCCCGAGGCCCAAGCGCAATGAAAATCACCCTCGTCGTCGCCTGCGCGCTGGTCGATGCCGACCGGCGCGTGCTGATCGCCCAGCGGCCCGAGGGCAAGCAGTTGGCGGGTCTCTGGGAATTTCCGGGTGGCAAAATCGAGGCGGGCGAAACGCCCGAAGCCGCGCTGATCCGCGAATTGCGCGAAGAGCTGGACATCGAAACAAAAGAAGCGTGCCTCGCCCCGCTCACTTTTGCGAGCCACAGCTATGACGACTGGCACCTGATGATGCCGCTTTATGTGTGCAGGAAATGGCAGGGCACGCCCCTCACCAAGGAGCATTCAGCGCTCAAATGGGTGCGCCCGCAAAAACTGCACGACTACCCGATGCCCCCCGCCGACATCCCGCTCATCGCCCCGCTCTGCGATCTACTCTGAGCGTTTCCCCAGCACCACTCTGGTGAGCAGATCAAGCTGCTCCTGCTGCTTTTCGACCAGCGCCCGCAATTCATGCTCGCGCATCTGGTCGAGCTTGTCGTGCAGCGCCATGATTTCCACTTCGGCCTTGAGATTGATCTCGTAGTCGTGGGCGGCGGCCAGCCGGTCCTTTTCGGCCTGCCGGTTCTGGCTCATCATGATGATCGGCGCCTGCAGCGCGGCGATCATCGACAGCATCAGATTGAGAAAGATGAAGGGATAGGGATCGAACGCCCCCATGGCGAGCGCGATATTGGCGGCAACCCAGATCGCCAGAAAGGCAAGGAACGACAGAATGAACGCCCACGAGCCACCGAAACTGGCGATCCCGTCGGACATCCTGTCCCCGAAACCGGTCTTTTCGCTGTAGATCGTCTCGGTATTGCGCGCCAGCGTACGGCGCGAAATCGCCTTTTTGAGTACAGTCTTCTCAACGCTGGAAAGCGCATCGAGGTCCTTGCCGAAATACCGGTCGGCCCCGTGCTCCAGCTTGCGCTCGATATCCTCGGTCGCGCTCATCGTTTCCTCTCCGGGCCACGACGCGCTCGGGCCACCCGCTCAGCCTTGGGGCGTGCTGTCGGCCACAGCGGCCTGCTCGCTGGGCGCCAGTGCGTCGAGCGGGCTGAACAGGGTGTCGAAGAATCCGCCAACGGCGTTGTTGATCGCTTCGCTCCGCGCCGCCATTTCGGCCTCTCCATTGATGCGCCGCTGTTCGGCTTCTGCTGCCGCCACTTCGGCATCGGCAAGCCGCATTATGGCACTCTGTATCGCAGCCGCATCGGCTGACTGGCGGGCCTGGAAGGCCGAAACGATTGTAGCATCGGCAACCACAGCCTGACAGCTTCCCGCCATGGAGGCGGTTGCATTGACGGCGGAAGGCTGGCGGAACACATAGCGCCCCTCGCACACGTCCCATGCGGGCGGCGTGTTGGCGACTTCGAAATAATCGTAGCCCTGCTTGATGTTGTTCCAGAAATCGATGTGCTGGCTCGATTGGTGCTTGGCCATGTTTTCCGGCGTCATGCGGAACGGGAAGATCTGCACTTCGAACGAACGGTTGCCACCGGTGAACGCTTCACGCGCCAGCGCGTAGATTTCGGCGATCTGCTCGTCTTCCATGGCGTAGCACCCGGCCGACGAACACGCGCCATGCACCATCAGATGGCTGCCCGTCCGCCCATGCGTGCGGTCATACCGGTTGGGAAAGCCCAGATTGAAGGCGAGGTAATAGTTCGAGTTAGGGTTCATCAGCCCCGGGGTGATCGTATAGAACCCCTCGGGCGCCTGCCGGTCGCCCTCATAAAATTTCGGCCCCAGATCGCCCGACCAGGTGCAGATTTCATAGGTCTGGAAGAGCTTGTAGGACCCGCCGGCGGTCTGTTTCCAGACCTCGAGCGTCGATTCTTCCTTGAAGATGCGCACCATCATCGCTGCCTGCGGGCTCGAACCCATGGCGGCCAGCCGCGACTTGGCGGCGCCCGATAGCGGTGTGAGATGACGCCCGTCGCCTTCAAGCGCCGAACACGAGGCCAGAACACCCGCCAAAACGAGCGATACGGCCAAAAGGACGATTTTACGGAGCATCTATGCCCTGACCCTACAATTCCTGTACGCCTTGCCCCCAGCCCTGCTTATGCCAGTGCAGGGTTAACGCGCGGTAAGGTTCTTGGGTAATCGATCTAAATTTTATGCAAATTGCAAGACAGTGCAGTCAAATTCAGGTGAGCGACGTCCCGATCGCCAGGAATTTCTCGCGCCGCAGCTCGCGAATCTCGAGCGGCCCGAGGTCGTCGTCATACTCGCCGAAAAATTTGACGATCTCCGCCTTGACGTCAGTGAAGGTTTTTTCCGGGTTGCGGTGCGCGCCGCCCATGGGCTCTTCGATGATGCCGTCGATCACTTTAAGCGCAAACAGGTCCTGCGCGGTGATCTTCTGGGCCGCCGCCATGTCCTGGGCCTTGCCCGCGTCGCGGAACAGGATCGAGGCACCGGCCTCCGGTGAAATCACCGAATAGACCGAATGCTCGAGCATGAGCACCTTGTTGGTCGCCGCAATGGCGATGGCCCCACCCGATCCGCCTTCGCCGATCACGATCGATAGGTTCGGAACCCCGATTTCGAGGCACTTTTCCGTCGAGCGCGCGATGGCTTCGGCCTGGCCGCGCTCTTCGGCGCCGATGCCGGGATAGGCCCCCGCCGTATCCACGAACGAGATCACCGGCAGGCCGAACCGGTCGGCCATTTCCATGATGCGCACGGCCTTGCGGTAGCCCTCGGGCCGCGCCATGCCGAAATTGTGCTTGAGGCGGCTTTCGGTGTCGTTGCCCTTTTCCTGGCCCAGAATGGCCACCGGCACCCCG
>CENV01045715.1_pt1 | contig 18109 bp, 19 predicted proteins | sample 530231 | NCBI WGS metagenome assembly CENV01 (sample SAMEA2619815, study PRJEB7988) | marine metagenome | biome: marine biome (ENVO:00000447); feature: surface water layer (ENVO:00002042); material: "saline water (ENVO:00002010), including plankton (ENVO:xxxxxxxx)" | depth 5 m | reverse complement strand
AAGCCGCTCCTACATCACCTCTGTAGGAGCGGCTTCAGCCGCGACCCACCGTCAGCCGATATCTCCCCGGCTCAGCGCATCCAGCTGCTGCTCCAGATCGTTGAGATGGTCCTGCCAATAGCGCGGTGACTCGAACCAGGGGAAGGCGGGCGGGAACGCCGGGTCGTCCCAGCGCTCCGCCAGCCAGGCGCTGTGCCGCAGGATGCGCCGGGTGCGCAGGGGCTCGATCAGGCGGCGCTGCGCCCAGGGAAACGGCAAAAAGGTTTCGTAGCCTTCCGCCAGCACCCGCAGCTGTTGCTGGTTTTCCAGCTCATCCCCGGAGAGCAGCATCCACAGGTCCTGCATGGCCGGGCCGCGCAGGCTGTCGTCCAGGTCCACGAAGTGGGGCATATCGTCGCGCCAGAGAATATTGCCGGTGTGGCAGTCGCCGTGCACGTTGATGGCGGTCCAGCTTTGGTCGCGCAGGCGTTCCGCCATGGCGTCCAGCAGCGCGGCGGTCACGTCCCGGTAGCGCCCGGCGAAGTTGGGGTCCACCACGTCGCCGTTCACATAGTCCACCGCCTGGCGGCTGTCGGCCAGCACATCGAGCACCGGGCGGGCCTGGAACGGCCGGTCGTTGCCGGCGGCGTGCCAGCGCGCCAGGGTGCGCCCGAGCAGTCGCAGATGGTTGTCGTTGTCCAGTTCCGGGGCGTGGCCGCCCTGACGGGGAAACACCGCGAAGCGGAAGCCGGCATGGACGAACAGGGTGTCGCCGTCGGCGTTGGCCAGCGGTGCCACCACCGGCAGCTCCTGGTCACGGAGAAAGCCGCTGAAGGAATGTTCCTCGACGATCTGCGCGTCACTCCAGCGGCCCGGCCGGTAGAACTTGGTGACCACCGGATCGGTGTCCTCCAGCCCCACCTGATAGACCCGGTTCTCGAAACTGTTCAGTGCCAGCAGGCGGCCGTCGGTGACGAAGCCGGCGCTGTCCACGGCGTCCAGGATCACGTCCGGGGTCAGATCGTCGAACGGATGATGCCCGGCGCCCTGGTGGTTCATGCGGGGGCTCCCACCGGGCCCACCCAGACGGTGTCGTCGCGCACTTCCACCGGTACCGCGGTGAGCGACTCACCGCTGCACGGCCCGGACAGGCAGTGCCCGTTTTCCGGCTCGAACAGGGCGCCATGGTTGGCGCACACCAGAAAGCGGCCGTCGTCGTCCATGAACTGGTCGGGCATGAAGTTCAGCTCGATGCCCAGGTGCGGGCACCAGTTCAGATAGGCATGGAACTGGCCGTCGAAGCGCACCACCACCACCGACTGGTCGCCCACCTGAAACTCCCGGGCGCTCTCGTGGGGGATTTCCTCCGCCCCGCACACCGGCTGCTGGCCGCTCATTGACCCAGCACCCGGCGACGGATCTCCAGATGCGCCTCCGCCGACAGGCGTGGCCCGAATTCGCGGATCAACCGCGCGCAGGCGGCGCTGGCCAGGCGGCCGGCGGTGGGGAAATCGTGGCCCTGGGTGACGGCATAGAGAAAGGCCCCCGCGAACATGTCGCCGGCGCCGTTGGTGTCCACCGGCCGCACCGGTTCCGCTTCCACCTGATGGGTGTTCTCGCCGTCCCACAGCAGGGCGCCCCGGGCACCCAGGGTCATGGCCAGACCGTTGCAAAGCGGCTTGAGCGCTTCCAGGGCGTCTTCCGGAGAATCGGTGCCGGTGAAGCCCAGCGCTTCCGCCTCGTTGCAGAACAGCAGGTCCACGCCGGTGCCCAACATTTCCACCAGCCCGTCACGGAACAATTGCACCATGGCCGGGTCGGAGAACGTCAGCGAGGTGCGCACGCCGTGTTTCTCCGCCAGTTCGCGCAGGCGAACGGCGGCGGCCCGGCCGCTGTCGGAGCTGACCAGATAGCCTTCCAGGTAAACGTAGCGGGAGGCGGCGATGGCCGCTTCGTCCAGCTCCGACTCGCTGACGGTCTGCGAGATGCCCAGGAAGCTGTTCATGGTGCGTTCCGCGTCCGGGGTGATCATCACCAGGCATTTGCCGGAGGTGCCGGCCTCGCGCTGGTCGCCCATGTTGCTGTCCACGCCGGCGGCGCGCAGGGCGTCCACGAAGAAGGTGCCGGTGTCGTCATCGGCCACCTTGCAGGCATAGTAACCACGGCCGCCGAAGTAGCGGGTGGCCACCACGGTGTTGCAGGCGGAGCCGCCGCAGGTATGGTTGTGCGGATCGGCTTCCCCGGCCAGGGCGTCCAGCAGTTCGCGCTGGCGTGCCTCGTCGACCAGGGTCATCAGTCCCTTACCCAGGTTCATGCGATTGATGAAGTCGTCGCTGACCTCGATTTCGGTATCCACCAGGGCGTTGCCGATGGCGTACACGTCGTATTTCTTCTCCATGGAGGCTCCGAACGGGTTGGCGAAGGCGCCTATTATGGTGACGCCATCTAACAGTGTAAAACCGGAACGCCGTCCATAGGCGGTTCCCACAGGTCTCTCTATACTCCCGCCATGGCGAAGAAAGCGAAAACATCGAAATCATCCAAAAAGCGTAAGGTCTCCCGGCAGCGGCGCCGCTGGTGGAGCTGGCGTTTCATCGGCAAGCTGGCGCTGGTGCTGCTGTTATTGGCGGCCGCCGGGCTGGCCTATCTGGACGCCTATGTCCGTGACCGCTTCGACAGCCACGTCTGGCAGCTGCCGGCGCGGGTCTACGCGCGGCCGGTGGAGCTGTACCCCGGACGGGTGCTGTCACGCAACGACATGCTCAAGCTGCTGGAGCTGATGCGCTACCGGCGCGCCGCCGGCGCGCCGACACCGGGCAGCTACAGCACCGACGGCAATACCCTGGTGATCCACACCCGCGGCTTTCGCGACAGTGATGGCGGCGAGCAGGCGGAGCGCATCCGGGTGACCCTGGGCGGTGACCGTATCCGTGCTCTCAGTGGCGGCGGTGGCAACGATTCCGTGGCGCGCCTGGAGCCGTTGCAGATCGGCAGCATCCATCCCGGCCACACCGAGGACCGGGTGTTCGTGCCCCTGGACCGGGTGCCGCCGCTGCTGGTGCAGATGCTGATCGCCACCGAGGACCGGGACTTCTACGACCACCACGGTATTTCCCCCCGTGGCCTGGCCCGGGCCATGCTCGCCAATCTCAAGGCCGGCGGGCTGGTGCAGGGCGGCAGTACCCTCACCCAGCAACTGGTGAAGAACTTCTGGCTCACCCAGGACCGCACCCTGGCGCGCAAGCTGGTGGAAATGCCCATGGCGGTGCTGCTGGAGCTGCACTACAGCAAGGAGCAGATCCTCGAGGCCTACCTGAACGAGGTTTATCTCGGCCAGGACGGCAACCGCGCCATCCATGGCATGGGCCTGGGCGCGCAGTTCTACTTCGGCCGTCCCCTGGAAGAGTTGGAGCCGCACCAGCTGGCCACCCTGGTGGCGTTGCTGAAGGGCCCCAGCTACTACGATCCGCGCCGCAACGAGGCCCGCGCCAAGGCACGCCGCAATACGGTGCTGCGGGTGGCCCATGACGAAGGCGCCCTGAGTGACCGGGATTTCCAGCGCTACAAGGAGCGTGGCCTGGAAGTGGTGCCACGGGGCGCCTCGCCGCTGTATGCCTTCCCCGCCTTTATTGATCTGGTGCGCCGGCAACTGGCCCGGGATTACCCGCCGGAGGTGCTCGGCGCCGACGGCCTGCGCATCCATTCCACCCTGGACGTGCTCGCCCAGCTGGCCTCGGAAAGCGCCCTGCGCGAGCACCTCAAGCGCATCGACGGCAGCGGCGACCGGCTCAACGGCTCGGTGGTGGTGGTGGCGCCTTCCCAGGGGGACGTGCTGGCCCTGGTCAGCAGCCGCAAGCCCCGGGACCATGGCTACAACCGGGCCCTGGACGCCAGCCGCCAGATCGGTTCCCTGATCAAGCCGGCGGTGGTGCTCACCGCGCTCAAGCAGCCCAAGCGCTACAGCCTGGCGACCCTGGTTCCGGACCAGCCGATCACCGTGCCCCTGGCCAACGGCAAGACCTGGACACCGCAGAACTTCAGCGGCGAATCCCACGGGCCGGTGCCGCTGCTGGATGTGCTGGTGCATTCCTACAATCAGGGCACCGTTAACCTGGGCATGGACCTGGGCCCCGGCGAAGTGGTGAAAACCCTGGAGCAGCTGGGCGTGCGCCGCAAGATTCCGGCCTATCCGAGTATTTTGCTGGGCAGTATCAATATGACGCCGTTCGAGGTGGCCATGTGGTACCAGCCCCTGGCCACCGGCGGCTTCGCCACGCCGCTGCGCTCGATCACCGATGTGCTGGACAAGAACGGCGACCCGCTGGCGCGCTACCCGGTGGAAACCTCCGAGGTGCTGGACTCCGGCCCCGCCTACCTGACCCAGTGGGCCATGCAGCAGGTGATCAACTCCGGCACCGGCCGGGGCGCCCGCCGGGTGCTGCCCCAGGACCTGCGGGTGGCGGGCAAGACCGGCACCAGCGACCAGTATCGTGACGCCTGGTTCGCCGGTTTCTCCGGCAACCATCTGGCGGTGGTGTGGGTTGGCCGCGACAACAACCAGAGTGCCCAGGTCACCGGCGCCACCGGCGCTTTGCCGGTCTGGAGCCAGGTGATGGCCTCGCTGCCGCAGACCAGCCTGTCGGACACCCCGCCGCCGGGAGTGGAAAACGTGTGGATGGCGCCGTCCGGCGACAAGACCAGCGGCGAGAACTGCAACGACGCCCGTCAGTACCCGATGATGGAAGTCTCGATTCCCACCGCCAGCGACGGTTGCGGGGACAGCGGCCCGGTGCGCAAGGCCGGCAAGGGGGTGGTGGACTGGTTCAAGGGCCTGTTCAACTGACCACCCGGGAACGTCGCTCCTGCACCAGCGATGGTAGGAGCGGCTTCAGCCGCGATGCCGTTGGCGGGCCGCCTGTTTTTCGAACTCGGCGCGGATCACCTCCGCGCCGTAGCGGTTTTCCAGCCGTTTGACGGTGAAATGGCCCAGCGCCATGTCCTGATAGAAATCGGTGAACAGGGTGTTCAGGGTGGCGCCGGTGGCGGCGCCGATAATGGGCACCGCCTGGGCGGCGATCTTGTTGGTGATCACCACGCCGAAGCGCTCCGCCACCTTTTCGATCAAGCGCCCCAGCCATTTGCCCGCCTGGGTGGAGGTCATCAGTCCGGCGGTGTGGCCGGCGCCCTGGCGGGCGGCGATGTCGGCCAGTTCCCGGGACAGTTGCCCCATGGCCTGGGTGGCGAAGCCACGGGCCATGTAATAGCCGGTTTCGGCGCCGTCGTCCTTGTCGGACGGTCCGCCCATGGCGAATACCTCCACGCAGGCCGCCTGGGTATCCGGGTCATCCAGGTCGAACCCCTCACCCCGGGCCACGTCGGCCACCGCGCGCATCATGATGGTGGTGGAGACCGGCAGTTCCACCAGCAGCGAGGTCAGACCGAAGGCGCCGCCCACCGCGCCGGACGCCGCCGCGTACAGTTTGTGGCGCCGGGTGGAGGCCGGCCGGGGCGTCTTGTCCAGGCTCCACAGGGCGGCGTCCACCGCCCTGCGCAGGGCCACTTCCACCGCCTCGTTAATGCGCGCGGACGCGCCGGCGGGCAGCTTTTTCACCGCGCTCTCCAGCGGTGATCCGATCTGGTGGGAAAGGCGGGCGACCAGGCTGGGCGAGGTCAGCAGCCGGACCGCCCGTTCCAGGTCGGCAAGGTCGTTCGCGCTGAGTGTCATGGCATTCCCGGGGTGCTGAGCGGTTCACAACTGTAGCCGTGGCCACCCGGGAAGAAAAGCGGGAGAATGCCGGCTGTTCACCCTGGAACGAAACACCACGAAAAGGAACGCGATCCATGTCGTCCGTGCTATCGCAAACGATCCCCATGCCCGCCCTGACCGTGCCGGCGCCGCTGCGCTGGCTGGTGCTGGTGGCCCTGTTGATGTCCGGCTGTACCGCCATGCCCAGCGCGGAAACGCCGCGCACGCAAGGGGCGCCGGTGACCGCCGACACCGAACTGTCCGGCTCGCCGGCGCTGGCATTGCTGGAGCGCGCCGGCCAGGCCCGGCAGCAGGGCCGCGATGCCGCCGCCGGGCGCTATCTGGAGCGGGCCCTGACCATGGCCCCCAATTCGTCCTGGCTGTACCGGGAGCTGGCGCTGCTGCGGTTGGAGGAGGGCGATCCCGCCGCCGCCGAAGGGCTGGCCCGCCGCGCCCTGCGGCTGGCGCCGGACAATGACGACTACCGGGCGGATCTTTGGGAGCTGGTGGCCGCCGCCCGAGCCGAGCTGAACGATCCGGACGGCGCCGACGCGGCCCGCGCCCGGGCCGAGAAACTGCGCCGGGGCCAGGCATGACACCGGCGGTGAAAGCCGCCGAGAAAGGCGGTGTACGGTTCCGGCTGCACGAGTATCAACACGACCCGCAGGCACAGAGCTACGGCCTGGAAGCCGCCGAACGGCTGGGCCTGCCGGCGGGGCAGGTGTTCAAGACGTTGCTGGCGGACGTGGATGGCCGCACCCAGGTGGCCATGGTGCCGGTGGATCGCAGCCTGGATCTGAAGGCGCTGGCGCGGGCCGCCGGTGGCAAGAAGGCGGCCATGGCGGACGGCGCCCTGGCGGAGCGGCTCACCGGTTATGTGCTGGGAGGCATCAGCCCGCTGGGGCAGAAGAAGCGGCTGCCGCTGTGGGTGGACGACAGCGCCGGTGGCTATGACACCCTGTATATGAGTGCCGGCCGGCGCGGTCTGGAGATCGAGATGGCGCCGGCGGATCTGCTGGCGCTGACCGGTGGCCGGATGGTGCCACTGGCCCGTTAGGGGGCGCGGCTGAAGCCGCTCCTACGGTATAGGTAGGGGCGGCTTTAGCGGCGAATCCTCAAAGGGCGGCGAAGGCCGCCCGGGCGGCGTCCAGGGTGGCGTCGATGTCGGCGTCGTCGTGGGCGATGGACACGAAGCCGGCTTCAAAGGCGCTGGGCGCCAGATACACCCCCCGGTCCAGCATGGCGTTGAAGAAGGTGCCGAAGCGCGCCGCGTCGCAGGCCATTACCTCGTCGAAGCGGGTGATGCGGGTCTGCTCGGTGAAGTACAGGCCGAACATGCCGCCGGCCCGGGTGGTGTGCAAGCCGACCCCCACTTCCCGGGCGATGGTGGACAGCCCCTCGGTGAGTTTCTCGGTCTTCGCTTCCAGTTCCTCGTAGAAGCCTTCCCGTTGCAGCTGCCGCAGGGTGGCCAGGCCGGCGGCCATGGCCACCGGATTGCCGGACAGGGTGCCGGCCTGGTACACCGGGCCCAGCGGTGACAGGTGTTCCATCACCGCTTTCTTGCCGCCCAGCGCGCCCACCGGCATGCCGCCGCCGATGATCTTGCCCAGGGTGGTCAGGTCCGGGGTCACGCCGTAGAGCGCCTGGGCGCCGCCCCGGGCCACCCGGAAGCCGGTCATCACCTCGTCGAAGATCAGCACCGCACCGTACTGGTCGCAGTAGCTACGCAGGGCTTCCAGGAACCCCTGGGTGGGCGGCACGCAGTTCATGTTGCCGGCCACCGGCTCGACGATCACCGCCGCGATTTCCTCGCCACGGGCCTTGAACACTTCCTCCAGGCCGCCGGCGTCGTTGTAGTTCAGCGTCAGGGTGTCGTCGGTGACCGCCTTGGGCACGCCGGGGGAACTGGGGGTGCCCAGGGTCAGCGCGCCGGAGCCCGCCTTCACCAGCAGGCTGTCCACGTGGCCGTGGTAGCAGCCTTCGAATTTGATGATCTTGTCGCGGCCGGTGTAACCGCGCGCCAGGCGGATGGCGGTCATGGTGGCCTCGGTGCCGGAGTTGACCATGCGCACCATGTCCATGGAGGGCACCATTTCGCAGACCAGGTCGGCCATGTCCACTTCGGCGGCGGTGGGGGCGCCGAAGCTGAGGCCGTCGGCCACCGCCCGCAGCACCGCTTCGCGCACCGCTTCATTGTTATGGCCGAGGATCATCGGACCCCAGGAGCCCACGTAGTCCACGTAGCGGTTGTCGTCCTCGTCGTAGAGATAGGGGCCTTCGGCGCGGTGGAAGAACACCGGCGTGCCGCCCACGCCCTTGAACGCGCGCACCGGCGAATTGACGCCCCCGGGGATGTGCTTCTGGGCGCGGCGGAACAATTGTTCGGAATGCGTGCGACTCATGGGGGACTCCTTGACGGGCGTTAGCGGTTGAACAGGCCGGCCAACTGGCGGGCGGCGGCTTCCACGCCGGCGTGGGTGGCGTCGTCGGGATCGGCGAGGCCGAACAGGGCGTGGATCACGGCCACGGCATCGGCGCCGGCCTCGATCAGCAGGCCGGCATTATGCGCATTCACCCCACCGATCGCTACCAGGGGTTGATGAAAGCGGCGCCGGGCCTGGCGCAGGGTATCCAGGTCCGCCGGCGGCGCCTCGGGTTTGGTTTGGGAATCGAAGAAACGGCCCAGGGCCAGATAATCGGCGCCCTCGTCGGCGGCCTTGGCGGCCAGATCCAGGCGGCCATGGCAGGACACCCCGATCAGTTTGTCGCCGCCAAGCAGGCGCCGGGCTTTGTCCACGGCGCCGTCGCTTTGGCCCAGATGCACGCCGTCGGCTTCCACCTCGGCGGCCAGCGCCGGGTCGTCGTTGACGATGAACAGGGCACCGTGATCCTGGCACAGCAGCGCCAGGCGCGCCGCCCGGTGACGGCGGGTGGCGGTGTCCGCGAGCTTGTCCCGGTATTGCAACATGCTGGCGCCGCCGCGCAGGGCCGCCTCGGCGGCGCTGAGCATACTGTCGCCGGGGGTCAGTCGCGGGTCGGTGATGGCGTACAGGCCGCGCACGCGGCGGGTGTCGGGACGGGTCATATCGGCCTCCGGTCGGGAACATACTGGCCGCCGCCCGGGCGCCAGGCATGACGCAGGGCCTGGTGCAGCCAGCGCTGTGCTTGCTCGGCGGCCTGCTCCAGGTGGTCGCCCCGTGCCAGCCGGCAGGCCATGGCCGAGGCCAGGGTACAGCCGGAGCCGTGGTAGACCTCCGGCAGGCGCGGCCAGTCCCAGTGCTGGCGGCGGTCGCCGTCGAACAGATGATTGCTGACCTGGTCGGTGTCGTCGTGGGTGCCGGTGACCAGCACCGCGCGCCCGCAGCGCTCGGCGATCCGCGCCCCGGCCGCCTGCACGCCGGGGACACCGGCCAGCAGCTCGGCCTCGGGCAGGTTGGGCGTGAGCACCGTGGTCAGCGGAGCCAGGCGGGTCAGCATGGCCTCGCCCAGGTCGCCCCGGGCCAGGCTGCCGCCGGCCTCCGCCGCCAACACCGGGTCCAGCACCACCGGCACGCCGGGCAGCCGCGCCAGCAGGTCGGCGATCCATTCCACCATCTCCACCGAGCCGGTCATGCCGATCTTCACCGCCTGGAACTGGTAGTCGGCCAGCAGCGCCTCGGCCTGTTGCTCCAGCAGATCGATGGGGGTCAGCTGGAAGCCGCTCACGTTGCGGCTGTTCTGCACCGTGAGCGCGGTGATCAGGGTGCTGGCGAAGCCGCCCAGGCTGTGCACCGCCTCGATGTCGGCATGGATGCCGGCGCCCCCGGAGGGGTCATGGCCGGCGATCACCAGAATATTGGGTTTCATTGCTACTGCCACTGTCGATGACCGTCACTTTCGATGACCGCCACGGTTGATGAAGAAAGCGCGGCCCCAGCGTCCGGCGCCGGGCGGGCCGCGTCAAGGTCAGAACGGGCGCACCACCACCAGGATCACAATGGCGACCAGCAGCAGTACCGGTATCTCGTTGAATACCCGGTAGAAGCGGTCGCTTTTGGTGTTGGCGTCGGCGGCGAATTTCTTCAGGTAGGCCAGACACACATGGTGGTAGCCGACCAGCAGCACCACCAGCGCCAGCTTGGCGTGCATCCAGCCCTGGGTTTTGTAGTAGTCCCAGTTCAGCGCCAGCATCCAGATGCCCAGCACCAGGGTGGCGATCATCGACGGGTTCATGATGCCCCGGTAGAGCTTGCGCTCCATGATCTTGAAGCGCTCGCGGCTGGGTTGGTCCTCGGCCATGGCGTGGTACACGAACAGCCGGGGCAGATAGAAGATGCCGGCGAACCAGCAGATCACGGCGATGATATGAAAGGCCTTCAGCCACAGCATGGCGCTCTCTCCGGACGGTGGCGCGTCTGTCGCGCCTGTTTACAAGTGAACGGGTCAACGTCATTGGAGTGTTGACCGCTGGACGGGCTATACTACCGGGCCTTTCCCCGCCACCAAAGCGCGGTCGCCCCGGACCGCCCCGACCGGACAAGAGGAGTGCCGTGAGCAAGCCGATGCGTGCCAGCCGTGTGATGCGATACTACCTGTTTCGCACGCGACGTCTGACCCGTAGGCAGCTGGGCACCATGCAAGACTGGAAGATGCGGGTGGTGTTCTGGATCGGCGCTCTGCTGGTCGGTCTGGTCACGGTGAGCTTCGCCTGGGTGGCGGAATACTGCGCCGACCTGTTCTTCCAGATGCAGCGGCAATCGTCCCTGTGGCCCATTCTGATCACGCCCCTGGGCATGTTGCTGGTCACCGCGATCATGCGGCGCACCGGCCCGGAATCCCAGGGCAGTGGTATTCCCCAGGTGCTGGTGGTGCTCAAGCAGCGCTACCACTGGCTGCGTCCCACTTTCCTGTCCCTGCGGGTGATCGTCACCAAGTTCGGGCTCACCTGCCTGGGCCTGTTGTGCGGCGCCAGCATCGGCCGTGAAGGGCCCAGCGTGCAGATCGGCGCCGCCATCATGTATTCGGCGGGCAAGATCGGCCGGCTGCAGCAGAAGTACGTGGACACCTCCTTGATCGTGGCCGGCGGCGCCGCCGGGGTGTCGGCGGCCTTCAACGCGCCCCTGGCGGGGATCGTGTTCGCCATCGAGGAACTGGCCGGCTCCTTCGAGCAGCGCACCAGCGGTACCCTGATTCTGGCGATTCTTTTGTCCGGTGTGGTGGTGCTCTCCATCGCCGGGCACTACAGCTACTTCGGGCATCCGGAAGGCGCCCTGGACCTCACCCATGACTGGCTTGCGGTAGGCGTGGCGGCGCTGGTTTGCGGGCTGCTGGGCGGCGCCTTCAGCCGCATGCTGATCGCCGGCAGCCGGTTCCTGTCCCCCTATGCCCGCAACCATCCCTACCGGGTGGTGCTGCTGTGCGCGCTGGTGGTGGTGTTCCTGGGGCTGCTCACCGGCGGCGCCACCTACGGCAGCGGCTATGAACAGGCCCGCCACCTGTTGTCCGGCGAAAGCCAGGGCGACTGGTTCTACCCGCTGGCGAAGATGGGCGCCACCCTGGTGTCCTATTTCACCGGCATGCCCGGCGGGCTGTTCTCGCCCAGCCTGGCCGCCGGGGCCGGCATCGGCAATGTGATCGGCGGTCTGTTCCCCGGCGTTTCCGTGGTGGGGCTGACGCTGGTGGCCATGGCCGCGTTCCTGGCGGCGGTGATCCAGCGCCCGATCACCTCCTTCGTGATCGTCATGGAGCTGACCGGCAACCGCCACGATATCCTGCTGCCGCTGATGGCCGGGGCCTTTCTGGCGGCGGCGGTTTCCAAGATCGTCTGGCTCAAGCCCCTTTACGATTCCCTGGCGGACCGCCTTCAGGAAGGGGAAGGCATGGCCCTGGACCGGGCCCGTGTGGTCAGTACCGAGGGTGGTGACGACAAGCGCTGAGTTGCCCGGTCCGCGAGCGGTGCCTATCATCCTGGTTTCAGAGGAAAGTATGAGAGAGCCCGCGACATGATGCCGTTTCCCCGTCTTCGCTATTTCCCGCCGGCGCGCCCGCTCTGATGGCGCGCCGTGACCGCCCGCGCGCCGGCGTGGACGATGTGGTGCTGGTGCCGGTCAGCCCGTCCCGGCGCCGGCGCCGCCGGGTGTCGTTGCTGATGGCGGCGGTGCTGGCGGTGCTGGCCGCCGCTGGCGGCGGCTTCTGGCTGGGGCAGGGCGGTGCCCTGGACACCGGGCGGCATATTCAGGAACTGCGCGCGGAACTCAAACAGACCCGGGAGAACCTGGCCGAGGCGCGCCAGGATCTGGCCCGCTATCGGGCCGATTCCCAGGTGTCCGACCAGGCCGGCGAACAGCTGCGCCAGGAAATCCGGGCCCTGCGTGACCAGGCGGCGGAATTGGAAGAGGCGGTGGCGTTCTACAAGAACGTGATGTCGCCGGGTTCCGCCGATAATCCCCTGCTGGTGCAGAAGTTCGAGGTGGCGCCCGCCGACGGCGAGCGCCGCTTCCGCTATCGCCTGGTATTGGTGCAGACCGGTGATAACCGGGACTACCTGTCCGGCCGGGTGAGCCTGGCGTTGAAGGGGATGCGCGACGGCAAGGCGGAAACCCTGGAGGCCGGGGATTGGCTCGATGACAGCAGTGAATTGAGCTTCAAGTTCCGTTATTTCCAGGAGCTTTCCGGTACTCTGACGGTGCCCGAGGGGTTCGAGGTGAGCGCGCTGGAAGTGACCGCGCGTTCCACCGGTGGCCGGCGTGCGGAGGTAACCCGCAGCCTGCCGTGGTGAAACAAGCGACCGACTATCAGGAGAGAGCAGGTGAGGCGAGACAAGAAGAACAGTGGCCAGCGGAATTTTCGTGACCACACCCTGATCGCGCCCAGTGCCCGCGTCATGGGCGACATCGAATTCAATGGTGGCCTCCACATCCAGGGGGAAGTGGAGGGCAACATCACCGTGGGCAGCGAAGGCGGCCAGCTGGTGATCGGCGAGACCGGCGTGGTGCGCGGCGAGATCCGGGTGCCGCGCATTACCATCAATGGCCGGGTGGAAGGCGACGTCAACGCCACCGAGCACCTGGAACTGGCCAGTAAGGCCCAGGTGGAAGGCAACGTGTTCTACGTCACCATCGAGATGCTGATCGGCGCCCGCGTCAACGGCAAGCTGGTGCGCCTCGATGAAGAGCGCCGCAACCTGCCGGCGCCGGAAAAACCCGGCGACGCCCGGGGCGACGCCTCGCCGGCCACGGACAATTCTTGACTGTAACACTCGGGTATTGGACCATGGCTTTCGTACCAGCATTTCAGGCCGACATGAGCGAATCCAATCCCATCATTCTGACCGAGCGAGCCGCCGCCAAGGTGCGCGAGCTGCGTGACGACGAAGGCAACCCCGACCTCAAGCTGCGGGTGTACATCACCGGCGGCGGTTGCGCGGGGTTTTCCTATGGCTTCACCTTCGACGAGCAGGTCAACGAGGACGACACCGCGGTGAACCGCGAGGACGTGACGCTGCTGGTGGATGCCATGAGCATTCAGTACCTGGACGGGTCCGAGGTGGACTACGAACAGGGGCTGATGGGCTCCCGGTTCATCGTTCACAACCCCAACGCCGCCACCACCTGTGGCTGCGGGTCGTCGTTCTCGGTATAGAGACATGGCCTGGCCGGCCGGTTTTTCGGCGCCGCCGGGAACCGGAGCGGTCACACAACGGTCATCAAAGTATCAGATTACTGTCGTTAACAGCACGGAAGCTGGAGGCATGATGATACAGCGTCCTTCACTACAGCGTATGACCGCCGCCGACGCCCGCGCCATGGGCTGGTTGCTGCGTCAGCCCCGTGCTGCCCATCGGGCGCAGCTGGCCCGTGGCATCTCGCGGCTCGGCGATGGCCCCCTCTACGTGTTCCTGGCGTTGGTTATCTGGTTGCTGGACAGCACCCAGGGGACCCGCTTCGCCCAGGCGGCGGTGATTGCCTACGGCCTGGAAGTGCCGGCCTTCATGCTGCTCAAGCACCTGATCAAACGGCCGCGACCGGCGGATATGGACACCACCCTGTGCGTGTTCCTGAAGCCGGCGGACCGCTTCAGTTTTCCCTCCGGCCACACCGCCGCCGCCTTTGTCATGGCCACGCTGATGGGCGTGTTCTACCCGGTCTGTGCCACGGTGATGCTGGCGTTCGCCGGCCTGGTGGGGCTGTCCCGGGTGTTGCTGGGCGTGCATTACCCTTCCGACATCGCCGCCGGCGCCCTGCTGGGCAGTCTGTGCGCGATGACCGCCATGCTGTTGGTGGGCTGAGCCGCTTCAGTCCGGCAGCGTCAGTCGGCCGAGAATCGCCGGCCGGGTGGCGCCGGTGACCGCCGGCGCATTGCCCGGCACCCGATGCCACCAGGCCCAGGCCAGCCAGGCAAAGGCCGCCGCCTCCACCCAGTCCGGCGCCAGGCCGGCCACCGAAGTGGATTCCGCACTCACTCCCAGGCAGCGACTCAGGCGCGCCATCAGATCACCATTGTGGGCGCCGCCGCCACACACCAGCAGACGCTCCGGCGCGAACGCCGCCAGCGCTTCGGCGACGCTGCGGGCGGTCAGCTCCGCCAGCGTGGCCTGGACATCCCGGGGCTCGGCGTCGTCGGCCAGGAAGCCCGCCAGCCAATCCAGATGAAAATACTCGCGGCCGGTGCTCTTCGGCGGCGCCTGTCTGAAATACGGGTCCTGGAGCAGGGCCTCCAGCAGTGCCGGCAGCACCCGCCCACCGGCCGCCCAGGCGCCGTCGGCGTCATAGCTCCGCCCCTGGTGCCGTTGGTGCCAAAGGTCCATCAGGGTGTTGGCCGGGCCGGTGTCGAACCCGCCGATCAGCGTGCCCTCCCGCAGCAGGCTGACATTGGCGATACCGCCCAGATTCAGCACCGCCACCCGGGCGTCCGGCGCCGCCAGCAGGTACTCGTGGAAGCGAGGCGCCAGGGGCGCGCCCTGGCCTCCCAGCACCATGTCCTTGTTACGGAAATCACTGATCACCGGCAGGCCGGTGGCGGTGGCCAGGGTGTCCGGGCAGCCCAGTTGCAGGCTGAACCCGTCCTGCCCAGGGCGATGGCGAACGGTCTGGCCATGGCAGCCGATGGCGGTGATGGTGTCCGGATCGATGCCGGCGTCGGCCACCAGTGCCTGAACGGCGGTGGCGTACTCCCGGCCAAGCGCCCGGTGGCAGGGGCCGGCGCGATCGATCTCGTCGGCGCCCGGGCGGGTCAGGGTCTGCAGGGTGTCACGCAGTGCGGCGGGCAGGGGCGCGGAGTGGGTGGCCAGTAGCTCCACCCGGTGGTCGGTGAAGCGGGCCAGCACGGCATCCACGCCGTCCAGGCTGGTGCCGGTCATAAGACCGGCGAACACCGAATCAGAACACATTGCTGCTGGCCAGCGTGGCGGCTTCCGCGAACAGGGTCATCTGAGCGTCCATGCGTTTGGTTTGTACCAGGAACTGGGGCTTTTCGTTGCCGCCCACGCCTTCCGCCTTGGGCAGTTCCACGGTCTGCGGATTGCGGTGCACGCCGTCCACCCGGAACTCATAGTGCAGGTGGGGGCCTGTGGCCAGACCGGACATGCCCACATAGCCGATGGTCTGCCCCTGGGTGACCCGGCTGCCCACGCGCATCCCCTTGGCGAAGCTGCGCATGTGCGCGTACAGGGTGCTGTAGCGCTGGCCATGTTTGAGGATCAGCACATTGCCATAACCGCCCTTGACCCCGGCGAAGATCACCTTGCCGTTGCCGGCGGCCTTGATCGGCGTGCCGCTGGGGGCGGCGTAGTCGATGCCGCGGTGGGCGCGCACCTTGTTGAGAATCGGGTGCTTGCGGCCCAGGTTGAACCGCGAGCTGATGCGCGAGAACGCCACCGGGGTGCGGATGAACGCCTTGCGCATGGAGCGACCCTGGCTGTCGAAATAGTCGGTATCGCCGGAGCGGGTTTGGAACCGGTAGGCGGTCAGGTGGCGCCCCTGGTTCCAGAACTCCGCCGCCAGGATATTGCCCTCGCCGACTTTCTCGCCGTCCAGATAAAGCTCCTCGTAGAGCACCCGGAAGCGGTCGCCGTTGCGGATGTCGAGCACGAAATCGATGTCCCAGCCAAAGATGTTGGCCAGTTGCATGGTCAGGTTGTCGCTCATGCCGGCGGCGTGGCCGGCCAGGAACAGGGAATTGTCGATGGTGGCTTCCGCGAACCGGGTGCGGCGCTGGTATTGCCGGGTCTCGCTTTCCACCCGCCAGCGGCCATCGTCCTTGAGAATCGCTTTGACGGTCTGCACCCGTGACGGGTGGTAGCTGAGGGCGGTCAGTTCACCCTGGTCGTCCACGGAGATGTTCAGGTGGTCGCCGGGGCGCAGCCTGGCCAGTTCGGCCAGCTTGTCGTCGCCGGTGACCAGGCGGTGCACCTGGGCGGCGGTAACGCCGTGGGCCTGCAGCAGGGTGGAAAGGGTGTCCCCGGATTTGACCTCCAGCTCCACCCAATCGCGCTCCGGTTCCTTCGGCACGGGCTCCGCCGCGGTCACGGCATGGCCGGGTTCAGGTTGCGGCTGGCTGGCGGCCACCGCCGGTGCCGGCTTCGGCAGGACCAGGGTGCGCGAGCGTTCGGGGTGGCTCTCTCCGGATTCCGGCGCCAGGGCCATGATCACCACGGTAAGAGCAAGGGCGGCGGAGAGGGCAAGGTGGGCACGGGGAAATCGGCGCGCCATGCGGCCGAGGGCGGAAAGTTTCATTCTCATGCTGATCGCTACACTCTGAATTGGCCGCCTTGGGCATTCATGGCGGAGCCTCCGGCCTGGGATTCGCGGGGGAGGTTCCTTGAATTGGAGCAAAGATACCCGCCTTCTACCGGCGCCTTCAAGTGCTACAATAGCCCGCTTTTCCGGGTCCGGAAGCCCCGGCGGTCGGCTTTTCTGACCGTCGCGGGGCGGCCGGGTTCCCCGTTATTCTGGGCTTGCCGCCGGGGCGGTCCTAGGTATTGAGGTAGTTCATGGTCAAGGTCGAAGAGCAAATGGCGCTGCTGTCACGGGGCGCCGATGAGATCATTCAGGAAGACGAACTGCGCGAGCGCATCGCCAGTGGCAAGCCGTTGCGGGTCAAGGCCGGCTTCGATCCCACCGCGCCGGATCTGCACCTGGGGCATACGGTGCTGATTAACAAGCTGCGCCAATTTCAGGAGCTGGGGCACCATGTGATGTTCCTGATCGGTGATTTTACCGGCCTGATCGGCGACCCCACCGGCAAAAGCGCCACCCGGCCGCCGCTCACCCCGGAGGAGATCGGGCGCAACGCGGAAACCTATAAAGAGCAGGTGTTCAAGATCCTTGACCCGGACAAGACCGAGGTGGTGTTCAACTCCACTTGGATGAACGAGCTGGGCGCCGCCGGCATGATCAAGCTGGCCAGCCAGTACACGGTGGCGCGCATGCTGGAGCGCGATGACTTCGACAAGCGCTACCGGGCCAACCAGCCGATTGCCGTCCATGAGTTCCTCTATCCCCTGGTGCAGGGCTACGACTCGGTGGCCATGGAGGCGGACGTGGAGCTGGGCGGCACCGACCAGAAGTTCAACCTGCTGATGGGGCGCACCCTGCAGAAGGCCCACGGCCAGCGACCGCAGATCTGTCTGACCATGCCGATCCTGGAAGGGCTCGACGGGGTGCAGAAGATGTCCAAGTCGCTGAAGAACTATGTGGGCGTCAGTGACGCGCCCGGCGATATGTACCGCAAGCTGCTGTCGATCCCCGATGCCCTGACCTGGCGCTACTATGAATTGCTCAGCGGGCTCTCCAACGAGGCGCTGGCGGAGCGCCGGGCCGAGGCGGAGCGCCTGGGCAGTCCCCAGGAGGCCAAGAAAGCCTTTGCCCTGGAGATGGTGACCCGGTTCCACGGCGAGGAGGCGGCCCGCGCGGCGCCGTCCTCGGCCGGCAACCTGACCGCCCTGGGTGAGATCCCGGACAATGTGCCGGAAGTGGAGGTGGTGCTGGAGGACGGCGACCAGATTCACGTGGTGCCGTTGCTGCGTCTGGCCGGGCTGGCCCAGAACGGTAAGGCGGCCAAGGACGTGTTTGCCCGGGGCGCGGTCTATGTGGACGGCCACCAGCTCACCGAGGAGCGCAGCTTCGCCCGGGGCGAGAGCGCGGTGATCCAGGCCGGCAAGAAAAAGATCGCCCGGGTAATCATCAAGTAAACCCAGGCGGGGCGCGGCTTTGGGCCCCTTCACGGCGGTGGCGGCCTGGACGAAATCTGACCGCTTGAAACGAATTTCAAGAAAAGCTCGAAAAAAGGTTTGACAGGTACGGCCCGATCCGTAGAATGCGCACTCCTCGACGGGGCAACGACGAAACGCTCAGCCCCGCGGCTCTTTAACAATCAGGCAAGCAAACGTGTGGGACCTGTTCGGAG
>CENV01010722.1_pt1 | contig 18110 bp, 18 predicted proteins | sample 530231 | NCBI WGS metagenome assembly CENV01 (sample SAMEA2619815, study PRJEB7988) | marine metagenome | biome: marine biome (ENVO:00000447); feature: surface water layer (ENVO:00002042); material: "saline water (ENVO:00002010), including plankton (ENVO:xxxxxxxx)" | depth 5 m | reverse complement strand
CAGGCCGTTCATGGCCATCCACGGGCAGTGGGCGCAGCTGCGGCATTGGGCGCCGCTGCCGCCGGTGGGCGCTTCCACGAAGGTCTTGTGCGGCGCCAGTTGCTGCATCTTGTAGAAGATGCCCTTGTCGGTGGCGACGATAAAGCGGTCGTTGGCCATCTCGGTGGCGGCCTGGATCAGCTGCGAGGTGGAACCCACCACGTCGGCGATCTCCACCACCGCCGCCGGCGATTCCGGGTGCACCAGCACCGCCGCGCCCGGGTGGGCGGCCTTCAGGTCGAGCAGCCCCTGGGCCTTGAATTCCTCATGGACGATGCAGGCGCCGTCCCAGCACAGCACGTCGGCGCCGGTCTTGGCGCGCACATAGCTGCCCAGGTGTTTGTCCGGGGCCCACAGGATTTTTTCGCCGCGCTGGTCCAGGTATTCGATCAGTTCCACCGCGATGGACGAGGTCACCACCCAGTCGGCGCGGGCTTTCACCGCCGCCGAGGTATTGGCGTAGACCACCACGGTGCGGTCCGGGTGCTGGTCGCAGAAGGCGGCGAACTCATCCTCCGGGCAGCCGATGTCCAGGGAGCAGGTGGCTTCCAGGGTGGGCATGAACACCCGCTTTTCGGGGCTGAGAATCTTGGCGGTCTCGCCCATGAAGCGCACGCCTTCCACGATCAGCGTGCTGGCCGGGTGGTCGCGGCCGAAGCGGGCCATCTCCAGGGAGTCGGCCACGCAGCCGCCGGTTTCCTCGGCCAGGGCCTGGATTTCCGGGTCGGTGTAATAGTGCGCCACCATCACGGCGTCGCGCTGCTGTAACCGTTCCTTAATGCGGCGCCGGTACAGTGCGCGTTGATCGTCGGTGAGTTCGGGCTGATCCCCGGTGCCCGCCAGATGGGCGCGCACGATCTCTTGAGCCTGTGCAGTCATACGGCAATACCGCCCCGGATAGGGGGCTTTGTTCTGGGTCTTGGGACACCGCCGGCGGGGTGGCCACCGGGGCGCGGACGGCAAACTATACCATATTGATCAGGGCCGCACCCCGGCCATGGTCAAAAGCGACGCAGGCCGCTCAGTTCAGCCGTTGCCGGGGGCGGTAGCCGGGCCCCGCCGCCAGCAGATGCACGGTGCTGATGGCCCGCTCCATGAAGGCCCCCTGGCAGTAGCACAGGTAATAATCCCACATCCGGCAGAACCGATCATCGAAGCCCAGCTCGCGGATGCGGGGCAGCGCGCGCAGGAAGCGCTCGCGCCAGTCCGCCAGGGTGCGGCCGTAGTGTTCGCCGATATCGTCCAGGGCCAGCGGCATCAGCGCGGTGTTGTCGCGCAGCCCCTGACACATCACCGACACCGACGGCAGGAAGCCGCCCGGGAAAATATAGCGCTTGATGAAATCCACCCGGTCACGGGCATAACGGTAGCGCTGGTCGGGCACGGTGATGGCCTGCAACAGCAGCAGCCCGTCGGGCTTGAGCCGCTCGCCCAGCACTCGGAAATAGCCGTCCAGGTACTGGTGCCCCACCGCCTCGATCATCTCCACGGACACCACCCGGTCGTACTTGCCGTCCAGGTCGCGGTAGTCCTTTTCCAGCACCTCGATACGGTCTTCCAGGCCGGCGGCGCGCACCTGCTCGCGGGCGTAGCGGGCCTGTTCCCGGGAAATGGTGGTGGTGGTCACCCGCACGCCATGGTGGCGGGCGGCGTACAGGGCCAGCCCGCCCCAGCCGGTGCCGATCTCCAGCAGGTGCTGGCCGGGGGCCAGCTCCAGGCGCTGGCAGATCCGCTCCAGCTTGTACTCGGAGGCGGTTTCCAGGTCCGCGTCCACCTCCGGGTAGACCGCGCTGGAGTACATCATGCTGCGGTCCAGGAACAGGGCGAAGAAGTCGTTGCCCAGGTCGTAATGGGCGGCGATGTTGCGGCGCGAGCCCGCCGGCGAGTTGCGGTTGAGGGTGTGCAGCAGCTTCAGGGCCGGCCGGGCCAGCAGCGCGGCGCCGGCTTCCATGGCTTGCATGGCCTCCACGTTGGCGGCGAAATAGCGGATCACCGCCAGCAAATCCGGGCTGTCCCAGGCGCCGGCCATATAGGCTTCCGCCGCGCCCAGGGAGCCGCCGGTCATCATTGCCCGGTAGGTGTCCCAGTGGTGGATTTCGATCTCCGCGCCGAAGTATGCCGCGTCGCCGATCACCACCACTTCCCCGTCCGGCTCGCGCAGCGTCACGCCGCCGTGGGGCAGCTTCGCCAGGTGCGCCTGCACCTGCTTTCTCGCCACACCCTGCATCCAGGATGGACGCTGAGTCGCCAGGGCTTTTTCACCGTCCATCATGTGTTTTGTCTCCATTCTCACCGTCCCCGTCCCCGGCGCCGGGGTGTGCGTACACCCGCACGCCCTTGCGCCAGAGTTTCCAAGCCTGCCAGTAAATCCCCGCCAGGGTGCGAACCCCCTGGGCCCCGAAGCGGGCGATCACCGCCGTCATCGCCGGCGGGCGGGCCTCGAGCATGGCCAGATCCAGGCCGGCGGCGAACACCGTCTGCTCACCGTCCTGGTCCCGCAACGTTAGGCGGAAGGCGGGAAATAGGGCGTGAAGGGTCCAGTGGTAGCGCAACGCCAGGGGTAAAAACGGCGACACGTGGAAGGTTTTGTCGTGTTCGACCACCTGATCCCCGTTCTCCTGACGGAACCGCAGCGGGTAGAAGTGCCGCTCCCGCCAGGGGGTGTTACGCACCTCCGCCAGCGCCGCGTCCGGCTTGTCCTCGCCATCAGCGAAATGGAAATACAGCACCAGCGGATTGAACAACACGCCGAAGGTGCGCCACTGGCCAAGCATGCAGACCCGGCCGGCGCTCCAGTCCAGGCCCAGCTCGGTGGCCTTGGCGCGCACCTTGTGGTCCAGGGGACGGTCCTGCGGATCGACGAAATCCCGATCCCGGAAGGTCACCGGCCGCCAGCGGCGCCCCCAGCCGGGGTGGCGCCGAACCAGTTCATCGGTGGCATCCAGGTCACACCACACCAGCCACAGCGGATAGCGGAAGCGGTGGTCCACCGGGGTGAAGCGGCGGTGCCAGACATGGCCCCGGGCCAGCGCGAAACGGGGAATCACGGCGCGCCCTCCAGACCCTTGACCACCGCCAGCGCCGAGGCCACCCCGTCCTCGTGGAAACCGTTGCGGCACCAGGCCCCGCAGAACCAGGTGCGGCGGGCACCGTTGTCCGCCAGCAGGGTGTCGCGGGCCGCCAGCCCGTCCAGGGTGAACAGCGGATGGTCGAAACGCACCCGGTGCAGCACCCGTTGCGGATCGATGCGGTCGCCGGCGTTGAGCGTTACACAGAAGGTTTCCGGCGCCTCCAGGCCCTGCAGGATGTTCATGTTGTAGGTGACCTGCACCGGCTGGTCGTCGCCGGCCTCGCCGAGCAGCGCGTTCCAGCTTGACCAGACCCGCCGCTGGCGGGGCAGCAGCCGGGTGTCGGTGTGCAGCACCACGTCGTTGCTTTGGTACGGCAGCCGCGCCAGGCAGTCCCGCTCGCGCGGGTCCGGGTCGGCCAGCAGAGCCCGGGCCTGGTCGCTGTGGCAGGCCAGGATCACCTGGTCGAAGCGCTCGCTGGCGCCGTCCAGGGTCAGGGTCACGCCCTGTTCATCGCGGCGTACCTGACGCACCGGCGTGGCGGTGCGGATCTGCGCCTGGCAGCGCTGCCGGAGGGCGGTCACATAGCTGCGCGATCCGCCGGGCACCACGTACCACTGCGGGCGATTGCGCAGGGCCAGCAGGCCGTGATTGATAAAGAAGCGCACGAAAAAACGGGCCGGAAACGCCTCCATCTGCGCCAGGGAACAGGACCAGATGGCGCCGCCCATGGGCAGGATGTAGTGGCGCCGGAACGCTTCGCCGTAGCCCCGGGCGCGCAGGTACTCGCCCAGGGGCAGCTCGCCCTGGCTCTGCTCCAGCAGTGCCGGCGCTTCCCGGTTGAAGCGCAGAATGTCGGCGAGCAGACGCCAGTGGCCGGGACGCAGCCAGTTGCGGCGCTGGCCGAAAAAGCCCGCCAGGCCGTCGCCGCAGTATTCCACCCCGCTGGCCGCGTCGCTCACCGCGAAGCCCATGGCGGTGGGCTGGCGGCCGATGCCCAGTTCCGACAGCAGCGCTTCGAAGTTCGGGTAGGTACGGTCATTGAAAACAATAAAGCCCATGTCCACCGCATAGTCGCCGTGGTCCCGGTGCACGTCCAGGGTGTAGGTGTGGCCGCCGGGCCGCGCTTCCGCCTCGAACACCGTGACCTGGTGCCGCTCGCCCAGATACCAGGCGGCGGTCAGACCACTGATGCCGGCGCCGATCACCGCGATACGCTGGCTCATTGTCCGCCCTCCTGCTGGCGCCAGGCGTCACCGGCCTGGCGGAACGCTTGCTGAACGTGTTCCTTGACGCCCTTGTGGGCGACGATGGGCGCCGGGTAGTCCGGGCACAGCAGCGGCTGGGTCCAGGGTTCGTGGATGCTGTCATTGTCCAGTTCGGCCAGCTCCGGCACATAGCGGGCGATAAAGCGGCCGTCCGGATCGAAACGCTGGCTCTGGCGGATCGGGCTGAACACCCGGAAGTACGGGGCGGCGTCGGTGCCGGTGGAGGCACTCCATTGCCAGCCGCCGTTGTTGCTGGCGAAATCGCCATCGATAAGATGCTGCATGAAAAAGCGTTCGCCCCTGTGCCAGTCGATAAACAGATGCTTGCTGAGAAACATGGCGGTCAACATGCGCAGCCGGTTGTGCATCCAACCGGTGCGTACCAGTTGACGCATGGCGGCGTCCACCAGCGGATAACCGGTGCGGCCCTCGCACCAGGCTTGAAAATGCCCGTCGTTGTCGTTCCATTGCAACAGCCGGGTTTCCGGTCGGAACGGCGCGCCGGTGGCCAGCGCCGGGAAGCGGTGCATGATCTGGCGGTAAAAGTCGCGCCAGGCCAGTTCGCCGATCCAGGTGGCGGCGCCTTCCCGGGCGCCGCTGTCGGCCAGCGCCCGGCGCGCCGCCAGGTAGGCGTCCAGGGGTGCCAGGGTGCCGGCGGACAGCGCCGTGGACAGGCCGCTGGTGCCGGGCTCGGCGGGAAAGTCCCGGTAGCGTTTGTAGTCGCCCAGCTGGTGCTCCACGAAGTCGTAGAGCTGCCGGTAGGCGGCGGCTTCCCCGGGCCGCCACGGCCGGGTCAGGCTGTCCGGCAGATTCAGCCCGTCGCGCAGCGCCGCCACCCGGTCACGGCCCTGGAAACGGCCCTGGTTCGAGGAGCCGGACGGCTGCGGCCAGGCCGGCTCCGGCACCGCGTACCGGTCGGCGTCGTCCATCCACTGGTCCCAGCGTTTCTTGTAGGCGGTGAACACGGTATAGGGCGTGCCCTTGCCGGTGCTCAGGGTGCGCGGCGGCACCAGCACGCCGTCGTCGAAACCGTGCAGCCGCACCCCGTCCTGCTCCAGCCGCCGGGCCACCGCCCGGTCCCGGTTCAGCTCGTTGAGCGGGTACTCCCGGTTGCAGAAAATCTCCCGGACCCCGTGCTCGGCCACGAAGCCAGCCAGGGTGTCCGCGACGCCGTCGAAGTCACCGGCGTCCAGCACATGCAGATCGATGCCCTTGGCGGCCAGGTTGTCACCCAGTTCCAGCAGGCTTTCCAGCACATACCAGCGGCGCAGCGGCGCCACCTCGTGCCGGTCCCACTGACGCGGGCACAACAGATACAGGGCGATCACCGGATCGCCGCCGGCCAGCGCCTGGGTCAGGGGCGTGTGCCCGTGACAGCGCAAGTCGTTACGAAACCACACCAGTCGCACCGGCGTCTCCTCTTGCAGGGGTATCTTGAAGCCCGCTCTGGTCGAGCCCGGCGCCCAGGGCGTCCCAGGCGGCGTACAGCGCGGCCCGGTCACCGGGCACCCGCCGCAACCAGCGCGGGGTGATCAATTCGTCGGTGAGCGCCGGGCCGGTGCACCAGACCGGCAGGCCGGGCGCCGCATCGGCGGGCCACAGCTGCTCCGCCCGGCGCCGGCCCGGATGTTCGCCGAGCACCCACAGCACCCCGCGGGTGCGCGGGTCCGCCAGCCACGGCGCCAGGGCGCCCCAGGCCGGCGCCTCCTCCAGGCACCAGACCGGCACGCCGCGCGGCACCGCCCGGCTCAGAGCCGGCAGCGGATTACCCACCGCCAGCACCAGCCAGGCCGGGTCGGCACGGCCGGGGGCCAGCGCCAGCGCCCGGCCACCCAGCTTCTGGCGCAAAAAGCTGTCCAGCAGCGAGCGGGCGGCGGTGCCGTCCGGCCGGGCCCGCAGATGCTCGCGCAACGGGTCGCAGCAGTGCGTGAGGACCTTGTCCAGCGCGTAGTCGGCCACCTGGCGCTGGAACCACTGCTCCAGGCGCGGCAGATTGCGCGCCTCCAGCGCCGCCAGGGCCTCCTCCACGGCGGACCGCCAGGGATCACCGGCCAGCACCGGGCCGCCCTCCCCGTCCAGCACCGCCCGTACCTGACTGATCGGCAGACCCCGCTCCAGCCAGCCCAGCACCTGGCGGATACGGTCCAGATCCTCATCGCTGTAGCGGCGATGGCCACGGGCGGTGCGCGCTGGGCGAATCAGCCCGTAGCGCCGCTCCCAGGCGCGCAGGGTCACCGGCAGCACGCCGGTACGCTCGCTGATCGCCTGGATGCTGTAGTCGTTGCTCGCCATGGGGGTCATACCCGGTTGCGGAGGCCGAGGGCGTCCGGATAGGGGTTCAGGTAGTCCTGCAGCGCCAGATAGGGCTGCGCCACCTTGCGTTGGGCGCCGCGCAGCAGGGTCATGGGCACCACCAGGGGCACGTCGCCACGGTGATAGGCGTCGATCTGCTCATGCAGCAGGTGCCGGTCCGCGTCGTCCAGGTGGTCGCGCAGGAACCCGGCCAGGTGGAGCATGGCGTTGACGTGGGCGCCCGGGGAAACCTGCCGGGCCATGGCCGGCATGAAGGCGCCGATATAGTCGTCGGCGATCTCCTCCAGCGGCCGGCTCTTGAGGTCCGCCAGCAGCGGGCCCAGGCGCCGGTAGGTGACCTCGCTGTGGGCCAGCAACTGGAATTTGTGGCGGCTGTGAAAACCGATCAGCCCCTTGGCGGTGAGCCCGGCCTCGCGCAGGCGGCACCAGTCGTCGTAGACGAACACCCGCTCCACGAAGTTCTCGCGCAGACGGTCGTCGTTGAGGCGGGCCTCCTCCTCCACCGGCAACAGCGGATAGCGCGCCATCAGGGCGGCGGCGAACAGGCCGCTGGCATCGCGGCGCCCCACTTCGCCGTCCTCCCGGTACACGCGGATACGCGCCATGCCACAGCTCGGCGACTTGGCCATCAGCACGAAACCGCGCAGCCCGGCCAGCCCCTCCAGGGTGCGGTCCACGAAGCCGTTCATCAGGTCGGTGAAGTCCTGCTCCCCACGGGTGGCCTTCAGCCGCACGCCCTGGTCGGTATCCACCAGATGCATGGCCTGGCGGGGCGCGCCCAGGCCGGCGCCCATCTCCGGGCACAGGGAATGAAAATCGAAATAGCGGGACAGCACCTCGGTGCAGTAGCGGGAGTGCTTGTGGCCACCGTCGTGGCGCACCTCCTGGCCCTGAAGGCAGGCGCTGATGCCCACCGGAATGCGGTCGTCCTGAGATTTGGCGTGGTGCTCGCGATCCATGGCGTGGTACCTGTACAAGTGGTCGTTCTTGTACAAGTTTCAGGCCGCCATGATGAAAACATCGTGAAGCCAGCGGGCCCGGTTTCGCCGACGGCCACATTTAAATCTGTTTTACACACGGCGGCGAAAAATCATGAGACAGTGATCCTGCGTCGCCGGCCACGGATGGTCACCGCCTCCCCCAGGGCGTCAAGCGGCGCATATCCCCCTTCCTTCAGGCAATGAAGGAACCCCCAAGGCCACCTCCCCCCGGGTGGCCTTTTTTTTGCCCTGCCGTCCGTGACAGCCATCCTCCCGCCCCCGGCGTAGGAGCGACTTCAGTCGCGATAACAATGGCGCCGGGCTGATCGCGGCTGAAGCCGCTCCTACAGAAATCTTCGGCGGCGGTGCGCTACCTCGGAGCGGAGCTGTATGGGCCTTCCGGGCCCCGGGGTAGGAGCGACTTCAGTCGCGATGGCGATGGCGCCGGGCTTGATCGCGGCTGAAGCCGCTCCTACAGCAATCTTCGGTGGCGGTGCGCTACCTCGGAGCGGAGCTATATGGGCCTTCCAGGCCCCCCGGGGTAGGAGCGACTTCAGTCGCGATGACGATGGCGCCGGAGGGGATCGCGGCTGAAGCCGCTCCTACAGAAATCTTCGGTGGCGGTGCGCTACCTCGGAGCGGCGCTGTTCGGGCCTTCCAGGCCCCCCGGGGTAGGAGCGACTTTAGTCGCGATAACGATGGCGCAGGAGGCGATCCCGGGCGCGTGAGCGGGTTCGGTTCGGGGTTTCAAAGGGGGGATGGCGCAGACAAAAAAAGGCCCGCTGTATAGCGGGCCTTTTAAGGTTTGGTGGGTCGTGATGGGCTCGAACCATCGACCAATTGGTTAAAAGCCAACTGCTCTACCAACTGAGCTAACGACCCGTCGAACGAGGCGCAAATAATACGGATTTATTTCCCCATGACAAGGGTTGAGGCGGAATTTTTTATCGATCAGCGATAGATCGTTGGATCTTTGACCAATGCCTGCTCGAAGCCCTGGCGGCGCAGGCGGCAGCTGTCGCAGCGTCCGCAGGCGCGGCCGGCCTCATCGGCCTGATAGCAGGACACGGTGAGGCCGTAGTCCAGCCCCAGTTCGGTGCCCCGGCGGATGATGTCGGCCTTGGAGAGGCGCATCAGGGGCGTGGCGATCTCGATGGGGTGGCCTTCCACGCCGGCCTTGGTGGCCAGACCGGCCAGGGTCTGGAAGGCGTCGATGAACTCGGGGCGGCAGTCCGGGTAGCCGGAGTAGTCCACGGCGTTGACGCCGATGTAGATGGCGCTGGCGTCCACCACCTCGGCCAGGCCCAGGGCCAGGGACAGGAACACGGTGTTGCGGGCGGGCACATAGGTGACCGGGATGCCGTCACCGCCCTCCTCCGGCACCTCGATGGCGTGGTCGGTGAGCGCCGAGCCGCCGATGGTGCCCAGGCCCAGTTCGATGACCCGGTGGGATTCGGCGCCCAGGGCCTGTGAGACCCGGACCGCGGCGTCCAGCTCCGAGCGGGTGCGCTGGCCGTAGTCGAAGGCGATGGTGTGGCAGCGGTAGCCCTGGTCACGGGCGATGGCCAAGCAGGTGGCGGAGTCCAGGCCACCGGAAAGCAGCACCACGGCGGTGTTCATGTTGGTTCTCCTCATATTGGTCGGTTCGACGGCTTACCGTGCACCGGAAGCGGCCGGTAGCGTTGCGCTTCAGGCACGATCAGTGGCGGTTTGATCGCGGCTGAAGCGGTTCGCCGCCCGGCCGCGCCTACAGGTACCGGCGCGCCTCAGCGGCCCCGGGCGTCGTTCCAGAGCAGCTTGTGCAGCTGCAGCTGGAAGCGCACCGGCAACCGGTCGGCGACGATCCAGTCGGCCAGGTCGGCGCCGCTCAGCTGGCCGTGCACCGGCGAGAACAATACGTCGGAGACCCGCGCCGCCAGGTTGTGCTGGTCGAGCATGAATCGTGCCCAATCATAATCCCGGCGGTCGGCGAGCACGAACTTCACCTGGTGGTGGGGGCGCAGGTGGGTGATGTTCTCCAGGCGGTTGTTGTGCTGCTCGCCGGAGCCCGGCGCCTTCAGGTCCATGACCACCGAGACCCGTTCGTCCACCGGCGCGATGTCCATGGCGCCGCCGGTCTCCAGGCTCACTTCATAGCCCCGGTCGCACAGGGCGGTGAGCAGCGGCAGGCAGTTGGGCTGGGCCAGGGGCTCGCCGCCGGTGACGGTGACAAAGCCGGCGCCGTGGCCGGCCACCTGGTCGAGAATGGCGTCCAAGGTGTGCTTTTCGCCGCCCTGGAAGGCGTATTCGGTGTCGCACCAGACACAGCGCTGCGGGCAGCCGGTGAGGCGCACGAACACGGTGGGCCGGCCCACGGTGCGGGCTTCGCCCTGCAGGGAATGGAAGATTTCGGTGACGCGCAGTTCCACGGTGATTCCGGGCTTGGGGACTGGGGGGTGGATTCTAGGGCCTGTGGGGGGGAAATGATAGGTTGGGGGGATCGCGACTGAAGTCGCTCCTACGGGGCCTACGGATTCAATGTAGGAGCGGCCGGGCGGCGAACCGCTTTAGCCGCGATAGGGTTTCACTGACTGTTGAGCTGTTTGAGCATGGCCTCGGCCATCTCCGCTTCGGAGGCGTCCGGGAACTGCTTGATCAGCTTGTGCAGGGTGACCTTGGCTTCCGGGGTGTTACCGGCCTGGGCCTGCAGGCTGGCCAGCTTGTAGAGGCTGGTCGGCGCGCGACTGTGGTTGGGGTATTCGTCCACCACGGTCTGAAATTGCTGGCGGGCCTTGTCCAGTTGGGGCTTCTTCTGATTGCTGTAGACCTCGCCCAACCAGAAGTGGGCGTGGGCACGAAACTGCCCCTGGGGGAAATCCTTGAGATAGTTTTCGAAGGCGGTGGCGGCGGCGTCGAAGTCTCGTTCGAGCAGCTTGCCACGGGCCGCTGTGTAGGCGGCGCGATCCGCTTCCGGGTCGGCGGGGGCGTTGTTCTTGCCACCATCGTCGCCGGCTTCGGCATCGGTTTGAGGTGCGTTCTTGGTCTGATCGACCAGGGCGTTGATACGGGTATCCAGATCCAGGTAACGCTCGCGTTCGGCGGCCTTGAGCCGATCCAGATCGTGACGCAGTTCCTCCACCTGACCTTGCAGGCTCTGGATCTGCTTCTGGTATTGCTCGATCTGCTGCATCAGCACGTAAAGCCCGTCGTCACCGCCGTTGGCGGTGGACGGGTTCGCCGAACCCGGGCCGCCGGAGGAGCCACGCTCCTCGACGACCAGGGGTCCGGTGGTCTGCGCCTGGGCACAGACCACCGGACCGGCAAGCAGGAACGCCAGGGCGGCGTGTTTGAATACCTGCTTGAACATCATCATCGGTTACGGACGGCCGGCGGTGTAGTTCAGAACCACGCGACGGTTTTTAGCCCAGTCCATTTCGGTGTGACCGAAAGCGGCGGGCTTCTCTTCGCCGTAAGCAACGGTTTCCAGCTGGGAAGCGCTCACGCCCTGCACGCGCAGGAACTTCTGAACGGCTTCGGCACGACGCTCGGACAGAGCCACGTTGTACTCACGGGTACCGCGCTCGTCGGCGTGACCTTCCAGGCGCACCTTGGCGTTCGGGTTTTGCTTCAGGTACTTGGCGTGGGCGCGCAGGCTTTCAAACGCGGCCGCCGGTACGGTGTTGCTGTCGAAGGCAAAGTAGATTACCCGGGTGTCGGTGGTGCCATCGTAGTTGGACGGATGGTTGTGGAAGTTTTCCGCGGTCAGCGGAATGGAGCTGGTTTCCGGCTTGGACGGCTTCGGACGCTCGACCGGAGTGGTCGGCGTGGTTTGAGTGTTCTGACCCATGGTGTCCGTGGAAGAGGTATCTTCCTCGGTAGGCGTGCTGGAACACGCAGCCAGCAGACCTGCAAGAATCACGGCAAGAAACGGTTTAATGAACGAACGCATACGAAAACTCCTATTGATTTCCTGTGTTGGAACTCTGAGATCCGTTCAGAGGAACGGCGACCAGGCCGGTTCCCTGACTTCCCCTTCCTTCGACGGAAGCTCCACCTTCACTCTCCCGTCGATGGACACGGCTTGCAGGACCCCCGTACCCCGGTATTGCGTCCCGTAAATTATCATACTTCCATTGGGCGCAACACTGGGCGATTCATCCATATCCGTCTTTGTGACGATATCGAACGTACCGCGCTGGAGGTCCTGCACACCGACATGGAACGAACCGTTCCGCCGGTGTACATAAACCAGATACCGACCGTCGGGAGTCACGTCCGGGCGGGCGTTGTAGGCCCCCTCGAACGACACCCGGCGGGTGGATTTGTCATTGATGTCCAGTTCGTAGATCTGTGGCCCGCCGGAGCGGCTGGAGGTGAACACCAGGTGCTCGCCGTCGGGCATCCAGCGCGGCTCGGTGTCGATGCCGTAGTGGTCGGTGAGCTGCTCCAGGGCACCGCTGTTCAGATCCAGGCTGTAGATGTCCGGGTTGCCGCCCTTGGACAGGGTCACCGCCAGCCGCTGGCCGTCCGGGGACCAGGCCGGCGCGCCGTTGATGCCCTTGTACTGGGCCACCACCCGGCGCTGGGCGCTGGCCAGGTCGTGCACGTAAATCTTCGGCAGGCCGTCCTTCTCGAACGACACATAGGCGATCTTGGAGCCATCCGGTGACCAGGACGGGCTCATGATCGGCTCCTTGCTGCGCACGATGGTGCGTACCCGGGCCCCATCGGCGTCGGCGTACTGCAGCTGGTAGGGATTCTGGGTGCCCCGGTTGAAGGTGACGTACAGAATCTTGGTGGAAAACGCCCCCTGGATGCCGGTGAGTTCCTCGTAGATGCGGTCGGAAATGGCATGGGCCACGTCCCGCAGCTGCGACTCCGGCGGCCGGTAGCTCTCGGTCATCAGCTGTTTTTCGCGGGTCACGTCGTAGAGGCCGTAACGCACCTCGTAGGCGCCGGAGTCGGTTTTCTGCATGCTGCCGACCACCACGTACTCCTGATTGAGCACGCGGAAGTCGCGGAAGCTGAGCTGGTCGGCGCTGGTCGGCCGGCTGAGCATGTCGCCGGGCTCCAGGGTCTTGAACTGGCCGCTGCGGTGCAGGTCGGCGCGCACGATATCGGAAATGTTCTCCGGCGCGTCGGCGGCGCCGGCGAACGGCACCACGGCGATGGGCACCGCGTCCACGCGGCCCTCGGTGATCTGGATCATCAATTCCGCCCGCGCACTCAGGGCCAGCATGGTCAGGGCCATGGCGGCGGCGACGCGGGCGAAGGTGGATCGGACGTTGATAATTCGCATCATTGTACATCCCCGGGGCTGAATACGATCACGAAAGTACGGAACTGCTCAAACTGCTTGCCGTCCGGCACCGGCAACGGGCTGGCCAGCTTGACGGCGTTGACCAGCGAATCGTCGAAGGTCGGGTAACCGCTGGACTTGGCCACCTGCACATTGACCACCTCGCCGCCGGGAATCACCTGGATACGCACCTGAACGCTCAGGTCGTTGCGGTTGCGGTAGTTGCCGGGAATCCGCCAGCGCTGGGAAATGGCGTTACGGATGGCGTCCTCGTAGCTGGCGGTTTCTTCCGTCACGTCGCTGTCCGCCGGGCCGGAGCCCGGGTTCTCGGCGACCTGGTCGCGCTTCTTGCGCGCCATTTCCAGCTCTTCCTCCGCCATCAGTTCCTCCATGCTGGGCTGCTCGAACTTCGGCGCCGGCTCGGTTTTTTCCGGTTCGGCCTTTTTGGGTTCGGCTTTCTTCGGCTCAGGCTTGGGCTCGGGCTTCGGCTGCGGCTTGGGCTCGGGTTTGGGCTGCGGCTTGGGTTCGGGCTTGGGCTCCGGTTTGGGCTTCGGCTTCGGTTCCGGCTTAGGTTCCGGCTTGGGCTTGGGCTTGGGCTTGGCTTCCGGTTTGGGTTCCGGCGCTTTTTTCGGCGTTGCCTGCTGGTCCCGTTCTTGCCGGGCCGGCGTGGTGTTGGCGTCCGGAGCCCGACGGGTCTCCTCCATCACCGTGGCCATCACATGGGGCGGAATCTCCGGCGGCCGGCGCAATTCCGGGGCCGAGGACCAGGTAAAGACCATCAGGCCCAGCACCACCAGGTGCAACAGCGCCGAAAAGCCGGCGGCAACCCCGCGATCACTCATGAACGCCCCGGCGGCTCCGTGACCAGACCCACGTTGGTCACCCCGGCGCGCTGCAGCTCGGACATCAGCACCACCACCTTGCCGTAGGCCACGTTCTGGTCACCTTCCACCAGAAACAGGGTTTTCGGCTTCTGCTTGCGGATGGTCAGCACATGGCCTTTCACCGTCTCCAGGCTGGAGGCGGTTTGCCCGCCGTCCTCGCCCACGTTGATGTGGTAGCTGCCGTCGGCACGCACCGTGATCATCACCGGCTCCTCGTTGTTGAGGATCGGCGCGCTGTCCGCCTGGGGCAGGTCCACGGACACCCCCTGGGTCATCATCGGCGCGGTGGCCATGAAGATCACCAGCAGCACCAGCATCACGTCGATGTAGGGCACCACATTGATGTCGGCCATCATCTTGCGCGGCTTGCGAACCCGTATACCACTCATAAGCGGGCCTCCGTGGCTCAAGCGTCGCGGCCATGGGCCTGGCGATGCAGCACCGAGGAAAACTCCTCGGCGAACATCTCGCAGTCACCCAACAGGGATTCGGACTGGGACGCGAACCGGTTGTAGGCCATCACCGCCGGAATCGCCGCGAACAGGCCCATGGCGGTGGCCACCAGCGCCTCGGCGATACCCGGGGCCACCACGCTGAGGGTGGCCTGGGTCACGTTGGCCAGGGCGCGGAACGAATTCATGATGCCCCAGACGGTGCCGAACAGGCCGATATAGGGGCTGGTGGAACCCACCGTGGCGAGAAACGGCAGGTGCTTGGTCAGGCGCGACTGTTCCCGTTGCAGGGCCACCCGCATGGAGCGCTGGGCGCCTTCCATGATGGCGTCCGGCCCACGGGTGGACTTGGACAGCCGCACGAACTCCTGGAAACCGGCGCGGAACACGGCTTCGCTGGCGGAATCCGGGTTGGGTTGCTTGCGCACCTGGTTATAAAGGCTGGAGAGGTCCTCGCCGGACCAGAATTTTTCCTCGAACGCCTTGTCCGCCCGGCGGGCGCGGCCCAGTATCCGGTAGCGGTTGACGATCATGTACCAGGACATCAACGACGCCAGCAGCAGCACCAGCATGACGACCTGAACCACAGGGCCCGCATTGGTGACCAGCGACAGGATCGACATGCTGGACGACGATTCACCCATTTACCCCAACTCCTCGACTTGAGCCTTGAACATTGCAAACAAGGGCGCCGGCAAGGCCGTCGGCTTGATGCCGTCGGCGCTGACACAGGCCACCTTGATCTCCGCTTCGCAAAGAAGTTCCCCGTCGCGGGTCACTTGCTGGGCGAACATCAGGGTGGCACGGCCCAGGTTCGTCAAACGGGCACTTACCCTCAGGTCGTCGTCGATCCGGCCGGGCTTGCGGTAGCGAACCTGGCAGGAATGCACGACAAACTGGTAGTTCTCTTTCGCCAGGCCGTAGTGCTGATAGCCCAGCGAGCGAAGGTACTCGGTCCTCGCCCTTTCCATGAACTTCAGGTAGTTCACGTAGTAGACGATTCCACCGGCGTCAGTGTCTTCGATGTAGACGCGGACCGGTAGGGCAAATTCCGAAGTTCGAGAAGATTTTTCACTCATTTAAACAAATCGTCGTCTCGGGCCGGGCGGGACAGGCCGAAATGCCGCCAGGCATGGTTGGTCACCAGGCGTCCGCGGGGGGTGCGCTGGATAAAGCCCTGCTGGATCAGGTACGGCTCCACCACCTCTTCCAGGGTGCCGGCGTCCTCGTTGAGCGCCGCCGCCAGGGAGTCCAGGCCCACCGGGCCGCCGTCGAATTTGTGCATCATCATATTGAGCAGGCGCCGGTCGGTGCCGTCCAGGCCGTGGCTGTCCACCTCCAGCATGTCCAGGGCAAGCTCCGCCACCGGGCCGGTGACGCGCCCGTCGCTCTTCACCTGGGCGTAGTCGCGCACCCGGCGCAGCAGGCGGTTGGCGATACGGGGCGTGCCCCGGGCGCGGCGCGCCACTTCCCGGGCGCCATCCTCGTCGATGGGGATGTCGAGAATGCGACAGGAACGGGCAACGATGCCGGAGAGATCCTCCACGCCGTAGAATTCCAGGCGCTGAACGATGCCGAAGCGATCACGCAGGGGAGCGGTGAGCAGGCCGGCGCGGGTGGTGGCGCCCACCAGGGTGAACGGCGGCAGGTCCAGTTTGATGGAACGGGCCGCCGGGCCCTCGCCGATCATGATGTCGAGCTGATAATCCTCCATGGCCGGATAGAGGATCTCCTCCACCACCGGCGACAGGCGGTGGATCTCGTCCACGAACAGCACGTCGCCCTCCTCCAGGTTGGTGAGGATGGCGGCCAGGTCACCGGCCTTTTCCAGCACCGGGCCGGAGGTGGATTTCAGCTCCGAGCCCATTTCCCGGGCGATGATGTGCGCCAGGGTGGTCTTGCCCAGCCCCGGCGGGCCGAAAATCAGGGTGTGGTCGAGCGCCTCGCCACGGCCCCGGGCGGCGTCGATGAAAATCTCCAGGCGCTCGCGCACCTTGGGCTGGCCCCGGTAGTCCGCCAGGCTGGCCGGACGGATGGCGCGGTCCTGCTGTTCTTCGCGCGGGTCGGCGGCACCGGCGGTGATCAGACGCTCATTGTCCATGGTCCGTTACCTTGCCAGAGTTCGCAGGGCGCGGCGAATCAGCTCTTCGCTGCTGTCGTCGCCCTGCTCGGCGGCCCGTGCCACGGCGGCGGCGGCTTCCTTATTGCGGTAGCCCAGCGCCTCCAGCGCCGCCACCGCGTCGGCGCGGGCGTCCGGGGCGACGTCCAGGGCCACCCGGCCGGGCAGTGCCGCCGGCGCGCCGTCCAGCTTGTCGAGCCGGTCGGACATCTCGATCACCAGCCGTTCGGCGGTTTTCTTGCCGATGCCCGGCACCTTGACCAGGGAGGTGGTGTCCTGGTCGCGGATGCAGGCGGCCAGCCGGTCGGCCTCGATGCCGGAGAGAATCGCCAGCCCCATCTTCGGGCCCACGCCGTTGACCTTGATCAGGCTGCGGAACAGCTCGCGCTCGTAGCGGCTGGCGAAACCGAACAGCAGCTGGGCGTCCTCGCGGACCACGAAATGGGTGTGCAGCAGCAGTTCGGCGCCGGTGTCCGGCAGGTCGTAGAACACCGTCATCGGCGCTTCCACTTCGTAGCCCACGCCGCCCACGTCCAACAACAGCCGGGGGGGCCGCTTTTCCACCAGTGTGCCTTTCAGTTGTCCGATCATCGTACCCGTCCACGCCGCACCGCGGAGGCGCCACCCAGCCGCGCCAGCGACACGCGCATGTGCGCGTGACACAGGGCGATGGCCAGGGCGTCGGCGGCGTCCGCCTGCGGCCGTTTATCCAGCTTCAATAAATGACGCACCATTTCCGCCACCTGTACCTTCTCGGCGCCGCCCCGCCCCACCACCGCCTGTTTGACCTGGCGGGCGGAATACTCGAACACCGGCACACCGTCCTGCACCACCGCGGTGATGGCGGCGCCACGGGCCTGGCCGAGTTTCAGGGCGGAATCCGGATTGCGGGCCATGAACACCTTCTCGATGCCCACCTCGTCCGGCCGGTGTAGGGCAAGCACCTCGCGCAGGCCGGCGAAGATCTCCCCCAGCCTCGGCGCCATCTCGGCACCGGTGGTGTTAATGGTGCCGAAATCCACCACCGTGGTGCGATTGCCCACCTGGCTGATCACGCCATAGCCGGTGTGCCGCGAGCCGGGGTCGATGCCCATCAGAATGGTCATGGTGCGCCTGTGGCTTATATATGAAAAAGGCAGGTCTATCTAACCTGCCTGCTGTTCGTATGTCCAGTGGGAGTGGGCCGGGTGGTTATCGCGACTGAAGTCGCTCCTACGGTGGCATTCTTACCGTAGGAGCGACTTCAGTCGCGAAGAGATTATTCCTCGTCCGGCCAGTTGGCGTTGGTGTAGACGTTCTGCACGTCGTCCAGGTCTTCCAACAGATCGATCATCTTGCCCACCGTCTCGGCGGTGTCGGCGTCCATGTCGGCGCGGGTGGAGGGGCTCATGGTCACTTCCGCGTCCACCGCTTCCAGGCCCGCCGCCTTGAGGGCGTCACCCACGTCACCGAAGCTGCGGTCCGGGGCGGTGATCACCAGGTAGCTGCCGTCCTCGTTTTCTTCCACGTCCTCGGCGCCGGCCTCCAGGGCCGCTTCCATCAGCTTTTCTTCGTCCACGCCGGGCTCGAACAACAGCTCACCGCGTTTTGTGAAGAGGAAGGCCACCGAGCCGCTGGTGCCCAGGTTGCCGCCGAATTTGGAGAAGGCGTGGCGCACCTCGGAGACGGTGCGGTTGACGTTGTCGGTCATGGTTTCCACCAGCACCGCC
>CENV01010351.1_pt1 | contig 18131 bp, 24 predicted proteins | sample 530231 | NCBI WGS metagenome assembly CENV01 (sample SAMEA2619815, study PRJEB7988) | marine metagenome | biome: marine biome (ENVO:00000447); feature: surface water layer (ENVO:00002042); material: "saline water (ENVO:00002010), including plankton (ENVO:xxxxxxxx)" | depth 5 m | reverse complement strand
ATGGAGATGATTGCCAAGTAGATGTGACAGGAGATTTTGAGGAGGAAGAAAATGCCAAGACCTAAAAAAGGTTGGGGTGCAAAGTTTGTGCCTACAACAAAAGTAAAAAGAGCTGGAACACCTCAGAAGGATATTTACTTCATGAGGAGATATGATTGGAGAATATCACCTTTCTATCACAAGTTGGTAAAAGATGATAAAGCTCGTAATCACTTTGTAAATTTCTTAAATGACTTTTACAAACAACTGTGTGGTGGGAGTTGTAAAAATCCACTATCTCAAGAACTGTGCAATGAGCAGAGTTTAAACTATGATAAGCATATTTATGATTCATGGGATTTATACCGAGCTAATTGGGCATTGATTGAAACTTATTACGATAATTACTTGGAGGAATTATGATAAGAAATTTTGAAAATATTCGTAAGGGTACTAAGTTGATTACTAATCAACTAGGTACACCTACTCGTGCCACTGCTATGGAAAGCATTAAGCAAGGTAAAGGATTTAAAAATATCCTATTAGTAGATGTCAAAGGTTCTGATATAGGACTTTTTGATGAGATTGGAAGCATTTATGTTTCAGATATTGTGGAGGTGTTAGATGATGAGTAATGACCAAAAGGCTATGGCTTATTGTTTATACAATAGAGATACAGGTGTGAGATTAAGTTTTGTTTACAGGAAAGTTGTTGAACACCTTCCTTCGACAGGTAAGAAATATGAAGAAAGTCAAAGGGTTGTATCTGTTGAGGAACTTCATCCTACTCACCTTATAGGTACTGAACTAAACGCAGATTCGGTTAAAAGATTTAACTATGATTGTATTCTTCTACATTCTTGTAGAGCATTTGAAGAGGTGCTCTAATGGATGTAGGTTTTGCTCTTTTAGTGATAGCAATATCTTTAGTAGGTATTGTTTTTGTGATTACGCTTTTGTGTATGCTCTGTTTATCTTATATTCATTTGTTACAAGATGATAAAAATGATTGACAAGCTAAAAATCGTAATATATATTTGTGTTGTTAATTTAAGAATCTTGGAGGATTACTTATGGCAATTTTAGAAGGTAAAGCGTATTGGGCTAGTGTTACTACACCTAATACCACTTTTGAACCTGTTTATACTGTAGACTTAGTTGTTAGTGATGATGTCGCTGATGATTTTAATTCTAGAGGTTTTCGTGTTAAAAATCTGACTATCAAGAATGAAGATGGTACAGAAGATAGTGTCGGTAGAGCTGTCGTTATCAAAAGAAAGGTTAATGGTGCTAACGGAATGGTTAGACCGGCTCCTAAGCTTTTTGATAAAGATAAGAACCCATTAGATACTATCGTTGGAAATGGTTCCACAGTTAGAGTTCAATACAACGAATGGGAAACTGAAAATAAGTATGGTCAATTTAAAGGACTAGATTTTCAGGCTATGCAAGTTGTGGACTTAGTATCTGTTAAAGCTGGAGATGGTGATGAATTAGACCCATTTGCAGATGGAGAAGAGTTTTAATGATTATTACATTTGATGGTAAATCTTACGATACCGAAAAAGTTTCTGATGAAACTAATCGAAGTCAAATTAGAGCTTATGTAAGTCAAATGGCTTTTAATAATCAGGCACAAATTAGTCTTCAAAAATCCAATGATAAGTTACAAGAGGAACTTAGACCTCTATTAACTGATGAAGCATTGGTTGCGTCTTCTGAGGAGAATGCTTCGGTAGACAATTCAGAAGATAAAAAATCGTCTAAGTAATTTTTCGTTTTTTAATTTTCGTGGGGAGGTGTAATGCCTCCCTTTTTTATATTTAAATATTATGAGTAGTAATTTTGTAAAATTTCATTTGCCATGTTCAGAGTGTGGTAGTAGTGACGCACTATCAATAAATGAAGATGGTTCGGCTAAATGTTTTAGTTGCAATAAATTTTTTCCTAAGTATAGTAGTATGCGAGTTAATAATAAGAGTATGCAAAGTTTTAAACAACCTGAAAGAGCACTTAACACAGAGGGTGGTAAGTATGCTAAGTTAACTGACAGGGGTATATCCTTAGATACTGCTAAGACTTATGGTGTTAAAATAATTTATAACACTGATGGCACTATAGCCCAGCACTTATATCCTTTCTATATCAATAATGAGCTATCAGCTATTAAGACTAGATATGTTAAGGATAAAAGGTTTACTTTTGAAGGGACCATACAGAACACCGGTTTGTTTGGTCAAAACTTATTTAAAAGTGGTGGTAAGTATCTAACTATAACAGAAGGAGAATGTGACGCTATGGCAGCTTACGAGCTACTAGGTAGTAAGTGGGCAGTAGTATCTATCAAAAGAGGAGCAGCTTCAGCTGTTAAAGATATCAAAGAAAGCATAGAATATGTTGAAAGTTTTGATAATGTAATACTTTGTTTTGATAAAGATAAACAAGGTATGGAGTCTGCTAAAAAAGTAGCTTCTATTCTTAAACCAAGAAAATGTAAGATAGTAAATTTACCTAATGGTTATAAAGACGCTAATGATATGCTTCTTAAAAACAAACATGGTGAGTTTGTAAAATCATGGTGGGATGCAGAAGTATATACTCCTTCTGGTATTATCAGAGTTTCTGAAAAGCAAAAAGATTTCTTTAACAGACCTAAGAAAGATAGTGTTCCTTATCCTTATGATGGACTCAATAAAAAGCTTATTGGTCTTAGGCAGGGAGAACTAGTAACTATAACTGGAGGAACAGGGCTAGGTAAGTCTAGTGTCACCAGAGAGTTAGAGCATTGGATTGTTAATAAGACAGAGCATAATGTAGGTATCATTGCTTTGGAAGAGGATTGGAGAAGAACAGTAGATGGTATCTTATCTATAGAAGCTAATGCGAGGATTTACATAGATAACATTAGAGATACATTTAGTAAAGATACTTTAGAACAAATGTATAATAAGATGTTTAGTAAAGATAAAGTTTTTATACATGCTCACTTTGGGACTAATGATATTGATGATATATTTTCTAAGTTAAGATATCTGATTGTAGGTTGTGATTGTAAATGGGTAGTTGTGGACCACTTGCACATGCTTGTTAATGCTATATCAGAGAATGATGAAAGAAGAGGTATTGATAATATTATGACTAGACTTAGAAGTATGGTTGAAGAAACAGGAGCTGGTATCATATTGGTATCTCATCTAAGAAGAGTAGATGGTAATAAGGGTCATGAAAATGGCGTACAAGTTAATCTTAGCCATCTTAGAGGTTCTAATAGTATTGCACAGCTTTCAGATTGTGTTATAGCTCTAGAGAGAAATCAACAGTCTGATGATGATGTAGAATCCAGAACAACTAGACTTAGAGTTTTAAAGTCTAGATATACAGGAGATGTTGGTATGGCTTGTTCTTTACTTTATGACAAAGATACAGGTAGACTTACAGAGATAGATGAAAGTGACTTCAGTTCTTTAGATAGCTTTGAGAAGGACATACCTTTTTAGATTATGAATTTAGTATTTGACATAGAAACAGATGATTTAAAAGCTACTAAAATATGGTGTATCGTAGCTATAAATGATGATGATAAAGTATTTACTTTTGGTCCAGACTTAATTGACGAGGGAGTGAAGTTTCTAAACTCAGCTGAGACTTTGATAGGGCATAATATATTAGGTTTTGATATACCTGTTATCAAAAAGTTAACAGGTGTAGACCTATCTAAGAATAAAAAAATATATGACACTTTAACTTTATCGAGATTATTTAATCCTACTAGAGAAGGAGGACATAGTTTAGAAAGGTGGGGTATAAAATTAAACTATCACAAAAAAGAATCTCCTGACTTTACTTGTTATTCTGATGATATGTTACAGTATTGTATATCTGACACTAAACTAAATAAGATATTATTTAATTTTTTGAAAAAAGAAGGTTTAGGTTTTACTAAACAATGTTTAGAAATAGAACACGAAACCACTAAAATACTAGTTCAACAACAAAAAAATGGATTTAAATTCGATACTAAGAAAGCTACTGTTCTAGCTAGTAATTTAAATAAACTAATTAAACAAACAGAAGACGAAGTTCATAAAACATTTAAACCTAAATGGGTAGAAGATAAAATGGTAAATCCTTTTATCAAAAAAGATGGCACACTTTCAAAAAGAGGCTTGACAGCAGAAGAGTATGCAACTTGTTTAAAGAATAAAAACTTTGAACCTTTTATGAGAAAAACATTACAACATTTTAATTTAGGTTCTCGTAAACAGATAGGAGAATACTTACAAGATTTTGGTTGGAAGCCTACTAAATTTACTCCTACAAATCAGCCTATTGTAGATGAAACAACATTAAAAGATATAACTCATATACATGAAGCAAAGTTAATTGCTAACTTTTTACTTTATCAAAAGAGACTCGCACAGGTTCAATCTTGGTTGGAATCTGTAGAAGATGATGATAGAATACATGGGTCTGTTATATGCACAGGAACTATTACAGGTAGAATGGCACATAGAGGTCCTAATGTAGCACAAGTTCCTAGTGTTAAAAGCGAGTTCGGTACAGAGTGTCGTTCTTGCTGGACAGTAGAAGATGGTTATAAACTAGTTGGAGTAGACGCAAGTGGGTTAGAATTAAGAATGTTAGCTCACTATATGGATGATGAAAAATACACAAACGAAATTATCAGTGGAGATATTCACAGAACTAACCAAAAGCTTGTTGGACTTGAATCGAGAGATAAGGCTAAGACATTCATATATGCCCTTATATACGGAGCAGGAGATGAAAAAATTGGTAGAATCGTTGATGGAGATAAAAAATCAGGTAAACAACTTAAACAGCGTTTTCTTGCTGGTCAACCATCATTTAAACATCTTAGAGAGAGAGTCCAAAATGCGTCTAAAAGAGGTTACATCAAAGGATTAGATGGGCGTAAAATAATATTAAGACATCAACATGCTGCACTTAATAGTTTACTTCAAGGTGGAGGTGCTATTGTAATGAAGAAAGCTTTGTGTATACTTAATGATAAATTAAAACTTGTTGGTATGGACTATAAGTTTGTTGCCAACATTCACGATGAATGGCAGATTGAAGTTAGAGCCTGTCAAGCTAGAAGAGTAGGCGAAATGGCAGTTCAAGCTTTAGTAGAAGCCGGAGACTACTTTAATCTTCGTTGTCCCTTAGACGGAGAGTATAAAATAGGAGTTAATTGGAGTGAAACCCACTAAAGAAAACAGAAAAAAGTTTGATTTGGACTTAGAATATGGTCAGATATTTGAAGATAAAATAGCTGATATGTTTACTAAATCAAAAGTAGAAGTAAAAAGTGAACGAGGTATGTGGATGAGTACAGGTAACATAGCTATAGAATATGAAAGCTATGGTAAACCTTCTGGTATAATGGCTACAGAATCTGATTACTGGCTACATAATTTGTGTGATGGAGATTTTTTATGTCTTTCTATTTTAATAAAAGTAGATAACTTAAAAAAACTTATAAAGGAGAATGCTTTCCCTAGTGTTTGTGGAGGAGACCATAACGCTAGTAGGATGTATTTGATAAAATTAGATAAACTAGTGTCTCCTCAAATATTAAAAGGATTAAATTGTGTCAAAGAAACAAGATAATTATAATAAATTTACTTCAGAATCAGGTCATTGGTATGACCGAGAAGGTAAACCTATGTATACTATTGTAGGTTCTAATGGAGTAGAAAGAAATACAACACTTAGAGACGCTAAAAGTTTAGGATTAGTTCCTTCTGTTACTACAATAATAGGTATTGTTGCTAAACCTTTTTTAGAAAATTGGAAGATAAATCAAGCTTTAAATTCTGCTATGAAACTGAAACAAGAAGATGATGAATCTTATGACGCTTTTATTTATAGATGTAAAGAAGACGCTAGACAAATTAGTTTAAACGCAGCTAAAGAAGGCACAAGAATACATGCTAAAATAGAGGAAGGATTTTTAGGGACTTCAAAAAATAAAACTTATCAAGTTATAAAAGATTATTTAGATAAAGAATATCCTAAAGAAGAATGGATAGCAGAGGATTCTTTTTGTTCTGCTTTAGGTTATGGTGGTAAAATAGATTTATATTCTAAATCAGGAATATTTGTTGACTTTAAAACCAAAGATAATTTAGAAGGTAAAGACCCAGCAAAGCTTGTATTTGATGAGCATGGTATGCAATTATCAGCTTATGCCCAAGGTTGTGATTGTCCTTATCCAAAAAGGTTATCTATATTTGTAGATAGAAAACAAGATGATTTAATTTTGTGTCATGCTTGGGATGAATCAACTCATTCTCAACATTTAGAAATGTTTAATAGTCTTTTAACATATTGGAAATTAGTTAAAAACTATGACCCATCAGATATAAAATAATGAATGGTAAAAGAGCAAAAAGCATAAGAAAAAAAGCAAAGCTTCTTTTTATAGAATGGATTGGTTCTTTTTTAAGAGAAGATGATAGAGCAAAAATTAACATTAGAAATTTTACAGAATTGCTACCGGATGAAACACATGTGTATGCAAACAGAAGAATAATGCATTCTGCTTTTTCATATAAGTGGTTTATAAAATATATTAAAAGATTAAATAAATATAAATCTGTAGAAGATATTACTTTAAAAGATGTGATGGAGAATGCGAGGATATCGTAAACCTAAAAAGGTAAGACCTGTAGAAAAAAATATTCCTAAAGGATATGATTCTAACTGGGAGTATAAACTACATTCTACTATACTTAAGTCGTGGAAACATCATGGCGATAAAGTAGACTATATTGTAGAACATAACTATGAACCAGACTTTACTAAAGTAATTGATGGAATAGAGTATCTTTTAGAAGCTAAAGGTAGATTTTGGGATTATAATGAATACAATAAATATGTTTGGATAAGAAAAAGTTTAAAACCTAATCAAGAATTATTATTTATTTTTTCTAATCCATATTCACCTATGCCACAGGCTAAGAAAAGAAAAGATGGCACTAAAAGAACCCATGCAGAATGGGCAGAAAAAAATAATTTTAAATGGTTTTCGGAGGAAACAGTACCTAATGAGTGGAAAATATAACTTTAATGAAGATAAAATAATAAAAGAAATAAAATCTTATATATCTAATACCTATTCTCAACATTATGTTAGTGGTAAATACCAAGCAACAGATATGATAATAGATTCCGGACATGGAGAGGGCTTTTGTATAGGAAATATTATGAAATATGCTATGAGATATGGTAAAAAAGAAGGCAGAAACAGAAAAGACTTATTAAAAATTATTCATTACGCAATAATTATGTTACATATTCATGATGAAACATATTTTTTAAAGGATAGAACATAAAATGGAAGATAAAGTTGGTAAAAAACAATACTTAGGCATAGAAATAGACTATGATAAAGAAAAGAAACTAGAAAAGTTTACTCTAGACACATTGTATGACAGATATTTATTTAAAGAAGGAGGTGAAAGTCATGCTCAAGAAGCTTTTGCTCGTGCTGCTATCTATGGTGCGACATATAAAGATAGAACAGATTTTGATTTGGCTCAGAGACTGTATGAGTATAGTTCTGATAGGTGGTTCATGTTTAGCACTCCTATCCTCAGTAATGGGGGTACTGGTAGGAACGGGTATAAATCAAGGGGTTTACCTATTAGCTGTTTCCTTAATTATGTTCCTGATAGTAGGGATGGTCTATCTGCTCATTATGATGAAAATATTTGGTTGGCAAGTTCAGGTGGAGGTATTGGTGGATATTGGGGAGATGTTAGGAGTAATGGCGTTGCTACTTCTAACAATAGTATGTCTACTGGTTCTATTCCCTTCATAAAAGTAGTAGATTCTCAAATGTTAGCCTTCAATCAAGGCACAACTAGAAGAGGTTCTTACGCTGCTTACATGGATGTTTCTCATCCTGAAATAGAAGAATTTATAAATATTCGTAAAGAATCAGGTGGAGATATACATAGAAAATGTTTAAATCTACACAATGGTATTAACATAAGTAATGCTTTTCTAGAAGCAGTAAAGTTAGATGATGATTGGAGATTAGTAGACCCAAAAACAAATAAAGCAGTTAAAACTATTAAGGCTAGAGATTTGTGGTGGCAAATACTAAATGTAAGAGCAGAAACAGGAGAACCTTACATGATTAATATAGATACCTGCAATGAACATTTACCTAAAGGACAAAAAGATTTAGGTCTAGAAATAAAACAAAGTAATTTATGCTCTGAGATAACATTACCTACTAATGAAGAAAGAACTGCTGTTTGTTGTTTGTCTAGTGTTAACTTAGAGTTTTTTGATGAATGGAAAGACAATAAAGATTTCATCCAAGATTTAATAACTATGTTAGACAATGTTATTCAACACTATATAGATAATGCTATAGATACAGATTCACTAGGGGAGTATGCTGCAAACTTTAAAAGATTTAGTAATCATGTAAAAGAAGATAAAATACCTTTTACAAAGTCAGCATTTTCTGCATACAGAGAAAGGTCATTAGGTTTAGGAGCTATGGGTTTTCATGCTTACTTACAGAAAAATAATATACCTTTTGAAAGCATGTTTGCTGCTAGTTTTAATTATCAAGCATTTAAACATATAAAAACAAAGGCTACAAAAGCTTCGTTATTTTTAGGAGATGAAAGAGGAGAAGCACCAGATGTATCTGGAACAGGATTACGCAATGCACACCTGTTAGCAATAGCTCCTAATGCTTCTTCTAGCATTATATGTGGTAATACTTCTCCTAGTATAGAACCTTACAGAGCTAATATTTATACACATAAAACTTTAACAGGAAGTTATCAAGTAAAAAATAAATATTTAGAAAATGTTATGAAAAATAAAAACTTAAAAACAGAAGAAATAAATAATATATGGAAAGACATTTTTGCTAACAATGGTTCTATTCAACATTTAGATTTATTTTCTGATGATGAAAAAGAAATATTTAAAACAGCTAATGAAATAAATCAGATATGGATTGTAGAACATGCACACAAAAGACAAGAGTTTGTTTGCCAAGCTCAAAGTGTAAATTTATTCTTTGTATTACCTAAAGCAACAGAGAATCAAGAAAAACATGATGAATACTTACAATATGTAAGTGATGTTCATTGGGCAGCTATGCACAAACTAAAATCTGTATATTATTTTAGGTCTGACGCTGCAAGAGGTGCAGAAAATGTTAATATAAAAATACCTCGTATAAATTTAGACGATGGTGAATGTTTGGCTTGTGAGGGATAATGACTAAAAAATATATTCATGTTAATCAACACAAAATAAGAGCTAATAAAAAGCATGGTACAAATGAACCTGTTATAACCATAAAAGAAGGTAGAAGCAATATTTATTGTCATTCTGTAGAAATATTAGGACCTTCAAAAATAATGTATGGTGGCAATGAAAAACCTATATTACCTTGTGGAGCTAGAGTAGTTATCATGACTGAAGCAGATATAAAAATAGGACAATAAATATGGCAGCTAAATGGAGCAGTACAAAGTCTCATACTCCTGTTGCAGGAGCTAGAGGTAAAAAAACATCAATAGGAAATAATAATCTTGCTACTTCAACTATGAATAAAAATTATAGAAGAAGTTTTAAAAAATATAGAGGACAAGGTAAATGACAAAATGGGATAGAAAAAGAAAAAAACCAAATTGGGATGATATACTTAAGTGGGAAGATGATAATGAAGCTTTAGTTATGTGGGTATGTACGCCTAATTGTATTAGAGAAAGAGCAGAAAACCAACATAAAAGTTTAGGAGAGATAACAAATAAACAAATATATGAATTTATATATCAAACAAGGAGAGGATGGAACACAGAAGACTTTAAAAATGTATTTAAAGACTTCGTTATAGATAGATTGAGGGACTATTATGGATGATTTTAGAAAAGCAAGTATTAATGTATTGTTAAATTATTTTGAAGGACAATTACATAAACATAGAATGAATGTAGAAAATTACTTACAAAAAAGTGTAGGTGTTGGTGAACATTCAGATATTATGGAAACTATAGAAAAAGAATTAGAACACATGGCAAATTACCATGATAAAATTGAAGTATTAGAAAACTATTTTATGGAGGAAAAATAATGAGTTTATTAACTACTAGAGATTACTATAAACCTTTCGACCATCCTTGGATGTTTGATTATTATGTTTTACAAAATCAAATGCATTGGATGCCAGAATCAGTGCCTTTACATACAGATGTTAAGGATTGGCAAGAATTATCAGATAATGAAAAAAATCTACTTACTCAAATATTTAGATTGTTTACTCAATCAGATGTTGATGTAGGAGCAGGATATATAGATAAGTATATGCCTATATTTAAAAAACCAGAAGCAAGAATGATGATGAGTTCTTTTGCTAATATGGAATCAATTCATCAACATGCTTATTCTTTATTATTAGATACAGTTGGTATGCCTGATATAGAATATAAAGCCTTTGCAGACTATGAAGAAATGTCAGATAAACATGATTATGTCGGTAACTTTAAACCTAAGAAAGCTAAGAAAGAAACTATAGCTAAGACTTTAGCTGTTTATTCTGCGTTTACAGAAGGTTTACAACTGTTCTCTAGCTTTGCAATACTGTTAAACTTTCCTAGATTCGGTAAGATGAAAGGTATGGGTCAAATAGTAACCTATTCTATTCGTGATGAATCTATGCATGTAGAAGCTATGACTAAATTATTTAGAGAACTTATACAAGAAAATTTAGATATTTGGACAGATGATTTTAAGAAAGAACTTTATGATATTTGTAGACAAATGGTTGAACTTGAAGATAAGTTTTTAGATTTAGTATTTGAAATGGGTAATATTAAAGGGCTAACTAAAAGCGATATGTATAAATATAATAGATACATAGCTGATAGAAGATTATTACAGTTAGGATTAAAACCTAATTTTGGACAAAAAGAAAATCCTTTACCTTGGTTAGATGAAGTTATGGGTGTTGAACATCAAAACTTTTTTGAAGGTAGAGCAACTACCTACATGAAAGCTGGTCTTAGAGGTAAACAAGGAGATATTACTTTTAATGATGTATCATGAAAAAAGAAGCAAATATTATCAGTTGGAAAATAGTTATAGATGAAAGTAATAAAATTATTACTGAAATAAATCAATTTCCGGAAGATAAAATAGACGAAGTTTTTAAACAAGACGCACCTTATATAAAAGGTATATTGTTAGCAGCTAAACCTACATTAGAAAGTTTACACAATGATATTAAAAAACATTTACAAAAACTATGAATAAACTAAAATTTGACCCAAAAGAATTATCTAATTCAAAAAGAATATTTAAATCAGCTACTCCTAAAGGAGATATATCTTGGTATATTAAATGGTTAGGTAGTATATTAATACTGATTGCTATGTCTATGAGGGGTGCTGAGGGTATGATTTATACTGATTTAAGTATTTCTATTGTAGGAGTTTCTTGCTGGTTGATTGTTGGTATTTTGTGGAGAGATAGAGCACTTATTATGGTTAATGCTATAGGTTTATTTTTATTACTAAATAATACTTTTAATCTTTTATTTTCTAACTAAGCTGATAAAGAAATTAACATGCCAAAAAATACAAGGCATAAAAATGTTATTTCAAGTTTTTCTCTGCAATCTTCCATTATTTTTTTACTAGACTACCACCAAAATACATTCCTATAATGGCTGACACTAGGTTTGTATCTAGTTGTGTTATTACTAAACCATTAAATGTTATCCATTTAAATACTTCTTCATCGCTGGTAAAAAACCAAAATCCTGGTCTAAACTCTGTATAACCAACAGTAACTGATATCTCTGGATAAAATACTGCTACAAGTTTTGGAAAGACAACAATAGCAAAAACAGAAGTTAAAGCTATAATTCGTCTGGTCCATTGGAAACCTTTGTTCTTAACATTACGAGCTGCGTCAATAGCTTTGAGTTGAAACTTACCTCTAGTTATTAGAGCCATTTGTTCTTGTTGTTTAGCTTGTCTGCTTTCTGCCCATAAGCTAAGTAGACTACTCAATAAAGTAGACGCTAACATTGTAATTATTTCAAAAGGAAAACCCATTATTATGTATCTAATTCTATATCTATTATTTCTTGAATACCTCTTAATAACTTTTCAGGTATGTGTATATTAAAAGTGTTTACAAAATATCTGCTTTGTTCATCCATGCCTGATATTTTTAAATCTAGACAGGCTTCAAATAAACTTCTATATTCTTCTAATTTAATCCAAGGACTATCATTTAAACTTCTTTTCTTACAATCAGCTCTCCAAGCTTCTTCTAATTGTTGTTCTGTATAAAGTATCATTTATTTATATTATATTTTTTTTCAATATCACTTAAAGCTAACATTAAAGCTTCTTCTTTGTTTCCTTTAGCGTCACGCAGAAATTTTATACCTTTTATATTGTTCTGAATATCTTTAGCTGAGTCAAGAAATCTACCTTGTGTCAGTATTTGACCGACTTCTCTTGCGTTTATAAGAGTAGTTCCTATGACACTATCACCATATTTTATTCCTAAGTTATAATGTTTTAAATCATTAAAAGGGTCATTACTTCCTTCGACATATCTAACATTATTTTTATCGCCTGTAATATTTAATTTATATTCTTCTGGTAATCTTTGTTCATTTACTAATTTATTTAAACTTTCAGCTGCATCAGCTTCAAAGTTTCTCTGCTCTTTAGGATTCATAAACTGTTTACTTAAATCATCAATAATATCTTTTGAGTCATATTCATTAACATCTACATTAGCACCTGTATTAAATTTTTCTCTAAATGTAATAAAATCATCACCTAAATTATATTCAACATCTTTAAAACTTCTTAATATTTTTTTAATAGTTTCACTTTGATAACCATAATCTTTTAATAAATTCTGAGCTTCTTTTATGGTAATCTGACCATCTAATAATAAATCATGAACTTCTTTAGCTGATACATTAAACTCTGAATCTTTTTTAGGTTTTTGTTTTAAATTTTCTAAAAATTTTGGTCTTGTATATTCTTCTCTTAACCTTTTAGCTCCTTTACTTTTTATACCTTTAGTAACTGTAGATTTTAAAGCTTTACTAAGACCTCCTATGACAAAACCTAATCTTTCCATTTGTTCGTCTTCGTCTCCTGTTTCTGATATAAAATCAAACTCAGCAGTTTCTAAATAGCTTTCTCCTGTGATAGGATTTTTCCTGTCTGCTGGTTCTTCTTCAACATCTGAAACTCTACCACCTGTCTTTTTATTTTCTCTTACAGCTTCTGAAGCTCTTGTTTGTTTTAAAGTATATCTATTTATTAATTTTTCAAAAGTATCATACAAATTATTTATTTGTTTTTGTGCTTCTTCAAAACTTATTGTGTTTTCTACATATTGTCTTTGAATAGCATATACACCTCTTCTAACTTCAGTATATTGTCTTTGAAACTCTCTGCTATTGGTTCCTATTAATTTAGATATTTCTATAGGTTGTAATTTAAAACCAAAAGTGCTCATTATAGCTTCTGCTGGGCTAAAATCTGTAGCATAAAGAGATTCTCCACCTTCGATTGCCTGTCTAAAAGCTTTAGTAATTTTTTTAGAGCCAAAAGAATTAGAAAAAGGAGTATACTTGGCAGCTTCTGGTCCAAATAAAGGAACTGTAAAAGCTGTAGCAGGTATGTTAGGTAATAATCTACTTAATATATGTTGTGCTATAACAGCAGAATCGTTACCTAATCCTAAGCCTTGTATTTTTTGTCTTGTAAAAGGGTCTGTTTGTGTTATTAGTGGTATCATTATCTCACCAGCAGCACCAAAGTTAGGATTTAAAGGTGCCGGTAGTCCTATTTCTTTACCTTTGAAACCTAAAAAGTCTAAGGGTATGCCAATACCTTTATCACTAACACTAAATATATCACCACCGGGAATAAATCTTTTAACATCTATATATAAAGGAACTTCTTCGCCTTTTCTTTCTTGTAATAATTTAGAAGAAAAAGGAGTTTTTATAGCTGTATCTGGCATAAAAGGCAGACCAAAAAACTTTTCTTGTAAGTTTTTTCTCATTAGTATTCGTTCTGCTTCTTCGTTACCAACTTCTTCTCTGAATCTACCATAGTCAGGGTCTTCGCTAACTAACTCAGCAAATGGAACTTTACCTTTACCAACTTCATTAATACCATAACCAATAGCTGCCCACTTACCAAATTTCCAAGGTCTATATACTGCTGATTCAGCTAATAAAGGTACAACACGATAAGTATAAGATAAGAAAGGAGTAGGCACTCTTCTCATAGCATTAATAAAAGGAGCATTAATATTATAATCAATAAACCATTTTTTTGCGTCTGCTGCTGCTTTAGTAACACCTAGACCATTTTCAGCTCTATCCATAAATAATGCCATTCTAAAAACTTGGTCTTCTAACTGATAAAGTTTTTCTAAGTTACCAGCTGACATATCATAGCCTTTTTTCAGTAATCTTTTATATATACTGTCAGCATATCCAGTAGCGTTTCTTAACTCTAAGCTACCTTCATCTGCTAATTCTTTTACAGCTATTTTTAAAGCGTCTCTAACTTCTCCTGATAATTCTCTTGATACTAAGTCAACATCAAATACACCATACTCTTTTGCTAGTTTATAATAACCTGCACTTGTATCTCCATCTAAACCTTTTAATAATTCAGAATAACCTCTAGGAATATATTTATAACTTCCTCCAGCAAAATCATAAAGAAGAACATTAGAAATAGTATTATTAACATGAACTGTAGGGTTCCAAGCTGTTTTAGATTTTTTCCAAAATCTATTTAAAGTATCATAACCTTCAAAAACATCTAATCCTGATTTTTCTTTTAAATCATTTATTTTTTTTAAATCATTAAATATAGGTCTAGTAACAAATTTACCTGATAATTTACCATAAGTTTTTATAGGATTTTTACCAAACTCTAATCCTCTAACTATACTATCAGGCATTTGTACCCAATCATCTGCTTTAAGTTTTCCAGCGTCAAGTCTAGTTTTAAAAGCAATCTCGTCTAATGCAAAAGCTGAATCTTTAGATATTTTTTCATATAATTTATAAACAGATAAATCATTAGTCATTAATCTACCTGTTTCAGCCACATTAAAAGCAGCGTCTTCAATTTCACCAAAAGCTTTTCTTTCTTCTTTAGTAAAATCTCTTCTGATTCTAACCATTGGTTTACGAGTTTTTTCGTCAATAAACTCTTCTATAACTTCAAAGCCTTTATAATCTTTATCTTTATTTTTATCAAAGAATTTTTTAGTTAGTGTTTTAGGAGGTGTACCTCTACCTTTAAGTTCATTACCTATAATTTTTAAATATCTAGCACCTTTAACTGCTTCTACAGGAACTTCTTTGTTTAAATGTTTTGTGTAACTTCTATGAAGATAAGTGTCTACATTTTTTTGATAAACTGATGGAGATAATAAACCAGCATCTACCATTTCTTGTCCAGCTCTTTTAATTATTTTTCTAGCTTCATTACTGAAACCTACATATTCTTTATTAGCTATAGAATCAATATCTCCTGTTATTAAACTATTAACAATTTTTCTTTCTTCAGGTTTTAATCTATTTATAATTTGAGCTACTTCAGCAAATTTTGTAGATAAAGCATTTACTTCACCAAATGTTTGTCTTTTCAAATCTAAATAATTTTTTGGTAAACCATAGTTATCAACTAAACCTCTACCCATAACTTCTTTGAGTTCCATACCATCAGCATTTACTTTAAGTTTACCACCTAATTTTGTTACACCTACACCTGAAGCTCCTAGTAAAAAGGCAGCAAACATTTTTTGTGCTTCTGTGGATTCAGGGTCATTCCATGCGTTATAGCCAGATATAGCTCCGAAAGTACCAGCTAATGCAGAACCCCAGTTTTGACCGACAAAATTCCAAACTGGGTCTCCTACATTCTCTGACCAAAATTTTTCTATATTGTTGTTAATATTTTTAGGAGGATTAGCTTCTAAGTTTTTTATGGTTTTTTCTGCTAGTTCTCTAGCATCATCAGAATCTTTTAAGGGCTTACCTGCTTTTAACAAATCAGCTTGTTCTTGAAGTATATCGCCTTGTCTTTGTTTTGTTGTTCTAGCAAACTTACCAGCAGAGCTTCCTTTAGCTTTACCTATAGCTTGAATTAAACCAGCACTACCTAAACCTAAAATACCACCTAAAGTAGCACCTGTTAAAGCACTTTGTCCTCTATCCATACCTTCAGATTGATACGCAACACCACTCTGATAAGCACCTGCTCCTACGCCAAATGCTGTAGCTTTACCTATACCATCTATTTTTTTACCCCAACCTAAAAAAGGTATTAATCCTACAGGGTCTGCAAAAGCAGAAGCTAAATAAAAACCATAAGCTTTAGCTCCATAGTCTTCATTTTCAAATATTGCTTGAAGTTGTGTGTCTTTTTCTTTGAGTTTTTCTAGAAGGTCGTCAGACCCTGTGATGTTGCCATACATTTGTTGTATGCCTCTAAAAGAATCAGTAAAGCCCATTTCTAAAGCATACTTAAGAGCTTCTTTTTCTGATAAATTGGAAGAACCTACTTTTCCTTGTGAAAAACTATTCCAAGGATTTGTAGTTGTTTGAGTTTTGTTTGTAAAATTGTCCCAAGGATTTTTCATTCATTATTCGCCTAAATCTAAATCTTCTATTTGTTCGTCTACGTCTGAGCCACCTATAAGACCACCTAAACCAGTAAGTCTAACTACAGTTCCAGTGCTAGTTTTACCTAGTAAAATCTCACCAGCACCAAAACCTAAATCACCATTAATAAATTGGTCAGGTATTTTACCATCACCTTTATACCATTTTTCTACAGCTTTATAAGCTGTTTCTCTACTTTTTGCTAATCTTTTGTTAAGTTCTGCACCTCTAACTCCTTGTTTTCGTAATTGAATTTTTAAAGTTTTTAAAGAGTTTTCAACAAGAACATCATAGGATTTTTTAGCTTGATTTCTTATTTCTAGTTGTGTTGCAGCACTAAATTTTCCACTCTTGAGAGTTTTATTTATTTTATCTATTGCTTTGGTCTTATTTCCTCCAAGAAATTTACCTATTCCATTTATTATTGCAGGTATTTTCATAGCTCCTTGAAAACCAAATTTAACTAATCCAGCTCCCGGAATAAGCATTGCCACATCTAATAAATCATCACCAAATTTATCTCCAACTAAAAAATCAATGACAGGGATATCAGGAACATCAAAACCTTCAAAACCTGTATACTGTGCTATTAAACCTTTAGAGCTTACATCGTTTTCAGGAGTTGTAGGTTTTGCTTGTACAGTTCTAAATACTATTTCTTCATTTAATATATTATATCCTACTTCTATTTTCTCACTTCTGAATATAGCAGAATCTGCTCTAAAAGCATCAGCTAAACTTGGAAATTTGCTTAATATATCTTGAGGACTTCCTATAATTGGGTTGTTAGGATTAAAATAGTTTCCATTTTTTTCTAAACCATTTACAGGATTTTGAAATTTTAAATCAAATTCAAGGTCTTCTATTTTTTGTTCATCTACAATAAACTCACCATTAGGAAGACTTGCTCCTCCAAATATATTTACTTTTAAAGCTTGAACAGTTTCTTGTTTTGATATTGCTGCTGCGTCTACATCTACTATACCAGCTATTTCTTTTAATGATAAATTAGGAAATATTTTTTCTTTAGCAAATAAATAATCATCTTCATAATAACCATCAGGTTTTAAATCTATGTTATAACCACTATCTATATAGGCTTGTAATACTTCATTTGGTCTTAAAATAGGTTTGTTTAAATTTTGAATATTTGTTTCTTGCGTAAAGAATTTTAAATTATTAGCCTCTCTAGCTCTTGATATTGCTCCACTAGCAAACGCATTTCTAAAAGCATCATTAGCTTCTATTTCATTAGCATTTATTTTAAAATCTGAATCTACTAAATCATAAGCTTCTTGAATGTTTAAATTTGGATTTTGTAAAAGTCTATTAAACTCTATATTTCCCTCATCTGTTAAAAGTTTTTGATATAACTGTCTATTCTCAACCGACTTAGAACCTTCATTAAAAGCTTTTATTT
>CENV01088584.1_pt1 | contig 18157 bp, 18 predicted proteins | sample 530231 | NCBI WGS metagenome assembly CENV01 (sample SAMEA2619815, study PRJEB7988) | marine metagenome | biome: marine biome (ENVO:00000447); feature: surface water layer (ENVO:00002042); material: "saline water (ENVO:00002010), including plankton (ENVO:xxxxxxxx)" | depth 5 m | reverse complement strand
GGTGGTAGCCGATGGCGCTCAGGTGGCCCGCGACGGCGCCGATCGTCAGGCCATTGAACAGCAGGAAGAAGAGCGTACCCAGGCCGAACAGCAGCCCGCTGGCGAACGTCTGGAATGCGATGCCGATATTGTTCATCACGTAATAGCCGAACATCAGCCAATCGTCGCCCGAGCCCCGTTCGGCGAAGCGACCCAGGCGGCTGGCGTCCGGGTCGTACATCTGTTCCATCTGTGTGACCTGGTCCGGCGGCAGGATGCTGAACACCAGCTCCGGGAAGGCGAAGACCAAAGCGGCCATGCCGAGCAGGCTGCCGTAGAAGAGCAGGCTTGCTGCCAGTACGCAACGCCACTGCTCACGGACCGCGCGGGCGAAGCCACCGGTGATGAACCCGAGCAGTCGCCCCAGCAATGGACTGCGGTGCCGATAGAACTGCTGATGGCCGCGCAGGGCGAGCTGGCGCAACTGATCGATCAGCTGGCTGCTGTAGCCGCGCGATTCGGCCAGCGCCAGGTGTTGGCAAAGACGGCGGTAGGCGGCGGGGAAGTCGCTGGCCTGGCTGGGACTTGGCTTGCCACGCTCCAGCGCGTCCAGCTGGCCGATGAAGTCATGCCAGTCGGCGTGATGCTGGCGTTCGAAGGCGGCCTGCTTCATGGCGCGCCTACCAGTGAGCGGGCGATGCCATGGATCTTTGCCTCGGCGTTCTCACCGGTAACCGCCAGCGGTTCGGCAAGGATCGAAGCCAGCTCCAGACGCCGCTCGGCAGAAAGACTGGCATGACGCTCGGAGAAGGCAATAAGAGCGCGTTGCTCATCGAGACTTAACGCAAAAGGCGGTTTGGCAGCTTCCACCTCCGGCAGCGTCGGGCGCGCTTGTGGTCTTTCCCGGTAGACCACCAAGGTCCCTGCGGCGAGATCGCCGAGACGCTTGAAGGCAGGGTGGCCCAGGCAGCTCAGTGCGCCGAGAAAATAGCCGAACGGCAGCATATCGACGAAGCGCAGCAGGTTGCGCGTCAGCGAGGAGGTCCAGCCGACCGGCGTGCCATCGTCATGCACTACTCGCAGACCCAGCCAGTACTTGCCAGGTGTACGTCCCTGGTTCAGTACTTCGAAGAGCACCATGTACCACCATTGCACAAGGAACAGCAGAAGCGTCCCAAGACCGATACCAAAATTGCCCAGCATCCCCAGGATGATGAAGAGGGCTAGCAGGATGGCGGCACGGATCGCCAGGTCGATGGCAAAGGCCAGCGCGCGCGGTACGAGCCCGGCCGGACGCAGGAGTAGATCGATGCCTTCGGGCGTCTCCACGCGATGGCTATTGTCGAGCAGCGATGGTCGGTCGAGAGCTGAAGGCAAGGGTAAAGTCGTCTGAGGCAGGCAAAGGTCGATGCTATGCGGCAAGTGCCGCTGCGGCAATGCGCCTGAGTCGTCTGAGCGGAGGGCAAGCCGGAGGGGTGTGATTATGGCGAAGTGCCTGCTCCTTTGCAGGATGTCGTTCGCATACCCAATGCTGCGTGGGCAGATCGGGCGACGCACACGACGATGTGCCGCCCTGGCTGATAGACTGCCGCGCTGATCGAGAAGGACTCTCCCGTGAATTCAAGCATCTTCTGGTACGACTTCGAAACCACAGGAATCTCGCCCAGCCGCGACCGTCCGTTGCAGGTGGCGGGTATCCGCACCAACGAGGCGCTCGAGGAAGTCGGCGAGCCGCTGAACATCTATTGCCGTCCCTCCGACGACATCCTTCCGCATCCGGCGGCCTGCCTGGTCACTGGGATCACCCCCGCGACCCTCGAACAGAAGGGCTTGTGCGAGGCCGAATTCATTCATCGTCTGCATCAACAGCTGTCGTTGCCTGGCACCTGCGGCGCCGGTTACAACAGCCTGCGGTTCGACGACGAGGTGACGCGCTACAGCCTGTACCGCAACTTCTACGATCCCTATGCCCGTGAATGGCAGGGCGGCAACAGCCGCTGGGATCTGATCGATCTGGTACGCACGGCTTATGCTCTGCGCCCGGAAGGCCTGGTCTGGCCTGAAGAGGAGGGGCGGGTAACGCTCAAGCTCGAACGACTGAGTGTGGCCAACGGGCTGGAACATCTGAACGCGCACGATGCGCTATCCGATGTGCGCGCGACCATCGCCCTGGCCAGACTCGTTCGTGATCGGCAGCCGCGGCTGTACGACTATCTCTACAACCTGCGCCGCAAGCAGGCGGTGCTTGAGCAGATCCGGTTGCTGGAACCCATGGTGCACGTGTCCGGCCGCTTCTCCGCTGCACGGCATTTTCTCTCGGTGGTCCTGCCGCTGGGCTGGCACCCGCGCAATCGCAATGCGCTGATCGTCTGCGATCTGCAGGCCGGACCGGAGCCGCTCTTGCAGGAAACGGCTGAAACGCTGCGTCAGCGCCTGTATACCCGACGTGACCAGCTCGCCGATGGCGAGTTGCCGGTGCCCTTGAAGCTGGTGCACGTCAACAAGTGTCCCGTGGTGGCGCCGCTCAAGGTTTTGCGCACGCAAGACATCCAGCGCCTTGGTCTGGATATGCCGGTTTGCCATGAGCGTGCAGCGATGCTTCGAGAGCAGCGGCAGATCTGGAGCACCAAGCTCGAAGACATCTATCGCGAAGACCGCTTCGCTGGCACTGATGATCCGGAGCAGCAGCTGTATGACGGTTTTCTCGGGGACCGCGACCGGCGGCTGTGCGACCAGGTCCGTAGCCTGTCACCTGCGGAGCTGGCGAAACAGCCATTCCGATTCGATGATGCGCGCCTCGACGAGCTGTTGTTTCGTTACCGCGCGCGTAACTTTCCTGAAGCGTTATCCGTCGACGAGCAAGCGCAATGGCGTCAGTTCTGCCAACAGCGGCTGAGTGATGGGGCATGTGGCGCGCCCAACACCCTCGTGCAGTTCGAGTCGGATATCGAGCAATTCATGATCGGCGCCACGCCGGCACAACGGCAACTGTTGCAGCAATGGCGCGAGTACGGTCAGGGGTTGCGTGAGCGTTACCGCTTGAGCAATTAACTCTTGGGGAGGGCGTATGTTTGTGCGCCACGCCTGAATCGAGCGGGGAAGGAAGAGTGCAGCACAAATAAAAACGCCGTTTCCCGACATCAATGATTAATGTCGAGAAACGGCGTTCGTTATAAACCGTAGCCGCTTAGCCGAGAAGGGTGGCCCAGCTTTCCACGGTGTCGGAGCCCCACTGGGCTTTCCATTCTTTCAGGGTCTTGTGATTGCCGCCTTTGGTTTCAATCACTTCACCGCTGTGTGGGTTTTTATATTGCTTCACGCGGCGGGCGCGCTTGCTGGTCGCGGGAGCTTTTGCAGCGCGAGGGCTCTTGCTGTTGCGAGAGGCTTCCGGATCGAGCAGGGCAATGATGTCGCGCAGGGACTTCTGGTATTCACCCATGAGTTCGCGCAGCTTGCCTTCGAATTCCAGTTCCTTTTTCAGCTTGTCGTCTTCGGACAGCGACTTCAGGCGCTCTTGAAGTTCCTTGATGGCTTCTTCAGTAGCGCGATACTCATTGATAAGTGACATATGACTTCCTTGGGATAGGTTTGAACGCAAGTGGCAGCAATCATAGTCCTGCGTAATCCGCAAGTAAATATAGCCTTGTAAAAAAGCCACACTACTATTTGAAAGGATATGTGACGCAGGCTAAGAGCTGCTATTGCAGCTATGCGCAGGCTTAAATCAAGCGGAAAGCCTGTTTTATCGGACAAGTTTTTTCGATTGGTTTTTATGCTTTGCATAACAAACCGATGACTGCGAGCCGCGCCGTTTGCGTCATCGCGCATAGTTGGCGCTGCGCCTCGATCTTAATGGCGATGGCTGTGCTTTTGTCTGCTGGGCTAGAATGCCGCATTTCCCATTGAGTCGGAGTAACCGTTGATGCGCACTTTCAGGCTGGTCATTGCCTGTCCCGATGGCGTTGGCATTGTTGCCAAGGTCAGTAACTTTCTTGCCACTTACAACGGCTGGATCACTGAAGCCAACCATCATTCGGATCACCAGAGCGGTTGGTTCTTCATGCGTCACGAGATTCGCGCGGACTCACTGCCTTTCGATCTGGACGGTTTCCGTCAGGCGTTCGCTCCGATCGCTCGTGAGTTTTCAATGGAGTGGCGAGTCACCGACTCCGAGCAACGCAAACGCGTGGTGCTGATGGCCAGTCGCGAATCCCACTGCCTGGCCGATCTGCTGCACCGTTGGCACAGCGGCGAGCTGGACTGCGACATTCCCTGCGTGATTTCCAACCATGACGACCTGCGCAGCATGGTCGAATGGCATGGCATTCCCTACATTCACGTGCCGGTCGACCCCGCCAATAAGCAGGAGGCGTTCGCCGAAGTCACCCGCCTGGTCCGCGAGCAGCGCGCCGATGTGATTGTGCTCGCGCGGTACATGCAGATCTTGCCGTCCGAGCTGTGCGACGAGTTCGCCCAGCGCGTGATCAACATCCATCACAGCTTTCTGCCGTCCTTCGTCGGCGCCAAGCCCTATCACCAGGCCTCGCTGCGCGGCGTGAAGCTGATCGGCGCCACCTGTCACTATGTAACCGAGGAGCTCGACGCCGGCCCGATCATCGAACAGGACGTGGTGCGCGTGAGCCATCGCGACAGCATCGAGGACATGGTCCGGCTCGGCAAGGACGTAGAGAAGATGGTGCTTTCTCGCGGCCTGCGCTATCACTTGGAAGACCGTGTGCTGGTACACAGCAACAAGACGATGGTGTTCAACTGACATCCGGGAGCATCTGTGACCGATCCCCTCGAGCGTGCCGCGGCCAAGGCGCCGCCCATCATCGGCAGTGGTTGTACACAGCGATACGATCCTGAGGCGCTGTCGCCCGAGCAGGGCGCCGAGTTCGCCGATGCCGCAGCGCTATGGGCCGAGCTTCAGGCTGAGCAGGGCAATGCAGGTCGGCAATCGAGTGCATCGACGGCCGACGAGAGCGCCCCATCCGGAGCGCGCGAGCACGACAAGGAGGCGGGTTGATGAAGGCTGCAATCGATCGTCTGGTACTCGGCGCTGATGCGACGGGTGAACCGAACAGCCAATCCCTGCGCCTGGCCAATCGGCACGGGTTGATTGCCGGAGCCACCGGCACCGGTAAGACAGTGACCTTGCAACGTCTGGCCGAGCAGTTCAGCGATGCCGGAGTTGCCGTGTTCGCTGCCGACATCAAGGGCGATCTCTGTGGCCTGGGTGCTGCCGGTGCACCGCAGGGCAAGATCGCCGAGCGGATCGCCAGCATGCCCTGGCTGGACCATCAGCCGCAGGCGTACCCGGTAACCCTGTGGGACGTGCATGGTCGTAGCGGCCATCCGCTGCGTACTACGTTGAGCGAGATGGGGCCGCTGCTGCTGGGAAGCCTGCTGCAGCTCACCGACAGCCAGCAGGCCGCTTTGTACGCGGCGTTCAAGGTGGCAGACCGCGAAGGCCTGCTGTTACTCGATCTGAAGGACCTCAAGGCGCTGTTGGCGCACCTCAAGGCTGAGCCGCAGTTGCTCGGCGACGACAGTGCATTGTTCACCGGTGCATCGTCACAGGCCCTGCTGCGGCGCCTGGCAACGCTCGAACAGCAGGGCGCCGAGGCGCTGTTCGGTGAGCCAGCGCTGCAACTCGAGGATCTGTTGCACCCCGCGGCGGACGGCCGAGGTCCCATCCATCTGCTCGATGCCAGCGTACTGGTGCATGAGGCGCCCAAGGTTTATGCGACCTTCCTGCTATGGCTGCTTGCCGAACTCTTCGAGCAGCTTCCGGAGCGGGGCGATGCCGACAGGCCTTTGCTGGTCCTGTTCTTCGATGAGGCGCACCTTCTGTTTGGCGATACGCCCAAGGCGTTGCAGGAGCGGCTGGTGCAGGTGGTGCGGCTGATTCGTTCGAAAGGTGTTGGCGTCTATTTCGTCACTCAGTCCCCAGCCGATCTGCCTGACCAGGTACTGGCGCAGCTGGGGCTGCGAATCCAGCATGGTTTGCGGGCATACACCGTCAAGGAGCAGAAAGCACTGCGCTCGGTGGCTGACGGATTTCGTGCGAACCCGAACTTTGCGACGCTGGATGTGCTGACCCAGTTGGGCATCGGCGAGGCCCTGGTCGGTGGGCTCGAGGCGAAAGGCACGCCGGCGATGGTGCAGCGAGTCTCGATCGCGCCGCCACAGTCGCGAGTGGGGCCGCTGAGTGAAGCTGAGCGCATGCAGCTTATCGCGAGGTCCAGCTTGCGTGGCAGTTATGACAAGCCCGTCGACCGTGAGTCGGCCTACGAAATACTGAGTGCTCGGGCCATGCAGGCAGTCGAGGAGGCTGAGCGTCCGGTCGAGAAGCCTGCGCGAGGCAAGAGCAGTGCAGGCAGCGATCTGGGGGATCTGGCCGGACGAGTCGTCAAAAGTGCGTTGAGCCAGGCTGCCAGTCAGTTGGGGCGTCAGTTGGCCAGAGGGTTGCTCGGCTCGTTACTCGGCGGTAAGCGCTGACTTATCGGCGCTCTTCAGTTCACTACTGCTGTTTGTATTGGCTGCGCTAGTTGACTTCCTGACCTGCACGGAGGTCAGGATCAGGCTTGCCCAGTTGCCGCGCTTTCACAATCGGCATGTTTTTCCTGTTCGAGCTTCTGCAGTTCCCGCTGAAACACTTGATCAAGCACAGTGGGTTTCTTGCGCCACGGCTTGCGCTCGGGTTCGCGTTCAGCCGCGTAAGTCGTAATTTCACCACCATAGACATTGGTAAAGCGCTGCGCCTGGCGCTCAAGTTCGGCGCGCAGTTCGTCTTTCGTCACGTAAGGATCCTGTTTTTCTAGTTTGAATTAAGACGCCTCTGAAAATGAATGACGCGTCTTTGGTTGTAACCGAAGTTTTCAGTTGCAACAGAGTCGAGCTTATGTGCGTGAGACTGGAGGTCAACTGAAAAGGTTTAAGCAATTACGTGGCAGGCGGCAGATTCGAGCAGTAGTTCAAAAAAACCAGGTTATCTGCGGCATTGACACTACGTTTGCGGCAAGGCGCTACACGGATTTCCGCAAGTATGCGCTTTCAGGTACGCACAGAGCCAGAAATCGAGCAAAGAAAAACCCGCCGAAGCGGGCTTTCCTCTCGTTACTTGGCGAACATTAACGGGCAACTTTGGCTTCGTTGCTCTGTTCGGCGCGGCCGTAAACGTCATCAAAGCGCTCGATGTCGTCTTCACCCAGATAGCTGCCGGACTGGACTTCGATGATCTCCAGCGGAATTTTCCCGGGGTTGGCCAGGCGATGCACTGACGTGATCGGGATATAAGTCGACTGATTTTCGGTGAGCAGGAAAGTCTTGTCGTTGCAGGTGACCTGAGCGGTACCGGAAACAACGATCCAATGCTCGGCGCGATGGTGGTGCATCTGCAGGGAGAGGCTGGCCCCTGGGTTCACGCAGATACGCTTGACCTGGAAGCGGCCACCCATGTCCACCGAGTCATACCAGCCCCAAGGGCGGTACACGGCGCAGTGGTTCTTGGTTTCGCTGCGGTCCTGAGCGTCGAGCTTGCTGACCAGCTTCTTGACGTCCTGCACCTTGTCCTTGTGGGCAACCATCATGGCGTCCTTGGTCTCCACCACCACGATGTTTTCCAGGCCGAGCACGGTGACCAGTTTGCCGTTGCCGTGTACCAGGCAGTTGCGCGAGTCTTCGGCGATCACGTCGCCCTTGAGGACGTTACCGTTCTCGTCCTTCTCGTGCACATCCCAGATCGAAGACCAGGAGCCGACATCGCTCCAGCCAGCCGACATGGGCACTACGCAAGCCAGTTGAGTCTTTTCCATCACTGCATAGTCGATGGAGTTGTCCGGGCAACAGGCGAAGGTGGCGGGGTCGATCAGCACTTCTTCGCCGTTCTTCACGCTGCGCTCCAGGGCGAGCGAGCAGGTATCGTAGATGTCCGGATCGTGCTTCTTCAGTTCTTCCAGGAACACGCTGGCGCGGAACAGGAACATGCCGCTGTTCCAGAAATAGTCACCTGACTCCAGATAGCTCTGGGCGCGAGCCTCATCCGGCTTCTCGACGAACTGCGCCACGCGCTTGATGCCATCGGGCAGACCATGATTGGCGTCCTGGCTGGCTTTGATATAACCGAAACCGGTTTCAGGACGGGTTGGGGGAACACCGAAAAGGACCATCTCGCCGTTTTCCGCGGCATTGGTCGCCAGTGCCAGGGAGCGCTGGAAGGCCTTCTGGTCTTCGATGACATGGTCGGCCGGCAGGACTAGCAGCAGCTCGTCGCGCCCCTCTTCAACCAGCTTCATCGCCGCGATCCCAATGGCCGGTGCGGTGTTACGACCGAAAGGCTCGAGCAGAAGGCCTTGAACGCCGAGCTTGCGCGCGGCCAGCTGCTCCTTGACGATGAAACGGTGGTCCTTGTTGCAGACCAGCAGCGGTTGCTGCATGCCATCGAACGCCAGGCGTTCGACGGTCTGCTGGAACAACGTCTGCTCGCCGGTCAGGGCAAGAAACTGCTTGGGGAACGACTTGCGGGAAAGGGGCCACAGTCGGGAGCCGCTACCGCCTGAAAGAATAACCGGGATCATATTGCTTCTCCTGAATCGTTTCGAAGGTCGTTCTACTTGTCCGGTGACGCCGGCCTCTTGGCCGCGCCTGGGTTGTTACTGTTCTTTGTCGGAGGAATCGCCAGTTGGCTGGACGAAATCCACTCTGTCCCAAGGCATGCCTCGAGATTGAAATCTGCTGTCTGGTTAATCGCCTGGATGTCGCACCGTGGCCGTTCAGGCCGCATGTGTATCGGGCGAGATGTCGATCATGGTCATCTGCACCGGGCGCTCGTGGTCGGCGTTTGGCGCGCTACTGAGGAGCGCCATCGTCGCGCGCGGTGTGTGGCACCTGTCGGTCGAGCGGGAGTGATGCGCTTGCATGGCCGTAACCCTCTGTTCGTGCCTTGCTCGGCGTTTGCCGTGTCAGATGCCGCGTAGGCTCTGCTCGACGCCGCGGCTGTGGGCTGGATAATCAGCCGTATCGCCGTCTGAAGTTGCGCTACCGCCAAGATCGACTGACGATCTCGAACGGAGCGATCTGCGAAATTGATGACCCAATGCACGTTCATGTGCGACTTCCCTTTCCACCTGGAATTGTCGGTACGCGCTTATGATTGCGAGCCACGCTGGATAGTTCCCGCCTCGGCAACCGTTGATCGGCCAGTTTTTGCGAACGGATTCAAGGTGCGCTCATCTGCCCAGGGCAATGCGGACGGTTGATCGGGAGGTCTTGGTAGAGGCAGTGGGACGTGCTGGGCGGACCCGCTAATGGAGTCGCTGAGGGCAGCGGTAGAGCCCGTACGGGCTCTGCCGCCGGCATTGCGTTTTACTGGTCGGCGGCGTCGCGCAGGAATACCAAGCGGTCGCGGGTCGAGTCATCCCGACTGTAGCGGTAGCCCTGGTAGTCGAACTCTGGCAGCTGATCAGGGTTGCCGATGCGTTCCTTGATCACCCAGCGGGCCATCAGGCCTCGTGCCTTTTTCGCGTAGAACGAGATGATTTTGTACTGGCCGTTCTTCATGTCCTTGAAGTCGACGTTGATGACTCGTGCGTTCAGCGCCTTGCGTTTGACCGCGCTGAAGTACTCGTTGGAGGCCAGATTCAGCAGGACATCGTCACCCTGCTCGACAAGCGCCTCGTTCAGCCAGCCAGTGATGCGCTCGCCCCAGAATGCGTACAGATCCTTGCCGCGCGGATTGGCCAGTTTGGTGCCCATTTCCAGCCGATACGGCTGCATCAGGTCCAGCGGGCGCAACAGGCCGTAAAGCCCCGACAGCATGCGCAGATGCTCCTGTGCGAACAGCAGGTCGCTCTCGGTGAAATCCTCGACGCTCAGACCGGTGTAGACATCGCCCTTGAAGGCGAGCAGTGCCTGCTTGGCATTCTCCGGCGTGAATTCAGCCGACCAACTGCCGTAGCGCGCGACGTTCAGGGCGGCCAGCTTGTCGGAAAGGTGCATGAGTTCGCTGATCTGCGCTGGCGAGTAATCGCGCAACAGGTCGATCAGCAGTTGCGAGTGCTCCAGGTACTGAGGCTGAGTGAAGCGTTCGGTTATCGGGGGTGTTTCATAGTCGAGCGTCTTGGCGGGGGAAATCACCATCAGCATGTACGGGTCTCCTGTCTGATGGCGCGATTGTAGGGGTACGAGCGGAGCGGCTCCAGCTATGGCGGCCATAGGCAACGGTTGACCTTCCCCGCGTGGCAAGGCACAAGCTGGAAGGCGTCAATCAAGGAGTTCGTATGTCTGGCTGCAATCATGCGCAATGGCAACCACCTCACGACTACCGTCCGCTGGAGCGCAACTCCGAGCGTCAGACCTGGGCGGTGGTCATTCTGACCGGCTTGACCATGTTGGTGGAGATCATCGCCGGTTACTGGTTCAACTCCATGGCGTTGCTGGCGGACGGCTGGCATATGGCCTCGCACATGGTAGCCATCGGCCTGGCGGCGTTGGCGTATCTGCTGGCTCGGCGCTACGCGGCGGACCAGCGTTTCGCGTTCGGAACCTGGAAGATCGAGGTGCTGGCCGGTTTCACCAGCGCCTTGCTGCTGGTTGTCGTGGCGCTGTTCATGATCGGCGAATCGCTGTCGCGGCTCTGGTCGCCGGTCGCGATCGGTTTCGATGCAGCTTTGATGGTCGCCGTGATCGGCTTGCTGGTGAATCTGCTGTCCGCCTGGTTGCTGCGGGATCAGCATGACCACGGTCACGGTCACGGTCACGACGAGCATGCGCATGAGCATGAACACGCTTCGGGTGGCAAGGACCTGAATCGGCACGCCGCCTTCATCCATGTGCTGACCGATGCGCTGACGTCGGTGGCTGCGATCATCGCGCTGCTGGGCGGCAAGTTCTTCGGCTGGAGCTGGCTGGACCCGGTGATGGGTATCGTCGGCGCGCTGGTGATCCTTGTATGGGCGCGCGGCCTGTTGCGCGATACCGCCAAGGTGCTGCTCGATCGGGAGATGGATGATCCGCTGGTGCACAGGGTTCGGGAAGCGCTGCAGGAGGTGCCGGATACCGAGGTCGCCGATCTGCATCTGTGGCGGGTAGGGCGGTCGCAATACAGCTGCATCCTGAGCCTGGTGACGCATCAGGCGCACACCGCCGACCACTACAAGGCTGCGTTGCAGGGCTTCCCACAGCTGGTGCACATCACCGTGGAAGTGAATCGCTGCGACGAAAGCGCGCACCTTGATCATCGACAATAGCGCGGCTGAAATACGCGCGCCAAGGCCGTTTGGTCGATTCGTGAAAAAAAGCCGAGTTCAACGGAAAAGTCTTTTGTCTGTCATAACTTTTACGGTATTACCGAATTCAGACCGCCGAACCCTGCGACACAGGTGGCGGCTCCTGGGCAGCCCCGAATCCACCGGCTACCCTCGTCCGCTCACCTGAATCGCATGGCGGTTACTGTGCAGCGAAGCGCTTTTGGCTCTTCGTTTCTGGCCCCAGAAGAAGGTGATCGGTATGGATGACTACGGCAGACCTCGCGCGACCCAGCCCACGCTCTACGTCCTCGACACGAATGTACTGATCCACGATCCCAACGCTTTGCTGAACTTCCAGGAACATCAGGTCGCCATCCCGATGACCGTGCTGGAGGAACTCGACCAGCTCAAGGCTGGCAAGCACAGCGTCGCAGCCGAGTGTCGTCAGGCAATCCGCTTGATCGACAAGCTGCTCGGTGACGCCACGCCGGAAGAGGTCGAGCTCGGCGTGCCGATCCAGCGCGGCAAGGGCGGGCCTTCCGGCAGTCTTTCGATCCTCATGAGCAAGCGTGGCGAGTCCAGCGCGTTGCCGGAGGATCTGAACGACAACAAGATCATCAATCAGGTGGTCGAGCTGAGCAGACGGCGTCCAGGCTTGCCTGTGGTGCTGGTGACCAAGGACATCAACATGCGCCTGAAGGCGCGTGCCTGTGGCGTAGCGGCGGAGGATTACCATACCGATCAGCTGGTCGATGACGTCGGCCAGCTTTCCCCCGGCTATCACAGCGTCAGCGGCTCGTTCTGGGATCGCGTGAGCAAGGTCGAGACCCATCAGGGGCATGGGCGCACCTGGCACCGCGTGCAGCTGACCGACAACCTTCCCGCGGTACACATCAACGAGTTCATCATCGACGAACAGGGCTTTGTCGGCTGGATCAAGGGCATCAAGGCCGATGAGCTGCTGCTGCTCGACCTGCATCAGGAGCCGCTGCTGCATCAGGAGGCCTGGGGCCTGCGCCCGCGGGACATCCATCAGGCATTGGCGCTGTTCGCCTTGCTCGACCCGGATATCCATCTGGTCAACCTGTCCGGTGCCGCCGGTTCGGGCAAGACCATCCTCGCGCTGGCTGCGGCCATCGAGCAGACCGTGGTCAGCAAGCGCTACCGGCGCATCATCGCCACCCGCAGCGTACAGGGGCTGGACGAGGACATCGGCTTTCTGCCCGGCACCGAGGCCGAGAAGATGGAGCCGTGGCTGGGTGCAATCACCGATAACCTCGAAGCGCTGCACATGGAGGACGAGAACACCCACGGCAGCATCGACTACATCCTGCAAAAGGTGCCGCTGCAGTTTAAATCGCTGAACTACATCCGCGGTCGCAGCTTCCAGCAGAGCCTGATCCTGATCGACGAATGCCAGAACCTCACGCCGCATCAGATGAAGACCATCATCACCCGCGCGGGCAACGGCTCGAAGGTGGTCTGTCTGGGCAATCTGGCGCAGATCGACACGCCTTATCTGTCCGCGACCAGTTCGGGGCTTACTTACCTGACCGAGCGCTTCAAGGATTTCTCCCACGGTGTGCACATCACCTTGCAGGGCGTGCCGCGTTCGGTGCTGGCCGAGTACGCCGAAGCGCACATGTAGCCGAGACGCGTGCGGCGATGGCCCGGTAGTACCTCTTACGGGGGCGGGTTCATCGCCGGCGGCTGCGGTAGACTCGTGATTTTCCGATCAGGAGCGCCGAATGCTCACCCATCTCGATTCCCAAGGCCGGGCCAGCATGGTCGACGTCACCGACAAGGCCGTGACCGCGCGTGAAGCCGTGGCCGAGGCCCGCGTGCGCATGCTGCCGCAGACCCTGCAAATGATCCAGCAGGGTGGTCATCCCAAGGGCGATGTCTTCGCCGTGGCGCGCATCGCCGGCATCCAGGCGGCAAAGAAGACCTACGAACTGATTCCGCTGTGTCATCCGCTGCTGCTCACCAGCATCAAGGTCGAGCTGCAGGCGGATGGTGAAGACTGCGTACTGATTCGCGCTGCCTGCAAGCTGGCCGGGCAGACAGGTGTCGAGATGGAAGCGTTGACCGCTGCCAGCGTCGCTGCGCTGACCATCTACGACATGTGCAAGGCCGTGGATCGCGGCATGGTCATCGAAGGCGTGCGCCTGCTGGAAAAACTCGGCGGCAAGAGCGGTCACTGGCAGGTGCCGGCATGATTACCGTCCAGTTCTTTGCCCGTTATCGCGAAACCCTGGGCACTGATGGCGAGCGCCTGCAGTGGGATGCTTCGCTCGCCAACGTGGATGACGTGCGCCAGCAGCTGCTTGCGCGGGGCGGTGTCTGGGAGGTGCTTGCCGAGCAGAACCTGATGTGTGCCCGTAATCAGGAGCTCTGTGGTCTCGATGAGCCGATCACCGATGACGATGAAGTCGCTTTCTTTCCCACCGTGACCGGAGGCTGAGCATGGCGGTTCGTGTACAGACGGCAGCGTTCGATCCGGGGGCCGAACTCAATGCGCTGCATGCGGCCAACCTGGGGATTGGCGCGGTCGCCGGGTTCGTCGGTTACGTAAGGGATTTCAATGATGGGCAGGATGTCGCCGGAATGTTCCTCGAACATGCGCCGGGGATGACCGAAAAGGCACTGGAGAAAATCATTATCGAGGCGGAGCAGCGCTGGCCATTATTGCGGCTCGACGTGCTGCATCGCGTCGGGCCCCTGGAGCCAGGTGAGCCGATCGTCTTCGTCGGCGCGGCGAGCGCCCATCGCGACGCTGCCTTCGACGCCTGTCGCTTTGTGATGGACTACCTGAAGACGCGGGCGCCGTTCTGGAAGAAGGAAACCACGCCGTCCGGGCCACGCTGGGTGGAGGGCCGCGCGAGTGATCAGGTCGCGGCTGAGCGTTGGAGCGAGAACGACTGAGCCGTCAATAGAAGGTGATGTACATCTTGAAGGCCAGCGTCGAGAACATGGTGAGCACGCCCAGGCCAAGAAGGCCCACGCCCCAGTCCCGGTCCCGGTAGTTGAAACCTACGCAGAGCAGGATGAAGCCGGTGACGATTAGCGACAGTAGCCAGTGCATGCTGTCCATCGATGTCTCCTCGATTTCCGATCTAGCTACCACTCTAGCCGCTTGACCTCTGTTGAGGCCTGATTCAGGTCATTGATGGAGGAGGCGAGTGACGGTCGCAGGAGCGCGGCGAATGCCGCGCCCAATAGGCTCAGCGCGAATGAGGGACCGGGGCGAGCAGTTCCGCCGGCGGCATTTCGCACTGAATCTTGCGGCCAATCAGCGCTTCGATCGGCGGCAGGGCGAAGGAGTCGTCCTCGCCGGCGAAGCTGATCGACGTGCCGCTGGTGCCGGCACGGCCGGTGCGGCCGATGCGGTGCACGTAGTCATCCGGATCTTCCGGCAGCGTAAAGTTGATCACGTGGCTGATGCCGTCGACATGGATGCCTCGACCGGCGACATCGGTCGCCACCAGTACCCGAATCTTGCCCTCGCGGAAACCTTCCAGCGTGCGGATGCGCTTGTGCTGCGGCACGTCGCCGGACATCTGCGCGGCGCTGATGCCGTCCCGGGTCAGGCGTTCCTCGATGCGCCGCACTTCATCCTTGCGGTTGGCGAAGACCATCACCCGCGTCCAGTCATTCTGGGTGATCAGGTTGTACAGCAGCTTGTACTTGTCGCTGCCAGCCACGGCGAATACGTGTTGCTCGACGGTGTCGCTGGCGACGTTTTCCGGCTCGATCTCGACCACGGCGGGGTTGGTCGTCCACTGCTGCGCCAGGTTCATCACGTCATCGGTGAACGTGGCTGAGAACAGCAGGGTCTGGCGTTCGCTCTTGGGCGGCGTCTGCCGGATGATCTGGCGGACCTGCGGAATGAAGCCCATGTCGAGCATGCGATCGGCTTCATCCAGCACCATCACCTCGACCATGTCCAGATGCACCTCGCCGCGCTGGTTGAAATCCAGCAGGCGCCCGGGTGTGGCAACCAGGATGTCGCAGAATTTCGATTCCAGCAGCTTGAGCTGCTTGTCGAAGTCCATGCCGCCGACGAAGCTCATCACGTTCAGGTTGGTGTATTTGGTCAGGTCCAGCGCGTCATTGGCGATCTGCACCACGAGTTCACGGGTCGGCGCGATGATCAGTGCGCGCGGTTCGCCCATATAGCGGTCCCGCGGCGGTGGAGTGTCGAGCAGCTGTGTGATGGTGGAGATGAGAAACGCAGCCGTCTTGCCGGTGCCGGTCTGGGCGCGGCCAATGGCGTCTCTGCCGGCGAGGGTATAGCCGAGCACCTGGGCCTGGATCGGCGTGCAGTACGGAAAACCCAGGTCATGAATTGCGTGCATCAGCTCGGGTGCGAGCTTGAAGTCGTGGAAGCGGGTCTTGCCTTCGGCCGCTTCGACCTCGAAGTCCTCCAGCTTCCACGCCGGAGCGGCGGGTTTTGGCGGCTTGCTGCTGCGTTGACGGCGCGGCTTTTCGGCGGCGCGCTCAGCGGTCTGCGACTTGGGTTGAGAATCAGGCGTCGTTGCTTGCTGAGGGGCGCTGTGTTGGCCCTCGTGGTCGGCGGCGAGCACGTCATCGGCTGCGCTGGCCCGTACATCCGGTGCCTTGCCAAAGATTTTCTTGAGTGCTTTGAGCACGGTCTTCTCGTCATTTATTAGGAAAGTGTCGCGCGCCAGTGTAATGCAAGACGCATGCATGGCGAAGCCTCGCGCACGGGAAGGCTTGGCTTCCAGCGGGCGCACTCGCGCCTGACGTACTGTTGTGTGATACCGCGCGGGCCTGGTCAGGGCCTTGGGGCATGGCTGTGTCTGATGCCAGGTTCAAGCGTGGCAGGATGCCGACCGCGCTTGAGCCTGCCAGGTGGCGGACGGTCAAGCGCACCGCTCATCCTTCCTTTGATGAATAGGCAACCGGAGCTGGTGCTCAGGAGGCGGCATTTTCGCCAAGCAAAGGTGCGAGCCAGTTGCCGATGTCGCGGATTTCCTCCGGGAGCACCTCGTGGCTCATCGGGTACTCGCGCCAGCTGACGTTGACGCCGGCGTCGTGCAGGCACTGATAGGCGGCACGGCCCATCGCAGGCGGCACTACATCATCGCGGCTGCCATGCAGGCATAGCGCCGGATAGCGCCGGACATCATCGGAAAGCTCGAGGCGCTCGGCAAATGTCGGGGCATAGGTGGACAGTGCGATGACGCCGCCCAGCGGGCCCTGCCAGCGCAGAAATGCCGTATGCAGCACCACCGCGCCGCCTTGGGAGAAGCCGGCGAGAAAGATGCGTGCCGGATCGATGCCCGCGTCACGCTGTGCTTCGATCAGACCGATGACCTGTTGCGCTGATGCCTCGAGTTGCTCGCGATCGATCGCGCGGGCTGGGCTCATGGCCAGGATGTCGTACCAGCTGGGCATGCTCCAGCCACCGTTGATGGTTACCGGACGCGTCGGTGCCTGCGGCAGAACGAAGCGAGCGCTATGAAGCTTCTGCTGCAGCGCTTCGGCCACAGGTAGGAAGTCATAGCGATCAGCGCCCAGGCCATGCAGCCAGATGATGCACGCATCGGCAATGCCATTGGGTTCGAGGATCAACGGTTCGCTCATAGATCGGCTCCAGTTGGGGGCAAGTTGCCTCGTCTTGGGGCATTACGTGCCGCCGGCGAGGGAGTGGCGCGAGGTTACCCGCTCGCGCACTTCGATAGAACCCGCAACCTGGCGTATCCATCATCATTGCCGGATGAGCTGGTACGCGCCTTGCTAAGTTCAGTTCGACTCAGAAGGGAACGGCTCGCATGAGCGAGTCGAGGTAATGGCACAAAGAACATTGCCGATCATCCACGGACGACTAGACTCAGGTCAGGCTGCGCCGCTTCGCTGCTGCCGGTTACGCATCGAGGGGCAACAGGCCCGAACCCGAGAATAAGAAAGCAAACTGGAGGTTTCGATGATTAGGGTGAAATCCACACTGGCTGCGCTGGGTGCAGCGTCACTGCTGGGAATCAGCGGGCTGGCGCAAGCGGGGGCGACCCTCGATGCAGTGCAGAAGAAAGGATTCGTGCAGTGCGGTATCAGTGATGGCCTTCCGGGCTTTTCCTACGCCGATGCAAAGGGGCAATACCTGGGGATCGACGTGGATGTCTGTCGCGCGGTGGCCGCCGCCGTGTTCGGTGACGCCAGCAAGGTCAAGTACAGTCCGTTGACCGCCAAGGAGCGCTTCACCGCGCTGCAATCCGGTGAAGTGGACATGCTGTCGCGCAACACCACCTGGACCAGCTCGCGTGATGCGGCGATGGGCCTGAATTTCACCGGCGTGACCTATTACGACGGTCAAGGCTTTCTGGTGAACAAGGAGCTGGGTGTCAAAAGTGCCAAGGAGCTGGATGGCGCGACTGTCTGCATTCAGGCAGGCACGACTACCGAACTCAATCTCTCCGATTATTTCCGCGCCAACAACCTGAAGTACACCCCCATCACATACGACACCTCGGATGAAAGCGCCAAGTCACTGGAGTCGGGCCGCTGCGACGTGCTCACTTCCGACCAGTCGCAGCTCTACGCCCAGCGCATCAAGCTGGCAAAGCCTGATGACTACGTAGTGCTACCCGAAGTGATATCCAAGGAGCCCCTCGGCCCGGCGGTCCGCCAAGGCGATGAGGAATGGTTCGATATCGTGCGTTGGACCTTGTTCGCCATGCTCAACGCCGAGGAATTGGGCATCACTTCGGCAAACGTCGAAGAAAAGGCCAAGAGCACCAAGAACCCTGACGTCGCCCGCCTGCTGGGTGTGGAGGGGGAATATGGCAAGGATCTGAAGCTGCCGAAGGACTGGGCGGTGCAGATCGTCAAGCAGGTCGGTAACTATGGCGAGATCTTCGATCGAAACGTCGGCGCCGGCAGCGAGCTGAAGATCGAACGTGGCC
>CENV01043666.1_pt1 | contig 18212 bp, 16 predicted proteins | sample 530231 | NCBI WGS metagenome assembly CENV01 (sample SAMEA2619815, study PRJEB7988) | marine metagenome | biome: marine biome (ENVO:00000447); feature: surface water layer (ENVO:00002042); material: "saline water (ENVO:00002010), including plankton (ENVO:xxxxxxxx)" | depth 5 m | reverse complement strand
GGGCTTCCAGGGGGGGGAGTGCCTGTTTCCCTACCAGTGGCCCGCCGAGGAGCTGCGCGCCGCGCTGGATGCCGCCGGTCTGCCGCTGGTGCTGTTCAACCTGCCGCCCGGCGACTGGGGGGCCGGCGAGCGCGGGTTGGCCGGGCTGCCGGGCCGGGAAGCGGAGTTCCGTGACGGCCTGGCCCGGGCGCTGGATTACGCCCGGGTGCTGGACTGCCCGCGGCTGCATTGCATGGCCGGCATCCCCGGCGACCAGGTGGACCCGCACCGCGCTTTCGATACCCTGGTGGCGAATCTCTCCGAGGCGGCGGCGCTGTGCGCCCGGCACGACCGGATGCTGACCGTGGAACCGATCAACAGCCGGCTGGACATGCCCGGCTATCTGGTGGATACCCCGGCCCGGGCCCGCGCGGTGATCGAGGCGGTGGGGCATCCCGCCGTGCGTCTGCAATACGACCTCTACCACGCCCGGGTGATGGGCGAGGACCTGTTCGCCTCCCTGGCCGACTGTTTGCCGCTGATCGAACACGTACAGTTCGCCGATTACCCCGGCCGCCACCAGCCGGGCAGCGGCACGCTGCCGCTGGCGGCGCTGTTGGCCCATCTGGACGCCCTGGGCTACACCGGCTGGGCCAGCGCCGAGTACTTTCCGCTGGACGACGCCGACGGTGGCCTGGACTGGCTGGCGAACCTTCGCGGCGAGGCGGGGTCCCTTACTGAGTAGCTATGAGGAGAAGTGGATTGATTAGAAGCTGGGGCGGCAAGATCATCGTCGGCCTGTTGGGCATGCTGGTGGGCGGGCCCATTGGCCTGATCGTCGGCCTGCTGGTGGGGCATTTTCTGGACCGTGGCGTGGAGCGTTTGCGCGCGTTCAATCCGTTCCGGCCCTATGCCCCCGGTGAAAAGGAAGCGCTCCAGGATGCCCTGTTCTCGGCGGCGTTTTCGATCATGGGGCACCTGGCCAAGGCCGACGGCCAGGTCAGCAAGGAGGAACTCGGCGCCGCCCAGGCGGTAATGACGCGCATGGGTCTGGACGAAGAGCAGCGCCGTCGGGCCCGGGACGCGTTCCGCAGCGGCAAGGAAGAGGGTTTCCCCCTGGACGACATGGTGGCGGCGTTCCGTGACAAGACCCGCGAGCGCCGTCATATGGTGATGGTGCTGCTGGAATTTCTGATACAGATGGCCCTGGCCGACGGTGAGCTGGACCCCCGGGAAGAGCGCATCCTGTTCCGGGTGGCGGAAGGCCTGGGCATACCGGAAGCGCAGTTCCGGCAGATTCTCAACATGATGCTGGCCCAGGCCCGTTTCAGCTGGGCCGGTGCTGGTGCCGGCGCCGGCGCTGGCGGCGGGGCCGCCGCCGACCGTTCGCGGCCGTCGCTGAGCCAGGCCTACCAGGTGCTCGGCGTCAGCGAGTCCGCCTCCGACCAGGAGGTGAAGAAAGCCTACCGCCGGCTGATGAGCGAGAATCACCCGGACAAGATGGCCGCCCGGGGCGTGCCGGAAGAGATGATCCGGGTGGCCACGGAAAAGACCGCGGAAATCAGCAAGGCCTATGACATGATCAAGGAATCGCGCGGTTTTCATTGAACCGCCCGGTCGCCAATAGTAGCTTGAATTCGAGTGTTTCGAGGAGGAAATAACCGCCATGCTTGGAGAATCCCACAGCATCCACCATGAGTTCCCCGAACACCACGCGCGCATCGACGCGCTGATGAGGGATCACCCCGAGTTCCATGCCCAGGTCGAGGAACACGACCGGCTGGACAAGAAGATTCGCGGGCTGGAAATGCGCGAGAGCCCGGTCGCCGACCAGGACATGGAGGCCATGAAAGCGGAACGGCTGCGCCTTAAGGACGCCATTCTGCGACGCCTAGGCGCTGGCTAACCGGCTCGGATTCGTAGGAGCGACCGGGCGGCGCTCCGCTTTAGTCGCGATTGAAGATGGCACCGCTGCTGATCGCGACTGAAGTCGCTCCTACGAATCGGTGACGTGAACCGGGACCTTTAAAAGCCGCCGGGCCGCCCCAACCTTGAGAGGCAATCATGCCGGCTCGGGAGGCCCAATGACCGCCTATTCGATTCTTGATCTTGTTCCGATCCTGCGCGGTGGCGACGCCGGTCAGGCGTTGCGCAATTCGCTGGATCTGGCCCGCCACGCGGAGCAGTGGGGCTATACCCGCTACTGGGTGGCGGAACACCACAACATGCCCGGGGTGGCCAGCGCCGCCACCAGCCTGGTGGTCGGCCATATCGCCGCCGGCACCCAGCGCATCCGCGTCGGGTCCGGCGGCGTGATGCTGCCCAACCACGCGCCCCTGGTGGTCGCCGAGCAGTTCGGCACCCTGGAGGCGTTGTTCCCCGGCCGCATCGACCTGGGCCTGGGCCGCGCGCCGGGCACCGATATGGAAACCGCCCGCGCCCTGCGCCGGGACCTGAACAGTAACGCCATGGAATTCCCCCGGGACGTGGCTGAGCTGCAGGGCTATCTGGACGACCCGACCCCGGACCAGCGGGTGCGGGCGGTGCCCGGCGCCGGCAGCAAGGTGCCCCTGTGGCTGCTCGGCTCCAGCCTGTTCAGCGCCCGGCTGGCGGCGCAAATGGGGCTGCCGTTCGCGTTCGCGTCCCATTTCGCGCCGGAGTCCCTGGAAGAGGCGCTGCACGTTTACCGCACCCACTTCCAGCCCTCGGAACAGCTCGACAAACCCCATGCCGCCGCCGGCATCAGCGTGTTCGCCGCCGACAGCGACGAGGAGGGCGCCTACCTGGCCACCTCCATGCAGCAGCAATTCATGAACCTGCGCCGGGGCCGCCCGGGGCCGCTGCCGCCGCCGGTGGAAAACATGGACGAGCTGTGGTCGCCGATGGAAGCTCACGGCGTGCGTCAGGCGATGAAATACGCCATGATCGGTGCACGGGATACGGTGATGCAGGGCCTGAGGGCTTTCCGCGACCATACCGGCGTGGACGAGCTGATCATCACCGGCGGTATTTTCGATCACGATAAACGACTGCGCTCGTTCGACATCGCCGCGCAGCTTTGCCGGGAGCTCTAGGCGTCGGCAAGGCGCGATCTGCCCGGAACCACCAGAACATCCGGCCGGCGTGACGCGACAGCGTGAACAGGCCCGAGGGAGTACCCGTTCTTGATGTTACCGGGAACACGGCCACCGATCCGGTGGCCAGCATGGATGTGGATGTTGGTTTTGCTGCTGGCGATGCCGTGGTCGCCGCCGGCGGCGGCGTCACCGGTGCAGCTGGGGCCGGATCTGCCGTACACGGTGGTCACTGACCCGGCCGGCGAGGCCACCCCGGAATCGGTGTTGCCGGCGCTGCGCAAAGGCGCGCCCCAGCACCATATTTTTTCCCGTGGCTATACACGGGACACCTTCTGGCTGCGCTTCACGCTGCCGCCGCAACGGGTCGCCGGTGGTGAACACTGGCTGGAACTGAAGCCCAGTTTCATCGACGACGTGCGCCTGTTCCTGCGCCCGCTGGGCAGTGACGGCCCGTGGCGCCTGCGGCGCGCCGGCGATACCTACGATGGTCCCATCGGCGACGTCGATCACCGTTTCCCCCTGTTCGTGCTGCCGCCCAACGACACCGGCTATGAAATCCTGGTGCGGGTGGCCAGCACCAGTGCCGTGCTGTTGCAGATGAAGCTGTGGGAGCCCCGGGAATTCGTGCCGGCGGCCACCTGGGAAACCGGTTTCTGGAGCTTCTATTTCGGTCTCGCCGCGCTGTCCACCCTGCTGGCCGTGGTGCTGGCGCTGGTGTTGCGCAGCCGGTTGCTGTGGTCGGTGACCGCGATCTCCGTGGCCTACGTGCTGGTGGCCTGTGTGCAGGGCTATGTGGCCTGGCTGATACCGGTGGTGGGCCGTACCCTGCAGCATTACCTGACCAGTGTGTTGACCCTGTCTTCCTACGCCTTGTTGCTGTGGCTGGCCTCGGAAGCGCTGCAACTGAGGCAGCGGCTGCCCTGGGCCCATCGTCTGCTGATGGCCACCTGCGGGGTGGTGGGGCTGCTGGTGCTGAGCGTGCCCCTGGACCTGTACGGCAGCGCCATCCATATCCAGAGCCTGGTCTATCTGAGCACCTCGGCGGTGTTCGTGGCCGCCTGTGGCTATGTGTGGTGGAAGGACCGTTTCCGGTTGTCCAGCGTACTGCTCGGCCTGGGCCCGCTGATTTGCATGGTCGCCAGCCTGTTCGGCCTGTTTTCCGCGTTGGGCTGGATTCCTTTCCACGAGCAGATCTATGTGGTCTGGCAGTACTCCATGATCGTGAACATGCTGCTGGTCACCGGCCTGGCGGTCTATCAAATGCGCGTCAATCACCTGCAGGAGCAGGAGACCCGCCAACTGGCGCGGGCCCTGGAGGTGGAACGGGAGGCGCGTTTCAATCAGCGCCAGTTCATGGGGCTGGTGGCCCACGAATTTCGCACACCGCTGGCGATCATCGCCGCCAGCTTGCAGAATCTACGCTATCTGGGCGTATCCGACCCCCGTCAGGTGAGCCGCTACGATAAGATCGGCCGGGCCACCGACCGGCTGGTGCAGCTCACCGACAACTGCCTGGCGGATGCCCGGCTGGATGCCAGCGAACTGTGGCTGGACCGGCGCCGGGTGTGCCTGCTGGAGCTGGTCACCGAGGCGGCGTCGCTGGTGCGGCCGGCCGGCCACAGCTGGACACTGACGTTGGAGGGGCGCGCGCCCAGCAGCGTGCAGCAGCCCGCCTGGCTGGACCCGGCGATGATGCGCATCGCCCTGTCCAATGTGATCGACAATGCGGTGAAATACGGCGACGGCGGCCCCCGGGTGGACGTGAGCCGGCGCGGCGATTTCTGGTGCATCGCCATCCGTGACCAGGGCCCGGGCATCCCCGAGGAGCGGGTGGCGGAAGTGTTCGAGCGCTACCGGCGCGGCGTGGGCCTGGGATTGTACGTGAGCCGCCAGATCGCGCGGGCCCACGGCGGCGATCTGATACTGGCCGAAAACGAAGCCCGGGGCTGCTGTTTTCTGTTCACCTTACCGCTGTTACCGGAGGACTCATCCGTTTGATGGACGCGCACACACCCAGGCTCGCCATTATCGAGGACAACGACGACCTGCGTGAGGAATTGCTGTTTTTTCTGCGCCACAACGGCTATGCCGCCTGGGGCGCCGACAGCGCCGAAACGTTCTGGAAGCAGTTGCACCGCAAGCCGGTGGACATGGTGCTGATCGATCTGGGCCTGCCCGGCGAGGACGGTTTCGGGGTGGTCGAATACCTCAATGAACTGCAAGGCTATGGCATCGTGATCATTACCGCCAACGGCGGCCAGCGGCAAAAACTGCGGGCGCTGAACCTGGGCGCCGATCTGTTCATGGTCAAGCCTTTGAATTTTTCCGAGCTGCACCGCGCCCTGGAAAACCTGGCCCAGCGGCTGGCCCAGGAGGCCGCCCCGGAGTCGCGCCAGGAGCGCCACGGCGATGGCTCCGAGGGCTGGCGCCTGGACGCCGCCGCCGGCCGTCTGAACGGCCCCGGCGAGAGCCATCTGGATCTCTCCCAGCAGGAAACCGCGTTGCTGAAAATTCTGCTGCGCGGCACCCACCAGGTATTCAACAAGGCCGCGCTGCACGATCTGATGTTCACCCATGCGCCGCACCCGGATACCCATCGCATCGATGTGATACTCAGCCGGCTGCGGCGTAAGGCCCGCGAGCGGGGCATCGATCTGCCGATTCGCTCGATCTTTGGCAAAGGCGTGGTGTTCACAGGCACCGTGCGGGACGGCTGAGAGAGTTGAGAGTATTGAGACTGACACCCCGGCGCCGGACGGCGGATACTCATGCTCGGTACGGGTGTGTGATTGCGCCGCCCGTGTTGCATGGGGGCGAAGGCGTGATAAGGGGTAGCGTCTCGCCAGTGGTGGTGGTGCGGGATGCGCCGCTACCGGGACTGGCGACGCCGCGGGGGGCGGCGTCGCCGGTGGTGGTAAGGCCCCGGCGCTGACCGGCCGATCTCGCCCTGGCCGCCGAGGGCTTCCTAAAGACTGTTCGCCGGCCGCCGTTGCGGGCGCCCGTTGGCCTTGTTCAGACACCAGCTCTGGCGATCCCCGTCGATGGGCACGCCGCTCACCCAGCGCCGTGGCGGATGGGTATCCAGCCAGTTCTGATGACCGCTCAGCACCGCGTGGCCATGGTCGGTAATGGCCAGCTCCCGGTCCTGCCAGGGCAGGTCGTCATCGCCGTGCCAGCGCAGCACCGGTGAGGTGCCGCCGAGCAGCGGCCGCAGCATCCAGTGGAACAGGCTGTCGCCCAGGTAGGGCAGCGGCTCCCGCTCCAGCATCAGATCCCGAAAAATCTCACCGGCGGGTTTGGGCCCGCGCTCCGCCACCAGCTGCACGATCAACTGCTCACTGAGACCCAGGCCGGTTTCCTCGTCGGGCAGCTCCAGCAAATGGCGGCGCAGGGCCCGGCCCAGCATCGGCAGTGCCGGCGTATTGCGCTGGGTAAGCCGGTCCAGGGCCTCCGGGGTCTCGTCGCTGATCGATCGCCAGGCCCGGCGGCCCAGCACCAGCAGGGTCTCCTCCACCGGCTTGCGGCGCTCCCACAGCCAGCCCAGCACCTCCGGCGCCAGCTGCCCCAGGCCGACGAAGCGGCGCACCCCGGGGATCGCGTCGGTGGCCACCAGCTCCAGGCGCACCCGTGGCCAGCGGCGGCCGAAGTGATCCAGCACATAGGCCAGAATCAATTGGTCGTAGCTGTCGTGCTCGAACCACAGCACCACCCGTTCCTCGCCACCCACTTCACCCAGTTCCCGGTACTCCCGACGTTGACGCTCCAGGGTCTGGTTCGGGTTCAGGTTCAGGGCCTCGGCGAGAAACCGGGAGCGCTCCTCCACGAAATGATCGTCACTGGACGGCCGTTGCACCGGGCCCACGCAAAACGGATCGGCGAAGGTCAGGCAGCGGCCGTGCAGTCCGCAGCGCGGCAGGGCCTCGCGCAGATCGTCGCCGCAGCGGATATGCACGGTGCTTTGTTCACCATCCACCAGGTCGCCGCCACGGCGTTCGGCGGCGTCCAGTTCAGCCACGTACTGCTCGAAACTCCGCCAGCCGGTAAAGCCCATCTCCCGGGCCACGGTGTGGAGGGCGTCCTTCATCTCCAGGGGCGTGCTTGCGGACGAAGTCCGGTGCAACGCCAGGCGGGCCTGGGCTCGGCCGTCGCCGTTGCGCGCCGTATCAAAAAGACGTCGCGCGTCCTCCACCGGATCGTCCAGACGAAAACGACCGTTACTGAGCGGCTCGCTTCCCTCAACGGTTACCGATGGCGTCATGGTGCCTCCCTGTGGGCCGCCGACTGGGCAGCAGCATTCAATGTGCTGAACACAGTTGATCATGAGCGCGTGGGAGTCAATCAAGGACGGGCGCGTAACGGCCGCCAGGGCCCTGTTTTTATAAAGCTTTTACCCCGGCCGTCGGGAATCGCGCCTTGGCCGGTGGTGGCGCGGGGGAAGCGGGCGCTTCAGTGGCCGGCGTAGCTGTCGATCACGCGGCGGTATTGGCTGGGGGCCGCGCCGATATGTTGCTGGAAGAAACGGGTGAAATGGCCCTGCTCGGAAAAGCCCAGGTCCTCGGCGAGCTGGCCGAGGGTGCCGTTGCGTTCCGTCTCCAGCCAATCGAAGGCGCGTCGCATGCGGGTGTCATTGAGCATCAGCATTGGCGACATGCCGGTGTCGCGGCGGAACAGGGTGAAGAAGTGGGCGCGGGACAGGTTGGCGGCGCGGGCGGCGTTGTTCAGACAGTCCGGATCGTTGAAATGGGTGCGCAGATAATCGCAGGCCCGGCGAATGCGGGTGTCCTGGAAACCGAGCCGGGAACCGGCCCCCAGGCGGCGCAGCTGGCGCCACTCGGAGTGGTCCTCGATCAGCTCGATCAGAAAGTCGAACAGCAGCGATTCGATGCGCTCCCTCGGCACCAGCCCCGGCGAATAGGCCTCGGCGATCAGCAGGTCCGCCAGGCGCCGGTTCTTGCTGTTCAGCTCGATGCCGGATTGGGTGAAAAAGCCCGGGTGGGCGCTCAGCGCCAGGGAATGCTGGATGTCCGCCAGCCAGGGCGGCTCGATATAGAGCGCCAGGATCTGGGTGGGGCCGGCGCCGTCCTGGTGGTCGTAGAAATGTGGTTGCCAGGCGTTGACCAGCACCGCCTGGCGGTCGGTGAGCGGTACCCGGCGTCCATTGACGTTGAAGAAGGTGTCGGCGCCGGCGGCTTTTACCAGCACGTGGCACTCATGGTGGGAGTGGGTCACCAGGGTGTGGTCCATGTCGAGCAGGGCGACCCGGCCGAACGAACCGTGAAAGACGCGTTGTGCAATGGACATGGTCGGCTTCCTCCGGGGCCCGTTGACCCTACAGTTCGTCTCGTGACTTGCCGCGATAGACGCGCAGCACGTCGGCCATCACCGCCAGCGCGATCTCCGCCGGCGTCTTGCTGCCCAGGTTGAGGCCGATGGGCATCTGGATGCGGGCAATCTCCTGGTCGCTCAGCCCGCCGATGCGGCGCAGCCGTTCGGCGCGCCGCTCGGAGGTGCGCAGCGAGCCCATGGCGCCGATATAGAACGCCGGGGTGCGCACCGCCTCCATCATCGCCAGGTCGTCGATGCGCGGGTCGTGGGTCAGGGCCACCACCGCGGTGGTGTCGTGGCAGCCGCCCTCGGCGATGAATTCCGAGGGCATCACCGGCCGCACCTCGACGCCGGCGGCCAGTACGCCCTGTTTGTCTTCGCGGGGGTCGCAGACGATCACCTCGCAACCCAGTTCCACCGCGAAGCTGGCGCACACCCGCGCCACCGGCGACACGCCGGCCAGCAGCAACCGCAACACCGGGCCGACGCGGATCTCCACCCGCTCGCCGAGCAGCCGCGCGGCCTCGCCGCCCTGGTCCGCGCCCAGGGTCAGGGCGCCACTGCTCAGATCGATGTGACGCACCCGACGGTGTTGACCCAGCAGCGTGTAGCGCAGGGTGGTCAAATGATCGATCCACTCCGCCGTGGCCGCTCGGTGTTCCACCAGCACCTGCAGGCTGCCGCCGCAGGGCAGTTCCAGCCGCTGCCGTTCGTCCTCGGTTTCGCCGTAGCGCACCACCTGGGCCGGGGCCGGGAAATCGCCCCGCGCCAGGCCCTCGAGAAATTCCTCTTCCACGCAACCGCCGGACAGCGAGCCCACCTGGGCTCCGTCGCCCCGGGCCACCAGCATGGCGCCGGGGGAACGGGGTGCCGAACCGTAGGTGGACAGCACCGTGCACAGCCACACCGGATGGCCGTCGCTGGCCCACGATAGGGCCTGCTCGATCACCTGAAGATCAAGAGGCTGCATGGTCGTCGTCCGTCGGGCCGGTATCGGAGCTGGCGCCGGTGCCGGTGTCGTTCTCGCGCCAGCGGCGCACGATGCCCAGTTCGATATCGAACAGGTCCAGCACCCGGCCCAGGCTGTGGTCGACCATCTCGTCCAGGGTTTTCGGCAGCGCGTAGAAGGCCGGCACCGGCGGCGCGATGATGGCGCCCAGCTCGGTGAGGTCGGTCATGGTGCGCAGATGGTTCCGGTGCAGCGGTGTCTCGCGCACCATCAGCGCCAGCCGCCGCCTCTCCTTGAGCACCACATCGGCGGCGCGGGTCAACAGGGTGGAGGTGACACCGCTGGCGATCTCCGACATGGAGCGCATGGAGCAGGGCGCCACGATCATGCCCAGGGTCTTGAACGAGCCACTGGCGATGGCCGCGCCGATGTCCTGATTGGCGTAGCACACCGAAGCCATCGGCTTCAGATCCGACAGCGACAGGCCGGTTTCGTGGGCCACGGTGATCAGCGCGGACTTGCTGACCACCAGATGGGTCTCGATGGGGGTATCGCGCAGCAACTCCAGCAGACGCACGCCGTAGATGGCGCCGGACGCGCCGGAGATACCGATGATCAATCGTTGGGGGCGGGTATTAACCGAGTTCATGGTCGGGATCCTGGCTGGCGCCTTCCTTGTAGAAATGAATGGCGTTAAGACCGGTGGCAAGGGTCTTGCCGATGATGTCGACGAACAGATGGGCGGCCGGCGTCAGCGGGCGCCGGCTGTCGTGCACGCAAACCATGCGCCGGGTCAGGCCGGGCCGGTCCAGCGGGTAGCCGCGCAGGGCGCCTTCTTCCAGGCCCTGGCGCAGTACCGTGGCGGGCAGCACGCTGACGTAATCGCTGCGGCGCAGAAAACTCTCGATCACGGTGAGGTCATCCAGCTCCAGCTGCGGCGTCACCTCCAGACCCAGGGAAGCGAGCGTCTGATCGATGACGATGCGCAGACCGTGCAGCCGGGACGGCAGCACCAGCTTCATATCGCGCAGGGCGGCCAGTGGTACCGGCGCGGGCACCCGCAGCCGGTTGGCGGCGCCGGTGGCCACCAGCAGTTCCTCGTCCACCAGGTCGATGCGATTGAGCCGCTCCTGCTGGAAACTCTGGTTGATCACCGCGAAGTCCAGATCCCCGGACAGCACCCGGTCGATCAGGTTCTGGCTGTAGCCGTAGCTGACCTGCAGCTCCACGTTCGGGTGGTGCTCGACGAAATAGGCCAGGGTACTGGCCAGGGCCTGGTTGGCCGCCGAGGCGATCAGGCCGGCATTGATGCGGCCGCTGATCTCGCCGTTGCGATGAATCAGCGCCTGGCGGGCCTCCAGCAGCTCGCCGAGCAGCGGCATGAACAGGCGGTAGGCCTGTTCGCCGGCCTCGGTGGGGATCATGCCCTTGGAGGTGCGATCGAACAGGGCCTGGCCCAGTTCTTCCTCCAGCTTGGAAATCTGCATGGACAACGCCGGCTGCACGATATTGAGGCGCTGGGCGGCGCGGGTCACCGAGCCCTCCTCGTACAGACAGGTGAAGTACTTCAGCTGGCGTAGCTCCATGGCGGCCTCGGCAGGGTGGATTCAGACCGTACCGACGTTTTGATAGACGTGCTTCAGCTCGGTGAAGTCCATCAACGCATCGAAGCCGTGCAGGCGGCCGAGGCCGCTCTTGCGATAGCCACCGGTCTCCGCCTCGGCGAACAGCTTGTTATGGTCGTTGATCCATACTGTACCATCGCGGAGCGCCCGGGCCACGCGCAAGGCGCGGGCACCGTCCCGCGTCCAGACACTGGCGGACAGTCCGAACTCGGTGTGATTGGCCCGGGCCACCGCTTCCGCCTCGTCCTCGAAGGCCTCCAGCACCAGCAATGGGCCGAAAATTTCCTCCTGGCAGAAGAAGGCGCCGCTGTCGCGGTGATGGATCAGGCTCGGCAACAGGAAGGCGCCGTCCCGCAGGGCGGGATCGCCCGGCTGGCCGCCGGCGAGGATCACCTGGTCGCAGCTCTGCTCCGCTTCATCCATGCGGCGGCCCACCAGATCCCGGGCCCGGTGGTCGATCAGCGGACCGATGCGGCTGTCCGGTTGCAGGCCGTGGCCCAGGGGCAGGGCGGTCAGGGCCCCGCGCAGGGCCTTCTTCATGGCCTCCAGCCGGCTGGCGTGCACCAGCACCCGGCGCGCGGCGGTGCACTGCTGCCCGGAGATGATGGTGGCCGCCGCCGCCAGCTGCGGCGCGATGGCGTCCACGTCCGCGTCCTCGAACACCAGGCAGCAGGACTTGCCGCCCAATTCCAGGGACAGCTTTTTCATGGTCGGCGCCGCGTCCTGCATGATGCGCGTGCCAGTGGCGGTGGAGCCGGTGAAGCTGAGCACATCCACCTGGGCACTGGTAACCAAATGGGCAGCACCCTGGTGGCCGCTTTCCATGAATAGATTGACCACGCCGGGGGGCAGGGCGTCCAGCGCCAGCAGCGGTTCCAGAATGGCGGCGTTGAACAGGGCGGTCTGCGGCGCCGGCTTGACCACCGTGGTGCAGCCCGCCGCCAGGGCCGGGGCCAGGGCGCGGATCAGCAGCACGGCGGGGGCGTTCCAGGGGATGATCAGACCGGCCACGCCGGCGGGCTCGCGGAACATGGTGGAAAATTCCCCGGGGGCCACTTCCATGGCCGGGCCCGGGTTGTGCCGGGCCAGGCCGGCGTAATAGAGAATTTCCGAGATGGCGCCGCCGATCTCGCCCAGGGACTGGGCCAGGGGCTTGCCGTTCTCGAGGGTCAGCAGGCGCGCCAGCTCATCGCGGCGCGGCTCCAGCGCCGCCGCCCAGGCCAGCAATACCTGCTGGCGCAGCCGGGGGTTCTGGCTCCACAGCGGATTGGCGAAGGCCGCGGCGGCGGCCTCCACGGCGGCCCGGGCCTGGGCTTCGCCGCCTTCCGCGAAGGCGCCCAGCCGTTCACCGGTGGCCGGGTCCAGGCTGTCCACCCAGCCGTCGCCGTCGATCCAGTCGCCATTGATGTGATGTCGTACCTGCATGTTGTTGTTCTCCTGGGAGGCATCCCAAAAAAAGGCGCGGCCGCCACCCGCCACGAGGGCGACGGCCGGCACCGAGGTTAACGGGAGGGGGCGAGCCGTTGCTGCCAGTCGTCGCCGGCGGGTTCGCTGACGGCGGCAAGATCCACGTCCTGCTCACCGGGAACACGGATGCGCTTGAAGCGCATGGTCGGGGCGTCCAGGGGCACGGTGGCGTCGAAGCCCATCTTCGAGCCGACCCCGTCGCGGGTGGACGGGTCCAGCTTGGAGCCCTGGCTGTCGTGCACCAGCACCAGGTCGCGGTCGGCCTGGAAGCGGGTGGCCACCGCCCATTCCACTTCGTTGGGATCGTGGATGTTGACGTCGGTGTCCACCACCACCACATGCTTGATGTCGTAATGGCCGCCGAGGGCGCCGAGGATCACGTTCTTGCCTTCGCCCTCGGAGCGCTTGTCGATCTGCACGTACAGGTGATAGCGGCACACGCCGCCACGGGCCAGGTGCACGTCACGCACGGACGGGAAGCTGCGCTGCAAATGCGCCAGCATGGTGGCCTCGCGGGGAATGCCGCCGAGCAGCAGGTGCTCCAGGCCGCCGCCGACGATGGTGTGGAACATGGGCGCCTGACGGTGGGTGATGGCGTCCACTTCGATCACGTGCCGCTCGGCGCGCTCGCCGTAGTACTGGGGGAATTCACCGAAGGGACCTTCCTGCTCGCGGGTGTTGGCCAGCAGCCGGCCCTCGATAACGATCTCCGCCTCGGCGGGCACGCGAATGCGGTTGGTCACGCATTGCGCCACCTTGAGCGGCTCGCCGTGCAGGGCGCCGGCGATCTCCAGTTCGTCGTGGTCCAGCGGCACGATCGCCTGGGACGCCATCAGGGTGAGCGGATCGTTGCCCACCACCACGGCCACTTCCAGATCCTCGCCGGCGCTTTCCGTTTCCTGGAAATAGGCCAGGGTGTGGCGCGGCAGCAGCAGGGCGCCCAGACGGTTGGCGCTGCTCACCTGCAGCCGGTGGATGGACACGTTCTGCACGCCGGTGCGGGGGTTGCGGCTGATCAGTAGCCCGGCGGTGATGTAGGCGCCGCTGTCGTGTTCATTGTGGGTGGGGATGGGCAACTGCTTCAGCAGGTCCACCTCCCGGTGCACCACTTCCTGGCAAGGGGCGTCGTCCACTTCGCGCCAGGCGATCGGATTGAGGCTGGCATCCTGGAAGCGGGCCAGCACGTCGGCGGGCGCCACGCCCATGGCCTCGGCCATCCAGCCCCGGTCGGAGAGCAGACCGGAAATCACCGGAATGGCATGGCCGCCGGGTTCGAGAAACAGGGAGGCGCTGTGACTGTCGAGGCGGTTGGCGATGGCGGCCACCTCGAAACGCAGATCGGTTCCCGGACGGATCACGCTCAGCCGCCCGCTTTGCTGCAGGTGGTCGAGCCAGCCGCGCAGGCTGATACCGGGCGGACTGTCCGGCCGGGTCGGGTCGGAGGGCAAGGTGGGCATGTCATCATCCTTTGTCCGTTTTTATTTGCCCGTCATGCTATAAGCCGGTTCCACCCCTTCCTATTAAGCAATTCTGATGCGCTTCATCAGCGGCGGCGATACCAGGGTTTCCGGCCCGCTGTCGCGCCGTCCCGCCTTGTAAGAAAGAACGCCGCGTTTTTCCATAATGTTCGGTGATTGGACGAATCACTATAAGTTAATGGGCGGCTTTCAGGGCGCTGTGATAGCGTCTTTCAGATCAGGAAATAACAAAAAACAAATACTTGCAGAAAAAAGGTAGTGTGATGAATACAACAACCGTTTGCTTTCGAGCCTTGATCTGTGTGGCCGTCCTGGCATTTAGCACGGCGGTCGGCGCCAAGGAATTGAAACTGGGACTGATCGTGCCCGGCGATCACGCCTGGAGCCAGGCGGCCAAGGAGATGGGCGAAGAACTGGAACAGCGCACCGACGGCCGTTACAGCGTCACCTTGTTCCCCGCCGGCCAGCTCGGCAGTGAAGCGCAGATGCTGCAGCAGATGCAGACCGGGGCGCTGGATATGTCCTTTATGACCGTGGCCCAGGTGGTCAACCGGGTGCCTGAGTTCGGCGCGCTGTTCGCCCCCTATCTGGTGGACAACGAGAAGCAGGCGGACCAGCTGCTCAGGGGGCCAGCCGCCCAGGGTCTGCTTGAAAAGCTTCCGGTCAAAACGGGTACCGTGGGCCTCGGCTATGGCGTGGCCGGCATGCGCATGATGCTCAACGCCTTCCCCTCCGACAACGTCGGCGCCCTGGACGGTCGCAAGATTCGCATCACCCCCTTCCCGCCGGTGCAGGACTTCTACCGTTTGCTGGGCGCGGTCTCCACCCCGATGCCGCTCACCGATGTGTACGACGCTCTGGCCAACGGTCAGGTGGACGGCGTCGATGCGGACCTGGAACTGGTTTGGAAACTGCGCCTCTACGAGCGCGCCAAAACACTGCTGCTCAGCGGCCACATGATGTTCCCGGTGGTGGGGCTGGTGTCCGGTCGGACCTGGGCCGGCATGAGCGAGCCGGACCGTGAGGTGCTGCGCGAGCTGACCCGCAAGCACCTGGGTGAGCTGGCCGCCTATTACATGGCCTTCGGTGAGAAAACCCGCGCCGACATCGAAAGCGAAGGTGTCAACGTGGTGGAAGCCGGGCCTGATTACTTCGGCGATAAACTGGATCAGTGGGAAGAAATCTGGACGAAGAAAGCCCCGGTCCTGTCCGAGCTTCGCAAGGAAGCGGACGCACTCTGAGCCTCCTCGGGCCGTCGACCCGGCGGCCCGATTTCTGGAAGAACCACCGTCAGGAAACTCCCACTATGATTCAGGCGTTGAGCAACGGGCTTGCCCGCGTTGAACGCGGCGCGGTCCGTCTTCTCGTGGTCGCGCTGCCGATCATGATTCTGGTGAACGTGTTTGGTCGCTTCTTCAAGACACCGATCTTCTGGCTCGATGAACTGGCCGTGCTGATGATGGTGTGGCTGGCGATGCTGGGCCTGAGCATTACCCTGAAAAGCCGTGACGCGGTGGCGGTGACCCTGCTCACCGGCGCGGTGCCGCCCACCGCCCGCAAGGTGCTGCAGTTGATCTCGGACCTGGTGGTGCTGGGCTTTTGCGTGGCGCTGATCGCGCTCTGTTACCGCTGGTTCAATCCGCTGCTGTTGATGCACAGCGATTTCAATATCGAGACCTTCGCGGCGGACAGTTTTAACTACATCTATCAGGAACCCACCGAAACCCTGGGCGTGCCCAAGTTCTGGTTCTGGCTGATCCTGCCGGTGGTGTCGGTAACCAGCAGCGTGCACGCCCTGGCCAACCTGCTGCGCACCTGCCGGACCCCGGGCGCGGCGTTCGTCGATCCTCCCGAAGCACAGCCGGTGGCGGAGTAAATCCATGGTAGCGGTAATCTTTCTCGTCCTGCTTTTTATCGGCGTGCCGATCGCGCTGGTGCTGGCGGTCAGCGCCATGGCCTATATCGTCAGCAGTGACAACGCGGTGCTGTTCCTGTCCTACCCGCAGCAGTTTTTCGGCGGGCTCAGTCAGTACGGCCTGCTGGCCATCCCGCTGTTCATGCTGGTCGGCGAACTGATGAACGAAGGCGGTCTGACCCGGCGGCTGGTGGCGTTCGCGTCCGTGTTCCTCGGTTCCATCCGCGGCGGCCTGGCCTACATCAATATCCTCGCCAATATGATGCTGGCGTCCATCGTCGGCTCCGCCAATGCCCAGGTGGCGGTGATGTCCCAGGTGATGGTGCCGGAGATGCACCGCAAGGGCTACGACCGCAGTTTCGCCACCGCCACCACCGCCGCCGGCGCCTTGCTGGCGCCGGTGATCCCGCCGTCCATGCTGTTCGTGATCTTCGGCGTGCTGGCGCAGATCTCCATCGGCGATCTGTTTATCGCCGGCATCGTGCCGGGCCTGCTGATGGCGGTGGGCTTCATTCTGGTGATCGCCGTGCTCGGCTTTATTCATGAGTACCCGAGGAACGAGCGGCTGACCCTGCGTCAGGCGCTGCACAACGTGGTGGCCAGCATTCCGTCGCTGAGCGTGCCGGTGGTGATGATCGGCAGCATTGTCGGCGGCCTGGCCACCCCCACCGAGGCCGCCGCCGTGGGCGCCGCCATGGCGGTGCTGGTGGGCCGCTTCGCCCACGGCGAAATGAAGACCGACCGCATGGGCGACATGCTGCTGCGGGTGGCCGTCAACAGCGCCGTGGTGCTGGCCCTGGTGGCGGCGGCGGCGGTGTTCGGCTGGGTGATCATCTACGAACAGCTGCCCCAGCGGCTGGGCGAGCTGATGCAAGGCATGACCTCCGACCCGTTCATTTATCTGCTGCTGTTGATGGGCCTGCTGCTGATGGTCGGCATGGTGCTGGACGGCATCGCCGCCCTGATTCTTCTGGTGCCCATCGTGCTGCCGGTGGCGCAGTCCGTGTACGGCATCAATCCCTATCATCTGGGTGTGCTGATGTGCATCAACCTGACTCTCGGGCTGCTCACGCCGCCGGTGGGTGCCGCCCTGTATGTGGCCTCACGGGTCACCGGCTGCAAGCCGGGCGACATCATCAAGGCGTTGCTGCCGTTCCTGCTGGTCACGGTACTGGTATTGCTGCTGATCACCTGGATGCCCGATCTGGTCACCGCCTTCCTATAAGGAGAACTGTTATGAATCGCATGAAGAACAAGGTTGTCATCGTCACCGGGGGCGCCCAGGGGATTGGCGCCGCCTACGCCCGCGCGCTGGCCGCGGAAGGCGCCGATGTGGCCATCGCCGACGTGCTCGACGGCAGTGCCGTGGCCGCCGAAATCGAGGCCGACGGACAACGGGCTCTGTACATCAAAACCGACGTCACCGACGAGGCCCAGGCCCGGGCCATGGCGGACACCGTGAAGGAGCGGTTCGGCCGCATTGACGTGCTGGTCAACAACGCCGCCATTTATGCCTCCCTGCGCATGCGCCCGTTCGACGAGATCGATCTGGACGAGTGGGACAAGGTGATGGCGGTGAATGTGCGAGGTCCCTTCGTCTGCGCCCGCGCCGTGGCGCCGGTCATGAAGGCACAGAACTACGGCCGCATCATCAATATCTCCTCCGGCACCCCGTTCAAGGGGACCCCGGGCCTGTTGCATTACGTTACCTCCAAGGGCGCCATCCTGACCCTGACCCGTGGCCTGGCCCGGGAGCTGGGCGAGTTCGGCATCGCCGTCAACACGCTGGCCCCCGGGCTGGTGCTCAGTGAAGGCGTGATCGCCAACGAAGCCATGCGCGACACGCTCACCGCGCCGGTGCTGGCCAGCCGCGCCATCAAGCGCGACCAGATGCCGGACGACCTGATCGGGCCGCTGCTGTTCCTGGCGTCCGACGACAGCGCTTTTATGACCGGCGAAACCGTGGTGGTGGACGGTGGCTCGGTCATGCACTGATCTCCGGCCGGGCGCGCGCCCGGCCCCACGGCACCTACGCCATCATAAGTATTCCAAAAACCATCATTGGAGCGGATCATGAAACCCAGCAGAGAAGAAGTCATTGTCGAAAAGTCCCAGGCTTTTCGAGAGCAGTATCGGGCGTCCACGCCGACCTGGTATCGGGGCGAAATACACCTGGCGTTCACCCTGGTGTTCACCTTTGGCGTGATTCTGTTTTGCGCCACCCGCCTGCACGACACCACCTGGCCGGAATGGCTGTTCGTGGTGGTGCCCATGCTGGTGTTCGGCAACTGGGCGGAATGGGCCGGCCATCGCTACCTGCTGCACAGCCCGCGCAGCCTGTTGAAATCCGCCTACAAGCGCCACGTGGCCACCCACCACCAGTTCTTCTCCCACCGC
>CENV01040191.1_pt1 | contig 18232 bp, 14 predicted proteins | sample 530231 | NCBI WGS metagenome assembly CENV01 (sample SAMEA2619815, study PRJEB7988) | marine metagenome | biome: marine biome (ENVO:00000447); feature: surface water layer (ENVO:00002042); material: "saline water (ENVO:00002010), including plankton (ENVO:xxxxxxxx)" | depth 5 m | reverse complement strand
CCTGCCGCAGGTGCGGATGCTGCTACAGGTGCACGACGAACTGGTGTTCGAACTGCCCGAAGGCGACGTCGAGGCCGCAAGCAAGGTCATCCGCGAGGTGATGGAAAGCGCGGCGGGGCCGTCGGTCAGCATCAGTGTGCCACTCGGGGTCGAGATCGGCCACGGGCTCAGCTGGGACGACGCGCACTAGGCGAAGGGCAGGCCACGCTTGATGTTGCACCGCAACATGCGTAGCTTGGCCCGATGCAGCAATGGGCAGACAGGCTGAGCGCGAACTGGCCTCAGATCGGTGAGGCGCTGTTGCTGGGCGCCATCGGCGTGGCCGTTGGCTTGTTGCTGCACTGGCTGATCTTCGCGCTGCTCACCCGTATCGCCCGGTCAAGCAAGGGCCGGTCCGACGACGCCATCATTAATTCGCTGCGCAGCCCGGCGCGCTGGTCGATGGGCGCGCTAGGGCTGGTGCTGACCGCACGCGAGATCCCGCTGCTCGAAAGCGCGTGGGAGAAGATTGCCGGCTTCGTGATGCCCGCGCTGATCGGCTGGATGGCGCTGGCGATCATGCGCGCCTTGGTACAAACCGCCGAGATGCAGCTTGACCTCGATGCCGAGGACAACCTGCGCGCGCGCCAAAGGCAAACCCGGCTGCGCATCCTTTCACGGATTGGCACGTTCCTCGTGATCTTCATCACCGTGGGCCTGATGCTGCTCTCGATCCCCGGCGTGCGCGATATCGGCGTGACGCTGATGGCCTCGGCGGGGCTCGCAGCGCTGGCGGTGGGCGCGGCCGCGCAACCGGCGCTGAAGTCGCTGATCGCGGGCGTGCAGATGGCGCTCACCGAGCCGATCCGGCTGGGCGATGCGGTGATCGTGGGCGATGAATGGGGCTGGATCGAGGATATCCGCACGACCTACGTGGTGGTGAAGGTGTGGGACGAGCGGCGGCTGGTGGTGCCGACCTCCAAGTTCCTCGAGGAGATCTTCCAGAACTGGACCAAGACCACCGCGCAATTGCTCGGCACGGTCTATCTCTATGTCGATCCGGCGACGAGGCTCGACCCGATCCGCGCGAAATTCCTCGAGCTGGTGGAAAGCAACACCCGCTGGGATGGGCGCGTGAAGCACATGCAGATCACCGATCTGACGCGCGACGCGATCGAGGTCCGCCTGCTGATGACCGCCAAGGATTCGCCCACGCTTTACGACCTGCGCTGCGACATTCGCGAGGCGCTGATCCAGTGGCTGGCTTCGGAAATGCCCGAGGCCTTGGTGCGTTCGCGGGTCATTTCTGTGGGCGAGGATGGCAAGCCGCTGGGCGCGCCTTCTGCTGAGGCGCTGGCGCAGATGGGGCGGCAGGGGTGATGCTTTATCGGGCGGTATCTGCTGCAAGCCCCAATGCAGATATTGGTGCCTATACGAAATTTATTCCAAGACGGTGGGTAGCGGGACCTCTCGCTTCCCGCGATAGTCACGTAGCCGGAACTGGCTAGCATATTCGCGCCTTTGTTTCGTTACCTCGTAAAGGACGATGCCCGAACTTGTTGCCAGATTGAGGCTCTCGATCATTCCGAACATCGGGATGCTGATGCACATCTTGCTGCGTTCGACAGCAAGTTCACTCAATCCTCTCGCTTCATTGCCGAACCATACCGCCAGTTTCGCGTACTCGGCAAAGTCCGCTTCGTGGAGATACTTATTGGTCTTCCCCTTAACGTGCGGCGACGTGGCGACCGATACGAAGCGGTTCTTCTCAAGGTGAGCAAGGCACTCTTCGCTGCTATCGAACCGTTTCACGAACGTCCATTTTACCGCGGAAACGGAGAGCTTCGACAGCTTGGGTTCTTTACGCAGCTCCTGCCAATCGTCCGATAAGACGTGCCGCGGGTCCACCACATAGACCTTTTCCGCACCCAGGGCGTTCACATTGCGAATGACTGTGCCGATGTTTCGAGGATTCTCTGGCTCCTCGATTACAACGATCAAGTTCTTGCAGCGGAAGTTCCTAATCTGGTCAGCGCGCTTTCGCGCGGGCCTCTTCTCTTCGGTCACCTGTTCCGCTGCCACGACACAACCTCCACGATGAGCGATTGTAGCCGAAGGGGGGTGGAACACCAATGCCCACTCCCCCTCGCATGAAGCGCCAACAATCGCCAGCCAACCCGCCATAGGCAGGGCCAGCTGGCGCTCACTCCTTAGTGCTTCGAATCGCGCGTGCTTTCGACCATTCCATCGGTGATGAAGCCGATCGGCCTGACTTCCAGCGCCTTGCGTTTCAGCTCGCCCTTCATCTTGGCATATTCCGCGTCCATCTGCGGCGTCACCGTGGGGCGCGAGGCCTTGAGCGCTTCGGCGAAGTCCGCCGCGCTCACCGTATCGGGCGCAGTGCTCGACCGGCGAATGGCCGCAAGACCAGCGCGGCGCACCACGTCCTCAAGATCGGCACCGGTATAGCGCTCGGTCGCGGCGGCCAGACCGGCAAGGTCGACATCGCCTGCCAAAGGCATGTTGGCGGTGTGGATCTTCAGGATATGCTCGCGGCCCGGCTCATTGGGCGCGCCAACATAGACCAGCTCGTCGAAGCGGCCCGGACGCAAAAGCGCCGGATCGACCAGCGTCGGGCGGTTGGTCGCGCCAATCACCACGATGGAGCTTAGCTCCTCCATCCCGTCCATCTCGGCCAGGATCGTGTTGACCACCCGCGCCGTCACCTGCGGCTCGCCTGCGCCGGAGCCTCGCGCCGGGACCAGCGAATCGATCTCGTCGATGAAGATCACGCAGGGTGCCACGGCCCGCGCCCGGGCGAACATGCGCGCGATCTGCTGCTCGCTCTCGCCATACCACTTGGACAGGAGGTCGCTCGACTTCATCGAGATGAAGTTCGCCTCGGCCTCCTTGGCCACGGCCTTGGCGAGCAGCGTCTTGCCGGTGCCGGGCGGGCCATAGAGCAGGAAGCCCTTGGCCGGGCGAATGCCCAGCCGCTCGAACGCCTGCGGATTGCGCAGGGGCAGTTCCACGCCTTCCTTGAGCGAGGAAATAGCCTCGTCCAGACCGCCCAGATCACTCCAGCCGACCTTGGGCGCCTGCACCATCACTTCACGCATGGCGCTCGGCTGGACACGCTTCAAAGCCTCGCGGAAGTCGCCCTTCTCGACGCACAGCTCTTCGAGCACCTCGGCCGGAATTTCGCGCGCATCGAGATCGAGCTTCGGCATCAGCCGCCGCACCGCCTCAATCGCCGCCTCGCGGGTGAGCGCGGCAAGGTCCGCCCCGACAAACCCGTGGGTCGAACGCGCCAGTTCCTTGAGGTCGACACCTTCGCCCAGCGGCATACCGCGGGTATGGATGGCGAGAATCTCGCGCCGCCCGCCCTCGTCGGGCACGCCGACCACGATCTCGCGGTCGAACCGGCCGGGACGACGCAGCGCCTCGTCCACCGCATCGGGGCGGTTGGTGGCGGCGATCACCACCAGATTGGTGCGGCTTTGCAGCCCGTCCATCAGCGTGAGCAACTGGGCGACAAGCCGTTTTTCGGCCTCGCCCTGCACGTTCTGGCGCTTCGGTGCGATCGAATCGATCTCGTCGATGAAGACGATCGCCGGCTGGCTGCGCTCGGCCTCCTCGAACACCTCGCGCAGGCGCGCCTCGCTTTCGCCATAGCCCGAGCCCATGATCTCCGGGCCATTGATGGCGAAGAATTCGGCGTCGCTCTCGTTGGCGACGGCCTGGGCAAGGCGCGTCTTGCCGGTGCCGGGCGGGCCATGCAGCAACACACCGCGTGGCGGATCGACCCCCAGGCGGGTGAACAATTCGGGATAACGCAGCGGCAGTTCGACCATCTCGCGCAGCGCCTTGATGGTATCTTCCATGCCGCCGACATCGTCATAGTTGACCGTGCCGCGCCCACCGTTCGGCTCTTCGAACTCGGCGCGCAGCTCGATCTCGGTTTCGGCGCCGATGGCGACAATGCCCTTGGGGGTGGTCGACACGACCTGCAGGCGAATTTCGGTGAGCGCATAGGCCGGGGTGTTGAACATCCGGCTCACTTCGGGCGGCACGTTCTGAACCGGCCGCTGGCCGTGGGTAGCGACAAGATCGCCCGCGGTAAGCGGCTTGCCCGCGAACACCCGCTTGAGCGCCTCGGTCGGGCCCTGCAGGCGCATCTGCTTCTGGGCCGGTGCGAACACCACCCGCGTGGCGGTCCGCGGCTGGGCGCGCCGCACCATCACGTGTTCACCCGAAGCGGTTTCGGCATTGCCACGCTGGAGGCCGTCGAGCCGGATCACCTGCAGACTCTCGTCTTCGGGATAGGCCGACATGGCGATGGCGGCGGTGGTGCGCTTGCCTTCAATCTCGACCGGATCGCCCTCGGTGATGCCCAGCGCCTGAAACGCCGAACGGGGCATGCGCGCGATCCCGCGGCCCGATTCTTCCTGCCGCGCGGCAGCAACCTGCAATCGTGCCGTGCCCGCTACGGTGTCGGGCGTGTCTGCCTCTGCCATGCTGTGAAAAGCCTTCCGTTCTCTACTGGAAGCAGGAAGCTAGGAAGCCATGCAGCCCATTGCAAACGGCTCGACCGCGCATACGCCTTGCGATGGGCAGAAAAAAAGCCCGGCTGTCACCAGCCGGGCTTGGAAAGTCTTGGGAGAGGATGCCTGAAAGGCAGGTACTCATTTGCAACCGACAGCCTCATCTCGCAAGTGCGAAAAGCGCAAGGTAGGTTGCATGGAATGCAACATAGGCGGAAATGCGCCGTTCTCAGCCTGTCATCTGTCCGCAACGGCAAAGCAAGCTGGTCAATTTACGGGCAAATGGGTGCCACAGACAGAATTTATGCTGCAGCACGGCATCGAAATGCCTATGACGCCTAACCAGTAGTCCAAGATGGAAACCTACCCTTCGGGAGCCGCCTGTGAACAAACTCTATCCCTCCGCCGAAGCCGCGCTCTCGGGCCTGCTACATGACGACATGCTGATCGCCTCGGGCGGGTTCGGCCTCTGCGGCATTCCCGAACGGTTGCTGCAGGCGATCCAGGCCTCGGGCGTGAAGGGCCTCACCTTCGCTTCGAACAATGCGGGAATCGACAACGAGGGCATCGGCATGTTGCTGCGCACGCAGCAGGTGAAGAAAATGATCTCCTCCTATGTCGGCGAGAACAAGGAGTTCGAGCGGCAGTTTCTCTCAGGCGAACTGGAGGTGGAGTTCTCCCCCCAGGGCACGCTGGCCGAGCGTATGCGCGCCGCTGGTGCGGGCATTCCCGGCTTCTACACCAAGACCGGTGTCGGCACCCAGGTGGCCGAGGGCAAGGAGGTGAAGCAGTTCCCCAATCGCGAAGGCGAGATGGAGGACTATATCCTCGAACAAGGGATCTTCGCTGACCTCTCCATCGTCAAGGCGTGGAAGGCCGACGAAACGGGCAACCTCGTGTTCCGCAAGACCGCCCGCAACTTCAACCTGCCCGCCGCCACCTGCGGCAAGGTCTGCGTGGTCGAGGTCGAGGAAGTGGTGCCCGCAGGCGCGCTCGATCCCGACTCCATCCACCTGCCGGGTGTCTACGTCCAGCGGATGATCGTGGGCGCACCCTACGACAAGAAGATCGAATTTGTGACGACGCGCGAAACGGAGATGGGGTGAATGACCATGCATGATGGACTGACCAAGGGTTGGAGCCGCGACCAGATAGCCGCCCGCGCCGCCCGCGAACTGGAAGACGGTTTCTATGTGAACCTCGGCATCGGCATCCCCACGCTGGTGGCGAACCACATCTCCGATGACATCCACGTCACGCTGCAAAGCGAGAACGGGATGCTCGGGATCGGCCCCTTCCCCCTGCCAGACGAGGTCGACGCTGACCTTATCAACGCAGGCAAGCAGACGATTTCCGAGCTTCCCCACTCGGCCTATTTCGACAGCGCGATGAGCTTCGCGATGATCCGCGGCGGCCATATCGACCTCACCGTGCTGGGCGCGATGGAGGTTTCCGAAGGCGGCGACATTGCCAACTGGATGATCCCCGGCAAGCTCATCAAGGGCATGGGCGGCGCGATGGACCTGGTGGCCGGCGTGAAGAAGATCATCTGCGTGATGGAGCACGTCTCCAAGCACGGCGAGCCCAAGTTCATCCCCGAATGCTCGCTGCCGCTGACGGGCAAGAACGTGATCGACATGATCATCACCGATCTCGCCGTGTTCCAGCGCCCCGACCACTCCTCGCCGTTCAAGCTGATCGAGCTGGCCCCGGGTGTGACCGCAGACGAAGTGGCCGCCAAGACCACCGCGCACTACGTCACCTGAGCCGCCGATGACCTACACACTGATCACGGCCAACCGGAACTATTCGAGCTGGTCGCTGCGTCCGTGGGTGCTGATGAGGGCGCTGGGCATCGCCTTCGAGGACCGGATCGAGCCGTTCACCAAGCCGGTGAACTACGAGGCGTTCCGCAGCTTCTCGCCCACCGGGCAGGTGCCGGTCTTGCTCGATGGGACGCGGACCGTGTGGGATTCGCTCGGCGTGGTGCTGTACCTGGCCGAGCGTCATCCCGGCGTCTGGCCTGCGGACGAGGCGGCCCGTGCCTTCGCCATGTGCGGCGTGGCCGAGATGCACGGCGGCTTTTCAGCCCTACGCAACGAATGCACGATGAACGTCGGCGTGCGGGTCGAAAAGGGGCCGCTCTCGCCCGCGCTGGCCAAGGACGTGGCGCGGCTGCGCGAGCTGTTCGAGGAAGGGCTGGATCGCTTCGGCGGGCCGTGGCTGGCCGGACCTGAGTTCACCGCGCTCGACGCCTTCTTCGCACCCGTTGCCTACCGCATTCGCACCTATGGCCTCGATGTTGGCAAGGGCGCGCAATGGGTCGATCAGGTGCTGGCGCATCCGGCCATGCTGGAGTGGGAGCAGGCAGCACTTGCGGAAAGCTGGCGCGAAGCCAGCCACGAGGAGGAACTCGCGGCCTCAGGCAAGCTGACGGCGGATTATCGCCTCTAGGTGTAAGCCATTGTGCGAGGTAATTGTTATAAAGCATTGCATTTCTGCGTAGAGCCATGCGACAAGGCGGCAAAAGGGAGAGAGGACCCGCCGCCGCATGTTTACCCGCAGCAACTCGCCGTGGCTGGCGCTTGTCGTCATGGCCGGCATCACCACCATCGGCTTCATCGACCGGATCGTGGTCAACGTGCTGGTCGAACCGGTCAAAGCCGAGTTCGGCCTGAGCGACAGCCAGGTCTCGCTGATGGCCGCAGCCTTCACCGCGCTGAACATTTTCGCCGGGATCATCATTGCCCGCAGGGCCGAGAGTGCCACGCGCACGCACCTGATCGCGCTGGGCACGGTGATCTGGTCAGCTGCCACGGCGCTGTGCGCAGGCGTAGGTAGCTGGTTCCAGCTGCTTGCCGCGCGCATGGGCGTGGGTCTGGGCGAGGCGATCGGCCTGCCTTCAGTGCAATCGGTGGTGTCGGACTATTTCCCCCCGCGGCGGCGCGGGTTCGCGATGTCGGTGCTGATGCTGGCTCCGCCGCTCGGCGCGCTGATCGGCTATGTCGGCGGCGGCGCCATCGCGCAGGACTTCGGCTGGCGCTACACCTTCCTGATCGCCGCCATTCCCGGCTTCGTGCTGGCGCTGCTCGTGTGGCTGTTCATCGCCGAACCCCGGCGCGGCGTGCACGATGCCGGCGGTGCCGAGGCGCTGGGCGAGGACGTGCCCAGCTTCCGCGAGGTGCTGGCCCGCCTGCTCGCCCTGCCCAGTGCACGCAACATGATCTTCGGTTCGACCTTTGCCGCCATGCTTGGCTTCGGGGTGAACTACTTCTTCACCTCGCTGATGATCCGCAAGTTCGGGCTCGGGCTGGCTGAGGCGGGGATGTATTCGGGCCTGATCGCCAGCGCGCCGGCCATGCTGTCGGTGCTGGTTTCGGGCTGGCTTGGCGACAAGTTCGGCGAGAAAACCCCGGCGGCCTATGCGCTGGTGCCGGGTGTGTGCCTGACGCTTGCCGCTCCGGCATATTATTTCGGCCTCACCATCGAGAATCTCGGCCTGCTGCTGGCGGTCATCAGCGTCGCCACCTTCCTCGGCTTCGGCTATCTCGGCATCACCTATGCAGCGCTGCAGAACCTCATGCATCCGCGCATGCGGGTGACGGGCTATGCCGTGCTTCAGGTGTTCTACGGCGTGGCAAGCGCCGTCGGCCCGCTCATCGTCGGCTGGCTGAGCGACACCATGAGCGCCGAGATGGGGCCGGAGCGCGGGCTGACCATGGCCATGGCGGTGACGGGCGCGATGTATGTGATCGCCGCCGGGTTCTACTTCCGCGCCGCGTGCACTTCGGCTCGCGATCTGGAACGGGTCAACGCTGCAGCCTGAACGGCAGCCGCCTGAGCGCCGCAAGCGAACGCCACAGCCACTCGGCCGGGCCCTGGCGGAAGTGCCTTAGCCAGAGCGGCGAGACGAGCAGCATCAGCGCAATCGGGATCAGCCCCAAGGCCAGTGCCTGCCCACGCGAAACCATGCCGAACAGGCCCAGCCCCCAGACCGCGAACAGCGCCGCGAAGACAAGGCTGGTGCAGAGGTAGTTGGTCAGCGCCATCCGCCCTACTGCGGCCCAGCGGCGGGTGAAGGGGCGCTCGGCCAGCGGCCCGCCAAACAGCGCCATTGCGAGCGCGGCATAGGCAATGCCGAGCAACAGGTCGAACGGCGCGGAGAGGACCAGTGCGTTGAAGGCGGTGACGATGGCGTCGAACCCCGTCGCAATCGACCAGATGACCATGCCCGCCAGCGCAGCGAGGCTCGGCAGGCCCAGCCACGCAGCAAGGCGCAACAGGCGAGCTTGCGGCCACTCACCTGCGAGCAGGCCGCTACGCCAAGCGGCCACGCCGACCAGCATGGCCGCGAGCGTGGAGGGAACCTGCGCGGCAATGGCAGTGAACTGCACCGGCCAGTCGTTCATCCGCCGCACGATCCGCTCGGGGAGTGTCTCCTGCCACTGCGCAATGCTGGCCGCGATCACCTGCGGATCGGCCCCGAAGCGCCGCTCGACATCGGCCATGCCCGACATGTCGGAGGTCAGACCCGTGGCGAGCGCGTGCCAGTAGCGCAGCCAGCCCCAGGCGACATAGCCTGACACCGCGAGTTGGCCCAGCATCATCGCTGCCGCGCCCGCCAGTAGCCAGCGCAGCGGCAGCCGGATCAGGAACGGCAGCGCGCAGCCGATCACGGCATAGGCGCGCAGCACGTCGTTATTGGCAAGCAGCACGGCATGGGTCATCGCGATCACGAACAGCGCCGCCATCCGGGCATAGTGTGCACGCCATGGGTGCGCCCCGCCCCGCTCGATCAGGATCGTGACCCCGGCGCCGAACATCATCGCAAACAGGGTGCGGAACTTGTCCTCGATCAGCAGGAAGCTGAGCGCCCACAGCACGGTGGCGAGTGGCCCGTCGCCGCCATAGGCGCGCGGGTTGATATAGGCGGCGGCGGGCATCGCATAGGCGATGACGTTCATCGGCACGATGCCTGCCACGGCAACACCGCGCAGGGCATCGAGTGCCGCGATCCGGTGGCGGATCATAGGGTCCGCCACCGCGCGTTCTTAGCTGAGTGCAGCCTTGAGGTCGTCGACGAGGTCGGTCTGTTCCCAGGGGAACAGATCACCCTCGGCCTGCCGTCCGAAGTGGCCATAGGCAGCGCTCTTGCGATAGATCGGCTTATTGAGCCCAAGCCCAAGGCGAATGCCGCGCGGGGTCAGCCCACCGAGGCGGGCCTTGGCGACCGCCCACACGGCCTCCTCAAGCTTCTCATCGGGCACGGTGCCGGTGCCGCTGGTGTCGATATAAAGCGACAGCGGTTCAGACACGCCGATGGCGTAGGAAACCTGGATCGTGCACATCTTGGCGAGACCCGCAGCAACGACGTTCTTCGCCAGATAGCGCGTGACGTAAGCCGCCGAGCGGTCGACCTTGGTCGGGTCCTTGCCCGAGAAGGCACCGCCGCCATGCGGGGCCGCGCCGCCATAGGTGTCGACGATGATCTTGCGGCCAGTGAGGCCAGCGTCGCCATCGGGCCCACCGATCTCGAACTTGCCGGTGGGGTTGATGTGATAAACGGTCTCTTCGGTGAGCAATTCAGCCGGGATCACCTCGGCGATCACGCCCTTCACATAGTCGCGCAGCTCGGCATATTTCGCCGCATCGCCGCCGCTCTTGCCGTCCTTCTCCCACGGCTCGCAATAGTCGGGCGCGTGCTGGGTCGAAACGACGATTGCCTTGGCGTGGACCGGCTTGCCAGCTTCATACCGCAGCGTGACCTGGCTCTTGGCGTCAGGCTCAAGGAAGGGCGCGGCGCCCGAGTGGCGGTCGTCGGCCATCTTCGCGAGGATCTTGTGGCTGTAGTCGAGCGTGGCCGGCATCAGGTCGGCGGTCTCGTCGCTGGCATAGCCGAACATGATGCCCTGGTCGCCCGCACCCTCGTCCTTGTTGCCCGCGGCGTCGACGCCCTGCGCGATGTCGGCGCTCTGCGGGTGCAGGTTGTTTTCAAAGGTCAGGTTCTGCCAGTGGAAGCCGTCCTGCTCGTAGCCGATCTCCTTGACCGTCTGGCGCACCACCCGCTGGATTTCCTCCTGCGCGCCCGGCTCCCAGTTGCCATTGGTATCGATCATGCCCTTGCCGCGCACTTCGCCCGCCAGCACCACAAGCTGGGTGGTGGTGAGCGTCTCGCAGGCTACGCGCGCCTCGGGATCCTTCGACAGGAACAGATCGACGATGGCGTCGGAAATCTGGTCGGAAACCTTGTCCGGGTGGCCTTCCGAAACGCTCTCGGAGGTGAACAGGTAGTTGGCACGCATTGGCAATCAGGCTCCCATAAGTCGTCTTTGGAGTGGGCGTCGGGTGGCTCTATCCGCCCCGTCGGCGCATGGCAATGAGCCCTGCAAGTAAGGCCAATGCGGCCCATGCCAACCCTAAGGGGTTACCGAAGCGAGAAAAGAGCGTGGGCGGCGCGGCGACGGGCACTTTGCCGTCGATCCGCCCCTCTATTCCCATACCGAGATACTGGCGCACCACGCCGTGGGCGTCGATCACGCCGCTGATGCCGGTGGTGGTGGAGCGCAGGACCGGCAGTCCTTCCTCGATGGCCCGCATCCGCGCCTGGGCAAAGTGCTGCGGCGGACCGAAGGCGCCGAACCAGCCGTCGGTCGAATCGTTGAAGATGTAATCAGGCCGGGTGCCCTTCTCGACCACCTCGCCCGAGAACACGATCTCGTAGCAGATCTGGATCGCTGCCTTGCCGAACACGCCAAGATCGAGCGTTCGCGGCCCCGTACCCGGCCAGAAGTCGATCGCACCGGGCACCAGCCGCGACAGGCCAAGCGGTTCGAGCAGCCCGCGCATCGGCAGATACTCGCCAAAGGGCACGAGGTGCGCCTTGTAGTAGCTGTCGACGATATCGCCCTGGTCATCGAGCACGGTGACGGCATTGCGCGCACCGAGCGCGCGGATCAGGCCATCCTTCTCGCCAATCTCGAGATCGACCGCACCCGTCATCAGGAGAGCGTTCTTGCCGATCACATTAGCCAGCCGCTGCCGCGCCAGCACCGGGCTGCCGAAAGCGGTGGTGCTGTCATAGTATCGCTGCGGATAGCCTTCGCGCAGGTAGTCGACCATGCCGCTTTCGGGCCAGAGCACGATCCGCCGTTCGCCCGGCTCCTGCGGCAGTGAATTGGTGGCAAGGCGCCGGAAGTGATCCTCGTACTGGTCCGGCTGGTGGACCCGGCTCTGCTCGATATCCGGCTGCGCGATGGTGAGCGAAAGGTCGGATTCGTGCAAAGCCGGCTGCGGCAGATACATACCAGCCGCCAGCAGCACTGCCCCTCCCGCAAGCAGGCCCCAACGCCGCGCGCGAGCAGCTGCCACCAGCGCCCAGCCGAGCAGAATGGCGAGACCTGACAGCGCATAGGTACCCATAAACGGGGCCAACAACGCCAGGCCGGGGCGCTCGAACGGTCCGAGCAGCACCATCGAGAAAGGGTTCCAGGCATAGCCGGTGAAGACCCAGCTCCTGAGCCATTCGGCCACGATCCAGCATCCGGCGAATACCAGCGCAAACCCCCAACCCGGCCCCTTGCGCGCAAAAGCGCGGGCACCGCCAGCGGCAATGGCCGGATAGACCGCGAGATAGAGCGACAGCACCGGCACCGCGACCCAGCCGAGCACGGCGGGCATTTCGGCCTGATAGGTAAAGGCCGTTGCGATCCAGCTGTTGCCGAGCGTGAAATGGCCCATGCCAAACAGCCAGCCGAGCCAGGCGGCCTGCCGCCAGCCTGAGCTGCGGGCAACGATCAGCGTAAACAGCCCTATGGCGACCAGCGCAAGCGGCCATAGCCCCAGCGGCTGAAACCCGGTCGCGGCAAGCACGCCCAAAGCCAGCGCCCACCACCCGGCATGGCGCGGTTGGCTGGCAAGCAGGAGCCGGCCGCCGTCAGACTGCGGTTGGGACTCGGCCATCGCCGATATCAGCCGACGGCTTCGAGCGCCTCTTCACCGCCTTCGTCACGCGGAGTGCGCGGACGACGAGCGCGGGTGCGCGGCTTGGGCTTGGCCTTCTCGGCCTCACCATCGTCAGAGGCTTTAGCCTCGTCCGAACCCTTGTCGTCATCGTCGGAACTGCGAGCGATGGCCGGCGGCAACATGTCGGGATCGAGGCCGTTGCCCTCCCCGTCGTCGCTCTTGGCGCCATCACTATCGTCGCTCTCGGCGGCGCGGGTGCGGCGGCGCGGAGCAGCCTTCTTCGGCTTGCGTTCGGCGCGTTCGGGCGTGAACGGGTTTTCGCCGTCGTCCTCTTCGCCCTCGACACCCTCGTTGCCTTCGCCGGCAGCCTTGCCCGAGCCGTTCGCAGGCCGTTCGCGGCGCGGGCGACGGGTGCTATCACGGCCCCCGTCACGACCACTCTCGCGCTTGGGCTGCTCGTCCTCGCCGCGCTCTTCCTCGTTCTCGTCGTCCGAATCGCGGTCGTTGTTATTGCGCGGGCGCTGCTCTTCCTTCTGCGCCTTGGCATCGGCGATGACACGGAAATAGTGATCCGCGAACTGAAGGTAATATTCGGTCTGGACGCGGTCGTCGTTCAAGGAGGCGTCGTGCGCCAGCTTCTTGTACTTCTCCAGCATCTGCGGAGCATTGCCGCGAGCGCGCGAATCGATCCGGTTGTTAGCGTTTCCACCACCCCCGCCGCCACGATTATTATTACCGCGACCACGCCGACGATTGTTATTTCTATTCTGATTCAAGAGAAATTCTCTTCCTCGATTTGGCCAGTGCGAAAAGCTGTTCCTTGCTGAAAGCTAGTCTGCCTTGCGGCCACTTGACCCCTCGTGCTGTCACCACCCATGGTGCGCATTCCTGCCGATATTCACCTGCTTGCGCTGCGATCCGGCAGCATTTGCAGAGAATGTCTGGGTAGGCCTGTCTGGGGGCAGGAATTATCTTCTGCACCCAAGGCTTGAAGAAATGGTTAGAGCCTCGCGAAGGCTTTGCCAAGCCCCTATCGCAGGCTCAATGCGTGAGAATCAGTGCGCGGGGCCGGTTCGCAAGGTCGCGGCGCAGTTCGGCGGCAAAGCCTGCGGCCTCGGCCAAGGCGCTCACCGCCTCGGCCTGCTGCCAGCCGATCTCGACCACCGCCACGCCTCCGGGCATGAGCAAGTCAGACAGTTGCGGGATCAGCAGGCGATAGTCGTCGAGCCCCTCGGCCCCGGCAAACAGCGCCTCGGCAGGCTCCCATTCGCGCACCTGTGCGTCAAGCGCGGCATCGGCTTCGACATAAGGCGGGTTGGCGATGATCAGATCGAAGCGGCCTAGATCGTCGGCCCAGCCCGGCTCGCTCCAGTCCCCCGAAGCAATCTGCGCCCGATCCGCGAGCCCGAGCGCCGCCGCATTCACCTGCGCACAAGCAAGCGCCGCTGGCGAAGCGTCGATCCCGATGCCGCGGGCTTCGGGACGCTCGGCCAGAAAGGTGAGCAGGAGCGCGCCCGAGCCGGTCCCGCAATCGAGCACCCGCGCATCGGGGCGGGCAGCATCGAGCGCGGCCTGTACGGTCGTCTCACTGTCGGCGCGCGGGATCAGCACGCCGGGGGTGACCTTGACGGGACGGCCAAAAAACTCCTGTTCGCCGATGATGTAGGCGACCGGTTCGTGCGCCAGCCGCCGTGCGATCAGCGGTTCGAACCCGGCCGGGGCAGGCTCGCGCATATGCCGCAGCAGCAGGTCCGAGCGGGTCGCACCGAGGACATGGGCCATCAGCAGCTCGGCATCGAGCCGGGCGGTATCGGTGACACTGGTGAGCCGCTCAGCGGCCTCACGTAGTGCTTGGGCGACGGTGCTCACTGCCCCATCGCGGCGAGCCGCTTGGCCTCGTCTTCCGCCGTCAGCGCATCGACCACTTCGCCCAGCGCCGTGCCCGCCAGCACCTCGTCGAGCTTGTGCAGCGTCAGGCCAATGCGATGGTCAGTCACGCGGCCTTGCGGGAAATTGTAGGTCCGGATGCGCTCCGAGCGGTCGCCGCTGCCGACCATGGCGCGCCGCGCCGCCGCCTCCTCGCCCTGCGCTTCCTCGCGCATTTTCTCGTACAGCCGCGCGCGCAGCACCTGCATCGCCTTGGCGCGGTTCTTGTGCTGGCTGCGCTCGTCCTGCTGGATCACCACGAGGCCGGTGGGCAGGTGGGTGATGCGCACGGCAGAGTCGGTGGTGTTGACGTGCTGACCGCCAGCCCCGCTCGCACGATAGATGTCGATTTTCAGGTCGTTGTCGTTGATCTGGACATCAACCTCAGTCGGCTCGGGCAGCACGGCCACGGTCGCCGCCGAGGTATGGATGCGCCCGCCGCTTTCGGTGACGGGCACGCGCTGCACGCGGTGAACGCCGCTTTCCCACTTGAGCTTGGCGAACACGCCCTGCCCGGTGACATTGGCCACGATCTCCTTGAACCCACCCGCGTCGGACGCGTTCATGCTGACCGGCTCGACCTTCCAGCCATTCTCGCTGGCGAAGCGCTCGTACATGCGGAACAGGTCGCCCGCGAACAGCGCCGCCTCGTCGCCGCCAGTGCCGGCGCGGATTTCGAGCATGGCGGGGCGCTGGTCGGCCTCGTCCTTGGGCAGCATCGCCACGGCAAGCGCGTGCTCGGCTTCGGGCAGCGCCTTCTTGAGCTGGTCGAGCTCGTCCTCGGCCATGGCCTTCATCTCGGGATCGGCGAGCATCTCGGTGAGCCCTTCGATCTCCTCACGCATGGCCTGCACCTCGCTGGCCGCCTTCGCGACCGGTTCCAGCTCGGCATAGTCGCGGCTGGCCTTGACGAACTCCTCGCCCTCAAGCTGGCCCGAGGCCATGCGCGCCTCGAGCTCGGCGAAGCGTTCGGTGATCTGGCGTAGGCGTTCTGCGGGTATCTGCATCGAGGTCAGCCTAACAGAGCCTCGATGCGCGCCTGATCAGCCTCGTCGGCCTTGATTCGGCGGTTCTCCTCGCCATCGCGCAGCGACAGCGCGACAATCGCCTTCGCGCCCGACTTAACCGCCTTGTCGAACCGCTTGCGCGGACTGCCGCTGGCCACGAGTTCGCCGGTCAGCCCCGCAGCGCGCAGCTTGCCGAGCGTGGCGATGGCAGAAGCCATGCAGGCGTCGTCCTCAACCACTACAACGGCGTCGGCGAGGGCCTCGCTCTTATCGCCCACCAGCATCGCCAGCCGTTCGATCCCGGCAGCCCAGCCCACCGCAGGCGTCGGCGCGCCGCCGAGGCTTTCCATCAGGCCATCGTAGCGCCCGCCGCCCAGAATGGTGCTCTGGCTACCCAGTGCCGCTGCCGCTGCCGAGCCCTCGTCAGGAATGAACTCGAAGGCAGTGTGGCGATAGTAATCGAGCCCACGCACAAGACCCTCCGCACGCGCCCACTTCACGCCCGCCGCATCGAGACCGCTGGTCACGGCATCAAAGAAGGCCCGCGCATCGTCGGACAGGAAAGCGTCGATCTTGGGCGCATCGCCCACGAACTTACGGTCGCGCGGATCTTTCGAATCGAGAATGCGCAGCGGGTTCTTTTCGAGCCGCTCCTGCGAATCCTCCGACAGCTCGCCGCGCACGGCCGAAAAATAGTCGATCAGCGCCGCGCGCCAGGCCTCGCGGCTGTCGCCATCGCCCAGCGTGTTGAGGTGCAAGGTCACGCCCTCGATCCCCAGCTCTTTCAAAAGCTGGTCGGCCATGGCGAGCAATTCGACATCGGCCTGCGGCTCGCCCGCGCCCAGAATTTCGGCGTCGATCTGGTGGAACTGGCGATAGCGGCCCTTCTGCGGGCGCTCGTAGCGGAACAGCGGGCCGTGGGTGGCCACCTTCAGCGGCGCGTGCTGCTGCCAGCCGTTGGTGAGGAAAGCGCGCGCGATCCCGGCGGTGAACTCGGGCCGCAACGTGAGCGATTCCCCGCCGCGATCCTCGAACGAATACATCTCCTTGGAGACGACATCGGTCGTCTCACCGATGGCGCGCGAGAACACCTCGGTCTTCTCGAACACGGGCATCTCCACCCGGCGGAAGCGATAGAGCTTGCGCACACGCTCAAAGGTTTCGACCACGAAGGCGAAGGCCTCGGCATCGGGTCCGAAAATGTCCTGTGTGCCGCGAATGGCCTGCGGCGTCTTGATCTTGCTCATGATGGCCGCGCGGATAGCGTGCCTTGGCCCGCGGGGAAAGGTATCTTGCCAAGGGACGCGAGGCTGGTCATTGTCTGAGCCATGACGCACCGCACCATTCCGCTCACCCTCGCGGCCCTCGCCCTCAGCCAGAGCGCCCTCGCACAGGCGCCCTCGCGGCCCGAAACCAATTCAGCGCCGATCGCTCCGCAGCTCGACGATGCGACGCCGCTGCCGCTGGATGTGGCCTGGCCCGGTGGGACGATCCGGCTGGATATCGATGCAACCGACACCCGCCGCGCGGTCTATTCGGTGACCGAGACGATCCCCGTGCCGGCGGGAATGCGGCAGTTGAACCTGCTCCTGCCCGAGTGGCTGCCCGGCAATCACGCCGCGCGCGGCACGGTCAACCTCGTCTCGGACATACGCTTCACGGCGAATGGCCAGACGCTCGAATGGGGCCGCGATCCGCTTGATGTCTATCGCTACATGGTGACCCTGCCCGAGGGCACGAGCGAAGTCGTGGCCACGTTCCGCCACACCTCGCCCGTCACCGGCCGCGAGGGGCGCATCACCATGACGCAGGAAATGCTCAACCTGCAGTGGGAGAAGATGAGCCTCTATCCCGAAGGCTATTACACCCGCCGGATCGAGATCGTGCCCACCGTCACGGTGCCCGAGGGGTGGGAGGTGTTCACCGCACTCGACGGCATGACGCGGGCGGGCGACACGGTCAGCTGGCAGCAGGTCGACTACGAAACGCTGGTCGATTCGCCGATTTTCGCCGGGAAATACGCGAAGCAGTGGGAGATCGGCGACAACGTCCGGCTCGATGCCGTTGCCGATGAGCCCGAGCTGCTCGACCTGGCACCGGAGAACCTCGCGAAGTTCGAAAGGCTGGTCGACGAAGCTGATGCATTGTTCGGCGCGCGCCACTTCGACCACTACGACATGCTGCTCGCCATGACCGACCGGATGGGCGGGATCGGGCTGGAGCATCACCGCTCGGCCGAAAACCAGTTCGAACCGAATGCGCTCACCGATTGGGACGCGATGGACTGGGACCACAACGTGGTCTCGCACGAGCTGGTGCACAGCTGGAACGGCAAATTCCGCCGCCCCGAGGGCCTGTGGACGCCTGACTATCGCACGCCGATGCAGGATACGCTGCTGTGGGTCTACGAGGGGCAGACGCAGTTCTGGGGCTGGGTGCTGGCGGCGCGTTCAGGCCTGCAGACCAAGGATGTCGTGCTCGGCATGTGGGCCAATGCGGCGGCCAACTATTCCGAAGGCCAGCCGGGCCGCGCATGGCGCAGCGTCGAGGACACGACCTACGACCCGATCATCAACAACCGCCAGCCGCTGCCCTACTCGAGCCTCCAGCGCAGCGAGGACTACTATGTCGAAGGCGCGCTGACCTGGCTCGAGGCAGACCAGATCATTCGCCAGGGCACCGACGGCAAGAAGGGCCTCGACGACTTCGCCAAGGCCTTCTTCGGCAAGACCGATGGCGACTGGGGCGTGCTGACCTACGATTTCGACGAGGTGGTGCAGACGCTGAACGGCGTCTTCCCCTATGACTGGGCGA
>CENV01055101.1_pt1 | contig 18282 bp, 16 predicted proteins | sample 530231 | NCBI WGS metagenome assembly CENV01 (sample SAMEA2619815, study PRJEB7988) | marine metagenome | biome: marine biome (ENVO:00000447); feature: surface water layer (ENVO:00002042); material: "saline water (ENVO:00002010), including plankton (ENVO:xxxxxxxx)" | depth 5 m | reverse complement strand
GAACCGCAAAAGTCTGCAACTTTTGCTGGAAGCGCTCGTGCAAAAGCTCACAGCAAGGTGGCTTGACTTGGGCAGGGACAAACCGCATGTGAGAACCATGACCGACAAGCCCAGCCTCGACATCCTGTTGTGCGCGCCGCGCGGATTTTGCGCCGGTGTGGATCGTGCCATTCAGATCGTGGATCTGGCGCTCAAAAAGTATGGAGCGCCGGTCTATGTGCGCCATGAGATCGTTCACAACAAATTCGTGGTGGATGGGTTGCGGGCCAAGGGTGCGGTGTTTGTTGAAGAGCTCGAGGAAATTCCCGAGGGCACCGACGCACCGGTGATCTTTTCGGCGCATGGGGTGGCCAAATCGGTGCCCGCCGAAGCCAAGCACCGCAACATGTTCTTTCTCGACGCCACCTGTCCGCTGGTGACCAAGGTGCATGTGGAGGCCCAGCGTCACGCCGAGGACGGCCACGATATCGTGCTGATCGGCCATCGTGGGCACCCCGAAGTGATCGGCACCATGGGGCAATTGCCGCCAGGCAAGATTACCCTGATCGAGACGGTTGCGGATGCCGAGGCATTTGCGCCGCGCGATCCGGACAATCTGGCGCTGGTAACCCAGACCACGCTGTCGGTGGATGACACAAGCGCCATGGTGATGGTGCTCAAGAGCAGGTTTCCCAACATCTCGGTGCCGGCCAAGGAAGACATCTGCTATGCCACGACCAACCGGCAGGAAGCCGTGAAGGCCGTGGCGCCGAAAGTGGATGCGATGATCGTTGTTGGCGCTCCCAATTCGTCGAACTCCATGCGGCTCGTGGAAGTGGGCGAGCGGGCCGGATGCAGGGTTTCGGTGCTCGTTCAACGGGCCGATGATATCGACTGGGATCAGTTCGGGGATATCTCTTCGCTGGGCATCACCGCCGGAGCCTCGGCGCCGGAATCGCTTGTCGAAGAGGTGATCGAAGCCTTTGCCGAGCGGTTTACGGTCAATGTCGAGATCGCGGTGACGGCTGAAGAAAATATCGCGTTTAATATCCCGCGTGTCCTGCGCCAGCTTGAAGAGGCGTCGGGGCATTGAGCGAGAAGGTGGTGATCCATACCGACGGGGCCTGTTCAGGCAACCCGGGCCCCGGCGGCTGGGGCGCTGTGCTTGAATACAATGGTACGGTAAAAGAGCTCAAGGGCGGCATGGCCCAGACCACCAACAACCAGATGGAGCTGACGGCCGCCATCGAGGCGCTCAATGCGCTCAAGCGACCCTGCGCGGTGGAAATCCACACCGACAGCCAATATGTCAAGAACGGCATTGGTGGCTGGCTGCATGGCTGGAAGCGCAATGGCTGGAAGACGGCGGCGAAAAAGCCGGTCAAGAATGTCGAACTCTGGCAGGCGCTCGATGCGGCGACCAAGCGGCACACCATCACCTGGCACTGGGTGAAAGGCCATGCGGGGCATGACCTGAACGAACGCGCCGACCGGCTGGCCAATGAGGGCATGGCGCCGTTCAAGGGACGCTAACCTCAACTCTCCTCAACTCAGGCGATTCCAGCGGTTCAGTGTGCGACCGGCTTTTCCTTGCGGAACAGGGCCAGCACCGGCGCGATGGCGAACTCGGCAACCGGAATCAGGATGAATCCGATCACGAGGCCAAGGATGCCCGAGATAACGGCAATGGTAAGCCAGTTGAGAGCGCCCGCAATGGCGGGGACCGCGCCTTCCACCAAGTGAGCGACGTCTTCGATCCAGTGCTCAGGCCCGGCAAAGCCCATGCCCGCCAATCCGTGGACGATAATGCCACCGCCGACCCAGAGCATGGCGGCGGTGCCCACGATGGCAAGCCATTTGAGAAAGACGGGCATGCCCGCGACCAGCCCCCGGCCTATGGCACGGCCCAAACCGGTCTTGCCGTCCTTTGCCAGATAAAGCCCTACGTCGTCGGCTTTGACGATCAGGGCCACACCGCCATAAACGAGAATGGTCATGCCAAGGGCCACGACCAGAAGCACCAGCGCCTGGTTGACGACGTTGCCGGCCGGGATTTGCGCCAGTGCGATGGTCATGATTTCGGCGGACAGGATGAAATCGGTCTTGATTGCGCCGGCGACCTTTTCGGCCTCGAGCTTTTCGGCGTTGGCGGCGGACGGAACCACCTTTTTCTCGTGCTCGTGTGCCTGGTGTGGGAACGCCGCCTCATAGATTTTTTCGGCGCCTTCATAGCACAGATAGGCCCCGCCCAGCATCAGGAGGGGATTGATCATCCAGGGCAGAAAGGCGCTGAGCAGGAGGGCGGCAGGCAGGAGGAAGATCAGCTTGTTCTTGATCGAGCCCAGAGCGATCTTGCCGACGATTGGCAGTTCGCGCTCGGGTTTGAAGCCCTGGACGTATTTGGGCGTCACCGCGGCGTCGTCGATCATCGCCCCGGCCGCCTTGGCACCGGCTTTCATCGCCTGGCCGGCAATATCGTCGACCGAAGTCGCCGCCACCTTGGCGAGCGCGGCAACATCATCGAGAAGGGCGAGTAGGCCGACGCTCATGTAATAAATCCCCTATGTGGCGTTCATAACTGCTTGGCCAGGCCGTGGTTCCCTAGCCTGCGACCTTACCGAAGTCAGCGACCAGATGCATCGTGTCGCGCAGGGACGCCAGAAGATTGAGGCGGTTGGCGCGGATGGCCGGATCGGGGTCGTTGACGAGGACGGATTCGAAGAAGGCATCGACGGGGGTGCGGAGGGAGGCAAGCACCGAAATGGCGCCGGCGTAGTCGTCGTTTTCGAGGCGAGCGATCACGTCGGTGCGGGCCCGTGCGATGGCGGCCGCGAGGCTTTGTTCCTCGGGGGTGGAAAGCCTTGCAGCATCGATCGGGTCGGCATAGGCGCGGCCGTCCTTTTTCTCCTCGGCGGTGAGGATGTTGGCGGCGCGCTTGTAACCGGCCAGCAGAGCCTTGCCGTCTTCGGCAGCGAGGAGTGAGCCGAGCGCGTTTACGCGCGAGACGATTTGCAGGATGTCGTCGCTATCGGACGAGATCACGGCATCGACGAGATCGTGGCGGGTGCCGGAATCGCGGAGCGAGACCTTGAGGCGATCGTGGAAGAAGCTAAGCAAATCAACGTCGGACACGAAACGGCCGAGCGCAAGCCGCAGCCGATTGTCCACGATCAGCCGGATCACCCCGAGCGCGGCGCGGCGCAGAGCGTAGGGGTCCTTGCTGCCGGTCGGCTTTTCGTCGATGGACCAGAAGCCGGTCAGGATGTCGAGCTTGTCGGCGAGCGCCACCGCGATCGAAACCGGTTCGGTCGGCACGCGATCGGAAGGGCCTAGCGGCTTGTAGTGTTCTTCGATGGCCGTCGCGACTTCGGGCTTTTCGCCCTGAGCAAGCGCGTAATAGCGGCCCATCAGGCCCTGGAGTTCGGGGAATTCGCCGACCATGCCGGTGGGCAGATCGGCCTTTGAGAGTTTTGCGGCGCGCTTGGCGTCTTCAACGTCGGCGCCGACCAGCGGGGCGATTTCGGCGGCGAGTTTTTCGATGCGGGCAACGCGGGCGGCCTGGGTGCCCAGCTTGGCGTGGAAGACGACATCTTCGAGCTTGGGAAGATTGTCGAGCAGCGGGGTCTCGAGATCGGTTTCGTAGAAGAATTTGGCATCGGACAGGCGGGCGCGGATGACGCGCTCATTGCCCGCAACGATGGTTTTACCGTCGTCCTCGGCGATGAGGTTCGATGTCAGGATGAACTTGTTGGCCAGTTTACCCGTCGAGGCGTCGCGCAGGCAGAAACATTTCTGGTTGGCGCGGATGGTGGCAATGATGGCTTCTTCGGGCACCTTGAGAAAGGCTTCGTCGAACGACCCCATCATGACCACGGGCCATTCGACCAGTCCTGCGACTTCTTCGAGCAGGCCCTCATCGACGATCAGGTCGAGCCCCTGGGCGAAGGCGAGCTGTTCAGCGTCGGTGCGAATGATCTGCTTGCGGCGGTCGATGTCGAGCACCACGCGGGCCTTTTCGAGCGCCTGCACGTAATCGTCAAAGCGGCGGACTTTTATGGCATCGGGTGCCATGAACCGGTGGCCGTAGGTGGTGTTGCCCGAGGTGACAGTGCCCAGTTCGAACTCGATAACGTCAGGCTCTTCCCCTTCGGGGCCGAAGGTTGCGGTGATGGCGCGCAGCGGGCGGACCCATTCAAGACGCCCTGTCCCCCAACGCATGGGCTTGCCCCAGGGGAAGGACTTGACCGTTGCGGGCAGAATGTCGCGCAAAATCTCGATGGCGGGGGCGCCCTTTTTCTCGATCACTGCGACGTAGAAATCGCCTTTTTTTTCGTCGGACTGGACCGTTGCCTGATCGATGCTCGACAGCCCGGCGGCGCGCAGGAAGCCATCGAGCGCCTGCTGGGGGGCGCCGACCTTGGGGCCCTTGCGCTCTTCGCGCGTGTCGGGGGAAGCTGCGGGAAGGCCCGTTACCGTAAGCGCCAGGCGGCGCGGCGTGGCGAATGCGCCGGCGCTTTCATAGACAAGACCTTTTTCGACCAGAGCATCGGTTACGGACTTCTTGAGGTCCTCGGCGGCCCGGCGTTGGAGGCGCGCGGGAATTTCCTCGGAAAAGAGCTCAAGCAGCAATTCGGGCATAGTCGGGGTGCCTTGGGCGGGTCTTTGGGAATGTTGGCGAAGCGGTAGCAGGGGATGGGACGAAAGTCCATTGGGAGCGGCCATGGCCGCGCCGCAACACTGGGTTTTTGCGGTGCAAACGATATGCGGCAAGTTATGTCTCGCCGCATACTCTGGGGAATTTTCGCCTATGGCGTACCGATCACCATGCGGTTGCCCTCGCTGTCGTGAAATTCGGCCACGGTTCGGCCGGGCTGCCAGGTGGGCTCGTGCGGTTCGGTGACAATCTCGACCCCCTTGACGCGGAGCGCCTCGATGGTGCCCGCCACGTCATCTGCAACGAACACCAGGACGGGCATCTCCGAGGGCGTGTCGTTCTCGCGACGGACAAAGTGCAGATTGGTTTGCGTCCCGGGGAATTTGAGTTCGATCCACCGCCAGCCATCGGCGCCCATCGGGGCGTCCGCAGCCACTTCGCAACCGAGCCTTTCGGTATAGAACGCCTTGGCGCGATCCTGATCGCTGACCGGCAGTTCGGCAAACTGAATGTACATTGGCTATCTCCCTAATTGGCGCCGAGCGTCTGGTGCAAGGTTTCGGCGAATGCCTCGGCATGGGGTTCAAAGCCCGTATGATCGCCGGGGAATGTGACAGGAACAACGCCCAGCGCGTTCACGAGAGCCATGCTGAGTTCCTCGATGGGGCTGCCCCTGGAATCCGCACCGATGCCGACAATCACCCGCGGCGCGCCAGCCTTGAGCGTTTCAACGTCAGGCGTGTAGTGCGAGAGCGGCAACATGGCGTGGGCAAGCCAATATTCGAAATTGCCGCTGACACGCTCAAAGGTTTCGGCGGCCTCGGGCGACATATCGAAATCGGGCCCGGCGTCCGCTTCGGAGCTCTCGGACATGCCTGCGGCTCCAAAGAACATTCTCATGGCAGCCTCAACGCCCTCACTTTTGTAGGTCGCGTGAAGCGCCTCATCGAAGGCAATTGCCTCGGTGGGATCCTCGAGCAGCATCGTGGACGGAGGCTCGTGGGCGACAATCGCCTTGACCTTTTCGGGATAGCGTGCGGCGAGGTTGAGCCCGATATGGGCGCCGCCACTGGTCCCCATGACATAGGCTGTCCCCTGCCCCAGCGCGTCGATCAGCGCGGCAGCGTCGTCAGCCTGGATGTCAAGGTCGAGAGGCTGAATGGCCCCATCGAATGTCGAGCGCGAATTGCCGCGTGGGTCGTAAGCGACAACGGTGTAGCGGTCCGCCAGCGCACGGGCGAGATCGGCAAAAACGCCGGCATCCTGCGGCCCGCCGGGAATGATGAGAAGCATGGGGCCATGGCCCCAGCTTTCGTAATAGAGCGTCGCGCCCGGAACCTTCAGCGTGCCGGTCTTGGGGGATTGGGTCATTGTCATCTCTGCTGTTGGTGTCATCGGAACTTCGGTGGATGGCGCCTGCGCCACGGCACCCTGCGGACTGATCAGGAGGCCCGTTCCAAACAGAGTCGCCAATAATCCAAGCTTTCTCATTTCATGATCTCCTAGAACTAGACCGTCCAGTACTACAAGGCTTGCAAAGAACTAGACTGTCCAGTACTGTACTGTCAATCACAAACTGATTTGGATGGCCGAGACACGATGCCAAAGGCGGAAACGAATTCAGGAACGGCTATCGAGACGGCGCCCCGTTCGGCGCGCAAGCGGCAGGCAATCCTTGAAGCGGCGACCGAGATATTTCTTATCAACGGCTATCTCGGGACCAATATGGACGAGATCGCAGCGCGCTCGGCAGTATCAAAACAGACCGTCTATAAGCACTTTTCCTCAAAGGAGGCCCTGTTCATTGAGATCGTGTCTTCGCTGACCGACAGGACGGGCGACCGCGTCCATGGAGACGCACCGCCGGTCGATCCAGAGAACCTGGCGGCTTATCTGGAGGAATATGCCTTTCGCCAGCTCTATATCGTGCTCAACCCACGCATCATGCAACTGCGGCGGCTGGTGATCGGCGAAGTGCCGAGGTTTCCCGAATTGGCGCGCGTTCTTTACGAACGCGGGCCACTGCGGGCGATTGGAATCCTTGCCAACCTGTTCGAGTCACTTAAGGCGCAGGGACTATTGAGGTTTGACGATTCGATGGTTGCGGCGTCGCATTTCAACTGGCTGGTGATGTCGACCCCGCTCAACCAGGCGATGCTCTTGGGCGACGACGCCATTCCCGACTCCGAAGCGCTGCGCAAGGAAGCACGTGATGGCGTCAGAGTCTTTCTCGCAGCATATGGGCGATAAAGAGCCCAGATAAGCCAACGACCGGTCGTGATCTGCCGCGATTGTGCGTGGTCAGCGCTGACGCCGCGATCTGACCCCGAAAGTCAGTACGCGCGCGCGGTGCAGAATTCGGGGACGCCGAACAGGATGTCGCGTTCGACAGTCTGGGGGATGTTGGCAAGGGCGGCGCGGGCCGCTTCGGCGTGGCGTTCGGCTTTGGCCATGGTCTGGGCCAATGTATCGTGACGCGCGAAAATGGCCAGGATATCGGCCAGTTCGGTTTCCCCGGATTGAGGATTTCCCAGAGCCTTTCCGATCGTCTCGCGCTCGGCTTCGCTGCCGGCCTGCAGGGCGAGGATGATGGGCAAGGTCATTTTGCCTTCACGCAGATCGTCGCCGGTGTTCTTGCCCAGAGCGCCTTGCGCGCCGCCGTAATCGAGAACGTCATCGACAAGCTGGAAGGCCATGCCCAATTCACGGCCATAGGCGGCGAGCGCCTTGCGGGAGACTGTGTCGGCACCACCGGCCATCGCGCCCACTTCGGTGGCCGCTTCAAAGAGCGTGGCGGTCTTGGCGTGGATGATCTTTTCGTAATCGTCGGGCGTGGTGGACAGATCGCCGGCCTTGGCAAGCTGGAACACTTCGCCCTCGGCAATGACCGCTGCAGCACGCGAGAGCACGCCGAGCGCATCGATGTCGCGCGATTCCACCATCATCAAAAATGCCTGACCGAGCAGGAAATCGCCCACCAGAACCGATGCCTGATTGCCCCAGATCGTGCGCGCGGCAGGGCGGCCGCGGCGCATGTCGCTTTCGTCGACCACATCGTCGTGGAGCAGCGTTGCGTTGTGCATAAATTCGACGGCGGCGGCAAAGCGGATTTCATTGCCGCCGGCCCGGCCGAACAGCGCGGACGCGGCGAGCGTAAGCATGGGGCGCAGGCGCTTGCCGCCGGCATCGATGAGATGGTTGGCGACTTCAGGGACCATATCGACGGGGCTGTCGGAGCGCGACAGGATGAGGCGGTTGACGGCCTCCATGCCATCCCCGGTCGCAGCCATCAGATCGTCGATTACCGCCGAGGCGTCGGCAAGAGGTCTCGGCGCCAGATTTTCAACCGCCATTGACGTTCAAACTCCCCAAGGAGGCCATTGCCCTCCCGATACAGTGCTTTTCAAGGCGATCCGGTTCCGCGAAAAGGGAACCGGGAGCCCACTTGTTTGTTACCGCGCTTCCGGACCGAATATGGAATACCCACTTATTACCGAAACACTCTATTGTCAGCCCCGCGCCGCAAGAGTGAAATTCCACTTTGGCCTGAACACCAACCCGGACCTTGTGCCCATGTCGGTAAACCAGCCGCCCGAAATTGTAAAACGCCAACAGCAGGATGCCGACGCGTTTCTGGGCGGCAAATTGTCCATAACCCAGCCCGAAAAGGGATTTCGGGCCGGGTTGGACTCGGTGCTCTTGGGCGCCAGCCTGCCCCAGGGTGCGCGCCAATTGCTCGATCTGGGGGCAGGTGCAGGCGTGGCGGGACTGTGTGCGCTGGCCCACAATGATGGACTGGAGGCGACGCTTGTCGAAAACAACGCCGACATGGCGATGCTGGCTGCCGCCAATGTAGAGGCCAATGGCTTTGCCGAACGCGCAACAATTCTGAAAATCAGCGCCACGGCGACCGGAGCCGAACGCAAGGCATTGGGGTTGGGCACCGACAAGTTCGATGTGGTGATTGCCAATCCTCCGTTTTTCGACGCGGGCACCCATGCGCCCGACCCGGCGCGAGCGGCGGCGCGGCATACAGACGGGGAGGTTTCGGGCTGGGTAAGGACCGCGGTTTCGTGCGCCCATGCAAAGGGCGAAGTGATCTTTATCCATTTGGCGCAGGCCCTGCCCCAGCTTCTTGCAGCGTTCAATTCGCGCATGGGCGCCATTGCCGTTCTGCCCATAGCGCCGCGCCCCGGCATGGCAGCGACCCGGGTGCTGGTCAGGGGGTGCAAGGGCAGCAACGCTCCAATGGCGCTGTTGCCGCCATTGATCGTGCATGGGGAGACGGGCAACGGTTTTTCCGAGCCGGTGCGATCGATCCTGCGCGGCGAGGCGCGGTTGGACTGGCACGACGGCAAATGAATGCCTAAATGAGAGCCAAGGCGTTCGCCAAGAGCCCATTTCCAAAAGGGAGACAAAGATGACCGCATTTTCCGACGGCCAGATCGAGGCTCCCAAGCGTCCCTGGTACAAAAGGTTTTTCGGCAATCGCGGGCCGGTTATCCCCGTTGTCCGGCTGCAGGGGGTCATCTCGCAGGATCTCAAGCCGGGCCGGCTCAACATCGCCTCGGTGGCGCCGCTTCTGGAAAAAGCGTTCAAGATCAAGAAAGCGCCGGTGGTGGCGATCGTGGTCAATTCGCCGGGCGGATCGCCCGTGCAATCGCGCCTGATTGCCCAGCGCATCCGGCAATTGGCCGACCATCATGAAAAAAGGGTTCTGGTGTTTGTCGAGGACGCGGCGGCATCGGGCGGGTATTTCATTGCCTCGGCGGGCGACGAGATCATTGCCGACCCCTCCTCGCTGGTGGGATCGATCGGGGTGGTCATGGCCAGCTTCGGGTTTGTCGATGCGATCGCCAAGCTGGGCATCGACCGGCGCCTCTATACGGCGGGCAAGAACAAATCGACGCTCGATCCCTTCCTGCCCGAAAAGCCCGAGGACGTCGCGCGCATCAAGCAGCTGGAGCTCGATATCCACGAGGTGTTTATCGACCATGTGAAATCGCGGCGGGCTTCCAAGATCACTCTGGCCGACGACGAGATTTATACCGGCGAGTTCTGGACGGCGAAACGCGGGCTGGCGATGGGGCTCGTTGACAGCCTGGGTGACCTGCACGGCACGTTGCGTGAGCGGTTTGGCAAGGAGGTGACGATCAAATCGATTGCACCAAAGAAGAGCCTGCTGCAATTGCCCAATTTCGGGCTATCGGCGGGCGGAGATGTCGCCGGGGATGTGATGGCAAAGATCGAGGACCGGGAAGCCTGGTCGCGGCTGGGGTTGTAACCATGGGAATATCGACACTCGTCACCATTCTGCTGGCGCTGCTGATCGGGATCGGGCTGCGCTCGATCGTACGGGACTGGCGCAAGAAATTCGCCGAGGACGACTCGCGCGCTCAGGAAAAACGCAAGGCCCAGATCGAGCGCAACAAGGCCGAGCTGAAATCGGGAGGCGTGGTGACGCTGGAGCGCGGCGAAGACGGGGTTTATCGCCCGGGCAAGGAATAGCCTGTCGCGCTTGACCTTGGATGGCGGCACAACTACGGTCGCGCCGCTTTCAACAACGGCGTTATCCGGAACAAATATGGCTGAGCTGCACAAGCCCCACATGGACCCCAGAAATTCGTTTCAGGGCCTGATCCTGACCCTGCAGAATTTCTGGGCCGATCAGGGCTGTGTGATCCTGCAGCCCTATGACATGCAGATGGGCGCGGGAACGTTTCACACCGCGACCACCCTGCGGGCGCTGGGGCCGAAACCGTGGAACGCGGCTTATGTGCAGCCATCACGCCGGCCGACCGACGGGCGCTATGGGGAAAATCCCAATCGGCTGCAGCACTATTATCAGTTCCAGGTGATCTTAAAGCCCTCCCCCGCCAATATTCAGGAGCTCTACCTTCAATCGCTGGCCGCCATCGGGCTGGACGCGAAGCTGCACGATATCCGCTTTGTCGAGGATGACTGGGAAAGCCCGACGCTGGGGGCATGGGGGCTGGGCTGGGAGTGCTGGTGCGACGGGATGGAGGTTTCCCAGTTCACCTATTTCCAGCAGGTCGCGGGCTTTGAATGCTCTCCCGTTCCCGGGGAAATCACCTATGGGCTGGAACGGCTGGCGATGTATGTGCAGGGGGTCGAGAACGTTTACGATCTCAACTTCAACGGACGCGAAGGCGATCAGAAGGTCACCTATGGCGAGGTGTTCCTGCAAAACGAGCAGGAATTTTCCAAATACAATTTCGAGGCGGCCGATACCGAAATGCTGTTTCGGCATTTCAAGGATGCCGAGGACGAGTGCAAGGCCATCCTTGCGGCAGGTCAGGATGGTGAGCGCCAGACCATGGCCGTGCCAGCCTATGAGCAGGTCATCAAGGCCAGCCACAATTTCAACCTGCTCGACGCGCGCGGGGTGATTTCGGTGACCGAGCGCCAAAGCTATATCCTGCGCATTCGCGAGTTGGCCAAGGCGTGCGGTGCGGCGTGGCTGCAAACGGCCGGCGGCGGGGCGACCGGCGCCGATAAGTGATTGATATAGCCCATTAATGGTGCCACTCTGGCCGCAACCATGCGGCAGGAGGGAAGCGGCAGATGGAATGGGTGATCCTGATACTGGTCGTGGCCGTTCTCGGCTATGCGATCTATGTCTACAACAATCTGATCCGCAATCGGCAGCTGGTGGAAGAGGGCTGGTCGGGCATCGACGTGCAGCTCAAGCGCCGCGCCGATCTCATTCCCAACATGCTCGAAACGGTCAAGGGCTATATGGCCCATGAACGCGAGACGCTGCAGGCGGTGACCGATGCGCGCGCGGCCGTGCAGGCGGCACAGAACGCTTCGCCCGGCGAACGCGGACAGGCGGAGGGGCTTCTTTCGGGGGCTTTGGGGCGGCTTTTTGCGGTGGCCGAGGCCTATCCCGACCTCAAGGCCAACACCAATTTCCTTGAGTTCCAGACGGCGCTGCAGACTGTGGAAGACGAGATCCAGCTTTCGCGGCGTTATTACAACGGGGCCGTGCGCAATCTCAACATCGCCGTGGAATCGTTTCCTTCCAACATCGTTGCCAATGCCTTCAAATTCGAAAAGGCCGAGTATTTCGAGCTGGAGAACGAGGCGGACCGGGCGGTGCCGCAGGTCAAGTTCCAGTAAGGCCGATGCAGCGTTTTCTCATTGCCCTGATCGTTTTGATTTGCGCCACGCCTGCGTGGGCGCGCGAGGAAATCCGCGAGTTCAACGCGATTTTCGAGGTTCATGCCGATACTTCAGTGACCATCACCGAACAGATCGCGGTGAATGCCGAGGGCAACGAAATTCGGCGCGGAATCTTCCGCGACATCCCAACCCTTCTCGAAACGCCCGATGGCCGGACGATCCGGCTGCCGTTTGAGGTGATTTCCGTGATGCGCAATGGCGCGGCAGAACCCTTTGCGGTCGAGGGAATATCGGGCGGACAACGGATCCGGATCGGGTCGGCCGAGGTGCTTTTGCAGTCGGGTGTGCACCGCTATGAGATCGTCTATCGGATGGACCGTGCGGCACGCCTGTTCGAGGATCACGACGAGTTCTACTGGAACGCGACGGGCAATTACTGGAATTTCCCCATCCTGCGGGCGCGCGCGTTGGTGAAGCTGCCCGAAGGCGCTCAGATCACTGAACTCAATGCCTATACTGGCGAATTTGGGGTGCGTAGCGCGGACAGTTCGGCCGAACGACTCAACGACCGGCAGGCACGATTTACGGTGACGCGGGCGCTCGGGCCGGGCGAAGGGCTGACGGTTTCGGTTTCCTTCGAGAAAGGCATTCTCACGCCGCCCCAAGGCACCGACGCGCTGGTGTTCTGGTTTTCCGATTATCGCGACTACATCATCCCGCTGGCCATGCTGTTGATCGTCATTGCCTATAATGCGCTGGCCTGGGGCGCTGTGGGCCGCGATCCGGCCAAGGGCGTCATATTTCCCAGATTTTATCCCCCCAAAGGCTTTTCCCCTGCACTCGTCCATTACGTGCACACCATGGGATGGGGGAAAACGGGCTGGACAGCCTTTTCCGCCGCGCTGATTTCACTGGCCACCAAGGAGTTGATTGAAATCGGCAAGCAGGGAAAGAAAAACACCCTGACGGTGACCGGGCAGTACCCGAAAGAACCGCTGCCGCCGGGCGAAGCGGTGATTTACGGGGATTTGAAATCGATGAGCCCGGTGACCATCGACAAGACAAGCGGGCCGGAACTGGCCAAGGCCAAGTCCGCCTTCATCGCTGCGCTGGAAGCCGAAAACCGCAAGGTCTATTTCAACAGCCATATGATCTATATCGCTGTCGGCGTGCTGATCGGCATTTTGTCGCTGGTCGTCATGGTGGCAACGGGCGTGTTGCACCCGTTGTTTGTGTTTTTTGCTGCCTTTGCCGCGGTCTTCCTATCGATCATTGGGACGGCGGCGCGCTCCTTTTGGCAGGGCCATGGGATCGGGCGGTTTTTCGGTTTGGCGATCATGGGCATTTTTATCGCCAATTCTGGGGCCTTTGCTTTGGATGTGCTCGATCTCTCCAATATCGATTTTCCGTTCGTCGCGGCAATAACCATCATTGCGGTAACGCTGGTGTTTGCCGTTCTGATGCGGGCGCCGACCGTGCATGGGCGCAAGATCATGGACGAAATCGATGGCTTCAAAATGTATCTCGAGACGGCCGAAAAGGAACGGCTCAACTTTCAGGGCGAGCCCGACATGAGCGTTTCACGCTTCGAGGCCATCCTGCCCTATGCCATGGCGCTGGGCGTGGAAAAGCCCTGGTCGACGCGGTTCGAGAACGATCTGGCCCGTCACGCCGTCAAGGATGCGGGCACAGACTACTCGCCGCACTGGTATAGCGGCGGCAATTTCTCTTCGGGCAGCTTCGCGCGCACCATGGGCGGGGTGGCGACCGGGCTCAGCGCTGCGATGATCTCGTCCCAGCCGCAGGCATCGAGTTCGTCCGGGTCGGGGGGCGGTGGCTTTTCGGGCGGCGGCGGAGGAGGCGGCGGCGGAGGAGGCTGGTAGCAGCCTATTGCCCGAGCAGCGGCGTGGCGGCGACCCAATGGCCCGAGAAGCGTTCGCGCAAATCGTGAGCCGCCTGGTGGGCGGCGGCGGCGCTGCCGTATAGGCCGAAGCAGGTGGCGCCGGAGCCTGACATGCGGGCGGTGACGCAGCCTGATGTGGTGGAGATCGCGCCCACGATCGAAGCGATGGAAGGCACCAGTTCGGTGGCGGGGGCCTCAAGATCATTGCGGGTATCGGCAAGCCAGAGCGAGAGCAGCGCTGCACGATCGAGCGGCGCGGGCAGCTCGGGCATGGGCGGATTGTGCTTTTGGGTCAGCCGCTTGAACACATCAGGGGTGGAAACCTGTTCGAGAGGATTGACCAGAACCAGGTGCATCTGAGGAAAGGTTGTGAGCGGTGCGATTTTTTCGCCAATGCCGGTTACCTCGCAAGGCTGACTCAAAAGGCACATGGGCACATCGGCACCCAGCGTGGCGGCAAGGGCAAAGATTTCCGCATCGGCGATGGGGGTTTGGCTCATGCGCGCAAGAACGCGCAACAGGGCGGCAGCGTCGGCTGAGCCCCCACCGAGCCCGGCAGCAATGGGGAGGTGCTTTTCGAGATGGATTTCGATCCCGTCGGGCAGATGACCGGGAAAGCGGGCGCGGAATTTTTCCAGCGCCCGGATGACAAGGTTGGCACGCCCGTTGGGCAAATCGGCGCCGAACGGGCCCGAGACGTGAAGCAGGTCCTTCCGCGCAGGCGCGACCGAAACCAGATCGGCCAGTTCGGTAAAAACGCACAGGGTGTGGAGGAGATGAAAACCGTCCTCCCGACGCCCCACAACATGCAGCGCGAGATTGACCTTGGCCGGGGCGGGCTCTGTTAGCGGCATCAATCGCCGATGGGCGCGTTCGGGTCCAGCCCGTGAAGCAGCTTTGGCGTGGCGCGCTCGGTGACCGCGCCGTCCTCATCGACATCGATGGCGATGCGCCACTGGAACATGGCTTCGCGCTCTCTTCCGGCAACCCAATAGACATCGCCAAGATGGTCGTTGATCTCGGGGTCGGCAGGCAGAAGGTTGACCGCATCCTCGAGCACCTCGACGGCCTCGTCTATGCGGCCAAGCTTGTAGAAAGCCCAGCCCAGGCTGTCGACGATATAGCCGTTGCGCGGTGAGAGCTCGACGGCCTGCTCGATCATTTCAAGCGCCTGTTCGAGGTTTTTGCCCTGATCCACCCAGGTGTAGCCGAGATAGTTGAGAACATCGGGATGATTGGGGCGCAACTCGAGAGCCTTGAGGAAATCGGCCTCGGCGCGGTCCCATTGTTTGGCGCGCTCATAGGAGATGCCGCGCACATAATAGAAGCGCCAGTCGTTGGGACGGGCCGGATCGAGCCGGTCAATGACCGCTGAATAGGCCTCCGCCGCCTCTTCCCACCGTTCGGCATAGCGCAACGTGTCGCCCAGGATACCCTGCACTTCCTGATTGTCGGGATTTGAGACAGCGATATTCTGAAGACGGGAAATGGCGGCATCGCGATCGCCGCGCAGATCGATGTTTTCGGCGAGCCGGACCAGCGCGTTGACACGGAGGGGGGAATCGTTGGGGACGGTCTCAAAGATCGTGTCGGCTTCGTCGTAGCGGCCGGCGCTGGCCAGAAGCTCGCCAAGCGAAATCGAAATGATCGCCTCGTCGGGATCGAGGTAATTGGCAAGTTGCAGGAAGCCGACGCCGAGCTGGATCGAGCCATCGCGGGCCAGCGCCGTGCCCAGTCCGTGAAGCATTTCGGCCGCGCCCGACTGGACCGATCCGGCGAAAAGACCGGGCTTTTGACCGTTGGCGATGGGCTCGCGCAGGGAATCGACAACAGGATGCTCGACACCCTGTTCAGCAAAAGTATCGAGCACGGCCTGGGCTTCATCGAAGCGTCCGGCATTGCCCAGCATGCGGATATAGGCTTCAGCGATGCGCGGGACGAGCGGATCGAGTTCATAGGCCTGGCGGGCCAGATCGATCGCCTCATCGCGTTGGCCGCCGACATCGGCCAGAATGGCGCGATGGAAGATGATAAACTCGTCAAACCCGCCCTGCCCGACCTGGCTCAGGATGGCATTTGCGGCGTCAGTATCGTCTTCGCCGACCTTGGACCAGGCGCGGATAACCGAAGCGATAATGCCGACCAGCGAAGCGTCGGGAACGCGCGAAAGCAACTGATCGGCTGAAGCGTAACGGCGCTGTTTGAGGGCAACCGAGCCCAGAACAAGATGGGCGAGCTCGTCTTCGGGCGTCAGGTCAATGACGTGTTGAGCCATGGTGGCGGCTTCGGAAATGTCGCCGGCCAGAAGATAGGCGAGGAACGCCTGGCTGGAATAGACCGGATTGTCCCAATCGCGCTCGGCGGCCTGCATAAACAGTGAAGCGGCGCGACGGGCGTCGAGTGCATCGATGGCGGAAAGGCCGGCCAGATAGCTGCCCATCGTGCTCGAGACGCGCATGGGCAGGATATCCTGCTGCGCGAATGACGATGAGAGTGGAACGCCAGCGCAGAGCGCGGCAACGATCAGGGCATGGATCGGCCGTTTGAGCAGCTTTAGCACGATTGTTCCCGAACTCCTCGCTTGCAGGCCTGAAACCGACCTATCATCTCCAATAGCCAAACCCGGCAATCCTGTCGATTGTTGGGCGCATCAGCTGGATGCATTTTCACGTTTCTCCGAATCGCGCAAATTGCTCCAAGTTCTTGTCTTGTCGCGCTTCCGAACCGGATAAGCGGCTTCCAATTATCCTGGAAGCACTCCCACGAGACCTTTTCACGCAAATGCGCGAGCGCCGCAAGCCTTGAGGGCTCACACGATTTTCACATTCCCGAATAGTTGGGACCGCTTCCACCCTCGGGGGGCACCCAGTTGATGTTCTGGGCCGGGTCCTTGATATCGCAGGTCTTGCAGTGCACGCAGTTCTGGGCATTGATCCTGAACACGGGATCGCCGCCTTCCTCGATCACCTCGTAAACACCGGCGGGGCAATAGAGCGGCGCGGGCTCGCCATATCTCGGCAGGTTGTCGCGAATCGGAACTTGCGGATCGGTGAGCCGCAAATGGACGGGCTGATCCTCGTCATGGGCGATGTTGGCGCGATAGACCGATTCGGTGCGCGAGAAGGCGATTTTGCCATCCGGTTTGGGATAGGTGATGGGGGCAACTTCGGAAATCGGTTTAAGCCGTGCGAAATCGGGCCTGTCGGAAACCAGACCACCCAAGGGGGAAAGTTTGGCGAGGCTGGAAACCCACATGTCGGCGCCGGCCAGCCCCACCCCGACAAAGGTCCCCAGCTTGCTCCAGAGCGGCTTTACGGCGCGGACCGGATAAAGATCGTCGCGGATGCCCGAAGCGAGGATGGCTTCGTCGAGCGTTGCGATTTCATCATTGGCGCGGCTGGCGGCGATGGCGTTTGCAATTTCGGACGCCGCGGCCATGCCCGAGCGGATGGCGTTGTGGATGGCTTTGAGCCTCGGCACATTCATGAAACCGGCCGAACAGCCGATCAAAGCGCCGCCGGGGAAGGCCATTTTGGGGATGGACTGCCAGCCGCCCGAGGTCAGCGCGCGTGCGCCATAGGAAAGGCAGGTCGCCCCTTCGAGCAGTCTGGCGATTTCAGGGTGCTGCTTGAAGCGCTGGAATTCGCCGAAAGGGGACAATGTGGGGTTCTCGTAGTCGAGATGGGCGACAAGCCCAAGATAGATCCTGTTGTCCTGGGCATGATAGCAAAAGCCGCCACCGCTGGTGGAATTGCCCATCGGGTAGCCCATGAAATGGGTGACTTTGCCCGGCTTGTGTTTTGCCGGATCGATTTCCCAGATTTCCTTGAGGCCCAGACCATATTTTTGCGGCGCGCGGCCTTCGTCCAGACCGAATTTGGCGATCAGGCGCTTGGCAAGCGAGCCGCGGGCGCCTTCGGCAATGAGCGTATATCTGGCGCGCAACTCGATGCCGGGAGTGAAATTGGGCTTATGGCTGCCGTCGCGAGCAACGCCCATGTCGCCGGTGACGATGCCGAGGATTTCGCCATTCTCGCCGGTGATAAAATCGGCAGCGGTCGTGCCGGGAAAAATATCGACGCCCAGTGCCTCGGCCTGTTCGGCCAGCCAGCGGCACAGATCTCCGAGCGAGATGATGACGGCGCCCCTGGTCTTCATGATCGGCGGGATCAGGGCGTGGGGGAAGGGAATGGCGGATTTTTCGGTGAGATAGACGAAGCTGTCTTCGGTGACGTCGGGGCCGACCGGAGCGCCTTTTTCGCGCCAATCTGGGATAAGGGCATCCAGACCAGCAGGATCCATGACGGCACCTGAAAGGATATGACCGCCGATGTCTGCGGATTTCTCGACGACGACGATTTCGAGATCGGGGGATTTCTGTTTCAGCGCTATGGCTGCGGACAACCCGGCCGGGCCGGCGCCGACAATCACTACGCCGGTCTCCATCATCTCGCGTTCGATCGCATCGGCCATCAGTCATTCCCAAGTGAGGTGGAAGCGTGGGTCGCGGTGTGACATAACAAAAAGCGACATGACAAATCGACAGCTAAATCGTGAAGAAATTCTGGCCACGCTCGACTGGTACGTCGCGGCGGGGGTC
>CENV01055264.1_pt1 | contig 18288 bp, 16 predicted proteins | sample 530231 | NCBI WGS metagenome assembly CENV01 (sample SAMEA2619815, study PRJEB7988) | marine metagenome | biome: marine biome (ENVO:00000447); feature: surface water layer (ENVO:00002042); material: "saline water (ENVO:00002010), including plankton (ENVO:xxxxxxxx)" | depth 5 m | reverse complement strand
GCGATGCCGGCCGGGCGCGGGGCGCCGCCGTAACCGGAGCCACCGCCATAGCCTCCCTGGACGCTCTGCCGGCCATGGCCGAATCCGGCGTCCGCCAAGGCGGTATCGTCACGGGGCGTGGTCAGCGGCATGTGCCCCTGGGTGGGCGCCACCTCGGCGGCCAGCGGCCCGCGCTCCGGGCGGCCGTCGTCGCCGGGGCGCACCTCGGCGATGGCCCGGTGCAGGGTACGGAACAGGAAGTCGTGCACCTGACGCTGCTCGCGGAAGCGCACCTCATGCTTGGTGGGGTGCACGTTCACGTCCACCAGCGCCGGGTCCACCTCGAAGAACAGCACATAGGCCGGGTGCCGGCCGTGGTAGAGCACATCGGAGTAGGCCTGGCGCACCGCGTGGCTGACCACCTTGTCGCGGATCACCCGGCCGTTGACGTAGAAATACTGCAGGTCCGCCTGGGAGCGGGAGAAGGTGGGCAGCCCCATCCAGCCGTGCAGCCGCAGGCCGCCGTGTTCGATGTCCACTTCCAGCGACTGCTCCATGAAGGCGCGGCCGCACAGCCGCGCCACCCGGGCGGCGCGCAGGGCGGCGTCGTCGCCGGCGGGCAGTTGGTGGATCACCTTCTGGTTATGGGTGAGCCGGAAGCCGGTCTGGAACTCGCTCAGGGCGACCCGCCGGAACACCTCTTCCAGATGGTTGAATTCGGTTTTTTCGGTGCGCAGGAAACGGCGCCGGGCCGGCGTGTTGAAGAACAGGTCGCGCATGGTCACGGTGGTGCCACGGGGGTGCGCCGCCGGCGCCACGCTGGGGGCCATGTCGCGGCCTTCCACGGTAACCTGCCAGCCCTGGGGCTGGTCGCCGTCGTTGCTGGCCAGGCTCAGCCGCGACACCGAACTGATCGCCGCCAGGGCCTCGCCCCGGAACCCCAGAGTGCCGATGGCCTCCAGGTCTTCCTGGCTCTGGATCTTGCTGGTGGCGTGGCGGGACAGGGCCAGGGGCAGGTCGTCGTGGCCAATGCCGGCGCCGTCGTCACGCACCTTCACCAGCTTGATGCCGCCCTGCTCCACGTCCACGGTGATTTGCCGGGCGCCGGCGTCCAGGGCGTTTTCCAGCAGCTCCTTGAGCACCGAGGCGGGACGCTCCACCACCTCGCCGGCGGCGATCTGGTTGGCGAGTCGGGAATCCAGCCGGTGAATCTTTGCCACGGTGCGAAACCTCAGGATTGAGGGATAACCAGCGTCTGGCCGACGATGATGCGGTCATCCTGAATATTATTGACGGAGCGCAGCGCCTGCTCGGAGACCTGGTGCCGCCGGGCGATGCCGGACAGGGTGTCACCGGGCTGAATCCGGTACTGGCCGTCATTGTGGGAGCGCTGGGCGGCGAACCAGCTGCCCGGTGCCGGATGGGTGCGGAAGTACCGTTCCACGCCCGCCACGATGGAGCGCGCGAGTTTGTCCTGATGGGCACTGGAACGCAAATTCCGCGCCTCCTCCTTGTTGGAGATAAAGCCGGTCTCCACCAGCACCGATACCATCTCCGGCTCCTTGAGCACCACGAAGGCGGCCTGTTCCACGGTGTCCCGGCCGCCGTGCAGGCGGGTGATCTGCCCCATCTCGCCGAGAATCTGCCGGCCCAGGTAAAGGCTGTGGGCCATGGAGCCGCTCATGCGCATGTCCGCCAGCACGCTGAGCAGATTGGAGTCGTCCTTTTCTTCCTCGTAGACGCCGGCCACCTTGTCCGATTCGTTGGCCATTTCCGCCAGGTAACGGGCACGGGCACTGGTGGCGCCCCGGTTGGACAGGGCGAACACGCTGGCGCCGTGGGCGCGGGGGTCGGTGAAGGCGTCGGCGTGGATCGAGATGAACACGTCGGCGTGGTTGTCCTGGCGGGCGATGCGGCGCCGTTCCGCCAGCGGCACATAGTAGTCGCCGTCGCGCACCAGCACCGCCTTCATGCCGGGCTGGGCGTCGATGCGCGCCTTCACCTTCTTGGCGATCTGCAGCACCACGTCCTTTTCGCGCAGCCCGCCGGGGCCGGACGCGCCCGGGTCCTCACCACCATGGCCCGGGTCCACGGCGACGATCATGTCGCGGGGCTCACCGGAGTCCACCTCCGGCTTGTCCACGGTTTTCACCGGCTCCGGCGTGCTGTCGAACAGATCCACCACCAGACGCCAGTCGTGGGGCGCCACCGGTTTGAGCAGGTTGGTGCGCGGCCGCACCGCCTCGGACAGGTCGAACACCACCCGGGTCATGCCCGGATGCTGGCCCACGCGAATGCCGGTGATCGGGCTGTCGCTGATGTCCAGGGTGGCCATGTCGAAATCCAGCTCGGTGTCCGGCAGATCCACCACGATGCGGTCCGGATTGGCCAGCTTGTCGATGGAATGCTCCACCGGCTGGGGCAGGTCGAACACGATACGGGTGTGGTCCGGCGCCCGGTGCAGACGCACGGAATCCACGGTGACCGCCTGGACGGCGCCGCAGATCAGCATCCCCACCGCCATCAGCGCCAGGGTCAGCGCCCGGCGCGGGCCGTTTTTGCGCTTAATGCTGTCGCGCTTAATGTTGGCCATCGGCCCATTCCAGCTTGGCATGTCGTCCCCGTCCCTCCACGGCCAGGGTCACGGTCAGGTCCGGCTCCGGAATCATGCCCCGGCCCCGTTCCGGCCACTCCAGCAGGCACAGCGCCCGACCGTCAAAATAATCGCGGATACCGATCATCTCCAGCTCCTCGGGATCACCGAGCCGGTACAGATCGAAATGATAGATAGGGACCCCACCGGTTTCATAGGGTTCCACCAGGGTATAGGTGGGGCTTTTCACCGCGCCCCGGTGTCCCAGGGCCTGCAACAGGCCGCGCACCAGGGTGGTCTTGCCGGCGCCCAGGTCACCGCGCAGGTAAACGCAGGCCCCCGGCGTCAGCCGATGGGCCAGCTCCGCACCCAACGCCAGGGTAGCGGCCTCGTCGTCAAGCCGGTGTTGTTCAGTGATCGTGGCCATTCAGTTCCCGGCGCAGGTCCATCAACAGATCGGTGGCCAGCAGGCCCCGTTCCCCGTCCCGGCGCGCCGCGCCGTCGGCGGCGCGGGCATGCACCATGGCGCCCAGGGCGGCGGCCGGGTACGGCGGCAGGCCCTGGGCCAGCAGCGCGGCGATCACCCCGGTGAGCAGGTCACCCATGCCGCCGCTGCCCATGCCCGGGTTGCCGTCGCTGATCAGGGCGGTGCCCTCGGCGCCACGCACCAGCGTGCCCAGCCCCTTGAGCAGCACCGCGCCGCCGTAGCGGGCGGCCAGCGACTCCACCGCCGCGAAGCGGTCACCCTGCACGGCGCCGGTGCCGCTGTCCAGCAACCGGGCCGCCTCGCCGGGGTGCGGCGTGAGCACCCAGTCCTGGCGGGCGTCCGGCTGCCATTCGGCGATCAGGGTCAGGGCGTCCGCGTCCACCACCAGCGGCAGGCCGCTGTCCAGGGCCGCTTCCAGCAGCGCCCGGCCCCAGGCGTCCAGGCCCAGCCCCGGGCCGATGGCCACCACGGTGGCGCGCTCCAGCAACGGCGTCAGTTGCGCCACCTCGTCCACCGCCCGCGCCATCACTTCCGGTTGGCGGGCCAGCAACGGCGCCACGTGTTCGGCGCGGGTGGCCAGGCTCACCAGCCCGGCGCCGGCGTGGCCGGCGGCCTGGGCGGTGAGCATGGGGGCGCCACCAAATCCGTGGTCGCCGCCGATCACCAGCACATGCCCGTAGGTCTTTTTGTAGCCGTCACGGCGGCGCGGCGGCAGCCAGTGGGCCCGGTCCGCCGGTGTCGGCCGCCATACCGGGTCGTCGATGCGCTGGTGCACGCGCCGCTCCACGCCCAGGCCGTCGAACAGCAACTCGCCGGTGCACACCGGGCCGATGCCGGTGAGCAGCCCGCGATTGACGCCAATAAAGGTGAGCGTACAGGTGGCGTGCAGCACCGCGCCGGTGGAGGCGCCGCTGTCGGCGGCCAGGCCGGAGGGCACGTCCACCGCCAGCACCGGCTTGCCCAGCCGGTCCAGAGCTTCGATCAGCGCCTTCTTGTCGTCCCGCAGGACGCCGGACAGGCCGGTGCCGAACAGGGCGTCCACCAGCACCGGCGCGTCCACCGGCAGGTGGTCCGGGGTCAACGGCCGCATCGGCACGCCCAGGTCCCGGGCGCGGCGCGCCATGGTCAGGGCATCGCCGGTCATTTCCTCCACCGGCCGGTCCTGGTGGATCACCGGTTGCAGGCCGGCTTCCCGGGCCAGGCACGCCACCACGTAGCCGTCGCCGCCATTGTTGCCGCCGCCGCACAGAATCGCCGGGCGGGTCACGCCGGGCCAGCGCTGCACCAACAGCTCGAAGGCGGCGCGCCCGGCCCGCTCCATCAATTGTTCACCGCTCAGCCCGGCCTCGCCGGCCAGGCGGTCCAGCTCGCGGGTTTGAGCGGCACTGTAAAGACGATCGGGTAACGATCTTACCGACATGGACTGTTATCCTTGGCTCCGCCGTGGCGATGGGCTGCGCGCCCAGTATACCCGTTCTGTTTTCATCCTCGGAGGGTGGTCAGCTTGCCCGATCAACTCAGCTCGCCCAATCAACAAGGCCCGCAGTGGGACCTGTACGGTCTGCATCTGGCCGCGTTCATGCTGGCCGGCACCACCCTGTTCGCCAAGCTGGTGCCATTGCCGGCGCTGGACATCACCGGCCTGCGTGGCGGCATCGCCGCCATCGCCCTGTTGCTGGTGATGCTGGCGCGCCGCGCCACCCTGCGCCTGCCCAGCCAGCGCCACTATTGGGCGATGCTGGCCGGCGGTCTGCTGTTCGCCGTGCACTGGATGACCTACTTCCACGCCATGCAGGTGTCCACCGTGGCGGTGGGCGTGGTGGCGCTGCTGACCTTCCCGGTGATCACCGCGGTGATCGAGCCGCCACTTTTACAGCAACGGCCGCCCCACGGCTACGCGCTGCTGGCCGGCCTGGGCGTGCTTGCCGGGGTCACCCTGATCGGTCTGGAAAGCGGCCTGGGCGGCAATGTGCCGCTGGGACTGGCGGTGGGCATTTTCTCGGCGGTGCTCTATTCGCTGCGTAATTTATTGCAAAAACGCTTTCTGCCCGGCGTGTCCGGCCCCCAGGTGATGCTCTACCAGGGCGCCATCACGGCGCTGGTGTTCGCGCCCTTTCTGAGCGTCTCGCCCAGCAGCCTGCCGGCCAGCACCTGGGGGCTGATGCTGCTGCTCGGCACCGTGTTCACCGCCGTGCCCCATACCCTGATTACCCACGGGCTGCGCCGCTTGAGCGCCACCACGGTGTCGTTCACCCTGGCGTTGCAGGTGCCCTACGCCACCCTGCTGGCCGGCCTGGTGCTGGCGGAAACCCCCGGCCCCCTGGCGCTGACCGGCGGCGCTCTGGTGGTGGCGGCGTCGCTGTTCGTCACCGCCCGGCAACGCCGGGAGGCGGCCCGGGTGGCGATGGCCGACTGAACGCCAGCGAACCGGATTGCCCCTTTATGGACTTCGCCGACCTCAAACGCCGCATCGCCGACCAGGCCCAAACGCTGGGGTTTCAGCAGATGGGCGTGGCCGACCTGGATCTGCAACGGGCCGAGGGGCGGCTGCGGGAATGGCTGGCCGCCGGCCGCCATGGCGACATGACCTGGATGGAAGCCCACGGCAATAAAAGGTCGCGGCCGGCGGAGCTGGAGCCGGCCACGGTGCGGGTGCTGTCCCTGCGCATGGACTATCTGCCGCCGGACACCCAGCCGGTGAAGGTGCTGCGCCAGCACGACAAGGCCTATGTGTCGCGCTACGCCCTGGGCCGGGACTACCACAAGCTGATCCGTAAACGGCTGGCGCGGCTGGCCGGCTGGATTCGCCAGGAGGCGGCCGACAGCCAGCTGGCCCGGGCCTTCGTGGACAGCGCCCCGGTGATGGAAAAACCGCTGGCGGAAAAAGCCGGCCTGGGCTGGCAGGGCAAACACACCCTGCTGCTCAACCGGGAAGCGGGCAGCTGGTTTTTTCTCGGCGAAATCTACACCGACCTGCCGCTGCCGGTGGACAGCCCCGGCGAGGACCACTGCGGAAAATGCTCCGCCTGCATGACGGTGTGCCCCACCGACGCCATCGTCGCCCCCTATCAGCTGGACGCCCGCCGCTGCATCTCCTACCTGACCATCGAGCACCCCGGCTCGATTCCCGAGGCGCTGCGGCCGGGCATCGGCAACCGGGTGTTCGGCTGCGACGATTGCCAGTTGATGTGCCCCTGGAACCGGTTCGCCTCGCACAGCGGCGAGACCGACTTCCACCCCCGCCACGGGCTGGAGGACCGGCAGCTGGTGGAGCTGTTTCTGTGGGACGAGGCCACCTTCCTGGCGCGCACCGAGGGTTCCGCCATTCGCCGCGCCGGCTACCAGCGCTGGCTGCGCAATCTGGCGGTGGCCCTGGGCAACGGCCCCGCCAGCGACGCCGCCATCGCCGCCCTTAACCGGCGCCGGGATCATCCGGACCCGCTGATCCACGAGCATGTGCACTGGGCCCTGGCGCGGCTGCGAAACGGAACCGGCAAGTAACGTGGCTATTGGTTAGTATGATGCGGTCACCCCGCCGGAAAACCGGTTCATCCATCGACCACGAGGGAACGCCAGCCATGAACAAGCCCGCACTGCTCCTGCTGCCCGTCGCCGCCCTGCTGCTCAGCGCCTGCTCCAGCGGCCCCAATGAGGCGGCCAGCTACCGCCACTCCATCTTCCACGTGATCGCCTGGCACTTCGGCCCCCTGGGCGCCATGGCCAAGGGCGAGCAGCCGTTCGATCAGGCGCTGTTCGAGCGCAAGGCCGGTATTCTGGAAAATCTGGCGCAACTGCCCTGGGAAGGGTTCCAGGAAGGCACCGCCGACGGCAGCGACGCCAAGCCGGAGATCTGGGAAAACAAAGCGGATTTCGACGCCAAGGCCGATGATCTGATGCGCGAGACCGCCGAGCTGTCCCGCTTGTCCCGGGAAGGCGACCAGCAGGCGATGCTGGCCCAGGTCGGCCAGGTGGGCCAGGCCTGCAAGGCCTGCCATCAGGAATATCGCAAGTAATCGCGACCGGGATCGCGACTGAAGTCGCTCCTACATCGTGTTGCCGTCGTAGGAGCGACTTTAGTCGCGATAGCCAACCGCTCAACCGCCCAACGTCACCACCAGCCAAACGATCCCCGCCGCCAGCACCGCCAGCACCAGGGCCCGCCAGGCCGGTGCCGGCGGCTGGTCGGCGGCGCCGCGCTTGCGGCCGCTGATCATGGCTGCCGTGAGCCGTTCGCCGCGCAGCCGGTGGGCGGCCACCGCCGCCACATGCAGCCCGGCCAGCACCAGCAGCAGATTGATGTTGAAGCCATGGAAGTCGGTGAGCGCGCCGGCCAGGGCGGACGACACGGTGCCATTGAGCGGGCCGGCGAGGCTGATGTCATCGGTGGCGAACAGGCCACTCACCGTCTGCGCCAGCAACAGCACCAGCATCACCAGCACCATCCAGCCGCCGAGCGGATTGTGGCCGTCCCAGGCCGGCGCCCGGCCGCGCAGAAAATCCCGGCCATAGCGCCAGGCCGCCACCGGCGAGACAAGAAAGTCCGCGAAGCGGCTGCGCCGGGAGCCGACGAAGCCCCACACCATGCGGAACAGCAGCAGCGCCAGCAGCGCGTAGCCGGCGCGCATGTGCCACTCCATCAGCGCATCGCTCTCGCCGCCGGAAAACCACAGGAAGGCGAACAGCGCCACCAACAACCAATGGAACAGGCGGGTGGGCAGGTCCCAGACCCGGCCCGACGATACGGTCTCCTTCACGGTTCCCTCCCCGTCCGGATTTACAGCTGGATCAGATGTTCGCGGTAATAGGCCAGTTCCGCGATGGACTCACGGATGTCGTCCAGCGCCAGATGTTTGTTGGCCTTTTTGAAACCGTCCAGAATGCCCGGCTTCCAGCGCCGCGCCAGTTCCTTGAGGGTGGACACATCCAGATTGCGGTAGTGGAAGAACGCTTCCAGCCCCGGCATGTAGTTGGCCAGGAAACGGCGATCCTGGCAGATGCTGTTGCCGCACATGGGCGACACGCCCGGCTCCACGTACTGCTCCAGGAAGGCCAGCGTGCGGCGCTCCGCCTCGGCGTCGTCCACGTCGCTGGCCCGCACCCGCTCCACCAGACCGGAGTTGTTATGGTGGCGGGTGTTCCACTCGTCCATGCCGTCCAGCAGGGCGTCGCTCTGGCGCACCGCCATTACCGGGCCCTCCGCCAGCACATTCAGGTGGGCGTCGGTGACAATGGTGGCGATCTCGATAATGCGGTCGTGGCTGGGGTCCAGGCCGGTCATTTCCAGATCGATCCAGATCAGGTTGTCCTTTGCTTGCGTCATGATGCTCCCGGGGAAAAAGCCGATACAGGGTGAAGGATACAGGATACAGCCCGGCACATGACCCGCCAGCGGCAAAGCCGTGCCCGCCACCGCCCGCTTCCTGTATCCTGCACCCTTCATCCCGTAGCGACGGCGCAGCCACCAGTCTTTTATGGCAAAACGCAATCTCAATCGCCGGCAGCGCTGGCGCATCGAAAAGATTCAGCAGGAACGGCGCGAGCGCGCCCAACGCAAGGCCGAGCGGGAGCACCCGCTGGCCTCGGACCTGGGCGAGGAGCAATCCGGCACGGTGATCGCTCACTTCGGCGGCCAGGTGCTGGTGGAAGCGGAACAGGCGCCGCCGGTGCGCTGCCATTTCCGCGCCAACCTGGAGCAGCTGGTGGTGGGTGACCGGGTGATCTGGCAGGCCCCCAGCGGCGAAGGCGACGGCGTGGTGACGGCACTGATGCCGCGCTCCACGGTGCTGATGCGGCCGGACAACTACGGCAAGCTGAAACCGGTGGGCGCCAACCTGGACCGTTTGCTGGTGATGTTCGCGCCGCGCCCGGAACCCTCCAGCGTGCTGCTCGACCGTTATCTGGTGGCCGCCGAACTGTCCGGCATCCCCGCCACCCTGGTGCTCAATAAGGCCGATCTGGTGGGCGAGGACGACGTGCTGATCGAGCGCTTGCTGGCGCTTTACCAGGGCCTGGGTTATTCGGTGATCCAGGTGTCCGCCAAGGCCCGCGACGGTCTCGCCGCCCTGCGCGACACCCTGGCCGGCCACACCGTGGCTTTCGTGGGCCAGTCCGGGGTCGGCAAATCGTCGCTGGTCAACGCGCTGTTGCCGGAGGCGGAACTGGCGGTGGGCGACCTCTCCCAGGTGTCCGGCCTGGGCCAGCACACCACCACCACCGCGCGGCTGTTTCATCTGCCCGACGGCGGCGATCTGATCGACTCCCCGGGCATCCGCGAATTCGGCCTCTGGCACATCAGCGAGGAAGAACTGCTGCACGGCTACCGGGAGCTGTCGGAGCGCGCCGGCCATTGCCGGTTCCGCAATTGCACCCACCGCCACGAACCGGGCTGCGCCCTGATCGAGGCGGCGGAACGGGGCGAGATCAGCGCCGAGCGGCTGAACAATTTCTTCCAGATCGCCGCCACCCTGGATGAAGAGGCCCGCCAGCGCTATCAAACCTGAGCCCGGCGGCAGCCCATCTGACACCTCCCGCCGTGTTCTTTACAATGGCTACCACCGGCAACGACGAAGACTCACCATGACCGCTCAACTGCCCCTGCTGATCGAACCGGCCGAACTGGCCCGCCACCTGGATGACGACCAGCTGCTGATCGTCGACCTGTGCAAGGAGCAGGTCTACGCCCAGGCCCATGTGCCCGGCGCCGTGCACCTGGACTTCAAGCGCCTGCTGTCCGGCACCCAGCCGGCCCCCGGGCTGCTGCCGGACGACCGGGCGCTGTCGGCGCTGTTCTCCGAGCTGGGTCTGACCCCGGACACCACCGTGGTCGCCTACGACGACGAAGGCGGCGGCTGGGCGGCGCGCCTGCTGTGGACCCTGGAAGTGATCGGCCATCATCGCTACGGCTACCTGAACGGCGGCATCCACGGCTGGCTGGCGGCGGATCTGCCCACCAGCACCGAACCCGGTGAACCGGAACCCTCCGATTACCAGGTCGGCCCCCACGATCCCCGCGCCAATGTGGACCTGGAGTACCTGCTGGCCCACCATCGGGACCCGGACGTGGTGGTGTGGGATGCCCGCTCCGAGGAGGAGTTCGCCGGGGTGCGCGCCTTCGCCCAGAAAGCCGGCCATATCCCCGGCGCGGTGCTGTACGAGTGGACCGACGCCATGGACAAGACCAACAACCTGCGGCTGCGCGATCCGGACACCCTGCGCCAGGAACTGGCGGAGCGCGGCATTCAAGCGAACAGACAGGTGATCACCCATTGCCAGACCCACCACCGCTCCAGCTTTACCTGGCTGGTGGGCAAGATCCTGGGGTTCCAGGACATCCGTGGCTACGCCGGCTCCTGGGCCGAATGGGGCAACCACCCGGACACCCCGGTGGAAAAGCCGGAATAACCGACAACAACAACGAGGTCCGCCCTTGAACACCCTGATCGAAAAAGCCTTCGTGGCGCTTCAGTATTGCGTGCCCCAGCACGGTCTTTCCCGGCTGGTGGGCTGGCTGGCGCGCAGTGAGATTCCCTGGATCAAGACGCCCTTCATCCATGCGTTCATCCGCCGTTTCCAGGTGGACCTGAGCGAAGCGCGGATCGAGGACCCGGACCAGTTCGACAGTTTCAATGCCTTCTTCACCCGCGCCCTCAAGGAAGACGCCCGCCCCATCGCCGACGGCGACACGGCGCTGGCCTGCCCGGCGGACGGCACCGTCAGCCAGCGCGGCCGGCTGCGCGGCAGCGCCCTGCTGCAGGCCAAGGGCCAGGATTACTCCCTGTTTGAGTTGCTGGGCGGCGACGGCGCCCTGGCCGAGGAATTCGACAACGGCCAGTTCGCCACCGTCTACCTGTCGCCCAGCGACTACCACCGGGTGCACATGCCCTGCACCGGCACCCTGCGCGAAACCGTCTATGTGCCCGGGCGGCTGTTCTCGGTGAACCAGGCCACCACCGAACGGGTGCCCCGGCTGTTCGCCCGTAACGAACGGCTGGTGTGCGTGTTTGATACCGAGCGCGGCCCGATGGCGGTGATTCTGGTGGGCGCCATGATCGTGGCCGGCATCGAGACCGTGTTCGCTGGCCAGGTCACGCCGCAACCCGGCGAGGTAACCCACCGACAATACCGGGACCCGGCGCCGGTGGTGCTGGAGAAAGGCGCCGAGCTGGGCCGCTTCCTGCTGGGCTCCACGGTGATCCTGCTGTTCCCGGAGGCCACCGCCGACTTCGAGGACGCCGCCGCCCCCGGCGCCAAGGTGCGCATGGGCGAAGCGTTCGGGCACTACGTCTGACCGACAGCCCTGTAGGAACGGCCGGGCGGCGTTCCGCTTTAGCCGTGATCTTCGGCGCTGCTGATCGCGGCTGAAGCCGCTCCTACAAAACCCTGCTCCGCCGCTGCCGGGTCAACCGCACATCCACGGAGCCGCCCCCTCGCCTCCCCACCCAAGGTTCTGCTGCCTCGAAGCGGGTCCGGGTCATGCCCTTCCGGGACCCTTGAGAACAGGACGTTCGAAAGGGAGCTCCCAGGGACGGGTTCACGGCGTTCCCGGAAGGGCATGACCCGGACCCGCGCCCCAGCTGGAGCCACCAAACCCAGACCGTTATTTCTTGCCCAGTTTGGCAGCCAGAATCTCCTTCGCCTCGTCGCCACGCAGCAACTCCGCGAACAACGCCAGGTCATGGTCGATCAGGTCGTGCAGCGCCATCTCCGGCGCCTGGCGCATCAACCGCTTGCTCTCGCGCATGGCGCGGCGCGGCTTGGCCGCCAGCGCCACCGCGTAGCCCCGGGCCGCGCCTTCCAGTTCCGCGCGCGCCACCACCTTGGCCACCAGACCACACTGCAGCGCCTCGTCGGCGCCCAGCGGCTCACCGGCCAGCAGCATGCGGGCGGCGCGCTGGTAGCCCAGCCAGGCCGGCAGCAGCTTGGCGGAGCCGGCTTCCGGCACCGCGCCCAGATCCACGAACGGGGTGATGAACTTGGCGTCGTCGGCGGCCACCACGATGTCCGCGTGCAGCAGCATGGTCACGCCCACGCCCACCGCGTTGCCCTGCACCGCGATCACCAGCGGCTTCTCGAACCGGCTCACCGCCCGGATGAACGGCGCGGCGCCGCCCTCGGTGGCGTTGTCACCGGCGTTGCCGGCGGCCAGAAAGTCGCCCAGGTCGTTGCCGGCGCAGAACGACTTGCCCTGGCCCTCGATCAGCACCGCGCCCACGTCGTCGTGCTCTTCGGCGAGCGCCAGCAGCGTCACCAGATCCCGGTACATGGCCCCGGTCAGGGCGTTCAGCTTGTCCGGGCGATTGAGGGTGATGGCCATCACCCCTTCGGTGGTCTTGACCAGAATCTGGCCGCTTTCCAGTGCCGGTAGTTGCACGTCATTCTCCCAAGGTTAAACGTTGCGCAAAGCCTAGCCTTTCCGGCCAACGCCCGCCAAGGACCAAAACTATTGCCGGCCGGGCGATTTCGTCCTATAAATCGCCGGTTCCCCTTGACGGGGTCTGTCGTGAGGTCCGAGGGCCTTGAAACTCATCACTTTCGATCCTTTCCGTACCCTGGGTCTGCCGGGGGTACGCTACATCAAGCCGGAGCACATGTTCGCCCAGCGCGACGAGCTGTTGACCGCCGATTGGGTGCTGTTCCCGGCCTATTGGCAGATCCACGGTTTGCACTATGTGCTGCAGCGGGCGCTGTTCCCCAGCCTCGCCACCTACCACCTGGGCCACGACAAGGTGGAGATGAGCCGCGCCCTGCGGCTGGTCTGCCCGGACAACCTGCCGGAAACGGAAATCCTGTCGTCCAGCCACAGCGATATAAGCCGCATTCTGGATACCTGGTCGTTTCCGTTCGTGGCCAAGCGGGTGCGTTCCAGCCAGGGCGACGGCGTGTTCCTGGTGGAGAACCGCCAGCAGTTGCTGGACTACGCCGCCCACAACGAGGTGTTGTACATCCAGAAACTGCTGCCCATCGTGCGCGATCTGCGGGTGGTGGTGGTGGGCCGGCGGATCATCGCCAGCTACTGGCGCGAGGGCACCAGCTTCCACAACAACCTGGCCCGGGGGGCGCGCATCCGCACCGATCTGCCGGTGCCCGACGACGCCCTGGCGCTGGTGGAGAGTCTGGCGCGGCGACTGAACATCGACCACGCCGGTTTCGACGTGGCCTGGGTGGACGGCAAACCCTATGTGCTGGAGTTCAACCGGCTGTTCGGCAACCGGGGTATTCCCGACCTGCCGCAGCGGGTGGGCGCGGCCATGCGCGCCTATTTGTTGGGCGAAAGTGAATCGCCGCCGGACGATTCGCCGGCGCCCATGACCCGTTCCGCCTGAGTGCGCAGCAGCGTCTGGTAGCGGTGGGCCAGTTGCTCCACCGGCTGCAGGCGCACCTGCCGCTCGCCGGCCTGCACCAGCAACGCCCGCTCGCTCTGATAGAGCGCCTTGACGTCCAGCTCGGCGCGGGTCAGTTCGCTCTCCGGCACATTGAGGCGGCCGGGCACGCCGGCCAGGCACAGGGCCCAGCTTTCGGTGTCGGCGTATTGCTCCGTGACCAGCGCCTTGAATTCCAGCGCCGGCGCCTGGGTGGCCTTGCGGCGCGGCGCCTGCAAGCGCGCCACGCGCAGGAACAGCAGGCCGGCGCACAGCGCCGAGAACGCCCGGTGCGACAGCGGCTCCCCGGTGAAGCGCACCCGCGCCTGGTCACCCAGCCGCGCCACCACCTGCCCGCCGTAGAGCCCGGCCACGTCTTCAAGCAGACGATGGTAATCGTCCAGTAGCGCCGCCAGGGCGGCACGGGTATAGCGCTGCTGGAAATGGTCGAAGTTGACGATGGACAGGCGCAACTCGGTGGCCGGGCCGGCGTCCGGCCGGGGCGACGGCGCCGACCCGCTGGGGTCCGGGCCCGGCGACGGCGGCGCGCCCTCCCCGGCGGGGGCAGGCAGGGCCGGCGGCGGCACCCGGAACAGGCGCCGGTGGATCGCTTCGCCGGCCAGTCGCAGGATCAGGATGCCCAGCACCACCAGCACATAGCCGGTTTCCAGGCGCTGCCGTGGCGTCAGGTCCGGCGCCGCCGCCAGTTGCAGGCTGCCGGCCAGCTCGCCATCCGGCAGCGCCACCGGCACCTCCACGGTGACCGTGGCGGACTCCGGCAGGGTGCCGGTGACCGGCTCCCGGGCGGTGTCCAGAAAGCGCACGCCCGCCACCGGCTTGAGGTCGCGGGTTTCCCGGGCGATCACGTTGAGGCCGATCAGGTCGCCGCCGGCCAGGGACTCGGCGGCGCGCAGGCCGGTCTGGCGGGCCAGGGCCTCCAGCTGCACCCGCTGCTCGGCGGCCAGCCGGGCGGAAAAGTGCTCCAGAAAGTAGACCCCGATCACCAGGGCCACCAGCAGCATCAGGGCCAGTTCCCACAGCAGCCGCTTCTCGCGCTGCAGCCGTGGGCGCCCGCGTTGCTGGAATTGCTCCCAAAGCTGTTGCCACAGGGCCATGCGGTGCCTTCCTCAGCTCCGATTCGATGGGCGCCGAGTATAACCCGGGGAAGCGCGCCGGAACCTCAATCAGCGCCGCTTTTTCTGGTAATCTTGGACGCCCTTCCAGCCTGCGGCCCCCAAGGAGCCCCCAGCGTGCGAGAGATCATTCTCATCCAGGTGTCCGGTAACGACCGCCCCGGACTCACCGCGGCCTTTACCCGGATTCTGGCCCGTTATCATCTCAACATTCTCGATATTGGCCAGGCGGTGATCCACGACAGCCTGTCCCTGGGGATTCTGGTGGAAGTGCCGCCGCGGGCGGACGCGTCCTCGGTGCTCAAGGACCTGCTGTTCGAGGCCCACAAACGGGATACTTCGGTGCGCTTCCGGCCCATCGACGAGGACCGCTACGAGCAATGGGTTTCCGGCCAGGGCAAGGACCGCCACATCATCACCCTGCTGTCGCGCAAGATCACCGCCGAGCAGCTTGGCGACGTGACCACGGTGGTGGCGGAGAACAACCTGAATATCGACAGCATCGCGCGGCTGTCCGGCCGCGTGCACCTGGAAGGCGAGGACGGCGACCCCAATGCCCGTGCCTGCGTGGAGATTTCAGTGCGCGGCGAGCCCCGCGACACCGCCGCCATGCGCGCCGCCTTTCTGGGCATCGCCAACCAGCGCAATGTGGATATTTCGTTCCAGCGCGACAGCGCCTTCCGCCGCAACCGCCGGCTGGTGGTGTTCGATATGGACTCCACCCTGATCCGCTCGGAAGTGATCGACGAACTGGCCGCCGAGGCCGGGGTGGGCGATCAGGTGGCGGCGATCACCGAGCGGGCGATGCGCGGCGAGCTGGACTTCAACGCCAGCTTCCGGGCCCGGGTGGCGCTGCTCAAGGGGCTGGACGAGAGCGCCCTGGAACGGGTGCGCCAGCGTATCCAGCTCACCGAGGGCGCCGACCGGCTGATCCGCACCCTCAAGGCGCTGGGCTACCGCACCGCCATCCTCTCCGGTGGGTTCACCTGGTTCGGCCACTGGCTGCAGAATCTGCTGGGCATCGACTATGTGTACGCCAACGAACTGGTGATCCGCGACGGCCAGGTCACCGGCGAGGTGGAAGAGCCGATCGTCAACGGTGACCGCAAGGCGGAGCTGCTGCGCGAGATCGCCGCCCGGGAGGGCATCGACCTGGAGCAGGTGATCGCGGTGGGTGACGGCGCCAACGACTTGCCCATGCTCGGCGCCGCCGGCCTGGGCATCGCCTTCCGCGCCAAGCCACTGGTCAAGGAAAACGCCGCCCATTCCATTTCCACCCTGGGGCTGGATGGCATTCTTTATCTGATCGGCGTGCGCGATAAGGATCAGGCGGAATTGTTGCGGTAATGCCCTATCGCGGCTGAAGCCGCTGCTGCGATTGTTTCATCGGCGGTGCGGATCGCGGCTGAAGCCGCTCCTACGGCGCAATGTAAATGTAGGAGCGGCTTCAGCCGCGATCCGCGATCCGCGATCACCCGTCCGTGGTTTCCGCCACTTCCAGACGGTCCATGGGCGCCTGCAGGTAGTAGCCCTGCAGGTAGTCCACCCCGCCCAGGGTCCACAGGGTCTGCATCTGGGCGGCGGATTCCACGAACCCCACCACGGTGCGGCGGCCGCTGTCCTGCACTTGCTGGATCAGCTCGGCGAAGCGCTCGCGGCTCTCGGATTTGCCCAGTTCCTGGGTGAACGACCCTTCGAACTTCACCATGGTGGCGGGAATGTGCTCGAACAGCTTGAACGGGTCCAGGCTGCCGCCGAACCGGCTGATCGACAGCCCGCAGCCCTGTTTGCGCATGGCCTGGGCGAAGGCGCCGGCCTGCTTCAGGTAGTTGACCGTGTCGCCCTCGGAGAACTGAAAAATCACCTGCTCGCCGGACAGGCGGGCGGCGCGCATGGCCTTGGACAACCATTCCGCCAGCCCCGGCTCGCCCAGGGAGTAACCGCTCAGATTGACCAGCAGGGTGACCTTCTCTTCGTGGGCGGCGGCGGCGCGCATGGCGTTGAGCACCACCCAGCGGTCCACCTTGCCGGCCATGCCCTGATCGGCGGCCACCGGCATGAAGGCGGCGGCGGCCAGGTCATCGCCCTGCTTCTGCGGCATGTGCACGAACACCTCGAAGATCTGCTCGCCGTCGTCGCGCAGGCTCATCAGCGGCTGATAGCGCAGCCGGAAACTGCCCTTCTCCAGGGCCTGGCGGATACTCAGCGCCACCGCCTCGTTGGAACCGGCGGCCACGTCGTCCATGGGGTCGTGGATTTTGATGGCGTTGCCCTGCTCGTCGTTCTGACGCTGGGCCTGGTTACAGCACTTCAGGGCCTTGGTGAGAATGTCCTGGCTGCTGCGCGCGTCCTCCCGGGCGAACGCTACCCCGAGGCTGGCGGTGATGTGCACGGTGCGGTTGGCCACCTCCGGCATCAGGGTCTCGATGCCGGCGCGCAGGGTCTCCGCCAGGGCCGCCGCCTCGTCGATGTCATTGATCGACTTCAGCACCGCGAAGTCCTCACCGTCCACCCGCGCCAGGCGGGCATCGGCGCAGTGCCCGCGCAGCCAGTCCGCCACCGTGCGCAGCACCTCGTCGGCGCCGCCCATGCCCAACCGGGACTGGTGCTGCTCGAAGTCGTCCAGGCGCAGGTACAGCACCGCCGCCAGCTGCCCCTGGCGGGCCGCGTCGCTGACCGCCTGATCAAGCTGTTCCATGAACCAGCTGCGGCTGTAGAGGCCGGTGATCTGGTCGGTCTGGCTGATTTCATGGAGCCGTTCCTGCAGGGCGTTTTCGTCCAGGCTGGCGGCACGGATCACGATCTGGGTACAGGCCTCGCCGTCGTAGGTGCTGGGCGAGAAAATAAAGTTGGCTTCGAATTCGTGGCCTTCGGTGTGCACGCCCCGGCATTCCAGCTCGTTGGTCTGGTTCTGGTCCTGGGCGCGGTTGCGCAGCAGTGTCTTGAGGCGGCCGTGGTCGCTGGCCGAGACCATGTCCATGATCGGCACCCCGGCCAGCTCCTCCGCATCCTGGTAGCCGAACATGCGCGCATAGTTGTCATTGGCCTGGATGTGCATGCCGTCCAGCACATAGGCGATGGCGTCGCGGCTCTGGTCCATCAGCAAACGCAGCCGTTTCTCGGCCTCGTGGCGGGTGATTTCCGAGTGCTGCAGCTCCTTGCGCAGGCGCAGGAATTCCATCAACCGGTCCACGCACTGCATCAGCAGTTCCCGGTCGTCCTTGGGCGCCACCGCCCGGGCCCCGGCGTTATAGGCATCGCGGACGATGGTGGCGTCGTAATCGTCGCTCAGCAGCACCACCGGCAGCACCTTGCCGAGCCGGTTGATGTGGGCCATGGCGCTTTCGAAACTGCCGTCGCCAAAACGCGGCCGGCACAGCATCAGCTCCCAGGCGCCACCCTTGAGCGCCCGCACCAGATCGTCCTCGTTGAGCGCCAACTGCGCCCGCGTCGCACGGCCGGCGTTACGCAGGGCGTTCATCAATTGTTCGGCTTCATCCTGGGAATCGTGGGCGATCAACAAGCGGAGGGTATCGAGAGCGTATGTCATCGGCGCCGGTGCTCATCCGTTATTCGTAGGGCAACCATTGTGCCTGACCGGACCCGGTTCTCCAAAGAACTGAATCGGGATTCAATCCCATCGCAGGCGATAGCGGCACGCCTCCGCCGAGCCGTCCACGCGACCCCCGAGACGGGCCAGCCGGGGCGGGCCGTCCCATACCGTGATGCGCGCGCCGC